>Ga0164243_10004995_pt1 | contig 20439 bp, 18 predicted proteins | sample OricompcompostOP_FD_108781 | JGI IMG/M metagenome (GOLD analysis project Ga0164243, IMG submission 108781) | Organic Plus compost microbial communities from Emeryville, California, USA - Original compost - Organic plus compost (OP) | ecosystem: Engineered > Solid waste > Mixed feedstock >...
CACCGTGATCGTGAAGCTCAGCCATTATCCGCCGGGCAATGACGACAGGGTGGCCGATGAAGCGGTGACCTTCATGAAGGCGGTCTCCGCCTGGACACCCGGCCGCTAGCCGAAAATCCATCGGCGATCGTACGTCTTGACCGGCCGCCCCTCAGCGATGAAAAGTCACCTCCAGGCAATTTCCCCGCATATGATCACCGCCTTGCCGTGCCAAGGCGGGGCGGGTTATCGGGAACCCTTAAAGTCCGGCGGACACGGTCTCAGGACCGGGAGCATTCTGCCCGTTCCCATTCGGCGGCGTCATTACGGCGCTTGGGGGCAGGCCGCCACCCAGAGGCCCAATAGAGTTGCACGACATCCAGCGCTGGACCCGGGCCTGGGAGAGCCCCAGTTGGGCTTGGGCATAGCGGCGTTCGGCGTCGACGTCCAGAACGCCGGAATTGCCGATGCGGAAGCTGCGCCTTGCCACATCCAGGGCCTCCCGCGCGGTGTCTGCGGCGGCGCGCTGGGCCATGTCCTTGCGGGCGTGGTTGCGACCGGCGGCCGCACCGGAAGGCCCGAGACCACCACCATCAGGCAGACGGATGCACCGTTTGGCTATTCGACATCGACGAGCACCACTTCGCTCTCCTCCTGTGCCGTCGCCGAAATGGTCCCCACGTCGCGGATGGCCAGGCCGTCTCCAGCCCTGGCGGTCACGCCGTTCACCTCCACCCGGCCCTTGGCCGGCACCAGATAGGCATGCCGCCCGGCCACCGGCGTGTAGGTCACGGTCTCGCCGGCCTTTATTGTGGCGCCGAGCACCCGCGCCCTGGCGCGGATGGGCAGGGCCCCGTCGTCTCCCTCGATCCCGCTCGCCAGCGTGACGAAGGTGCCGCTGCGGTCTCCCTTGGGGAAGGGTTTGCTGCCCCAGGAGGGCTGGCCGCCCGTCTTGTTGGGCAGGATCCAGATCTGGAAGATGCGGGTCACCTCATCCTCCAGATTATATTCGCTGTGACGGATGCCGGTGCCGGCGGACATCACCTGCACGTCGCCGGCCTCGGTCCGGCCGCGGTTGCCCAGACTGTCCTCATGGGTGATCGCCCCGTCGCGCACATAGGTGATGATTTCCATGTCGCGGTGTGGATGCGGCGGAAAGCCGGTGCCGGGCTCGATGGCATCATCGTTCCAGACGCGCAATTCCCCCCAGTGCACGCGGTCGGGATCGAAATAGTCGGCGAACGAGAAGTGATGCCTCGTATCCAGCCAGCCGTGATTGGCGCCTCCGAGCTCTTCCAATGGACGCAGTTCAATCATGATCTCTCTCCTTGGGTTCCAGGGCGGACGGTCGGAAAAACCCCCGCCTTATTGTTCGAAAGGAGATATAGGCGCTGAAGTTTGTTATAATAAGCCATATAATATTGGCCAACATGTTCTATAAAATTGAAAAGATGGAACCCGGAACGCCCACATTCGACCAGTTGCGCATCTTCCTCGCCGTGGTGGACGAGGGCAGCTTCGCGGGGGCCGGACGCCGGCTGAACCGCGCCACTTCGGCGATCAGCTACGGCATATCCAACCTGGAAGCGCAGCTTGGCGTGGAACTGTTCGACCGCGCGGGCACCCGCCGGCCCCGCCTCACCGAGGCGGGCCACGCCGTCCTGGCCGAGGCCCGGGCGATGGCGGAGCGCATGGCCGGCCTGCGGGCCAGGGTGAAAGGGCTGACGGAGGGGCTGGAGGCGGAGGTGCATCTGGCGGTGGACGTCATGGTGCCCATGGATGTGACGGCGGCCATCCTCACCGACTTCCAGACCGAATATCCGACGGTGGCCATGCGCCTTCATGTGGAGGCGCTGGGCGCGGTCACCGAGCTGGTGCTGGCGGGACGGGCGATGCTGGGCATCAGCGGCCCGCTCGCTGTCGAACAGCCGGAGCTGGAGCGGGTGCGCGTCGCTTGCGTGCCGCTCGTCCCCGTGGCGGCGTCGCAGCATCCGCTGGCCCGGCAGGGCCCCTTGAAGCCGGGAGCCGCGCGCGGGCATGTGCAACTGGTGCTCAGCGACCGGTCCCGCCTTTCCGAGGGGCGGGATTTCTCCGTCATCAGCCCGCGCACCTGGCGGCTGGGAGACCTGGGCGCCAAGCATGCGCTTCTCAGGCGCGGCATCGGCTGGGGCAACATGCCCCTGCACATGATCGCCCGTGACCTGGAGGAGGGTGTCCTGACCCGCCTTGCCCTGCCGGATCATCCGGGTGTCGATTACGACCTTTCGGGCATCTACAGAAGCGACACGCCCCCCGGCCCCGCGACCGCCTGGCTGCTCAGCCAGTTCGCTATGCGGTGTTCAGAGGCCGCCCATCCGGCCCCGTGACCCTCAGCCATCAGCCGGGCCAGGCGGAATTGAGGATGATCGAGCAGAAATTCATCCGCCGATAGCCGGGGGCCTTCAGCGCCAGCACATCCGCCTTGACGTTGCCGAAGGTGGTCAACGGCTTCTTTCTGATGCCTTCGGCGAAATGGTCGATGATGTTTTCCTTGAAATTGTCCTCACGCGGATGATGCGCACAGACATGATCCCGCTGCTCGGGCGTGAAGTCGTCATAGGCGATGCCCAGCACGTCCATCTCCACACCGGCGGTCACCAGGGCAATCGTGGGCCGCATATGCTCGGGGATGCCGGGCGTGGTGTGCAGCGCGATGGCGGTCCAGACATCCTCTATGTCCCGTTCCGGGACATTGTAGCTTTTCAGGAAGTCACGGGCGGCATTGGCGCCGTCAACCTCGAAGCGCAGGTCCGGGCTGGAGTACGCTTCGGTCAGTCCCATGTCGTGGAACATGGCGCCCAGATAGAGCAGTTCGGGGTCATATGTGAGCCCCCGGCGCTCGCCCGTCAGCGCGCCCCAGAAGAAAACCCGGCGGCTGTGATTGTAGAGCAGGTCGTCTTCAGTATCCCGCACGAGCTGGGTGGCGGCACGGGCGATGGCGCTGTCTGGCACGCGGATTCCGGCAACGGTTTCTGACATGGTCTATACTCCTTCCTGTAGTGGGCTCTCCCGGAGACAGGTCCTACACGCTGCGTCGGGAGAGACGGACCACGTCCCATCTTGCGGTCATGGCCCTGACGGGCAACAGTGCAGGACTTGCTGATCAGGACAGCGACACATCGATTCATGCCATTGACGGGGAGAGGAAGAGGCATGCCTGTTCAGAAAGTCGCAATCGTGATCCATGACGGTGTCCAGGCGCTGGACGTTGCGGGTCCGGTCGACGTGTTTGCCGAAGCGAATGCCTTCATCCCTGAAGGGGAGGGGTATGAAACCGTTCTGCTGGCCGTGAGCAGGTCGCCTCTCAGGGCCTCGAACGCCATGCGGATGATGGCCGATCTTCGTCTCGACGAGGTTTCGGGTGGCCTGGATATCCTCCTGGTGGCGGGTGGCCCGGCGCTGCCCGATGCCGCGCCCGATCCGGAGCTGGCCGAGTGGTTGCGCCGGGCACCGTCGCTTGCCGGCATTTACGGTTCGATCTGTACGGGCGCCTTCGCGCTCGGGCATGCCGGCTTGCTCGATGGATGCCGCGTCACCACGCACTGGCAGAACGCGCAGACACTGGCGGCCCGCTTTCCCGCCGCGCATGTGGAGCAGGACCTGATTTACGTCCGCGACGGGCGGCTCATCACCTCGGCCGGGGTGACCGCCGGCATCGACCTGGCGCTCACGCTCGTGGCGGAACGCCATGGCCCGGCAACGGCCTTGGCCGTTGCCAAGCGGCTGGTGGTGGTCGCCCAGCGCCAGGGCGGGCAATCTCAGTTCAGTCCTTATCTGACCGTACCCGCCGATCCGGATTCGCCGATCGCCCGCATCCAGGAGCATGTGATGGGCACGCTCAAGGAGCGCCATACGCTGCAGTCGCTGGCCGAGCAGGTGGGCATGAGCCCGCGCAACCTGGCCCGCCACTTCGTGCAGGAAACCGGCATCACGCCGCACAGGTTCATCGAAGGCGCCCGCATCGATGCGGCGAGAGGGCTGCTCGAAGGCAGCGACCTTCCGCTGAAGGCCATAGCGTACGACTGCGGGTTCGGCACGGCGGACCGGATGCGCCTCATCTTCAAGGGTCGGCTGGGGATCACACCGGCGCAGTACCGGATGAGTTTCCGTGGAAAATCAGCCGCGCTTCCTTGATGCGGCGGTGACATCCTCCGCCGGTGGCGGCTCGACCCCGAACACGCTGCGGCCGCCATAGTGGTGGGACCGTCTGCGCTCCTCGGCGATGACACTGTCGACCGAGGGGCCGCTGGCGGTCCGTTCCAGGCGGCGGGCTTGTTCATCGAGGCGGCGGATGGCCGCGAGCTCGTCGGACTGACCGAGTTTCGCGCGGCGCACGGCCGATTTCATGACCTCAATCGTGCGGTCATAGACCTTGAGGGGCACGGGATAGGGATGGCGGTCCTTGCCGCCATGGGCGAGGGAGAAGCGCGCGGGATCGCTGAACCGGTAGGGCGCGCCGTGGACGACCTCGGCCACCATGGCGAGGGCCTGCACGGTCCGCGCACCCACGCCGGGCACGAGCAGAAGGTCCGCGAAATCCGCAGGGCCGCGGTCCGCCGCCGCAGCCAGTGTGCCGTGCAGGCGGCGGGCGATGACATCGCCGGCTCGCACGTCGTGATGCCCGGGCATGACGAGATGTGGCAGCGTCGGCTGCATGGGTGGTGGTGTCTCCTTGCCCGTCAATCTGGTGAATTCCCGCTCGATCCGGTCGGGACCGGCGGTGGCCAGCAGATCGAGCTGCGACTGCCGGGAGGCTTCGGCCCGCCGGTCCGTCAGATTGACGATGACGCCCTGGGCGATGCCGTCGATGGCGGCATGCGGCGCATCGACAAAGCTCTCCAGCCCTTGCGACAGCCAGTGATAGCGGCGGGCCTGCCGCCGGTCGCCGTTCATGCCCTGCTGGATGACCACCCAATGCCCGTCATCGGTGACGATGAAGCCGTGCAGATAGAGATCGAACCCGTCCTGCACGGCGGCGCTGTCCACCTTGGCGACAAGCCGGCTGGTCCTGGCGAGCGCCGTGCCGTCGATCCCCACCCGCTCGCCGATCCTGACCAGCTCATCGGGCGTCTGCCGGGAATGCCGCCCGCGCCCCCCGCAGACATGAATGCCCAGTTCGCCGGACAGGGGCGCAAGCCCGCGTTTCAGCGCGCCGATGACGCTGGTGGTGATGCCCGAGGAATGCCAGTCCATGCCCATCACGGCGCCGAAGGACTGGAACCAGAAGGGATGGGCCAGGCGGCGCAGCAGTTCGTCGCGGCCGTATTCCTGGATGATGGCCTCGCTGATGACCGCGCCCAGCCGGGTCATGCGCTCCGCCAGCCAGGGCGGCACCCGGCCGGTATGCAGCGGAAGGTCGGCACTGCCGGCGCGGCGGGTCATGCCATGCCTCCCGCGAGACACGGCGGCTCGGTGCCCAAGGCCGAGAAGAGCGGCAGGTCGGGACGAGCCTCTTCAAGGTTGGAGACGGTGACGCCCACCAGGCGGATGCCCCGGCGCGCAGGGAAAAGCGTGCGCACGAGATCGGTGCTCACCTGCCGCAGCATGGCCTTGTCGAGCACCGGGGCGGCAAAGCTCCGGCTGCGCGTCACCTGCCGGAAATCCGCGAACTTCACCTTCACGGTGACCGTGCGGCCGAAGGTCCGCGCCTTCTCGCACCAGGCCCAGACCTGATCGGCCATGGCCTGAACGCCGTCCTCGATCTCCCGCGGGTCGGTGAGGTCGCGCGCGAATGTGGTCTCCGAACCGGAAGACTTGCGGGGCCGGTCGGCGACGACGGGGCGGTCGTCCCTCCCATGGGCGATGGCGTGGTACCAGCCGGCGGACTTGCCGAAATGCCGTTGCAGGACGGGCAGGGGCGTTTTCTTGAGGTCGGCCCCCGTGCGGATGCCCAGCCGGTTCATCCTGGCGGCGGTCACCGGCCCGATGCCATGGAACCTGGCGACCGGCAGTGATTCGATGAACGCCGGTCCCTCGGCTGGGGTGATGACGAACTGGCCGTTGGGCTTGCGGCAATCGGAGGCGAGCTTGGCGAGGAACTTGTTGTAGGAAATGCCGGCCGAGGCAGTCAGCCCCGTTTCGGCCAGGATGCGGGCGCGAATCTCCTTCGCCGTGGCCGACGCGCTGGGCAGGCCCCGCCGGTTTTTCGAAACATCGAGATAGGCCTCGTCGAGCGAGAGCGGTTCGATGAGCCCCGTATAGTCGGCAAAGATGTCCCTGATCTGGCGTGAGACCGCGCGGTATACCTCGAACCGGGGCGGCACGAAAACGAGCTCGGGGCAGCGCCGCAGCGCGGTGGTCGCCGGCATGGCCGAGCGCACGCCGAACCCCCGCGCCTCGTAGCTCGCGGCCGCCACAACCCCCCGCTTGGCGGCATAGCCCACCGCCACCGGACGGCTCCGCAGGGACGGATCATCCCGCTGCTCCACGGAAGCATAGAAGGCGTCCATGTCGATATGGATGATCTTGCGGGGCGGGACGTGCGACATGGGTGGAGTATAGCGCCGCCAGAACATAAATGGAACATCGACCTTCGCCATAATCGTCGCGGGAATGCGGGACTTACCCCACGGCTACTCAATAGGCTCGAGAGCCAGGATGGGTTGAAGCGGATGCTCCCTTTGTGGCCGGTGCTCTTTCGGAATCCGCTGACGCCTGAAATCTGACTGTCACATTGCCTCTCTATACACCGCGCAATGGGATTCGAGCATTCCAAGTTGGGCGGTCATCGGAGCGAACTGCTGCGCTACGTGGGGCGGCGGGTGGACAATGTCGCGCTGAGAGAAGATATCGTACAGGAAGCATTTCTCCGGTTGCTGACCTACGAGGCGAAACCGGATAACACCATATCCAACGTCGCCGGCCTGCTGCGCCGCATATCGCTGAACCTGATTCGCGATCATTTTCGCCGCGCCGGCCGGCATACGTTTGTCGAGTTGTCGGAGGATGTTCCCTGCCTGCGGCCGAGCGTACAACAGCAGTTGGAGCAGCGCCAATTGGTGGAACTGGTATCAGAGGTGCTGAAAGCCATGCCGCGCCTGCGGCGGAACGTCTTCTTCCGCCGCCGGGTGGAGGGGCAGTCGTCACGGGAAGTGGCCAGCGCCCTGGGCCTGACGCCGGGCGCGGTGGACGCCCATGTCGCCCGGGCGGTGCTGGACCTGCACCGGGCGATGGAGAAGATCGAGGCGCATGAAAAGCGAGGCTGGGCTGGCAGAGGATAGCGTGATGGAGCAGGAGGCGGCCTGTTGGGTCGCCCGCCGCATGAGCGACGAACCGTTCGACGAGGCGGGCTTCGATGCCTGGCTCGCCGGCGACGCGCGCCGCAAGCCGCTGTTCGACACCATGTGGCGGCGCATCATGGGGCCGGGCATGGATGATGCCTTGAGCACGTACAAAGACCAGCGGCGCCGGTCCAGACGCGCGGTGCTGACCGGAGGCGCCGCCGCCGGGCTGGCCCTGATCGGCGGATACCAGGCCCTGCCGTCTATCCAGTTGCTCCTGACTGAACCTCGGGCCTATGCAGTGGCGGCCGGAGACATAAGCGAGGTCACCCTGCAGGACGGGACGCGATTGACCCTGGCCGGAGGTGCCGATGTGCACGTCCGCTATACGCACTTCGGCCGCGAGGTTGAACTGACGCGGGGAACCATCTTCGCCGATGTGGTCCGTGACGAAGGCCGCCCGTTCCATATCAGGACGGGCGATGCAGAGGTCACAGTGCTGGGAACCCGGTTTGAAGTGTCGCGAAAGCTCTCGGGCACCCGTGTGACGGTTGAATCCGGCCGTGTGCGGTTCGGCTCCGATGACTGGTTCGGCAGCCGGGTCGAGCTTGCCGCCCATCAGACCGCCGCGCGCACCAGGGCGGGCGTGAGCCAGGTGGCGGATATCGGCGATAATGAAGTCGCCCGCTGGCGCAGCGAGTGGGTGGAATACAGGGACGCCCCGATGGCACAGGTCATCACCGATCTGGAAGGCGTCTCGCCGCTCCCCATCCGGATTTTTGACAAAAGGCTGGCCGATCTGCGGGTGAGTGGCCGCATTCGCCTGACCGACCCCATGAAGCAGCTCGAAAACCTCTCCATCATCCATGACTTCACTGTCCATGAGCGCCAGGATGTCATCGCGCTGACCAGCAACTAGGGGATTTGTGCCTAATTGTAGTCACCTGCCCCTTTCGTCACGCGCCGACTTGATCGGCGAGTCCAGAGTCCCTGGATTCGCCGGTTGAACCGGCGAATGACGACAGTGCTGGGGGCTCCCCTGCGCAACAAAACTGCAACAAGAAACTTTGTAAGATTTTGTCGGCCGAGGCGTCTTCCCGTCTGAACCCGTTCAAGTTCGTTCACAGGGAGACAGACAGTGTTCCATTTCCAAAGCACGCTCCGCGCCGGCGTTGCCGCTTTCGCTCTTGCCGTTGGAGGGCTTGCCGTTCCGCAGGCCCAGGCGCAAACCAGCCTCACCCTTCCATCCGCCGAACTGTCCGACTCGCTGAACGCCCTGTCGCGGGCGGCCGGCGTCGAGATTCTGGCCAATCCTGACCTGCTGCGCGGCAGGACGGCGCCCGCCGTTGAAGGAGCCCCAACGCCCGAGGCGGCGCTGGAGCAGCTTCTGCAAGGGTCCGGCCTCGGCTATGAGAAGCGGGGAGACTCCTTCCTGATCGTCCGCAAAGCGAACAGCTCCCAGGACGAGAACGTGCAGACCGCCGACGCCAGTGGCGCAAACACCGACTATGCCGGCCTGCCCCATACCGCTATGCCGGACCCGATTGACATGTTCGTCGTCACCGGCTCGCGTATCCCGCGGCCGGAACTGGAATCGACGATGCCGATCGGCATCCTCGACATGTCGGTCGCCACGAAGCAGGGCAAGACCACCGTCTATGAAACCGTCTTGCAGGATATCGCGGTCGGCCCCGGCAACGGTCCCTACAACAGCGCGCCCGAAGGTCAGTATGACGGCGGCATGGCCACCATCGAACTGCGCAACATGGGGGTCAGCCGTTCGCTGACCTTGATCGACGGCCGGCGCCGCGTGTCGGGTGCGGCCAGTTCCTCGGCGGTCGACATCAACATGATTCCGCCGTCGATGATCGATCGCATCGAGATCATCACCGGCGGCGCGGCGGCGGTTTACGGGGCGGATGCCGTTACGGGCGCGGTGAACGTCATCACGAAAAAGGACTTCGACGGCTTCCAGGTCTCCGCGACGGCCGGCACCTCGGATCACGGGGGCGGAAGCAAGTATCAGCTTTCCCTTCTGGCCGGCACAAAGTTCTCGGACGATCGCGGCTCGATGATCATCGGCGGCACATATGTGAAGAACGAGCCGATCTATTTCTACCAGCGATATTCAAAGGACACGAACCTGCGTTTTAGCCCGAACCCGGAGAACACGGGACCGGATGACGGCATTCCGAACAGGATCACATATTACCACGGGACCAATATGTATCTGCAGCCCGTGGCGAACATCTATGTGGACGGGAAGACCTATCTCCTGAACCCGGATGGTTCGGCCTATGCCGGGCAGTATGACACCTGCTTCGCGGGGTGCGGCACCTCGCGCGACGGTGGGGATGGCGGGATGCCGCAAAGCCAGTATTGGAGCGACTTCCTGATCGCCCCTATCGAGAACGCCTCTTTCATAGGCCGCTTCGATTATGAGCTGGCTGACTGGATCAACTATAGCCTGCGGTTCGATTACGGCCGCTCCAAGTATGACGCCTATCGCCGGCCCTACCGCGACGACGATCGCACCATCTGGCTCAACGGCGCGGGCGGCGCGACGGCTTATCTCGACAATCCGTACCTGCCCGATTCCTTCCGTGAGATCATGGTCGCCAACGGCCTGACGTCGACGCCGCTCCGCCGGACTTACGAAAATATCGGCCAGATGACGGACTACAGCGACCGTCAGTCCATAACCGTCGGCAACACGTTTACGGGCCAGTTGCCCGGCGGGTTCGAATGGGAAGCCTTCTGGCAATATGGCCGCAGCACCAATGACATCCATGCGGACAATGTTCCGATGGCGTCGCGGTGGATCGCCGCGCGTGACGTTATTGCCGATCCGGTCACCGGCGATCCGGTGTGTCGCGACGAGGAGGCCCGCGCGATGGGGTGCGTGCCGTTCAATATCTTCAGTACGGACGCGCTGACGCCTGAACAGCGCGATTGGATGATCGCGACCCGTCGCAAGCACCGCCAGCAAACGCAAACCATATACGGCGCCGACATCGCCGGCAGCCCGTTTGCGCTCCCTGCCGGCGACGTGCAGGCCGTTCTGGGCTTTGAGCATCGCAAGGAATCCGTCCACAATATGGACGACAACGGCGCCGCTCCGCCGGCCAATGAACTGTCGCATCTGGGCGCCTGGGCGCCCTATGAGCCGGAGCTGAAGGCGTCCAACGATGTGTCGGAGCTTTATGGCGAGCTGGTCGTTCCCGTATTGAGCGACCTGCCCTTTGCGCGCCGCCTGACGGTGGAGGGCGCCTACCGCTATTCCGACTATAGCGATTTCGATTCCACCAACACCTGGAAGGCCGGGGTCAACTGGTCGCCCATACAGGGGCTGACGTTCCGTTCGGTGAAATCGAGGAGCGTGCGCGTCCCCAACTTCGGCGAGCTCTATTCGAACCGGGCGGTCCAGGAGATCGGCCTCACCGACCCCTGCATGTCCAGTTACGCCAGCGCCAACCCCACACGCGCGCAGAATTGCGCCGCATTGCTGCAGCAGCTGGGGATCGGCGGGGCGGCCCTGCCGGACCAGATCTATACGGGCAATGTCCTGACAGGCGGCAATCCGGATGTGACGCCGGAAACCTCGGACAGCTGGAGCGCCGGCGTCGTCCTGCAGCCGAGCTTTCTGCCCGGATTCGACCTCACCATCGATTATTGGGACATCAAGATCAGCAATATGATCACCGCGCTCAGCCGCAACAACGTCATGCAGCTGTGCGTCGATCTGCCGAACATCGATAACCAGTACTGCAGCCGGATCACCCGCGACGAAAACGGATATGCCATGTGGGTGGACACCAGCTACATGAACGTGTCCGAATTGGCCGCCAACGGCATCGACATAGGCGCCAATTACGGGCTCGACGTGGGGATGGGCCGTCTGAGCGTGGCGCTGCGGGCGAATTACCTCATCAAGTACGAGGCCACCACGCTGCCGGGCTTCGAGCAGAGCCTCATCGTCTATGACGGCGGCTATCAGAACCCGCGGGTCCGGGCCAACCTGAACCTCAGTTACCAGATGGGCCGCTGGGACATCGGTCTCAACAACCGCTTCTGGGGCAGCGCCAAGAACTATACCCAGCCGCCGTCCGACGAGGAGTATGACGACAACCATGTGGAGAGCCGTTTGTACAACGATCTCACCGTCGGTTGGCAGATGACCGAAGGCGCGGCGCTTCGCGTGGGCATCAACAATCTGTTCGATGTGCAACCGCCCTATCATCCGCGCACCTATTACCAGGGCGGCGGCGGTGTCTACGACGTCTATGGCCGCTATTTCTTCACCAACATCAACGCCAAATTCTGAGGAGGGCCCGGCCATGAGAACAGCCTGGCAGCGTAATCATTCCCGCCGCCGGTTTCCGGTGGCGGCCATAGTGGCGGCCGTCATGACCGTCTCATCGGCCGGGTGCCTTGCCGCTGGCGGTGCCGTCACGGGCGAGGGGGCGGCGGATCAATCGCCGATGATCATCGCCCATCGCGGTGGCGCGATGCTCCGGCCGGAGAACACCATGCCGGCCTTCCGACATGCGGTGGATCTGGGGGTGGACTTCCTGGAGTTCGACATGGAGATGACCGCCGACGACCGCATCGTGATTCATCACGATGCGGACATCAATCCGGCCTTCTGCACCCCCGATGCGGGGTCGGCGGCCGTTCCCGGCCCGGTGCGCAGGCTCAGTTTTGCCGAGACACGGCAGTTCGACTGCGGCTCCGGCGTGAGGCCCGCTTATGCAGGGGAGAAGCATGTCGCCGTGCCCGGCGCGCGTATTCCTGCGCTGGATGAGGTGCTGGACGCCTTCCACGAGGGCGATACCCGCTTCTTCGTGGAGACCAAGATACCGAAGGGGGCGGACACAGACCCGGTCAAGTTCGCCACGCTGCTGGCTGACGCCGTGCGCGAGCATGGGCTGGAAAACAGGATCATCCTGCAATCCTTCGATTTCCGCACCATCGACGCGCTGCACACCATAAATCCGCGAATCCGCACGTGCCTGCTCGGCGCGGAGAGGCTGACCAGGGACTATCTGGCCCTGCTCCGGCAGCACCATGCGTCATGCATCGTACTGGGCGACATGGATATCGACAGGGAGGGCGTGCGCCAATTGCAGCAGGCCGGGATTCTGGTCTTTTCCGACGTCGTGGACAACGAGGACGACTGGACCACCTACCTGAACCTTGGCGTCGATGCCATTTTCACCAATAATCCCGAGGGCCTGAAGGGATTTCTGAAGAAATCGGATCTGCGAGAGGACTGACCCGTCATTTCTTCCCGGAACAAAGGAACCGGCTGATGGCCTCCGCTCCTCGGGCGGCAGCCGGTTCAGACGCCAGGTCAAAACTGTAGTCGAACAGTCGGTGCTGAATGGATAAATAGGCCGTCGGGTGCAATTGCCGAGTCGCCTCCAGCGCCGCGTCCAGGTCGGTGATGTCCTGCACGACGGGGCCGCATTGCCAATGCGCGAAGTCCGGGTCGCCCGTATGGTCAAAACCATGGGGGTTGAGAAAGACGGCGGGCCGGGGGCGCAGCAGGAACTCGTATATCTGGCTGCTGACATCGCCGAGATAAATGTCGGCGGCGCGTGTGTAGGTCATGTCCACCAGGGCGCGGCTCTGCGTATCCACGATGATGTGGGGGCACTCGCGGTAGCGTTTGGCCACACGGCCCGTCGGGGCCAGCGCCGGCGGGTCGATGGTGGCCGTGAACCGGCGTTTGAACAGCATGACGTGGGGCGCGAAGATGAGGTTGTAGCGCTCGCTCCGCCGGAAGAATTCCAGCACCTGCCGTCCCATGCGAAACCAGGAGGAGAGGCGGGGCGAGGGATGAGGATTGTAGAGGATCGTCGGTCGGCCGTTCTCAAAAAAACGCGGAGGCTCGGGTGCGTCCCGCAGGCCGTCGAATTTGGGATAACCGGTGACGGCATATCGGCCCGGTTTCAGGTATCCCTTTTCCTGCAGGCGGTCGCGGTTCTTGGCGCCCGGCAGCAGCAGGAAGTCGAACCTGGCATGAATGGGGGTGAAGGCGATGGCCCGGTCTCCCGCCCCGTGTTCCGCATGGATGATGGTCAGCCGGTTCAGGCCGAAACGGGTCTTGAGCATGAGCGATGTCACTTCGGGCACCACCAGGGCGTCCAGGCGGCGGAACCGCTCCACATTACTGCCCAGGACGGCAATGCGCTCAAGGGGTGCTACGGCGCTGGCCAGGCGGGCCGCCAGGCGCAGCCAGCGGGAGGATATGGCCAGGCGGGAGATGGCCAGATTGGGAGGGCAGGCGGGGAGGCCGCGGCGCACCTCGTCCTCGGCGGCGGTGCTGCCGGTCATGACCTCGATATGGAAATCAGGGCGCAGCCGGGCCAATGCGGCGGCGATGGGCAGGGTGTGGGCGATCTGGTGCAGGCCCTCGTGGTTGAACAGGAAGCCGACGCGCATCACGGTCATCGCGCGGGTGCGGCGTCCGCCGCCTTGCGCCAGTCGAGGATTGTCCATCCATGCAGCCGCGCGTGCCGCAGGAGCTTGCGCGACGGGTTGACGGCGATCGCCTCATCCGCCCAATCAAAGGTGGGCCGGTCGGAGATATGGTCCGAGAAAAAGCGGATATGCACGTCCGAGCGGAGCAGCGACCGCGCCTCCAGGAAGGCGCACAGGCTGTCGCGCTTGGAGGGGCCGTAGCAATTCTCGCCGTCGATGCCGGGCAGCAGGCGGTCACCCTGCCAGCAGGAGCGGGTGGCCACCACCCAGTCCACACCCAGATGGGCGGCCAGCGGTTCGACATAATAAAGGGGCGCTGCCGTGGCCAGCATCACCGTCCGCCCCGCCGCGCGTTCCTCCAGGATGCGCCGGTGCGCCTGCTCATAGAGGCCGTGGCTGTGGAGATGCCGGGCAAACGTTGCTGCCACCTGCTCCAGGCCATGCCGGTCGATAGGCCCCAGCATGCAGCGCTGCATGATCTCCTTCATGCGTTTGCGCGGCAGCAGCCGGGCGGCATAGCAAAGGCCGCAGCCCAGAATGAGCGGAATAAGGGCCAGCCGCCAGGGGGCGCACGTCCAGGCGGCATAAAGCAGGAAGGCGCTGTAGGTGGGGCGCCGGGTGAGGGTCCGGTCCACTTCGAATATGGAGAGCTTCATTCTCAGGCCGCTCCGCGCTCGGCCAGGATGCGGTCCGCCAGGGCCAGGTCGCCGGCCGTGTCCACATCGATCCCCGCCTCGGCGTCCGCCAGGAGGACGGCCCGCACGCGCACGCCGAAGCGCAGCCCCAGCCGCGCCAGCGCCTCGTCCAGGCCGATGCGCCGCAGCATCACCAGCAGGAACAGCCATGGCCCGCAGCGCGCGAAAAGGCGCCAGCCCGTCTTGCGGTCGCGCTCCATCGATTTCCAGAAGCCGATGGCGCCCAGCACGCCCGCATTGCGCAGGACGAAGAGGTTGGCGCCGGTATAGGCCCCGCCGCGGAACGCCAGCCAGGTGCGCCGGGTGCCGGGCCGCGCTGTCAGCATCACCCGGCGGTCCACCATGCCGATGGCGATATCCACATCCCTGGACGCTGCCATCAAATCGGCGGCCATGGCCGGGGTGAGCAGCGCATGGTCCGCCGTGGTCACCAGCATGGGCCAGCAATCACGTCTCCCGCCGGCGAGGCAGAGGATGCTGTCGGCGATGCAGCCCTCCGCCTCCACCAGTTCCACTTCCGGGGCGGCCAGGGCGGTGTGGAGCTCGCGGTCTCCGAGCAGGGCCTCCCGCGTGTTCGTCACCACGACGATGCGCCCCACGCCGGGCAATTGCCGGAATGTCTCCAACACCCGCAGCAGCATGGGCCGCCCGCCGACACGGATGAGCCCCTTGTGCGGCACGCCGAGGCTTTGCGCAAAGGGATCGCCGCCCCGACGTTCCCCCGCCAGGATAACAACGGTCCAGGGAACGGCGCTCATGGCGACGTGTGGAACCGTTGCGCCGGTGCCTCGGCCCTGTCCTGGCACCGCATGGCAGCCACCAGAACGACGAACAGGGACAGGGTGCCGGCATAATGGGCGCGGCTGAAATCTCCGGCTCCGGCCGCCACGGACCGATGCAGGTCAAGGCATTCCAGCGCGTCCGCCCCCATGTCCTTGTAAAGCTGCATCGCGGACAGCCAGAAGCTGTCGGGATTGAGGATGCTCATAAGATGGTGTTGGCCTCTCTTGTCATGTAACGGGCGGTAGTCGAAGCGGCGACGCATCCACCTCCATACTTTTTCATGTCATCGCGGGATTTGGGCCGCGGCGGGCGACAGCTTGCCGCTTTGGCGGATTTGTGACAGAACGACAGTCTTTCGCCTGCAATAACTTGAATGGACAGGGTCCGGCGTAGTCAGTGCCCCATCGCGGAATTCCTCTGGCTCGATCTCCATGGGCACTGCTCTCGCTTGCGGTGCTGCTCCTCCTGGTGGGGGCAGTGCCAGTCGCTCGTGCGCAAGAGCAGGGGGCGCATGCGCCCCATGTTCTCGATATTCCGGGCGGCCCGCTGGCGCAGGCGCTGGCGGAGCTTTCCCGCCAGACCGGGACGTCCATTGGCTTCAAGGGGGCGCCGCCGGATGTGTTCAGCCCGCATGTGAAGGGGAGGATGACGGTCGAGCAGGCCCTGGACCATCTGCTCGCCGGTTCCGGCCTGCGGGCGGTGGCCAGCGGACCGGCCGCCTACCGGCTGGAGCGCGTGCCACCCGCCCCGGCGGCACCTCCCCGGCCGGAGCCGGCGCAGGATCTGCCGAGGATTCTCCCCAAGGAGGAGATCGTCATCACCGGCATGAAACGCGCCATGCCGCTCGCCACCGCACCCCAATCGGTCTCCGTCCTCACCCTGGACAGCGCCAGCGGTCTTGCGCCCCTGCCTGACACGGAGGAGGTGGCGGCCCGCACGGTCGGCCTGACGCTCACCAGGCTGGGGCCGGGCCGCAACCGGATGTTCATCCGCGGGGTCGCCGACAGTGCATTCCTCGGCAACAGCCAGTCCACGGTGAGCGTCTACCTGGATGAGTCCCGGCTTACCTATGCGGCGCCGGACCCGGACCTCCTGCTGGCGGACGTCGAACGCGTGGAAGTGCTGAAAGGTCCCCAGGGCCCGCTCTACGGCACCGGCGCGCTGGGCGGCGTCTACCGCATGGTCACCAACCGGCCGGTGCTGGACGATGTTTCAGCGGCAACAACCATCTTTGGCATTGCCGCGCTCAAGGACGGCGTTGGCGGCGGCGGCAGCGCCATGCTCAATATTCCGATCGTGCGGGACCGGCTGGGCATCAGGCTCGTCGGATACGACACCTACGAACCGGGATGGGTTCAGGTCAGCCGAGGCAGAAACGACACGCATATCAGGGGCGGGCGCCTGAGCCTCAGATGGGCGCCGACACCGGAGTGGACGGTGGATCTGAACGCTGCCGCGCAACGCGTGCATGCCGACGACAACCAGTATATATCCGTGGACAGAATCATCCCCTCCGCCTCGCAACGCGAAGGGTTCGAGAATACATTCAAAATGGCCTCTGCCACCGTCAGCCGTTCGCTCGGGGATTTGCGGCTGCTGTCCAATACCAGTTGGGTACACCAGCTTATCGACAGCAATTACCGCGAAGCTGAGCCTGACGACGCTCCCGATCCAGGCGAAGGCGACATGTACTACTTCGAGAGGCGGCGATACAATCTCCTCAGCCAGGAAATCCGCCTGGCCAGCGATACGGAGGCGCCTGTCTCATGGGTGACCGGGGTCTCTGTCCTGTCCGCCACCACCGATGCCCGTGTGACGGAGACCTGGGTGGGGGAATCCTCCATCGAGCCGACGCACACCTTCGGCAACCACACACCTGTCGAGACCACGGAAGCGGCGATATTCGGCGAGGCGACCTGGAGACTTGGAGCGGAGGTCGATGTCAATGTCGGGGGGCGCCTCTTTCATTCCTGGACAAGGGGCAAGCAGGAAGATGGGGAGGGCGCGCCACCTATCCCGGACCGGAGCCGCTGGGCGGTGAGTCCCAGCCTCTCGCTGTCGTGGCGTCCGGCGGAGGGGAGGTTCTACTATGTCCGCTACGCCAATGCCTTCCGCCCGGCCACCCTGGGACAGACGGGAAGCGAACAGGCCGCTGCCCTGCCGGAAGACGACAAGCTGTCCACGGTGGATGCCGGAACGCGCCTGACGGCTGCCGGGGGGCATCTGGCGCTGGACGGGAGTGTGTATCTCACATTCTGGCAGGATATGCAGTCGGATTACCTGTTGGAGAACGGGCTCGTTACCACCCGCAATATCGGCAACAGCCGAATCTACGGCATCGAGAGCACGCTGACCTGGAAACCCACGGAGTCCTGGACTCTGGAATTGGGAGCCACGCTGCAACATGCCCGCCTGGTACAGGTGAACGGCGACGGTAGCGCGATTGAGGGAAGCCGGCTGCCCCTGGTTCCGGACGGGCGTGTGCGCCTGGCTCTCACGCGCCGGTTCCAGATCGACGGCTGGACCCTGGATCTCAGGGGCTCCGCAGAGCGCGTGGGCCCGACCCAGCTCAGCTTCCAGCCGGAGCTGGACCGCTATTCAGGCAGCTACGCCGTTTATGGCCTGTCGGCTTCGCTGGAGCATGGCCCATGGGCCGCAACCCTGTTGATGGACAACGTGCTTGATTACAGGGGCAATGTGTTTCCCTACGGCAATCCCTTCACCGTTTATAACTCGCTCCAGACGGCCTCCGTGCACCCGCAGACGGTCAAGCTGAGCATCAGCCGGCGCTGGTGAGGCGGGCCCCGTCAGCGGCTGGCCTCACGCGGTTCGAGAATGAAATGATCGCCCTCGCGGCGGATATCGAGCGACATGAAATCCGCGAGATTGCGGGCCAGGGTCTCGCCGTCCCTGATTTGAAGGCTGCCGGTGAAGGTCATCTCGGCGACGGCCGGGCCGCCGGCGTGCAGGAGGTCGCCCGGCAAATAGCGGTTGGCCTCTTCCAGCACCGTCTTCAGCGGCGTGGCCACAAAGCTCAGCCATCCTTCGGACCAGTGGCCCACGGTGGCGGCATCCACAGTTTCACGGTGCGGGATGCTGCCGCCCTGGAGATAGACCAGCCGCTCTCCCGCCGACGCCGTGTTCTGCGCCAGAATGGGCTGGTCCTCCTCCTGCGCCGTCACGCCGACACGCCCGCGCGCCACTGTCACGGAGAGACTGTCGTCGAGTGTTGAAACCTCGAACCGGGTGCCCAGGACATGGATACGCCGCCGGCCGGCATTGACGATGAAGGGCCGTGACGGCTCATGCCGGATGTCGAATATCGCCCGGCCGTGGTCCAGGGTGGCGACGCGCCGGCCGTCGTCGATGGCAACGGTGATTGCCGTATCCGTATCCAGGTTCACGGTGGACCCGTCGGCCAGGGTGACCTGGCGCACTTCGCCACGGGCCGTCGCGTAGCGCGTGGGCGTCGCCTGGCTCCATGGCCAGAGGCTGATCCCTGCAACAATGGCTGCCAGACCTGCAAATGCGCCTGCAAGCAGCACAGTGCGCCGCGCCACCCGGCGGGCCGGGGCAGGGAGCACTGGCGCGGGCATGGCATCGGCGTAATGTGCGCGCACGGCCTCGGCGGCACTGTCCATCCGGTCGAACTGGACCTGGACGGAGGTGAAAGCCGCCAGATTGGCAGGATCGGCGGCCAGCCACTCGGCATGGGCGGCCCAGTCCGCTTCCCCGGCCTCGCCCGAGGTCAGGCGGACATACCATCCAAGCGCCGTGTCCCTGGCGTCCTTCCGCCCTGATGTGTTCTCTGTCTCGTCCATGCTCACCGTCGTCCCCATTCACAGACTAGTCGAAGCCCTGCCCGAAAACCGCCGTGAAAAGTAATGCCGTTCCTTCTCTTTCAATGCCTCGGCAAGCGCCGCATGAGATGCCGGCTCGCCTTGATGATGTGTTTCTCCACCGTGCTGCGCGACAGGCCCATGCGCTCCGCCACTTCGCCATGGCTCAGCCCCTCGTAGCGATGCAGCACGAAGGCCTGGCGAACGCTCTCGGACAGGCTGTCCAGCGCGTCCAGCACGGCCTGGATATCGGCCCGCGCCATCATCGCCCGGTCCTGGGACGCGCTGATGCCGCCCATTTCCCCTTCGGCGGAGCGCGCGCGGTAATAGCCTTCGCTCCATTGGCGCTCGCGCCTGGCGCGGCTCGCGTTCTGGCGGATACGGTCCACGGCCTGGGCCGAACATATGCGCACCAGCAGAGCATGCGGATTGCGGATATCCCCGGCCTGTTCCGCCTTCAGGAACTGGATGAAGGCCTCCTGCAGCACCTCCTCGGCTTCATGCACGTTGCCGAGGCGCAACGTCAGATACCGCAAGAGCCCCGGCCTTTGCTGTTCGAACAGTATCCGAAATGTATCGTCTCGTACTTGATCGCTCACGCGGATGGAGGCAGGCGGCCTGCTTTGGATGTTGGCTCTGGATCGGGCACCTTACGCGAAGTCAGACCTGTCCGAAAGCATGACGGAGGGCAAGGCCATCCGATCCCCGGACGCCATCAGGAAAAAATCAGGTGAGAGGCAAAAAAGATGGAGGGGGAGGGAGAGTTGCTTCGACTAAGCATGCAACTCTTTCACGAACGGGAAACAAATATGGCATCACACCCAATGCGGTGCCCCACATCCTCTTTCAAAACCAGACAAGGACTTTCCGTATGAGGCGCTTTCTACCTGCTTTTATCGCAACTCTTTCTCTTGCGTCGGCCGTGTCGGCTCCCGCGGAGGCAGAACCGTTCAATGGTTTCTTCGCAGGTCTTCTGGGAGGGTATGAAATCAATCAGGCCCGGTCCACGCCGTTCACGATGCTGCCGGCCGGCGCCATCACCGGGCCGGACCAGGCGCGCCATGGAGGAAACGGGTTCGCCTATGGCCTTTTCCTGGGCTACGACTTCCGCCTCACCGACAGGGTTTTCATCGGGATCGAGGACGATCTCAGTTACAGCACGGCCCACTTCAAGCATATAAGCCTGGACGGCAATGGCGTCCCGATTGAAGGGGAGGGCGCGCAGGTTTCGATGAAGCACTACAACTCCCTGGCATTGCGCTTTGGCCTCAAGCTGTCGGACGATCTCGGGGTCTATGGCCGCGTCGGGCTCGCGACCTCCAAGATCCGGATCAGAAGCCTGGCCGCCGCCAGTGGTTACGAATATGGATATGCCGAGAAATTCAATTACGAAGTGGG
>Ga0164243_10004996_pt1 | contig 20434 bp, 21 predicted proteins | sample OricompcompostOP_FD_108781 | JGI IMG/M metagenome (GOLD analysis project Ga0164243, IMG submission 108781) | Organic Plus compost microbial communities from Emeryville, California, USA - Original compost - Organic plus compost (OP) | ecosystem: Engineered > Solid waste > Mixed feedstock >...
CGCTCGTGCACGACATCGTCGGTGGCCGCGGCGGGAGGCATGGCAGTGCCTCTGTCGCGGCTCGGACGGAGGTGATCGGTACGCGGGCGGTCGCCGCCACGGCCGAAACCCCGCTCTGCGCGGTCGGCGCGGCCGCCACGGTCGCCGCGGTCGCCGCGCACACGGCGGTCGGCGCCACGGTCGGCGCGCTCGAACCGGCCACCGCGATCGTCACGCTCGAACCGACCACCGCGATCGTCACCGGCGAACCGGCCACCGCGGTCGTCACGGGCGAAGCGAGGCCGCTCGCCGCGCTCATCCCTTCGCGGGCGGTCGTCGACACGACGTCCTCCACCCGACCGGCTCGATGCCGCGCGCTCATCGAACCGCGGACGCCCCTCTTCACGACCGCGCTCGTCGCGGTGATGCGGAGCCTCGCGACGCCCCGATTCCGCACGACCGCGGATGCCGCGCGCCTCGTCCCGCCCGGCGCGCTGCTGGTCCGTCCACCGGCGCTTCGGAGCACCGGCTTCCGGCTCGGGGCGGTATCCGCGGTGACCGGGGCTCCGGCTTCCGGGCTTGCGATCGTAGCCGGCAGACACGGAGCCGCGCGATGCGGCATCCCCCCGTTCCGCACGGTCGTCGCGACCGTTCTCGCCCACCGGGCGGGCTCCGCCGTGGTGACGCGCGTGGAACGAGGTCTTCTTCGCGTATCGGGGCTCGAAGTTCGCAGACGGTCGTCCGCCGCGGGGCTTCTTGTTCTTGGGCATCGTGTGTCCTTCTCGGTTCTCGCACGAGAACAGCGCCGCACGCACGCGGCACCCGACGCCTCTGCGCGGGTCCGGACGGTCAGCGGCCGGGGCCATTCATGTGATGGTCGATTCACGCCGATCGGCGCTCACCATCGGCCCCTGGACTCACACTTCACACACCGAAAAACGTCCGCGACCTGCGCGGGTGTCCGAAGCCGACTCCCCCAGTCTACCGGCACGGCCTGGGAAAGCCCCGGGCCCCGGACACGCAGGCATCGACCGATTCCGGAGTTGTGCACGAGGAGCATCGCCGCTGTGCGCGCGTACGATTGCGGGGTGAACTCCGCATCCCCCACCGGAACTCAGGTCTTCCTCCGCCGCGGCGACGTCACCGCACAGGTCGCGCAGGTCGGAGCGTCGCTGCGCGCATTGCAGGTGGGCGGCACCGATCTCCTCACCCCGTATCCGCTCGACGAGCCCACACCGTCGTGCTCGGGCGTCGTGCTCGTGCCGTGGCCCAACCGCGTGCGCGACGGACGGTGGGACGACGAGGGCACCGTGCGGCAGCTCGCGATCACCGAGCCGAAGTTCGGCAACGCGAGCCACGGACTGCTGCGCTTCACCTCGTACGAGATCGAGCAGACGGATGCCGCCGCCACGCTGCGCGCCTCGGTCGTGCCGCAGACCGGCTACCCGTACCTGCTCGACACGAGTGTCACCTACGCCCTGACCGACCACGGCATCGACGTCACCCACACCGTCACGAACCGGTCGCCGACCGCTGCCCCCGTGGCGGTCGGCACGCACCCGTTCGTCACGATCGGCGGCGTCGACCCGCACGACCTCGTGCTGCGGGTTCCGGCGGCCACCGCCTTCGAGGTCGACGAGCGCAAACTGCCCACCGGCACTCGCCCTGCCGATCCCTCGCTGCGCGACGGCGTGCGCCTGGGCGAGGTGACGCTCGACACCGGGTTCACCGACCTCGCCCGCGACGACGACGGGCTCGTGCGACACTCGCTCACGGCCCCCGACGGCCGCCGTGTCACGCTGTGGCAGGGCGAGGGCTTCGACTACGTGCAGGTGTACACGACCACGTCCTACCCTGGCCGCGACCTCGCCGTGGCGATCGAGCCGATGACGGCCCCCGCCGATGCGCTCAACAGCGGTCTCGGCATCCGTCGTCTCGCCCCGGACGAGACCTGGACCCTGCACTGGGGCATCGCTCTCTCCTGAGCCCCCTCTCCACCGGCGCCGCGCCGGACGGCAGTGCGGCCCGGAGCGGCGCCCGGTTCAGTCGACCGGGTCGGCCGGAGGGATGCCGCGGGAGCGCAGCTCGCGCCGCGTCAGATGGTGCTCGCCGCCCTCAGCCATCGCCGTGGCGACGACGGAAGCCGCAGCCGCCGCAGCCGACGCGGCCGCCGCTGCGGCCGAGGCCGCGGCTGCTGCCGCCATCATCGGATCCGTGCCGCGCGGTTCCGGCGGAACGACGACCTCCGCGTGCGTCAACGAGTGCGTGGGGGCGGCAGCATCCTCGCCCGTGAACTCTGCCGACCCTGGCGCCGTCTCGTCGGCGCGGACGCCCGGCCCTGGCGTCGCGGTGGCGGCACCCGGACCCGCACCCGGGCCGACACCCGGCTGGGTGTCAGCGCCCGAGTCCGGCCCGGCATCCGGCCCCGCCTTGCGCGCACGGCGCCGCTCCTTGGCGCCCTCGACGAGGTTGTACAGCGTGGGCAGCACGATGAGCGTGAGGACCGTCGACGACACGAGGCCGCCGATCACGACGATCGCGAGCGGCTGCGAGATGAAGCCGCCATGCCCGGTGATCCCCAGCGCCATCGGCGTGAGGGCGAAGATCGTGGCGAGTGCCGTCATGAGGATCGGCCTGAGCCTCTTCTCGCCTCCGGCCATCACGGCCTCGGCGGTCGAGAGCCCCTTCTCGCGATACTGGTTCACCAGGTCGACGAGCACGATCGCGTTCGTCACGACGATGCCGATGAGCATGAGCACGCCGATGAGGGAGGCGACGCCGAGCGGGACACCGGTGACGATCTGCAGCAGGATCGCCCCGGTCGCCGCGAACGGCACCGACACGAGCAGCAGCAGCGGCTGACGCAGCGACTTGAAGGTCGCCACCATCACCACGTACACGATGAGGATCGCGGCGAGCATCGCGAGCCCGAGCTGCGAGAACGACTCGGCCTGCTGCTCGGCCACGCCTCCCACGGTGGCCGATGCGCCGGCGGGGAGGTCGACGGCGTCGAGCGCCGCCGTCACCGACGCGGTGGCGACCGCGAGGTCGTCCGATGCCGGAGGCACCGTCACGGTGGCGGTGCGCTTGCCCTTCTCGGTCGTGATGGAGGTGGGGCCGTTGCGCTCCTCGACGATCGCGACGTCCTGCAGCTGCACGACGCCCGCGGGGGTCGGGATGGCGAGCTCGCGCAGGGCCTGGGCCGTCGTCGGCGGTTCCGGCGCGGCGATGTACACGGTGAGCGCCGTGTCGTCGATCTCCACCGACCCCGCCTGCTGCGGGCGCATCGTGTTCGACACGATCGAGCCGACCGCGACCTCCGAGAGCCCGCGCTCTGCGGCGGCCTCCCTGTCGACGACAACGGCGAGGTACGGCAAGGCCGCCGCGAGGTTGTCGGTGACCTGGCCGATGCCGTCGCGGCCCTTCAGCTCGTCGACGACGGCCGCGGTGGCCTCCTCGAGATCGCGGGAGTTCGACGCGGTGACGGACACCTCGATGTCGCTCGAGCCGAGGCCGGCGGATGCCGCGACCGACACCTCGCCGACATCGCTCAGCCCGTCGATGGCGTCCTGCACCTCGGCGCGCAGCTTCTCCTGGTCGGCGTCGCCGTCGGTGAGCACGGAGTAGGTCACTCCGGCGCCGCCGGAGAACGCGTCGCGCAGGGCGGAGCCGCTCGACCCGATCGAGGCCTGCACGTGCGTGATGCCGTCGATGTCGAGCAGGGCGTCTTCGACGTCTCGCGCCGCATCCGACTTGGCCTCGAGGCTCGCCGTGGGGCCGAGGTCCTGCGTGATCGTCATGGTGTTCTGGCCGGAGTCGCTGAGGAAGTTCACCTTCATGAGCGGCGCGGCGGCGAGGGTCGCGCCCAGGACGACCACGGCGAGCGCCACCGTGATGCCGGAGTGCTTGAGCGTCCAGCCGAGGATCGGACGGTACCCGCGCTGCAGCGCGGTGGGGGGAGCATCCGGATGCTCGGGGTCGATCGCGCGTCCCTCGGCGTCGAGCAGCGGCTTGCCCGGCTTGAGGAACCAGTACGCGAGCACGGGGACGATCGTGAGCGACACGAGCAGCGACGCGACCATCGCGATCGTCACGGTCATCGCGAACGGCCGGAAGAGTTCGCCGACCATGTCGCCGACGAAGACGATCGGCAGGAACACCGCGACCGTCGTGATCGTGGATGCCGTGACGGCCGCGGCGACCTCGCGCACGGCGAGGCGGATCGCGTCGCCCTTGTCGGCGTCTCCGACGTAGTGCCGCTTGATGTTCTCGATGACGACGATGGAGTCGTCGACGACGCGTCCGATCGCGATCGTGAGGGCGCCGAGCGTGAGGATGTTCAGCGAGTAGCCGAACGCCTGCAGCCCGATGAACGTTATGAGCACGCTGGTCGGGATCGAGATCGCCGTCACCAGGGTCGAGCGGATCGAGAGCAGGAACACGAGGATCACGATCACGGCGAAGGCGAGCCCCAGCAGGCCCTCGGTGGCGAGCGTCTCGATCGACTGCACGATGAACGGCGCCTGATCGAAGACGATCGTGAAGGTCGCGTCGGGGAAGGCCTCTTCGATGTCGTCGAGGGCGGCGATCACGCCGTGCGAGACCTCGACCGTGTTGGCTGCCGGGAGCTTGGTGATCGAGATCGACAGGGCGTCCTCCCCGTCGACGCGCGAGATCGACGTCACGGGATCGGACTCCTGCACGACGGTGGCGACGTCGCCGATCGTGAGGTCGCTGCCCACCAGTGGCAGCGCGGCGATCTCGTCGACCGAGGAGATCTTCGCCCCCGTCTGCACGGTGAGCGTCTCGCCGTCCTCGGTGATGTCCCCTCCGGGGAACAGGGTGCCGTTCTGCTGCAGCGCCGTGCTGATCGCCTGGGTGCTCTGCCCCGCCCTGGCCAGCTTCGCGGCATCCGGCGTGATGGTGATGCGCTGCCCGACGCCGCCGACGATCTCGGCGGCGTTGACGCCCTCGACGTCTTCGAGCTCGGGGATCGCGACGCTCTCCAGTTCGGCCTGGGCGTTCTCCGCGTCGTCGAACCCGGTGACGGCGACCTGGATCACGGGGAAGTCGTCGATCGACACCGACAGCACCTGCGGGGTGACGTCCTCGGGGAGCGACGAGGAGATGCGGTTGATCGCCTGCTGCATCTTCTGCTCGGCGGTGGCGAGGTTGGTGCCGTAGGTGAACGTCGCCTGCACGATGGAGGCGTTCGTGGTGCTCGTGGCGGTGGTGGACTCGAGGCCGGGCACGCCCTGGATGGCGGACTCGACCGGCGTCGACACGTCGTTCTCGACCACCTCGGGGGAGGCGCCGGGATAGGTGGTCATCACCACGAGGGCGGGCAGCTCGAGAGAGGGGATGAGCTCCTGTTTGAGATTGGTCAGCGCCAGGCCGCCGAACACCGCGGCGACGATGGTGATGAGCGCGATGAGCGCACGGTTCTTCAGACTCAGGACGGCGAGTTTCGACACGTCGGTTCTCTCGTTCAGGGTGCGGATGCCGGGGCGGGATGGACGGATGCCGCGTCGCCGAGGATCCGTGCGAGGACGGACTCGATGAACGGGCGGTCGAGGGGTGAGTCGCGGATCTGCGCGCTCCACATGAGGCCGTCGATGAAGATCATCGCGGCGGTGGCGCGCTCGGTGCCGTAAGCGGGGGCGAGCAGCTGCACGAGCTGCTCGGAGAGGTGCCGGGCGAGCCGGCGCAGCCGCGGGTCGTGCACGGCGGCGGTGACGACGGCACGATCGGCCTGCACGGCTCTCGCGTCGTCGAGCCCCGTGGACACGAGGTCGGCGAGCACCGCGGGGCTGACCCCGCGGACGGCGAGCTGTGCGCGGATGCCGTCGAGGCGCTCGTCGACCTCGGCCGCGATGGTGAGCAGCGCGGCGTCGCGCAGGTCGTCGAGGGTGGCGAAGTACTGGGTCGTGGCGCCGAGGGGAACCCCGGCACGGGCGGCGACCATGCGGTGGGTGATCGCCTCGACGCCCACCTCGACGATGAGCTCGGCGGCGGCCGAGACGATCTCCCGACGACGCGCCTCAGGGTCGCGTCTGCGGCGCGTTCCCTCGCTCATCCGACTCCCGTGCGGCCCGAACCTGTACTTTTGTACATCTTCTCTCAGGTAGCTGGGAGTCCCCTGCGGCGAGCGCTCGATCGCCCCGGCGCCGCCGGTCAGAGCAGCGAGCCCAGCGCGAGCCCGAGGCCCGCGGCGAGCAGACCGAGCACGAGCATTCCGAGCGCGTTGGCGACGGATGCCGGGCGCTCACCGTCGCGCCAGAGTGCGACGGTGTCGAGCATCGCGGTGCTGAACGTCGTGTAGCCGCCGAGCAGACCCGCTCCGAGCAGCGTCGCCTGCGCGGGCAGGGCCGCCGTCACCAGAGCGAGGGAGAACGACCCGGTGATGTTGACGACGAGGATCCCCCACGGGAACCGCCGCCCCGCGATGCGGGCGACGCCGAGGTCGACGAGGTAGCGCAGCGCGGCGCCGACTCCCCCGGCGAGCGCCGCCGCGACGAACAGCAGCGGGGTCACGGGGCCTCCCCCTCACGCGGCCGGCCGAGGCGCAGGCCGAGAGCGGCCGCGGCCACCCCGAGCACGAGGCTCGCCGCCGCATAGCCGAGGGCGACGAGCGGAGCATCCGTCCACAGCGAGACGGTGCCGGTCGTGAACGCGCTGTAGGTGGTGAACCCGCCGAGCACTCCGGTGCCGAGCAGCAACCGGCGCTCCGTCGCGCGGGGCAGCCTCGCCGTGAGCGCACCGATGAGCAGCGCCCCGATGACGTTCGCGATCAGCACCGGCAGCACTCCGGCATCCGGCAGCAGCAGCCCGAGGGCGAGGCGCGCAGCCGTCCCGATCGTGCCGCCCGCGGCGACGAGCAGCACACGGCGGAGGATCACGCCTGCCACTGTAGCCCTCGTGACAGCACAGTCCGTCGTTGTCAAGGCGGTGGGGACGGGGCGGGTCAGGGCGTTCACTTGCCCCATGACCCCGCTCTGGAAGCTCGGCCCGTCCGTCCCCCTCGGTTCGCCCTTCGACCCGGGGGCCCGGCACGACGTGGTGGTCGTCGGCGCCGGCCTCACCGGCCTGTCCACCGCGCTCATGCTCGCTCGCGCGGGCCTCGACGTCGCCGTGATCGACGCGGGCGAGGTGGCGGCCCTCACCAGTGGCGCCAACACGGGCAAGCTGTCGCTGTTGCAGGGGTCGCGGCTCGCGGAGATCCGCGCGCACCATCCGGCGTCGCTGGTGCGCGCATACGTCGACGCGAATCGCGACGGCATGGACTGGCTGCTGGCCTTCGCCGAGAGCGTCGGAGTGCCGTACACCCGGCGCACGGATCACTCGTACGCACAGCAGACCTCCGGCCTTCACCGACTGTACGAGCAGCTCGCCGCCGCCCGCGAGGCGGGGCTCGCCGTGCGAATGCCGGCGCGCACCGCCCTGCCGACGACGTTCCCCCTCGCGGGCGCCGTCGCCCTCGACGATCAGGCGACCATCGACCCGGTGCATGTGGTCCAGGCGCTCGCGAGGCAGCTGCTCGCCGCCGGGGGCACGCTGCACGACCACGTGCGCGCGACCGGTGCGCACGCCCTGCCGCAACCACGCGTGGAGACGACCCTGGGTCCCCTCTTCGCCGATCACATCGTGCTCGCGACGGGGACGCCGATCCTCGACCGCGGCCTGTACTTCATGAAGGTGCGAGGGCTGCGTTCGTACTGCGTGTCGTTCCGGCTGCCCGCGGACGCCCTCGACGGCACGTTCATCTCGGTCGACGGCCCGACGCGCTCGCTCCGCCCGGTCTCGCCCGACGACGGGCCCGCCGACGTCGCCCGCCTCGTAGTGGGCGGCAATGGGCATCCGGTCGGCCGGTCCGACGGGGAGACCGCGGCCCTCGACGATCTCGTCGCCTGGACCAGGCAGCACTTCCCCGACGCCGAGGAGACGCATCGCTGGTCGGCGCAGGACTACGAGTCGCACAACCTCATCCCCTTCGTGGGTGCGCTGCCGCGGGGTCTCGGCCGCATCCGCCTTGCGACGGGTTTCGCGAAGTGGGGGCTCACGAACGCCCCGGCCGCCGCGCTGCGCCTGACCGCGGAGATCCTCGGCACGCGCCGACGCGAGCGCCCGGCCTGGATGACGACGATCGGAACGAGACTCACCGTTCCGGCCGATCTCGCCCGGGGCGTCGCAGAGAACGGCAGGGTCGCCGCCGCGATCGCGTCGGGGTGGGCTGACGCGGAGCGCACCGGCGTGCCGGTCGCGCGCCCACCCGAGGGCGCAGGCGTCGTGGCGAACCGCGGCGGTCGTCCCGTGGGTGTCTCGACCGTCGGGGGCGTCACCCGCGGAGTGAGCGCCGTGTGCACGCACCTGGGCGGAGTGCTGGACTGGAACGACGCGGAGTGCACGTGGGACTGCCCGCTGCACGCTTCGCGGTTCACCGCGGACGGGCGTCGTATCGAAGGTCCGGCGCTGCGCGACCTGCGACCCCTCTCCCGCACGCCGGGGGACTGACTCGACGGCATCCCCGTGCACGAACGGCCCCGCCCTGGAGCGGGCGGGGCCGTTCGTCGATCTCGGGGATCAGAGGTTCGCCTCCGCGTAGACGCGCAGCGCGTCGCGGACGAACTCGGCACCCTGGGTGCCACCGGCCGAGGTGGCGTAGTTGGCGCCGAAGCGCGGGTCGGCGACGTACATCTCGCCGAGACCGATCACGTACGCCTTCGCGTCACCGCCGGGCACGGCGGTCGGCGTACCGGGCACGCCGGTGAGCCAGTCCACGTGCCGGCGAGCGATCGCCTGCGCCTCGTCGGATGCCGGATCGACACCGCTCTCGGCGGCCGCGATCCATTCGCGTCCGAGGTCGGAGACGAGTCGCAGCCAGTCGGCGCGCTCGGCATCCGTCATCCCCCGCCACCAGCGGTCGCTGTCGGCGTAGGCCTTCTTACCCCAGCGCTCCTCGACCTCCTCCTTGTACTGCGTGTGGTCGAAGCCGTCGAACATGTTCTCTGCCATGAGTTCTTCACCTCCTCTCAGGGCTGCGATGGTGGATTCGACCGACGCGATCTGTCGCGCCAGCCGGTTCTGCTCCTCGCGCAGCAGCGCGAGGTGGGTCTCGAGTGCGGATGCCTCGGCACGCTCCCTGTCGAGCACCTCGGCGATCTGCGGCAGGCCGAGCCCGAGCTCGCGCAGCAGCAGGATGCGCTGCAGCCGCACGAGCGCGTTCTCGTCGTAGTGCCGGTACCCGTTGGAGGCGATGCGCGTCGGCGGCAGCAGGCCGATGTCGTCGTAGTGACGCAGCGTTCTGCTGGTGGTGCCGGCGAGCCGTGCGATCTCCTGGATCGACCAGTCCCGTCCGCTCATCGTGTGCTCCTTCCGTTCTCGATATCTCCACGGTAGAAGTTGACGTTGCGTCAATGTCAAACACATTGTTGCTCTCCCGCTTGACAGAATCGAGATATATCGTGTTATTCTCGTCAAACGCGATATAGCGCGAATCCGAACCAAGGAGAAACACATGACCGAGAAGTGGCTCATCGCCCCTGGCGAGGAACGCGTCATCGACATCGAGAACGCCATCCGCCTGAAGATCGGCCTCGTCGGCGGGCAGGTCGACGTCATCGCCCACGACGAGCCCGGCATCCGCATCGAGGTGCACGGCGTCACCGTCAAAGACCTGCGCATCGAATCCGCGGGCGGCGAGGTCGAGATCGACCACCCGCAGCTCGGCTGGGACAACTTCCTCGAGGTGTTCCGCAACTTCGGCTCCGGCGGGCCGAAGGCCGAGGTCAGCGTCGCCGTGCCGCGCGGCATCGCACTCAACCTCGGCGTCGTCAGCGCCGGCGCCCTCGTCTCCGGCATCCGCAACGACGCCCGGCTCAACACCGTGTCGGGCGACATCATCGTCGACACCCTCATCGGCGATCTCACCGTCAACACCGTCTCCGGCGACGTGCAGGTGCGGGGCTTGACCGGCTCGATCCTCGCCAACAGCGTGTCGGGCGACGTCGCGGTCACCGGCGTCGTGCGCAAGGCCACGGTCGACATCGTCTCGGGCTCCACCCTCGTCGACGCGGCCGGAGACGTGAACAGCATCACCGTGAACAGCGTGTCCGGCGGCACCACCGTGCGCCTCGACGAGTCGCTCGCCGCGAACTACGTCATCCGCTCGATGAGCGGGCGCATCCTCATCGACGGCGTCGACCGCGGCTCCAACGGTCCCAGCAACTACACCGGCTCCACGGGCGAGCTCGCCGGACGCTTCGTCGACCTGCGCGCCAACTCGGTGTCGGGCGGGGTCACGGTGCTGCGTCGCACGCCGGCCACCATCGAGAACGACCCGGAGTGGGACGCATGAGCCCCGCGGTCTTCTCCCACGGCGATCTGCGCCTGTACCTGCTGTCGCTGCTGGCCGAGTCGCCGCAGCACGGGTACGGCATCATCCAGGCACTCACCGATCGCACCGGCGGCACGTACACGCCCAGCGCCGGCACCATCTACCCGCGCCTGGCGAAGCTCGAAGAAGACGGGCTCGTCACCAAGACCGTCGACGGCCGCACCACGATCTACTCGATCACGGATGCCGGTCGGGCCGAGCTCGCCTCCCGCGAGGACGACCTCGCCGGGATCGAGGCCGGGCTGACCGACTCGGTGCGACTCATCGCCAACGAGGTGCGCCAGAGCGTGCAGGAGGCGATGAAGAGCCTGCGGGCCGACCTCGCCACCGCCGAGAAGGACGAACGGCGTGCGTCGAAGGACCGCCCCCGCTCGGCATCCGACGACTCCCGCGTCGCCAGCCGCGAGGAGCTGCACAGGGCGGATGCCGTCGTCAACGCGTTCCGCGCCAGGGTGCGCACCGACCTGCGCACGCACGTGGCGAAGGGCGGCGTGCTGCCGGCATCCGTCGTCACCCAGCTGGAGGAGGGTCTGGACGCGGCCGCCCGCGGTGTGACCAGCGCTCTCGCCGCCCTGCGCGACCGCTGACCCGCCTGTTCCTCCCCCACCCTCCCGACGCGGTCCCTTCCCCGCCGAGACCCCCTCTGAACGCCGACGCCCCCTCTGATTCACGTGAATCAGAGGGGGCGTCGGCGCTGCGCGGGGGTCTCGGCGACGAGGAGGCGGGGATGCGCTACTCGGTCCAGATCTCCTGCTGGGAGTCGGGCACCGGCTCTTCGAGCGGCACGACGAGCACCGACCGATGCTGTCGGTGCGCAAGCCGCGCGGCCACGGAACCGGTGAAGAACTCCCTGATCGACTCCCCGATGCCGCGCTTGCGCGTGCCGACGACGATGAGCTGCGCGTCGAGCTTGTTCGCGAGCTGCTTGATCGCGAGGGCAGGGTCGCCGACGAGCTGGCGTGCCGTCCAGGTGATGCCGGTGCCGTCGAGAGCGGCCGCCGCGGCGGCCTGCACCGCCTCGAACTCCGCCGCGCCGGCCTCGAAGTTGATGTCGATGGGAGCCGAGTGCACGTAGCCGTCGGGATCCTCATACGTGACGAACCGGGTCACGTCGACGTGCGCGACCACGAGGGGCACGCCGAGCAGCGTGGCGTACTTCGCGGCCTCGTCGATGACGTGACGGGGTTGATCGGGCTGCAGACCGACGATGACGGCCTTCTGCAGGGCCGCGTTCTGCGTCGATTCGTCGTGGGGTTCGGAGGTGCTGTCGGTCATGAGGATCACTCCCTTTCACCAGCCTGGCTTCAGCCAGAGGGTCTTACCCGCGTGCTATTCTGAATGCTACTCTTACCGGCCGCGCGCCGGTGTCGTGAATGCGCGGGCGCCCTTGCCGCCCGCAGCTTAACTCGTGAGGGGGTCTGGCGCATGGGCCGTGGCCGTCAGAAGGCGAAGCACACCAAAATCGCCCGCGAACTCAAGTCGTACAGTCCAGCTGTGAACTATTCGGCGCTGGAGCGCGAGCTTGGGCACCCGAAGGACGACTCGGACTCCGAGTACGTCGACAAGTGGGCGGACGAGTACGCCGACGAAGACGAGGACGAACTAGAGCGGGCCTGACCCACTGAGCTCGTCGTCACCCCCGCGCACCGCGCGGGGGTTTCGTCGTACCCGGGCACCGTGCCGCGGGCCGCACGGACTGCTCGGAGAGTGCACACGCACGGCAGGAGAACACGAGCGTGCTCCTGCACGCCCTGCGAACTCCTCCGGACGCGGTTGCACCGGGGTCGACGCGTACCTATACTGAACAAAAGATCATCCATCCGCACGATTGTTCGGAGGTCCGCGTGCAGGGACGCACCCGCCTCATCCTCGGCGTCGACGCCGGAACGACCTCAGTCAAGACCGTCGCGTTCGACCTCGACGGCCACATCCTCAGCGTCTCCCGCTCGAGCGTGCACGTGCTGCGCGACGACGACGGGCGCGCCGAGGCCGACATGGACCGCATCTGGGACGCGGCATGCGCCACGATCACCTCGGTCGTCGACGAGATCGGGGATGCCGAGATCGTCGCACTGGGCGTGACCGGACAGGGCGACGGAGCATGGCTCGTCGACGCCCACGGGCGCCCCGTCCGCCACGCCGCCCTGTGGCTCGACGGACGGGCGAACCCCCGACTGGAGGCTTGGAGCGCCGACGGCCGAGCCGACGCCGTGCACGCGGCGACCGGGTCCCCGCTCTTCGCCGGCGCCCTGCCCCTGCTGATCGACGAGCTCGAGCAGAGCGAACCGGGCACGCGCGAGCGCACGGCCACCCAGCTCAACTGCAAGGACTGGCTGCGCTTCAGACTCACCGGCGAGCGCGCCACCGATCCCAGCGAGGCGTCGCGCACCTATCTCGACACGTCGACGGGGGCCTACTCCGAGACCCTGTTCTCCGCACTCGGCCAGGAGGACGTGCGCGCCCGCCTGCCCGAGGTGCTCGACCCGCAGCGGATCGCCGGACACGTGCTGCCCGCGGTGGCCGCCTCGCTGGGGCTTCCCGAGGGGCTGCCCGTCGTGGTCGGGCTCGTCGACACGGCGGCGGCCGGTGTCGGCCTCGGCGTGCTCGACGACGGGCGCGGCTATGCGATCCTCGGCACGACCGGTCTCGTCGGGGTGAACCGCGCGTCGCGGGCCGACGTGCGCACCGACTCGAGCATCGTGCTCTCCACCGGACGCGGCACGCAGGTGCTCGAGTCCATGGCACCCATGACCGGCACCCCCAACCTCGATTGGGTGCGGTCGACCCTGGGATTCGTCGACGCCGACTGGAGCGTCATCGAGCAGCAGGCCGTCTCGGTGCCTCCCGGCAGCGGCGGCGTGATCTACCTGCCCTACGGCTCGCCGAGCGGCGAGAGAGCACCCTTCCACGACCCCGACGCCTCGGCGTCCTGGCTGGGCATGAGCGTCACCACCACGGCCGGCCAGCTGCTGCGCAGCGTCTACGAAGGCCTCGCCTACGGCATCCGCGAGTGTCTCGACGTGCTGGGACTCGAGGGCCCGCTGCTCGTGTGCGGCGGAGGATCGGACTCCGACCTGCTCTGCGCCATCCTCGCCGACGTGTCGGCGCGCGAGATCGTGCGGCAGGACGAACCGGAGGTGGGCGCCCGGGGCGTGGCCACCCTGGCGATGGCCGCCGTCGGGCTCGCCGACGACCTCGCCGACGCAGCCCGGCGCCTCGCTCCCGCCACGAGCGTGTTCCCACCGGATGCCGAGAGGGTCGCGCTCTACGACGACGCCTACGCCCTGTTCACCGCGACCCGAGATGCGCTGCGCCCGCACTGGCCGGGCCTGCGCCGTCTGCGCGAGCACGCGCTCGCACAGTCCCGTTGACCTCCACCGTCCACGAACCGAAGGAATGAGCATGACCGCACACTCGCGCCCCACGGTGCTGATCACCGCCGCGTTCGACGCCGGGGTCGCCGACTCCCTGGCCGACGCGTTCGACGTCGTCGTCGTCGAGCCGACGATGGACGGCTCGTCGCTGGCCGATCGCGGGATCGACGCGCAGCTGGCGACCGCCGACGTCGTGGTCGCCGAGCTCGACGTGGTCGACGAGCGGGCACTGTCTCTCGCACCCGAGCTCAAGGCCGTCGTGTCGTGCAGGGCCAAGCCGGCCAACGTCGACCTCGACGCGTGCACCGCCCGCGGCATCCCCGTCTTCACGACCCCTGGGCGCAACGCCGAGGTCACCGCCGACCTGAGCTTCGCGCTCCTGCTGGCCACCGTGCGCAAGGTGAGCGAGTCGGAGCGGTGGCTGCGGGCGGGCAACTGGAGCGAGGACGACGTCTTCGAGCCCTACGAGCGGTTCCGCTCCATCGGTCTCGGCGGCCGCACGCTCGGCATCCTGGGCGGAGGCGCCATCGGCCGGCGCATGGTCACCCGCGCCCGCGGCTTCGGCATGACCGTCAAGGTGTACGACCCGTTCCTGCCTGCCGACGCCTTCGGCGACGAGGCGAGCGTCGTGTCCCTTGACGAGGTGCTCTCGACCTCCGACATCGTGACCGTGCACGTGCCGCTCATGCCCGAGACCGAGGGGCTGCTCGGCGAGCGCGAGCTCGCGCTGCTGCGCCCCGACGCCTTCCTCATCAACGCCGGACGCGCGGCGATCATCGACGAGGAGGCGCTGATGACCGTGCTGCGCGAGCACCGCATCGCGGGCGCCGGGTTCGATGTGTTCTACCAGGAGCCGCTGCCGCAGGACCACGAGCTGTTCTCGTTCGACAACGTGACGATGACGCCCCATATCGCCGGAGCGTCGGACGACGTGATCGCCGAGCACTCGCGCATCGCGGCCAGGGCGCTGCGCACCTGGCTGGCCGGCGAGCCCGTGCCTGGCACCGCGAACGCGAAAGCCCTCGCGGCCGCGCAGTGAACCCGTCGACGGGGCCCGGATCCGCTGCGGTGATCCGGGCCCCGTCGGCGTCTCTGCGCCCGCGGGCGTCTCCGGGCCCGCGCAGCCTCAGGCGAGCAGGGCCGCGGCGGTCGCCGAATCGGTGACGAGCATGTTCACGAGCCCGGTGGTGAGAGCGACGCGGAGGGCGTCGAGCTTGGGCTCGCCCGCGGCGATCGCCAGCCTGTTCGGGATGGCGCGCAGTTCGTCGAGACTGAGCCCGACCACGCGCGCGTCGAGCTCGCCGGTGACGGGGGCTCCCGACGCGTCGAAGAACCGTCCGCCGATGTCGCCCACGGCACCGGCGGAGAGCAGGCGCTGGCGCTCCTCGTCGCCCAGCGATCCGAGCAGGATGCCGCCGGTGTCTCTCGTGCCGCCGATGCCGGCGATGAGGGTCGATGCCCCGGCCGCACGCGAGAGCACGTCGCGAACGCCGGGGTCGGCGTTCGCCGACTCGGCGGCCTCGCGGCTGGCGGCGACGAGCGGCGCCGGCAGGTGGAAGGCCGATCCCTTCGTGCGCTGCGCGAGCGCGAGTGCGAGCTCGTGCGGGTTCGCGCCGTTGGCGAGGCCGCTGCCGGACCCGGTGATGGGGACGAAGCGGGCGCCGAGCGGTCGCTCGGGGAAGGCCGCGACCACGCTGGCGACGGCGGTCGACAGTCCCACCGCGACGGTGCTGTCCTTGTCGATGACGCTCGCCAGGGCCTCGGCCCCCACGGCGGCGAGCGCGCGGGAGGCTTTGACGGGGTCGTCGACGGCCGGTGCGATCCACACCTGTCGCAGGCCGAAGCGGGCCATGAGCGCCTGTTCCTCGGTGGCGAAGAGCGATTCGTCGACGTGCACGATGATCTCGACCATGCCGGTCTCACGCGCCTCGGCGAGCAGCCGCGTCACCCGGATGCGCGAGAGGCCGAGGGCGTCGGCGATCTCCTGATGCGTGAGACCGAGTTCGTAGTACATGCGCGCGACACGACCCAAGAGCATGCAGATCATCCTTTCATGTCGCGCCGGTGCGCGCCTTGACAAGCGGGGCGGACGGACGCATGATGTGTGGAGTGCAAGTGTTCAACCCGATGAACAAATGTACATCCCTTCTCTCCCGTACTGCGCTCAAAGAGGAGTCCTCATGGTCAGTTCCGCTCCCGCCCGCTCCGAGGGGCGCCTCGCGCGCCTGCTCGCGAGCCAGGGCATCTCCCGCTCGATCGGCTGGGGCTTCCTCGCCCTGACGATCTTCATGGTCGGCGACGGCATCGAGGCCGGCTTCCTGTCGCCGTACCTCGACGAACGCGGCTTCGACGGCGGCCAGGTCGCCCTGCTCTGGTCGGTCTACGGCATCGTCGTCGCCGCGGCGGCCTGGCTCAGCGGCGCCCTCGCCGAGGCCTGGGGTCCGAAGCGCGTCATGATGCTCGGCTTCGGCATCTGGGTCGTCTTCGAGGTGCTCTTCCTCGTCTTCGGCGTCATGGGCGGCAACTTCGAGATCATGCTGCTCGCCTTCGGCATCCGCGGGCTGGGCTATCCGATGTTCGCCTACGGATTCCTCGTGTGGGTGACCATGGACACCGACGAGCAGGTCATGGGCCGCGCGGTCGGCTGGTACTGGTTCTTCTCCACGCTCGGCCTCGGCGTGCTCAGCTCCTACTTCGCCGGCGCGATCATCCCGGTCATCGGCGAGCTCGCCACGCTGTGGACGGCTCTCGCGTTCGTCGTCGTCGGCGGGCTCATGGTGCTCTTCCTGCTGCGCAACCCCGTGAGCGAGAAGATCACCCTCGCCGACAGCGTCAAGGGTGTCGTCAGCTCCGTCACCATCGTCGCGACCAACCCCAAGGTCGGCGTCGGCGGCGTGGTTCGCATCATCAACACCCTCTCGTTCTACGCGTTCGTCGTGTTCCTCACGACGTACATGGTGCGCGACGTCGGCTTCGACCTCGCCCAGTGGCAGATCATCTGGGGCACCATGCTCGCCGCGAACGTCGCGGCCAACCTGCTCTCGGGCTACCTCGCCGACTGGATCGGCCGCATCAACGTGGTCGCGTGGGCCGGCGGCATCGGATGCTTCGTCACCGTGCTCGCGCTCTTCTACGTGCCCACGCTCATCGGCCCGGACTTCTGGATCACGATCGCCATCGCGATCGTCTACGGCCTCGCCCTCGGCATGTTCGTGCCGCTGTCGGCGATCGTGCCGCTGCTCGCCCCGAAGCACAAGGCCGCGGCCGTCGCGATCCTCAACCTCGGTGCAGGGCTCAGCCAGTTCGTCGGTCCCGTGATCGCGGGTCTCGTCGCTCCCGTCGGCATCCAGGGCACGGTGTGGATCATCGCCTCGCTGTACCTCGTCGGCTTCGTCCTCACCTTCCTGCTCAGGGCGCCCCGGGGCGCCGAGGCCACCGGCGACGCGCCGGTGCCCGCGTCCGCGACGGCCTGAGCCGCCCCCTCACCGATCACTCGACTGGAGCATCCATGGACTCGCGCATCGACTCCCTCATCGCGGAACTGTCGTCCGTCGGCGCCGACATCGTCGCCCGCGGCCTCGCGCTCGCATCGGGCGGCAACATCTCCGCGCGCATCGACGACGACACCTTCGTCGTCACGGGGTCGGGAACGTGGCTCGACCGCCTCACCCCGGAGGACTTCTCGGTGATGAACCTCGCGGGAGAGGTCGTCGGCGGCTCGCCGCGACCGTCGAGCGAATGGAAGCTGCACCAGCGGTCGTACCTCACGCGCCCCGACGTGAACGCGGTCGTGCACGTGCACCCGCAGCACGCCGTGCTGCTCAATGCGCTCGGCCACGACGTGCGGCTGATCACCCTCGACCACGCGTACTACGTGCGCTCGGTCGGCACGACGCCGTACTACCCGAACGGCTCGGACGAGCTCGCCGACTCGGCGGCGGAGCAGGCGCGGCAGCACGACTGCATCATCATGGGTCACCACGGATGCTCGACGCTGGGCGATTCGATCGCCATGGCGTTCCGCCGCGCCCTGAACCTCGAGGAGGCGGCGACCGCGACCTACCGGGCGCTGCTGCTGGGCGACACGACGACGACCTTCCCCGCCGAGGCGTTCGACGACCTGCACCACGCCTGACCGACGCACCGCCCGTCGAAGCGGGCACGGCGAGACGCGGCCCGGAGGATCCCTCCGGGCCGCGTCTCGTTCACAGCGCGGGCGCGGCGCGCGTTCAGCCTCGCACGTGCACCACGGTCACCCGGCTCGACGTCACCGTCGTCCCTGCGGCATCCGCGGCGGCGTCGATCGCCCGCTGCACCTCCCGCACGGTCTCGGCCACCGGCGCCGATGAGGCGGCGCCGATCGACACTTCCACACGAACCCCCGCGTCCTCGACGCCCACCGAGACGAGCGGTGTGCCCGTCTCTCCGATCCCGAGGTGCTCGGCGGCGGCGGCCATCGCGTTGCCCACGAGCGATCCCGAGCGGAAGACGTTCGTGACGGCGGGAACGGCGCGCACCGCGGACTCGATCACCGCGGCCAGGCCGCGCTCCTCCTCACTGCGCGCCATCGTCGGCCCCCCCCTCGCTCGGCAGTGCGACGTCTTCGATCGTCAGGTCGATGCGCGTCACGTTCAGCTCGGTGTGGGCCGCGAGTTGCGCACCGATCTCGGTGCGCAGGTACTGCGCGAGCCGCGGCAGCGGCTCCCCGTACGGCACGCTCACCTCCACGGCGACCGCGACGGGGGCCCCGGGCTCGGTGACGTCGCCGTCGAGCCGGCACCGCCCGACGACCACACCGGGGAACGACTCCTCGGCCGACCTGACCAGCCCCCGCACGGCTCCCTCGGTGATGCCGAGGTCGAGCCGCTCGTCGTCGGCGGTGTACGGGATGCGGCGGCCCGCACGGGCGTCCATCGCGATGCCGCTCAGGATGCGGTCGACCCAGGAGGAGTCGACCGGTCCCGTGTCGGCCGTGTCGGCCGCCACGAGCGCCGGGGTGAGGCTCCGCAGACGCTCGAGGGCGTCGAGGGCGAGTTGGCAGCCGGGGGAGCCGTCGATCGAGGGGTCAGCCGGCTGCCTGCCCGCCTCGAGATAGTCGGTGAGCTCGTCGATGGTGTGCCCGTCGAGGTCCTCGGGCTCGAGACCGAGCCGCCTCAGCTGCGGCTCGTCGCGTTCGTCTGTCATCGCCACTCCTCCATCCGCACGATGATGTACTTCCGCGCGCGAGCCAGCAGCCCGCGAACGGTGGTGACGGGGACGCCCAGCTGCTCGGCGATCTCGTCATAGCTGCATCCGCCGATCTCGCGCAGCACCCAGCATTCGCGCTGATCGTCGGGAAGCTCTCTCAGGGCCGCGGCCAGCGCCTCGACCTCGGCCCTGGCCTCGGCGACGCGCGGCGGCGAGGCGTGCGGCGGCGCCGCCTGCTCGACCTCGTCGATGTCGGCGTGGGCGCGGCGAGAGCGCACCCGATCGACCGCCTTGCGGCTCACGATGCGCATGAGCCAGCTCTTCACCTTCGCCGGTTCCTCCAGCTCGGGCAACCGCTGCCATGCCGTGACGAACGACTCCTGCACAACGTCGTCGACGTCGGCGCTGGCGTTCAGCATCCGCAGCGCGTAGGCGCGCATCATGGGCGTGTACCTGCGCACCAGCACGGCGAACGCGTCGACGTCGCCGTCGATGGCACGACCGGCGACGATGCGGTCGTCCGCCCGTTCGAGGGCGCCTGCTCGCGACGCTTCCTGCATTCTCCCCTCCCCCTCTCAGACGATGCCAGACGGAGACGCCGCCCGCCATGCGGCGACGGCGCCTCTCTCCGGCGTCGCGACATCACGCCTTCGCGCGACGCCCCGTGAGCAGGCCGTAGACGAGCAGCACGACGATGGAGCCTCCGATCGCCAGCGCCCACGTCGCGAGCGAGAAGAACGAGTCCAGCCCGACGTGGAAGATGAGTCCGCCCAGCCAGCCGCCGACGAGCGCTCCGACCACCCCGAGGAGCAGGGTGACGAACCAGCCGCCGCCCTGCCTGCCGGGGAGGATGAGTTTGGCGATCGCGCCGGCGATCAGTCCGAGGATCAGGAATCCGATGAAGCCCACGGTGAGTCCTTTCGATGAGGGGTCGAGGGCGGGCCGGTGGTGCCGGCCCGCCCCGTGGTCATTTGGTGATCGCGTCCTTCACGTTCTCGACGGCGTCCCGCGCCGAGCCCTTGGCCTGCTCGGCCTTGCCTTCGGCGGCGAGCTCGTCGTTGTTCGTGACGTTCCCGATGACCTCCTTGGCCGTGCCGACGGTCTTCTCCGTCGCGGCCTTGATCTTGTCCTCTGCGCTCATGGCGCCTCCTTTCTCCGTCGGCCCCGGATCTCGGGACCGGAAGTCGTCGTCCGCCGAGGTCAGCGCACCCTGCGGGGCGACCGGAAGGCGTCGCGCCAGCGTGCATCGGCGAGATGGACCAGTACGGGGATGCGACGCCCCAGCAGGGCGTCCCACTCGCGCACAGCCGACTCGACCGCGTCGAGCACGGCATCGAGCCGCGCGCCCCTGCGCACCGTCAGCGAGACGGCGAGCGTCGGCGTCTTCCGTACGCGATACGCGGTGGTGCGCGCCGACAGCACCTCGGGGCGCCGTGCGAGCACCCGCGCGATGACCGCATCGGCGACGCTGCGGTCGACACTGGTGTCGCCACGAGGGCCG
>Ga0164243_10004997_pt1 | contig 20430 bp, 11 predicted proteins | sample OricompcompostOP_FD_108781 | JGI IMG/M metagenome (GOLD analysis project Ga0164243, IMG submission 108781) | Organic Plus compost microbial communities from Emeryville, California, USA - Original compost - Organic plus compost (OP) | ecosystem: Engineered > Solid waste > Mixed feedstock >...
AGACGATCGACCGAATCGACCTGCACGCGCGCAATAGTGCTCCGGTCTTTCCTCCGCCCACGCCAGCGGAATATATGACGAAAAGAGCACAGCGGCTGGAGGCCGGGCGCATCTCCGCCGGTTTGGTGAAAGGCCGGAGCTGCGGGGATTTACCGAACTCCAGGGCGATACCTTTGGTTAGTGCTGCATGCGTCATGATGCGATTTGGTCAGCTATCCGCGCTATCGGCATTATAGCCGCTATCTGGTATGCGGCGACATCTTATTCGGCATTCCACTTGGAAGCCTATAAATCAGTGACTTAGATGGATACACATTTGTGTATCCATCGGATACACTGTACGACATGGTTCTCAGAACGAAAGATGCGGGACTAAGGGTCCGCGTGGAGAAGTCGCTCCGGCAGGAGTTCGTGGACGCATGCCGGGCTGACGGACGCTCAGCGGCAGAGGTCCTGCGTGAATTTATGCGCGCGTATCTAGCTCAGAACCGCGCTACAGCCCAACGGGACTTGTTTCCGCCATCCCCATCGCGCAACTCGATCGTCTCGCCAACCGCGAACAACGAAGTGATGACTTAGGCGCCCCACGGAATTGAGGCACTGCAGTGGGCACAGCGCTCAATGGCTTTGAAATCAAGTTCTCTTCGGAGAGTTTTGATGCTTACGTCAGCGAGCTCGCCAATCCGGAAGATCTCCGCGCGCTACGCCAGCGCGAGCTGGGAGAATGGTTCTTCTACTGGCGCGAGGGGACCCTCTACGGCATTCCGGAGATCGCATCACCGTCACGCAGCTATGGCAAGAGCAAGACGCTCGATTTGACGAATCATCATCACCTGAGTCTGCTCGCGTCACGCATCAACGACCGGCTGCCTGCCAAATTTCCGCAGTACGAGGCTCTACGCACCAGACCCTTCGAATTCCTCGGCAAGCGCGACGAACTCGTTGCCACCGCAGCGTCCAATCTGAGATCGGTCCACCCGTTGCTCGGTCGGTTCAAGATCCGGCCGCGCTTCGAACTGGATGCGCGCCTCTATGAGCTGCGCGATGGCGAGACGCGTGTGGGCCTGTTTGTTTCCCTCTCGACGAAATGGGACATCGTCGCTTCACTTTCGGAGCTGCAAGCTGCCGGCATCGAGCTTCGCGGTCTTTATGCGGTTCGGCGCAATCCGTCCGTCGATGAGCGCCGGCTCGCAGGCCGCATCGAACGCGTGGATGGGGGACGTGTTTACCTATCCGAGTCCTTTGACGATGTTGCGCATCTGGCCGAGGACGACGTGTGGCTCGAGGGAAGCCGCATGTCATTCAAACGGTGCCTCGCCACGCTCTTGCGCCGGGACTACGAGTCCTTCGAAAAAGCGCGCGCAAATGCCGAAGGCGAGCTTCTTGGCGGGCCGGGCATCGAGCAGCTTTGCATCAAGATGGGCGAAGTGCTTGCGAAAAATTCGCCAATCCAGATCAGCCCGCAGTTTGAATGCAGTGTGCTGGGGCGAATCAGGCCACAGAACAGGGACAACTATAAGACCGTCGTTGATATAGAGCAGGGTGAGTATTGCTTCGACCCCGCAAAGAAAAAGCGCGCAAAGTACGCGTGGCTGGGAATCGAGAAGTACGGGCCTTTCAGCCGCGATACATTCCCGAAGAGATCGCCGCGAATCCTCGTTCTAGCACCCGACAAAGCGAGCGGGAAGGTCAGCCAGTTCATCGGGCTCCTGAGCCAAGGCGTCACGTCGGTGCCCAACTCGCATTTCGCCGGTGGCCTATCGAAGTTGTTTCATCTGCATAACCCCGAGTTCCACACGGTCACGATACCCATGCTCGGTGCGAGCGCGAGCAGTGCCTGCACACGATACCGCGAGACGATCGAATCGGCGCTGCGCAAAATGCCAGACTACGATGCCGCGCTGGTCGCTATCCTGGATGAACATGCCAATCTCGATCACGCGATCAATCCATACACGCACGCCAAGGCGCTGCTTCTCGCGGCAGGTGTTCCGGTCCAGCAGTTCCGAATGGCGACTGCGACGCAGGGCACCGGCAATCAACAGTACATACTCCAGAACCTCGCGCTCAGTCTGTACGCCAAGATGGGAGGCGTTCCCTGGACTGTAGATCAGGGCCTGGCGGTTGATGACGAGATCGTGGTCGGCATGGGAACAGCGGAAGTATCGGGAAGCCGCTTCGATTCGCGCCAGCGCTACGTCGGCATCACGACGGTGTTTCGCGGAGACGGCAGCTATCTATTGGGGCATCTCTCACGCGACTGCACCTATGATGACTACGCGAAGGTGCTTCGCGAGAACACAACGAAAGTCCTTGAAGAGATGCGCGGGCGGAACGGATGGCGGGACGGCGACACCATTCGCCTCGTATTCCACGCGCATAAGCCGCTCAAGAAGATTGAAGTCGGGCAGATTGTCAGCGATTGCGTGGCGACAGCTGGCGAAGGGCTCCATGTTCAGTTCGCGTTTGTCAACGTCTCGCAAGAACATCCGTTTCTCGTCATCGACCCCGAGTATGGAGGCATCGCCGCACGCACGGGCGATACGGTAAAAGCGAAGATGGTTCCGCCGCGCGGGCGTGTTGTGCAGCTTGGGCGTTTCACCCGCCTGCTCTGCACGAAAGGACCAAGTCTCATCAAGCGTCCGCAAACACCACTGCCAGCTCCACTCTTGATCCATCTCCACGCGGCGTCCACGTATCGTGATCTTCAATATTTGTCGGAGCAGGTGCTTAAATTCACGAACCTGTCCTGGCGGGGAACACAGCCCGCCGAAGATCCAGTAACGATCTATTACTCGGAGCTCATTGCAAAAGAACTCTCGCGGCTACGCAATGTCGAGGGCTGGTCGCCGACGATCCTCAACACGCGCCTCCGTCACAGTATGTGGTTCTTATGAGCGGACCGCTGGCCACACAGTATGCGAATCTGCTCGCGAGGCTTGCCGATACCATCAAGTCGCAATGGGCGTGGCCGTCGCCTGAAGCTGGTTTCGCCCTGTTTGCCTTTGTCGGAATACGGGGCGAGTCTCCTTTACCGCCGCTGGATTCATGGCCGCCAGACGATCGTCTTGTCCACTCCCCATCGCTCGCAGCCGCCGGTTTTGCAATGGCTTGCGGTTTCATGGCGGAAGAAAGCGCCTTGTGGGTTCAAGGAATTGACCGGCTGCGCCGACGCGACGCGTTCCCCGCCGATCGACAGTCGTTCGCCTATAGACCTATCGAACTGCTCGGCATCACAGCCGGGATAGTCAGTCGGGAGAACGACGCGAACATTACTGGATGGATATCTTCGGTGCTAGCGCGCACGCGCAAGGAACACCCGCAAGACGGATGGACGAACGGCTTGCAGTATGCGGCCGAGCGGATGGTGGGCATTCAAGGAGGGCGCCATCCGGGGATTGAAGAGTGCAAGGGACTCGATGAGCTAGCCCTCCTTCAATGGCTAGATGATCGCTTCAATCTGTCGGTCGACAAGAAGGAACTCGCGCGGAAGATCCTCGAGCAGAGCATGTTCGAGCCGCTTGGCGACATCGATTTGCCGCGCGCGGCAGTCATCTTCACGGCGCTCCAGAAAACGGTCCGCGCCGTGATCTCTTCAGATGTGGAACGGAATTGGCAGATCGGCCGCGATGCACGTGATGCCGAAAATCTGGTCGTGCATTTGTGCCGACGGTTCCACCTTTTTGCGGAACAGCTCACGCAACGCCACGACGAACGAGACACGTTGAAGTTCGCCGATGAGTACGACGTCCAAGACGCCCTTCATGCGCTTCTGCGCTTGCACTTCGATGACGTCAGACCCGAAGAGGTCACGCCAAGCGTTGGCGGACAATCCGGTCGCATGGATTTCCTTCTCAAGCGAGAGCAGATCGTTGTCGAAGCGAAGATGACGCGCAAAGGACTGGACCAGAAGAAGGTCGGGGATGAGTTGATCATCGATATGCGGCGCTACCAATCTCATCCAGATGTCCGAACCCTAATCTGCTTTGTCTATGATCCGAATGGGTACTGCAGATCTCCTGCTGCCCTTGAAGGCGACCTGAGCACGACGGAAGGAAAGATTCGCACTGTTGTCGTCGTCTGTCCGAAAGGACTCTGACGATGCGTCTGAACAATGCGAGCTTCCTATCACGTCCATGGAAATACAGACCTGCCGCTGTTCTCGGCTATGTCGAAACGGAGCAGGCAGATTAGCGGTGAACCCAGCGTGCCTACGCAACCATCACCTTCGTCGCCGTGCTGCGCAATTCATCCTCGATGATTCTCTGACCTGCACGCAGGCGAGTCATCGCTTGCTTCATGTAATAACAACGACAATAATCCTCGCTGGCCGACAAGAAGCACTGCGCAGCGAAGTACAGACCCAGCCGACTGAACCAAATTGTTTCTGCGGCCATACGCTGCGCGAGCATGGCGTCGTCACCGACGCGCGCGACAAGATATCGGATCGTCTCCTCAGCATCGGAATGCACTTGGCTGGACATGCGCGCGTAAAAGGTTCTATAGCTCACGGATTCGCCGATCGCTCTAAAGCGTTCGCCAATGTTTGGCCATGTCTCAGCCAATGGTGGCGCTCCACACGTGGTGAACTCTTGTCGAAGACGCTTGACAAGATCTCCCGTGGCTACAACCCAAGTTCTCCGGCGTTCGATCTCCTGGTGGTGCACATGGCGCGCCGGCTCAGAAAGCGATGCAACCTCTTCCTGCCAATGACGGAGGCGCCTCTCCTCAACGTCCACATAGTGCGCAAGAAAGGCAGCAACGCGCGTCTCGGGTTGTCCGGCAAGAATGTATCGAATAGAGACAGCCAACTCGACTGTAGCTCTCGACAAACCTTCGGACGAGATTGCCGAACCCGTCGTGAAGTTCACGATCGCGGCATCAAGATGTTCGAACGCACGATGAAGCAGGTTAAGCAACAACCCCACCGCAGGCCACTGCAAGAATTGGGGTTCTGACAGCTGCCCGTAGCCGCCATTCACCGCCGTAACCGCCTCCCGGCTCCAGTGAATGACATTTCGTTCGTCTTCGATGGCAGGGCTGCCTCGAAGGCTATGCTGTTCGAGAAAGGCCTCGTAGTGGTCGGAAATCGGTGATTGCTGCATGTGTAGTCGCTGCTCCGCGCCCTTCGGTCCCACCTTGGAGTCTCATTCAGGCAATGCGAAGGCCTCCGACCAGTCGACTGACACACCAGAATCCGAATCGACGCTTGCTGGCTGGGGGACTCGTGCTCCGTGTCGTATAGGGTGAACGAGTGTGTGTCGTGCAACTTCGTCCAGCACGGCATCCGAATGGATGCGTCTGCGAAGCCATCTCTCTCTCCACCATGCCGCTATGGCCGCTGTTGTTTGCGTTTCGGCATCCAGCCGAAAAAGGAACGCAGGTTTGCGCTCCAGTCCAAGCAGATATTCGCGGAGATTTCGGATCAGACTGATGCCATATACCGTCCGGCGCCGATAATGGCGTAACAGCAGTTCCGCGGGAAAATTCAAGAGGTCGATACCGGCACGGATCTTTCTGAGTTTTGGACTGACACCCTCGCCGAATATGCTGTTCACCCTCTGGCCATCTCCCTCCTGCTCAACGAGAGTCGTTAGCGCTTCAACTGTTTCATCCGAGTACTGAGACGTACCGAATGCCTCGGAGTATCCCAATTCCTCATAGCGAATCAGTTCACCAGTCTTGCCTCCGATGCGCTCGCACGGAATTTTTATGCGGTTGTACTGACTTGAGCCCACACCATACAACGATGTCGTTCCTAGCAAAACCAAGTTCGGCTTGCGCACAATTGGACGGCCCGCCATGGCCGAGGCGATCTCGCTTTCCGCACGAGCATATCTTCTGGCATATTCGTTAACTATCTGCGGGCTGGTCGCGAGCATGGCGACGAGCTTCCCACCCAAAATCGCGTTGTAGGGCTGAATGGCGCCGCATACAGAGATGTCAGCGACGGCGATCCCGATCTGGTCGGCTTTCGCTTTTCTCACAATCTTTCGGACCACGTTCGCGCCTTCCGCGGTCTGCACTAACTCCGCCAGCTTCGCCGCCGTCGGACGTCGCCCGAAAGACTGTCTCAGCTGCGCACGCGCCGCGAGATAGGTCGCGAGCGACAGAGCGCGTTTGCTGCGAAACAGGTGCGTCCGTGCGCGCTCGATCCAATGCCGAGACGATGATCTTCGCTCGCGCTTGTGATCGCGGGCCTGAACGAATCGATGGTGCCGACGTCGCTGGCCCGTGGCGAAGCGAACTAAAGAATCGATGACGTCATCAGTGGGAGCAGTAAGATGACGCGGCGATAGTATTCCTTCCTCCATGAAATCACTGACGTATATTTCTCGAATTGCTCTGTCCACCGTCTTCACTAACCACCGCGCAACTGAAGCAGTCGGCTTTGCACGCAGACGCTCGATGAATTGCTCTGACTCCCACCCGACCCAGCTATCACGCGCACGAATCTGGACGATCGGACTCGATAGGGCACCGATTCCAATAACGGGATGGAAAGGAGCGGCAGCATCTCGAATGAGAAACGCCATGCTTCTGCCTGGAACGCTCGTATGCTGATTCACCCACGTGTGACGGAAGTATCTCCAGATCTGCATCAAGGGCAGTCCGGTGAACCGACACTCTGCCTGCAGCGAGTCGACAACCTGAATGTAAGGATCGACGACTCGCGCGAGCGCATCTGCCCATCCGTTATTACTATGTGCTCGCGCACGACGAAGGGCGTCTGCAAGTTCGCGTCCGTCGCGCATCAAAGAGAATATCGATACCGATCGACCATTGTAGCGGCGTGTAGATTCCATCGATCGGATAAACGCCTGTACCGATGGCTGCGATAGTTGAGCATCCCGCCGTAGTAACTCTTGGCGACGAATCCGCTCTTTCTCCGCAATGCGATCTGCAGTGAGCCGATCCGGCGGGCGCACTTCCACGTTGCCGCGCCTGATGCGGCACAACCAGCCTTGCAACCTCAGATCGGTTAGCAGCAAACCAGCCGCGAGAAGTAGATGCCTTTCTCTGCCACGCGAAGTGCTCATCGAGGCAACAAGGGCGCTCCGTATCTCTGTCATACGTTTGTCGAACTCGGCGCTGTCGATGTTCGCGCGAACAAGCGCTCGCACGTGCTTGAGGAACTGCACGCGCATCCACCGACTTCGCAATGGCGGAACAAGCCGGGTCCATTCCGTCTCAAGGAGCATGGTCATTGATTGTGGTTGTTCAGATATGTAGCGAGCGTGTTGCTCCAATCAAGGCGATGTCGCGCAAGAGCGCGAACCTCGGTAGAGGCTGCTTCACTGCGCGCAGCCGCCAACAGTAGAAGATCGATCTTGGCTCGAAGTTTTGGGCTTGGCGCTGAGTCATTTTGAGCCAACGGGCCGTATATCTCGCGATAGAACGGATGCTCGGGATTCACCACAAGTACCAGCCGCTTGCCATCAAATGCGTACGTAAAAAAGCATGTATTCGCCGCGGCTCCCTCCACGATGCGATAACAGAGACCGCCGGATACATCGCACGACAATATAGGGAAGGCTTTCTCCAGCTCGCGCATCAATGCCTTGCCGGTCGCTGGCGGCTTGACCGGGAGCGGACGAAGCAGGTGATCACGATCCGCTGCGACGCGCTCTGCTTCGGAGTATTGCTCACGCATCTTGGCAGCAAAATGAGCCTTGCGCGCGCGGGCGTTGAGAGCGCGTGCAGAAGCTTCGAGGTCTGGCGTAAGCGCTTCGAGCAAATGGGCTTGCGGGCGAATCTGCTGTTTGGTGTGGGTAATGCCGAATGCTTCGTCCAGCACTGGATCGAACTGGACCTCACATCTCCACCAGTCGTCATAGTTCTCGCGACGCTTGCTCCCCATGAAGAACCAGCCAAAGTCCACTTCTCGACCGGCACGCACGATCGAAACGCCTGCTCCCTTTGATATACCCATACGCCGCTTGTCCTCGTTCGACAGCTTGTGCCAGCGGTGGACGGGGAGTTCAGAGAACCTGACCCGCACTTGCCCCGTAAGCGTGGCGTCTGCAGGCTTTGCCCTGACCTCATAGATCAGTTCTTCGCCGAACATCTTTGCCCCGGCTATTGAGGCAGCAGGGTGCAGGTAGAGCGGGTCAAATGGCGTGACACGTTGACCATTGATACGAATGCGCAGCCCACTCCAGATGAAGTGACGAAACCGACGGCCCAGCTCCACACCGAGCTTTCGAGCAAGCGTGGAAATCCGACGGTTATCAAGCCGGTCGCACCGCTTCCAGACTATCAACGTGCCCGATGCGGTTCTAATACGACAGGGTTGTTCCACCGCAACTTTAGGCGTTGGGACCTCCTTCATCCTGCCGGTCACGATGTCGTCCACATCGAGGTAGCAGGTGTAGACGCAAATGGACCTGCGTCTAGCTTGGGATGACGGAGACTGCCATGTGTAGACAGCGAGATGACGCGCCTGGCTCAATGATGCATTGGGTAGACCCATGCCGTAGCGACCGAGCCCGGTGCGATATCCAAATCGGGTGCTACCTCCAAACCGAAGTGCTTGGCGCAGCGTAAGCGGATCCATGCCGCATCCATTGTCGAGTACACGCACTTCTATGCCGCCCTCGTCATCAGAGGGCAACAAGGAGATTTCAACGTCGGAGGCCTTCGCTTGGATCGCGTTGTCCACCAGTTCTGATACCGCGCTGGCTGTGCCTTTGTATCCGGAATCCCGAGTTGCCTGAATGAATCGATCAAGCACAACAATGGATGAGTCACCTGCCTGATTCAGGACGGCCGGCGAGTGTCTTCGTTCGTACGGACGGCGCAGGCGGGTTCTTGAGGTCATCGGCTAGTCCTCCTTGGAGTTCGCTTGGGCCGTTCTGGCTGAAACGGCTGCGGTGTTCCGCCATTACGACTCTCGGGCTGTTCAAAGCCTTCTTTGTCCAAATGCTCCCGTATCAATCTCGCGATTAGCGTGCTCTTCTTGTATCCACGGTCCGCACAGTACGCATGGAACCGCCGAAACTCTCCCGGAGAGAGCACAACCGAGATCTTGCTTGTGTCCGCCATGTGGGTGTCCGCCAGCCTTTGGGCGGCCTCGATAGCGCAAAAGTGCGCACATTTCAACCCTTTTGCGCAGTAATGATCCCTCGCGGAAGAATCCACGTAGAATCGGCGTGCCAGACTGTGACCCGCTGCCAGGGCGTTCTGCCGGATCAACCTGAAAATTAAGAAAGTATTGCTGCCAGCACACGTCGCTTACTCCCATGACCAACGCGGAAGGTCACACGATCCCAGCCGCCGTCGACGAGGCCACGCCGCCTCCGGTCTGGCCTGCGCCGTGCCTTGCGGTACGTAGCACTGTGTCATGACGCTAGATAGCTGGCAGGCACAGGTCGAAAGACACTTCGAGTCGCTTGCCAGCCTGCGCGCTGGATCGGGATTACCCCTGTTCGCGCTTGAACACGGCCTCAGTGATGAGGCATTGAGCGAAATATCAGCGCTTCTACAAGCGCAGCTTCGCTCCGGTGCACGCCTGTCACGGCATTGGCTGCTCTGGGTTGTTTACGCCACCGAGCGCGGATACGAATATGCGGGCGACGAATACTGGCAGTCATTTGAGGAACAAACGCCAGCCTGGGACTTCCCCGATCGCTATCGCATCGTTCCCTGGTTCAAGAAGTTCCAGCAGACCTATGACGGCGTCATTCCCTCGGGTCCGTGGGCCAATCACTTCCGAATCATCGCTTGGCCCATTACACACGCCGTTCTCCCGCGCTACCTGCAACGCCAGTTTGCGAGGGCGCTCTACGATCTGCGCTTTCATCTTGCGGGTCTGGAGACGATCCAGCCTGCAGCAATAGGACGCCTACTGGCGACCAGCTGCGACCACGTGACGACGCGCTTTGAAGAGTTTCTACAGCAGGAGGAACTCACAGGTCGCATTGTCTTGGCATTGCTTGGGGACGCTCCAGGCATCGGCCTTGAACCCATCTATCCCCAGACACTGCAGCGGATAGTCAGTGACCTAGAGCGCGTTCGGAACGCTCGCGAGTGGTTACGGGAAACGCGACGTGTTGTCACCGACCGATTCAAGGGCGTCAGCCATACCGATCGAGCTCGAGCCAATCGCCGGCGTAGCGACGGAGATCATTCGCAGAAGAAGGACAGCACTAGTCCTTCTATCCGGCCGAGCCTGCTACTGCGCTACTCCGGATCGGAGACATGGTCTGTCGTCATGGAGGTGCCGAGTTTTAGGAACGTGGCCGCGCTCAGTAGCGATGTTCACACCTTCTTGCGAACCACGCGGTGTCGCCTCAGCGGCGCTGACGATATGAAACCGGCGGGTTGGTTACTCTCCGGAACTAGAAAGGCTGTCTTGAAAACGTGGCCTGACCCGAAGAGGCCGCTCATCCAATTTGAGCGGCGCAACGGCGTGCTGGACCATCTTGTAGAGAGCGAGTGCCGGCTGGACAGCGGACCGATTTGGCTATTCCGACTCGGTGTCGACGGAAATGCGCGTGGTGTCGCAGCTCGAGTTGTGCGCCCCGGTCACACGTATCTTGTACTCACTCGAACGCAGCCGCAGGAGCCGCATGCTCATGTCAGCCGTTGCACAGTTGTCTGCTCAGGCATTACAGCCTTTCGCCTCACGATCCCTCCGGTCGTATCAGCGGACGACATGAAGTGGCTGCACGGAATCGGACTAAAGGTGTCGCGAACGATTCGTCTCTGGCCGGCTGGATTCTGCGCTCGCAAGTGGGATGGCGAAGGCTTCAGCGAATGGCTCACAACAGAGAATCCATGTCTCGGCATCATTCATGATCACCCGGTTGACACCTACACTCTGCGTCTCGACGGCGGCTGTGAGACGCAGATAAAGGCAAAACCCGCCGGGCAACCAACGTTCGTAAAGCTGCCGCGTCTACCTCGCGGCAGACATCTCCTTTCTGCAAGGGTAAATCGCGCGCAACTCGCGGGGCAGTCACTGGCTGTTGCTGAGCTTGAGGGTGTGCTGACCTTGGATGTTCGCGATCCCGAGCCTTGGGTTCCTGGCACGACTGCACACGTGGGTATGTCGGTTCTAGTCGATCCATACGATGCAACACTGGATGACTTCTGTGGCGAGGAGGTGAATGTCACCGTCCTCGGTCCGGAAGGTCACCGTATATCGTGTTGGGTCACGCTGTACCGGATCAGCGGTGAACCAATCTTTGCCGAGGAGATGGCCTCCTTTGATCTGCCAGTGACGAAGGCGACCTGGTCACGGCGGCTTCATGAGTTCTTGAAGGAGGAAGCCAGAACATGGTCATACGTTGAAGCTGCTTCGGCGCAACTGACAATTCGTGGCGAAGAACTTGGCGAACTCAGTGTGCGATTTGAGCGCAACGGTAGACCTATCAGATGGGCTTGTCGGCGTGACCATCGCAACGTCATCTTGCGACTGGTCGACGACACTGGGCGGGACGAGGAACCTTCGGCACGTCAGTTCACGTTTCACCGACCGGCAATCGCGGAAGCAATTGATGCCGCCGAGTTCCGCAAAGGCATCACAATCGATGGTGCGGGCGGACTATTCGTTGCGCAGAGCGGTGACGACTGCGATGCAATCATTGTCAGCGCATATCAGGAGAGTAGCGGATTTCAGGGTCTCATCGTGGAATCGGATCTAACGCACTTGCAGACAGCGGACACTGAACCCCGAACGATTCTTCATCTGCTTGAACTCTGGATGGACGCACGCTTGGCTGGTCCACTTGCGGGCATTCGCAGAGATCGGGTTGTGCTCCGCCTATGCCAATGTCTGTACACCCGGATGTGCGGCAGTAGGTGGGGGAAGGCGGAAATCGCCTTCCTTGGGAACACCGAGTCTGCGGGGCTACTGGATGCACTTGTCGGACTGGTCGACCGAAGGCCAAGCTTTGGTATCGTTCTTCACCGAGATGCAGGTGCCACCGAATCCGGCACTGCAGAGCGAACAAATTGGTTCGCTGCTCTCGCGGCGCAGTTCAGTGTGTGCCACGAACCGTCTTTGGCCGAATTCGCGTTGCGGTTGGCCAGTCAACCACACCGCCTGTCGAGAGCCTACGCTGATCAACTAGATTCCCTGCTGCGCAAGATCATCGACTACCCTGCGTTACTGCGGGGCGCACGATTACTTGCCCTCTTGGACGTCGCAAAGCGAACCGGCGGAGCCGGCAGTTCGCTTCCGAGGTGGACATGGAGATCGTAGAGACATCTGCTGATGAGGTTATCAGAAGCACACGCGTCGCACTGGGGCTCGACGTCACTACGTCCATTGACGACGCACTACGAGCTGCATTGCTTCGTAGGGCAGCGGGAATTCACTGTCCATGCTCCGCCTCGACTCTCATATCGAGCGTCCTCGAGAGCGTCGAACACTTAGTTCCCGATCTGGAAGCTGAACAAGATCGCCTTGCGTCCATGATCGATGACCTCATTGCCTGTGGCGATCTGCTGGAGTTGAGTCAGGTCGCTGTCCAGGATTCAACTCTCACTGGGGCCTGGCTCTTTGCAGCACCGCCCGCATTTGTTCTCAGACCGAGCGGCAGCATATTTCTCACAGGTGTTGTCCCGGACCACGAAATGTTCCTTCCCGACTCCCTGGCGCGGCGCGTCGCTCACCAAGGCTTCACGCGAGTTATAGCTCCATTGCCGAACGAGGATCTGGCAACTGAGCTCCGCGAACTGGGCATACACGAGATGTCGGAAAGTGCGTGGCTAAAGACGCCGAAGGCGCAGAGCGCGCAGCATCTGTTGGCTGACATGGGAGAGCGACTGGCGTCGCAGCCACCGAGCGGCAGCGTTGAGGGGCTTCAAATTCTCGATTCACAACGATCCGTCAAGTTCTATCGTGGGCGTTGGGTCACACCTCAGACTCAAACGGGTCGCTTCGTCGCCCGTCGTCCGCAGGCTTACGGCGCTCCGATCTGGTGCTTCGTAGAGATTGAGCGCGGCATACCCATCAGGCTCCTTGACCTGCCCTCGCGGCGAACGCGATGGCGTGGCTGTGATATTGCCTGGCACCTACAGATGGCGATCGATCACTCGCGCAAGGTTCCGCAGCAGTATCGACGCGTGTACAAGCAGGATGACATTCGTTTCGATTTTTTCTCGCCACTTCCTCAATGGGCACAGCGTCGGCTATTGACCTTCGGCCGCCCCGAAACGCCTGCAAAATGTCTCATGTCCTACGTTCTGCCACGGGTGGAAGCAGCCACCGAAGAACGCTTTCTACAAGAACGCCTGTGGTTGGTGCGTTCAGAAGATTCTAACTGAGCACGGGTTCCGAAAATGTCGCGAACGATCCAGGAAACGATTGCTGAACTTCATGGCTCACTCCGAGACTATATCGAGGCGACATACCACATCAGCGCCCGCTCCCTGATTGCGCAGAGGAAGGAAATACTCAACCGACCTGGTGTCGTCTATCAAGTCCCCTATTTGGAGTCGACACCGCGCTACGAGACGGGCCCATGCTTTGCCGAGATGAAAGGCTTGCCTGACGCTGCCCTCGAGGTCTACTCAGCTCTCTCTCAGTCGGCCGACGCTCTCCCCAGGTTGCTTCATGATCCGCCATACACGCATCAGTCTGATGCCATTCGTTACAGTCTGATCGAGGACAAGAACCTCGTCATCATGACGGGGACTGGCTCCGGCAAAACGGAGTCGTTCCTATTGCCTATTCTCGGCAAGCTGGCGCGCGAGGCCAAGCAGAGTCCAGGAGCATTTCAGCAGCCGGCAACGAGGGTGCTGCTCCTGTATCCGATGAACGCGCTTGTAAATGACCAACTCGGACGGCTCCGCTCACTTTTCGGTGACCCGAGGCTTACAAGGCTTTTCAAGGAATGGGCCGGGCGCCCGGCGCGGTTCGCTCGATACACGAGCCGAACTCCGTATGCGGGCATCCGCACTGCAAAGAAGGATTCGGCGAAACTCAAGGCCTTCGATGACTTCTATGTGGACGTTTTGCGGCGTACGAACAGCGAAGATCCAGAGGAGAAGCATGACGCGCAGGTCCTATTGATGGCCCTTAGAGATCGCGGCAAGTGGCCCGCGAAGCCCGACCTTGCCGCTTGGCTGGGTCAGAAGAAAAGCAGGTGGCAAGATCCAGTGACTGAAGAGTTCATCAGGGCCGTTACGCTTCCCGATGATGCCGAACTGCTCACGCGGCACGAGGTGCAGGTAGCGCCACCGGACCTCCTAGTAACCAACTATTCGATGCTCGAGTACATGCTGATGCGTCCACTGGAGCGGCCCATTTTTGACAGGACACGTCAGTGGCTCAAGGACTGCCCAAATGAGAAATTTCTTGTTGTTCTCGACGAAGCACATCTCTATCGAGGTGCCGCTGGCGCTGAAGTGGGGTTGCTTCTGCGCCGGCTGCGCGATCGGCTCGGCCTTCCCTCAGGGCGCTTCCAGGTAATCTGCGCCACAGCCAGCTTTAAGGAGCGCGACTATGCACCGAACTTCGGAGCACAACTCTCAGGCCTCCCGAGCACAACGTTTCAGCCAATAACGGGCACGCTCAAGTTTCGCCCTCACAGTTCCACTGGATCGGTTGATGACGCCCACGTTCTGGCAGGAGTTGATCTTCAGCGATACTACGCAGCTTCAACGAATGACGAACGTCTCTCGGCCATTCAAGCTCTCCTGGACTATCGTCAGGTCAGCGGAGCACGCACTCCCGAGGAGGCGCTCTATCGAGCTCTCGTCGACTTCGGGCCCATGGGACTGCTCATCAACACAACGATGCAGCAGGCCCGACCGATCGCTGAGCTTGGACAATACCTGTTCCCCAACGCGTCTCCGAAGAACGCCGATGCAGCAGTCACTACCCTGATGGCTCTTGGAAGTGTGGCCCGGGAAGACCCCAAGGCACCTGGTCTTCTGCCCTGCCGTATCCACAGTTTCTTTCGCGGTCTCCCCGGTTTATGGGCATGCATGGACCCCGACTGCAGCGAGATCAGCAGTGATCATCGAGAAATGATCTGCGGAAGAATCTATGGCCAACCACGCGAGCGCTGCGACTGCGGTGCACCTGTCTTGGAACTCTACACGTGTCGAAACTGTGGAACTGCCTACGCCCGCGCATACACGGATGACGTAGACGCACCATCGGCGTTGTGGCCCGAACCTGGCCAGCGGCTGCGTGTGGCAGATGGGGAGACCACCCCACTTCTACCCTTGGATCTCCTTCTTGAAGCACCAACGATCGAGGAAGCCGCCGAGCCCGCAGACTACGACTTAGAGACCGGACGGCTAAATCCAAAAGTCATCGGATCAAAAATGCGCACGGTATATGTGCGCAGTGATCGCGCCTCTATTGCGGCGGACGAGGACAATGAAGCGGCCTCAGATTTCGACAGCCGTGGCCAATTCATCCCGTGCGCTGTCTGCGGCAAGTCAGCGCGGTTCGGGCGCAGTTACGTCCAGGACCATCAAACGAAGGGTGATCAGCCCTTTCAGGCACTCGTCTCCCGTCAAATTCAGATTCAGCCGCCGGGGCCTGTGAAGGCAACTCGCTTCGCTCCGCTACAAGGCCGAAAAGTTCTGGCGTTCTCCGATTCAAGGCAGGTCGCCGCGCGTCTTGCGCCAAATCTTCAGATGTACTCGATCCGTGATTCTCTGCGGCCACTGATCGCTTGGGGTTACACCAGGTTGCAAAATGTGGCAGTCCTGCGGCCCAACCTCAATCTCGAAGATCTCTACCTCGCAGTGCTATGGGCATCGAAGGAGCTCAATGTCCGACTTCGCCCGGAAATGAAGACTGGTGAGAACTTCGACGCGGAGCTAGTGATCGAGAATGCCATTCGTCAGGGAGAGACGAAGACTGATGTAGGGTTGCTGAATCTCTGTATGGAGTTGCGCAACGAGCGGCCACCAGAAGCTCTTCTTGACAACATCATTACGAGCGTCCAAGACCGCTTTCTTGGGCTTGAGGCTCTTGCTCTGGCATCGATCGTTGAACGCGCCAAACACACGGCAACGCTCGAGAAGCTGCCGGCCATTCCTGGCGTCGTACAAGCACCTGATGCAAAGGTCGGCCTCGCGCGCGCATGGATTCGTTGTTGGCAGCGCAATGGATTCTGGCTGAGCGCGATGCCGCCCGCTTGGTGGCGGCGCCCGCGCTCCGAAGGAACGAGCGTTCGCGGACAAAAGGGAAAGTTCAGGGCTATGGATACTGTGTTGAAGGATCGCGCAGCGCGCAAGTTCTTCTGGGATAACTGGGTACCGGTATTGAACGGTATCTTCACACAGGATACTGATAGCGGCTTCAAACGTCTGCGTGGCAGTGAATTGTCACTACTATTTGCTGGCGCATGGGTTCACTGCCCCAGGTGCAAGTCCGTTCACCGACCCATTGCCGGTATTCCTCACTGCCTCGATTGCGGAAGTGAACAGGTTCGAGAGCTGGATCCTGAAGGCGATCCAATTTTTCTGGCGCGGAAGGGCTTTTATAGAAGGCCAGTGCTGGAGGCCCTGAGTGAACCGCCGCGCCAACCGATGGCTCTCATCGCTGCGGAGCACACGGCACAGTTGAATGCACCCCAGAATGAGGATGTCTTCTCAAAGGCCGAAGAAAACGAGTTGCTCTTCCAAGATATCGCGCTCACTACGGGGGCTTCACGCCGACGACCCACAGCCATCGATGTCTTATCGAGCACCACAACAATGGAAGTAGGTATCGATCTCGGCGCGCTATCAGGCGTCGCACTGAGGAACATGCCGCCTAGCCGAGCGAACTATCAGCAACGCGCGGGACGCGCAGGCCGTCGCGGCAACGCCGTCGCCACTGTCGTGGCGTTCGGCAGCGCCGACAGTCACGATGAGCACTACTTCTCTAAACCGGACGGGATGATTCGTGGCGACGTTATTGACCCGAAACTCACGCTCGACAATCGCGAGATAGTTCGTCGGCATGTGCGTGCCTTTTTGCTTCAGAACTACCATCAGGAACGTATTCGGGAAGTCGATCAAACGCAACGTCATGATCTTTTCTCGGTGCTAGGTACCGTTGCGGAGTTTCGCAGCGGAACGTCAATCCTGAATCGAGATGACTTCGCATCCTGGCTATGCGAGAACGAGCGGCAGCTTAGAGAACGAGTAGCATCTTGGATACCCGACGAACTCTCCCACAAGGACCGCCACAGCATTCTTGTGGAGATGAACGACGATTGTCTGCGAGCTATCGATGACGCCATTCGTCCCGGACCCGACGAGATAGTAGACGACGAGGAAGGAGAATCTGAGGTACCACCGGAGCAAGACGAGGAGTGTCCGCAGCAAGCATCAAATCCTGGCAAGTTACTCGATCGGCTGCTTTATTGCGGCAAGCTTCCCCGCTACGCCTTCCCAACTGACGTTGCGACCTTTCATGTGTTTGATCGGGACCGATCCTCACGATTTCGTCCGATCATGCGGTTCGCACCATCGCAAGGCTTGCCCGTTGCTCTCACTCAGTATGCTCCTGGCAAACAGGTGTGGATCGCCGGCAAATGCTATACATCCGGTGCTATCTACTCAGTCATGCAGAGTGATCGATTCGATGCATGGACCGCAAAGCAGATCTACATGGAATGTCGAGCGTGCACTTTCGCTCGCACATATCCAATCGGCCTCGCGACTCGTGGAGAAACACGCGACTGTGAAGCGTGCGGAGGTGAGGGAACTTTCGGCCCGGCCCGCTATTGGCTGCGGCCACCCGGATTCGCCCATCCGATCGATGTGGAGGAGTTGACGTCTCCGGATGATATCCCCGAGACGAGCTATGCCACACGCGCCAAGCTCACAATGGGAACGCCCGATGACAAGGCTGCGTGGATTCAAGTGAATGAGCGCGTGCGTGCCCTTCCATCGCGCCAACACCTGCTCGTCTCGAATACGGGCCCAAAAAGAGAAGGGTACACGTACTGTACAAAGTGTGGACGTATCGAGGCGAGCACCGATCCCAACTCAAAACTCACGGGGCCGCATCGTAAACCATACCCTGACGATGACGACAAGCAGATCTGCGATGGAATCAGCCCAACTCGCCATGTCGTTCTCGGGACTGATTTCATAACAGACATCGTCCTCTTCTCGATGCGCGTCGCGGCGCCGCTGAAGCTGAAGCCCGGTCATTCAGCGACGCATATCGCTCTTCGGACTGTCAGCGAGGCACTGTCGAAGGCCGCGTGTCAGCTGCTCGGGATCGAACCTAGCGAGTTGATGGCGGAGTACAGACCAGCGCTGACACCGGATGGTACCAGAGGTCTAGAAGCTGAAATCTTTCTCTACGATACACTGCCCGGCGGTGCGGGCTTTGCGAGTCAACTCGACAGCCGCGGTCGAGAACTGCTTGAACGGTCGCTTGACCTGATGAAAGGATGCCCGGAGGACTGCGATGTCTCCTGCTACAGATGTTTGCGCAGTTTCAAGAACAAGTTCGAGCATAGCCTGCTGGATCGACACGTCGGTGCAGAACTCGTCGAGCATCTTCTCTATGGTAAGCAGCCGACATTCGATACCAAGCGTCTGAGAGACGCGACGACTCTGCTGTACAAGGATCTGCTGCGGCAGGGCGACCCCGATGTGCGCCTGAAGACTGACGCTCAGATCTCGACTCACGTGGGAAAGGTTACGGCTCCCATCCTTGTCGAAACCACCGGGGGAAAGCAGTTCGTGATTGCGCTTTCCGGACCGCTGACTAACGATGTGCCTGACGACTCGAGGGTCACTGCGCTGCTTGAAAGCGATAGCGGCATTCCGGTCATAGTCGTCAACGAACTTGTTGTTCGGAGGAATCTGCCCGCAGCAACACGTCTTGTCCAGAGTGAGCTTCGACAGCTCGCTGCTATATCGCTCAAGTAGGTAATAGCCAAACGCACGCTAGCAGCTGCGGAAAGCTGCGGTTGCACGTTTGGTTTTTCTGCAGCGGCTAACACCGCATCCATTGAGGGAGCAATTGATTGGAAAAGAACGTGAAGCTCTTAATGAGCCGGCATCCGACCATACCTCACTCGCTGCGTGCGATCAGTACGGTGAACAAGCCAGCGGATACTATCGTCGTCGGACTTTCGAACCTGTATCACCACTACTATCTCGATACTTACGGGAGATCACCGCCCAGCCCCGATCCCGCTCAGTTCGAACATTCTCGATTTCTTCTGCCGACAGCTGAATTTCGATTCCAGGGTAGTGGCATCGGCGATTCACCAGAATCAAAGCGCAGCCGGTCGAATGACCTTGGGCGCGCGTTTTGTCGTTGGTTCCTCTATGAGCACTTCAATGTCACGTACTTTGCCCATCTTTCGCAGATATTGAATCGACAACTCCACCGCGCGTTCGGAGGTTTACGGGTGGCGCGCGAAACGAGCGGCGACACACCCGACTATTTCTGCGCAGAGAGCGTTGATCGCATCTGCCTCGCCGAGGCCAAAGGCCGATACACAGCAATCAGTTTCAACAACAAGGAGTTCGGCAAATGGCGGCGTCAGTTCGAGCGTGTCGTTGTCACTGATTCGAGTGGGAAGCCGGTAACCGTTAAGGGCCACATCGTGGCGACGCGATTCGCGACGGAGCACGACAGCCCGAGATTGAAAACGTGCATCTCTGCAGAAGATCCGGCGAGTCCTGGAGACAGGCCACTCGGCCCAGATGAATCAAGAGCGCTCGGAGCCTCAATCGTAGCTCTTCACTACAGCGGCATTGCCGAGAAGCTCCGCCAACCGATTCTGGCGGTTGCACTTGCGAGCGGCGTGCCGATGCCCAGCGAGCTTAGAGTGCAGGCGATAGCTTGGGAGATCGTTGCCGGTCCACTTGTGAATCGCCGGTTCGTGGGCGGATATTTCCCAGGTTCTGACGGCGAGCCTAACATCATCCAGGAGAATGGCCGCATGCGACTCCAGCGCCATAATCCTTTGAGACTCGACAGCCCAACGGCCACATTTTTCGGACTCGAAGAACGGATATTTCGTAAGGTCGTGCGGCTGGCAAGGGGAGAAGCCAGCGCCGGCGAAGGAATCAGCCATTTTGAAGAAACCGCGTTCTTCTACAGTGGCTTTAGCGTGCTGCGCGATGGGACCGCAATCGGTCCAGTAGAGTTCTTCTCACCCATCGAGCCTATAGTGATCTAGTTGCGTCTATGGTCACGATAATCTGCGAAGCAGATCGCAAGCGCACGAGCGACATTGAACTGTGCAAGAGCACGCCATAGATGGCGTCAAAGCCATGCCGACGCTGTTCTCGTACGTTGTCGACCATTGACCTCGGATACGCGCCAAACCCGTATCACGGCATTGGCACGCTCGTACACTGCAAGTTCGGCGGCACTAGTGTTGCGTCCCGTTGATAACTTTACATAGGCGTTCGAGCTTCGCGAGGATCGATTCGGCGGTGGCAGTCCACATGAACGGCTTCGGATGCTGGTTGTAGTGGGTTACGAACTCGCCG
>Ga0164243_10004999_pt1 | contig 20419 bp, 17 predicted proteins | sample OricompcompostOP_FD_108781 | JGI IMG/M metagenome (GOLD analysis project Ga0164243, IMG submission 108781) | Organic Plus compost microbial communities from Emeryville, California, USA - Original compost - Organic plus compost (OP) | ecosystem: Engineered > Solid waste > Mixed feedstock >...
CGGCCTTCAACGTGGTGAAGGGCTCTGCCCCGGCCCGTACAGATGTACCTGACACTGACTTCGACGCTTGCGGTAAGAAAGCTATCGCTGACGAAAAGGAAGCGAGCGAAAAGGGCACGATGCTGGGTTCTATGGCGCACGGCTACGCCAACCCGGCTGCGGTCAAGAACGCTATCTATGACGTCGTGACGCGTCAGTTCAACGGTCAGCTTTCTTCGGAAGACGCTGTTAAGGAACTCGTATCCGCGGTCGAAGCTGCGAAGTAACGGCAAAGAGGCGCCCGGGAAAATTCCCGGACGCCTTTTATCTCTGGTGCTCCGCATATTGGCCGTACATTTGGAAGCGCGGCAGCAACGACCAGAAATCAAAACAGTAATTGCATGATGAAGGTCTGCATGTTTCCATCGGAAACTGCGGCAGACTGAGCTTATCGGGTGCATTCTATTGCGCGTAATGCAGGCGCGCTGGAATGCCGATTAAACAGATGTCCGGAAGGTTTGCCGCATAATTGGCGTTTGGCCGGGCGACGTGAACAGGGTGACGCAAATATGCAGCGTAACAGCCGATTACAGGAACTGGTGCCAAAGCTGGTTCTGGGGCCGAGCTTTTTGATAGTGCTCGTGTTCGTTTATGGCTTCATAATCTATACCGGCGTCCTTTCGCTAACCAATAGCCGGATGCTGCCCTCATATGGCTTCGTCGGCCTAGCGAATTACAGCAAGCTATGGGCTTTGCCCCATTGGTGGCGGGCGATCACCAATCTTGCAATCTTTGCGTCGCTCTACATCATCATCTGTTCGGTGATCGGACTGTTTTTAGCGATCCTTCTTGACCAGAAGATTCGAGGCGAAGGCATTCTTCGCCCGATCTATCTTTACCCGATGGCATTGTCTTTCATCGTGACAGGGACGGCATGGAAGTGGTTTCTCGACCCGGGTATCGGGCTGGAAAACACAATGCATCTGTGGGGTTGGGAGAGTTTCTCGTTCAATTGGATCAAGAGTAACACGATGGCAATCTACTGTCTGGTGATTGCCGCCGTATGGCAATCATCCGGATTTGTGATGGCGATGTTTCTCGCGGGACTGCGCGGCGTCGATAACGAGATCATCAAGGCGGCTCAGATCGATGGCGCGTCAACGGCGACGATCTATCGCCGCATCATCATTCCGTTGATGCGTCCGGTGTTTCTGTCCGCTTTCGTAGTCCTCGCTCATCTTGCGATCAAGGCATACGATCTTGTTATCGCGCTGACGGGCGGTGGACCCGGGCAGGCCACCGAATTGCCAGCTACTTTCATGTATTCCTACACCTTCACACGGAACCAGATGGGTATCGGCGCGTCGTCCGCTATTATCATGTTGGTTATGATCTTCTCGATCATCATCCCTTATCTTTACTCGGAAATTCGCGGAGGGTCGCGGTCATGAGCGCCCAGTCGCAAGACAATGCCATCAGCAGCGGAAAGCTGACACGTGCGCTGATCTATACCGCGCTGCTGCTCTTTGCTTTCTACTATTTGCTGCCGCTTTATGTGATGCTGGTCAATTCGCTCAAACCTCTGGATGAAATCCGCCAAGGAGGCATGTTGAACCTGCCGCAACAATGGACCATCGAGCCATGGCTGTCCGCTTGGTCGACGGCCCAGATCGGAGTGCAGCCCACGGGCCTGAAGCCATTCTTCATCAATTCGATCCTGATGGTTGTTCCAGCGGTTGCGATCTCAACTATCGTTGGTGCATTGAACGGCTACGTGCTGACCAAATGGCAATTCCGCGGGTCTAATATCTTTTTCGGTTTACTGCTGTTGTCGTGCTTCATTCCGTTCCAGATTGTGCTCATTCCGATGGCGCGCGTTCTTGGCTTTCTGGGAATTGCCGGCACGATCTGGGGACTGATCCTCGTCCATGTGGTTTACGGAATCGGGTTCACGACGCTTTATTTCCGCAATTACTATGAGGCATTCCCGACAGAACTGGTTCGTGCTGCCCAGATCGACGGGGCAAGCTTTTTCCAGATATTCTGGCGTATTTTGCTGCCCTCGTCTGGCCCCATCATCGTTGTGTCCGTGATCTGGCAGTTCACCAATATCTGGAACGATTTTCTGTTCGGTGCTTCCTTCTCAGGGGCCAATTCGACGCCGATGACGGTTGCGCTCAATAATCTGGTTTCCTCCTCTACTGGCGTCAAGGAGTACAATGTCCATTTCGCAGGAGCCATCCTGGCGGCTCTGCCGACACTAGTGGTCTACATTGTTTCCGGCCGCTATTTCGTACGTGGCCTGATGTCCGGTGCCGTTAAGGGATAAGTTGCAAATGTCTTTTCTGAAAATATCCGACCTCTACAAGTCCTACGGCAATGTCTCGGTTTTGAAGGATATCAATATCGAGATCGATGAAGGCGGTTTTCTCGTTCTCGTCGGCCCGTCTGGCTGTGGTAAGTCGACGCTTCTGAATACGATTGCCGGGCTTGAGCCGATCACTTCCGGTGACATCTCGATCAACGGCAAGTCTATTGCGGGCCTGCATCCGTCACAGCGCGATATTGCAATGGTCTTTCAGTCCTATGCGCTTTATCCGAATATGACTGTTGCAGGCAACATCGCTTTCGGCATGGAAATTCGGAAGGTTCCGAAGGCCGAACGCGATAAGGCTATCCAGGAAGTTGCCGATATGTTGCAGATAGGCCATCTGCTTGATCGCAAGCCTAGCCAACTTTCTGGTGGTCAACGTCAGCGCGTGGCCATGGGGCGTGCTTTGGTGCGCAACCCTCAGGTGTTTCTCTTCGATGAACCGCTTTCCAATCTTGATGCCAAACTGCGTGTTGATATGCGCACCGAGATCAAACGATTGCACAGCCGGATGAAGACCACCATCGTGTATGTGACACACGACCAGATCGAAGCAATGACTCTCGCTACCAAGATCGCTGTTCTGAAAGATGGAATCTTGCAGCAGTTCGGGACGCCCGCCGAGATATATAACAACCCTTCCAATATGTTCGTTGCCGATTTTATGGGCTCGCCAGCAATGAATTTGCTAACGGCGGGGGTCGTGAAGAATGGTCCGGGTTATGCTATTAATCTCAAACGCGGTGAGAGCGAGCCTCTCACGCTGCCTTTGAAGACAGCGCCGCAGGGGCTTGGTGCATACGAGGGCAAGGATATAGTCTTCGGTATCCGCCCTGAAGCACTTACCGATCCAGATGGAGCGGACCGCAATGCCGACGCAATCGTGGAGGGCGACTGCCTCATTGATGTTGTCGAACCGGCGGGCTCAGATACGTTCGCGGTTACGCGTCTGGGCGGCAAACATGTCGTGGCGCGACTACGCGCAGATGCCCGCATCACGGCTGGACAGCCGGCCCGGCTGGCCTTCAATCTAGACAAGTCGGTTTTCTTTGATCCGAACAGTCAGGGCCGAATTCTCTGACCTGTGGCGAACAGCGCAGTCTCGGGATTGCACATTGAAACTGCTGGAAATGAAAAGAGCGCTTCCAATGAATGGAAACGCTCTTTTTCATGTGTGCCTGGAGGGCAAAAACTTGCTTGGGGCGCGTTTAACGCAGGAAATCAAGTCCCAGAAGACCGATTGCAAGCGCAGTGTTGAGCGAAATGATCATCATTCCATAGATGATAGCGGTTCTTGTAATATCGTTCATTTCCTACCTCCTTGAACCGGAGCGGCCCCCCACCCGGTTCGAAGCTTCGTGAAACTGTAACGAAATGTAACAAGCTGTTACGGGAAGCGCAACCCTGTTTTACACAAATGTGAATGGCTGAAATTTCGCGTGAGGCCTAAGGTGCTGCGATGCTAAGGACCATAATCTGCTTAAAACAGGCGATAAATTACTGATTTTATCGCATATTCACTGCATTGTGACGCCGTTCCTTCTAGCAATAATTAGTTGGGCGCTACATAGAATTGCCGACCTTTTCGTGCCCGTATATTCGGAATATCACCGTGAATCGCATCATTCCCCTCGTATTGGCTATAGCCCTGTTCATGGAACAGATGGATTCGAACGTCATTTCGACGTCGCTTCCTGCTATCGCTGCTGATATCGGCACAAGCCCGATTGCGCTCAAACTGGCGCTGACGGCTTACCTTGTTGCACTTGCGGTTTTTATTCCGGTCAGCGGCTGGATGGCGGATCGTTTTGGAGCCAAGAATGTGTTTCGGGCGGCAATAGCGGTATTCGTGGTCGGGTCAGTTGCTTGCGCCGCATCGAATTCACTCCCAGCTTTCGTCATTGCACGGTTTTTGCAGGGCATGGGCGGCGCGATGATGACACCCGTTGGCCGTCTCGTACTTATCCGTTCGACTCCGCGCAGTGAACTCGTTTCAGCCATGGCCTGGCTGACTATACCTGCGATGGTCGGGCCACTCGTGGGCCCGCCGGTTGGCGGTTTCATCACGACATTCCTGACTTGGCATTGGATTTTCCTGATCAACGTGCCGATCGGTTTTGTCGGCATCTGGTTTGCCAGCCGGTTCCTTCCAGATACCGATGAGCGCATCGTAAAGCGTCTTGATTGGATGGGTTTTGTTCTCTCGGGCATCGCAATGTCGGGAGTAGTTTTTGGACTGTCGGTGGTCAGCCTTCCAGCCTTGCCGCCGGCAGTTGGATTTACCACCCTTGCAATCGGTATTGTCTGTACGGTTCTTTATCTGCGGCATGCGAAGAGAGCGGACGATCCGCTGCTGAATCTGAAGCTTTTCGATAATCAGGTATTCCGCGCAGCGGTTATTGGCGGCAGCATTTTCCGGTTCGGGATTGGTGCTATCCCATTTTTGTTGCCGTTGATGTTTCAGCTTGGTTTCGGTCTCACCCCTTTTCAGTCCGGTATGATGACTTTCGTTTCGGCGATTGGCGCTATCAGCATGAAATTCGGTGCAAAACGCATCTTTGCCCGCGTCGGTTTTCGGCGCGCCCTGATGGCAGGTTCTTTGATTTCTGCCTGCTTCATTGCTGTTAATGGGCTGTTTACGCCGACGACGCCTTACTGGATCATCATTGGTTTTCTGTTGGTAGGAGGCTTTGCGCGCTCATTGTTCTTCACCGGTGTAAACGCGCTGGCCTTTGCGGAAATACCCGACGAAAAGACCAGTCAGGCTACGCCCATCACTGCCGTTGCTCAGCAGGTTTCCATTGCCATTGGTGTCGCATTGGCAGGCGGCATCCTGGAGATCAGCACATCGCTTCGTGGAGCCCATCTCGAACTGGCGGATTTCCACATTGGCTTCTATGTGGTCGCCGCTGTTTCGGCTTTGGCTTTTCTCTGGTTTGCCCGGCTCGCACCGGATGCGGGCAAGGAACTGGCTGCACCGACTGTCGTGAAACATCGCAGCAAAGAGCGCGCAGCCATAGAAGCTGCGGGTACCTCCACGGGAAAATAAGCCTTAGCCCTTAAAATCCCGCGCGAGCAGATAAAGCTCGACAGATTCGGCGCGAGATGCAGGTGGCTTCACGTGGTGAACGGACCGGAATTTTTGCTTGAGCAGTGCCAGGAGTTCGTTTTCCGTGCCGCCCTGAAAAGTTTTGGTGAGAAAATGTCCACCCGGCTTTAGAACCGAGATGGCAAAATCGGCCGCGACTTCGCAAAGATGCACCGTGCGCAGGTGATCGGTACGACGGTGACCGGTGGTCGGAGCAGCCATGTCGGAAATAACGAGATCGGGTTTGTCTCCCAGAGCTTCCATCAGCTTTTGAGGTGCTTCGTCGTTCAGAAAATCCATTTCCAGCAGAACAACGCCGGGAAGGGGATCCACATGCAGATAGTCGATACCGACCACGTGCGGGTTCTCGTCAGTTGAACCGACAATCTTGGCCGCAATCTGCGACCAGCCACCCGGCGCGGCGCCGAGATCAATGATCTTTTGACCTTTTTTGAGCAGATTATAACGATCATTGATTTCAATGAGCTTGTAGGCCGCGCGTGAACGATATCCGTCCTGCTTCGATTTATGCACGTAAGGATCGTTCAGGTGGCGTTCCAGCCAACGCCGCGACGATTCCTTGATCGTGCCTGCCTTTTTCTTCACGCGCACCTGCAGATTGCTGGAGCCTGCGCCTCCGCGCCCCCCAGTTTTCACGCCGCTTTTGTTACCGCCTGTCTTGCTCATTATCAGTGCCTGTTTCTAGCGCCTGTCACGCGATTATGTCGCCATGCGCCATCGCGAGACATCAGTTCGGTCAAAATGCCTTCACGCAGACCACGATCGGCAACAAGTAGTTTTTCGCTGGGCCACACTTTGCGTATCGCATCCAGAATAGCGCAGCCTGCCAATACCAGATCGGCGCGATCTGCGCCAATGCAAGGATTGGCCACCCGTGCTTCAAAATCCCACGACAGCAGGCGGTTTGTCATCTGCGTCACGTCTTCTGCGTCCATCCACATGCCGTCCACCCGTCGGCGATCATAGCGTTCAAGACCAAGATGAATTCCTGCCAGCGTGGTCACGGTCCCGGATGTGCCCAGCAAATGGAAGCGCGGACTGGCTGTCAGGCTTCCAAGGCACTGCCGCTCCGCAAATTGCGCAAGCAGACCGGTCACATGAGTAACCATGGAATCGAAGCTTTCCTGCGTGACATTCCGCCCGTCGAAACGCTCTGCCAGCGTCACGACGCCGACCGGAAGGGATGTCCAGGCCATGATATGTTCCGCCAGGCGCGGAGACCGTCGACGGGAAACATCGATCAGTGCGATTTCAGAAGAGCCGCCGCCAATATCGAACAGCACGACGGCATCGGTCTCGCGGGTAACCAGCGTGCCGCAGCCGGAAACCGCAAGCCGGGCTTCAGTTTGCCGGTCCACAATCTCCAGTTCAAGTCCGGTCTCCACGCGGACTCGTTCCAGAAACTGCTCGCCATTCGAGGCCGAACGGCAGGCTTCGGTCGCAATCAGTCTGGACCGCCTGATTTTCTTGTCCGCCAGCTTGTCACGGCAAATCTTCAGCGCGTCAACAGCGCGATCCATTGCGTTATCGCTGAGCCGGCCAGTGGCGCTCAGGCCCTCTCCGAGCCGCACGATCCGCGAAAATGCATCCACGACACGGAACTGCCCCGGTCTTGTCGGCGACGCTACCAGCAACCGGCAATTGTTGGTGCCGAGATCCAAAGCAGCGTAAAGCGGAGCATCACTCTTGTCGTGCTGCACGCCGTTGCTGGCCCTGGGCGTCGGGCCGTTGGTGCCTTTACGCTTGTTTTGAACCTGGGCATGCAGATTCTCTGCGCGCACAGCATTATGCGGAGTCTTTGCCGCCGCTTCAACTGCCGGAGGTGTTTGCGCATCCGGTTGCCGCGATTGCTTCCTCTTTCGTGCACGACGGCGGCGATTCGAGAGTTTACCAAGAGATCGCTGCTGATTGTTGCTGGCTTCCGCGGCGACCGGCTTTTGCGAAGGAACTTCAGGGCTCGTTACGGATTTGCCGCGCCGACGTCGACGCGCACGTTTACGTTGGCTCTGCGAACTCGAGCCCTCGGTGTCGTTCTGCGGTTTTGAGCGTCCTGGATCAGATGCATTGCGGGCATTACCGATCTCTGCAACGGCTTTTTTGCGCGGTCTGCGCTTGCCGCTATCGGACGGATTCCGGGCCTGCAAACTGCCCGATTGTCCGCCGGACGCCCCTTGATGCACCGTTTCGGCGGTGCGCTCGTCGGGGTTCTTCAAGGTTCTTGTCCTTATGGCGCCGCGCGAACCTGTGAGGACGCAAGCAAGGCGCTTCAATTTCTACGTTATGCATAATGTAACAGTGGTTTTCTGTTTTACCAAGGGGCAGGCTGTCGGGAGCCGCCGGAAAATTTTGAATACACGTACGATTTTTAAACCGACGGCGCGCACGAGGGCTTTCGCTGGTGGCGAAAGCCCTTAGGGGATTTGACTTGTTTGCGGCTTAAATGTCGTAGGTATGGGCTGCGTTGATCGTCGCGACGAATTGCTTTGTGCGCTCGCGTGCAGGGCGGGTGAAAATTTCGTGTGCGGTGCCGGTCTCGACGATACTACCCGACTCAAGAAAAACGACATTTTTCGCGATCTTGGAGGCAAGCCGTAGATCATGAGTAGCGATCACCATGGTCGTGCCCTCCCTGGCGAGCTTGCTCAGAACGTCAACGACTTCTGATGCAAGCTCAGGATCGAGTGCCGAGGTAGGCTCGTCGCATAGCAGCACACGCGGCGACGGTGCCAGTGCACGCGCAATGGCGATGCGCTGCTGTTGTCCGCCAGACAGCGTTGAAGGCCATGCATCCGCTTTATGCGCCATGCCCACCTTGGTGAGCAGTTCCATCGCGCGTTCCTTCGCCTTGTCCTTTGGCCATTTCAAAACCGTGAGCAGGCCTTCCATGACATTCTGGATCGCTGTCTGGTGTGGAAAGAGCTGGAAATTCTGAAAAACCATGCCCGTCTGGCGGCGGATTGATTGGATGGCCTGCCAGCTAGGCTTCCGGTCTGGTTCGAAACTGAGAGACTGGCCACCCAGAACCAGAGTCCCCGATGTCGGAATCTCGAGCAGATTGATGCAGCGCAGCAGCGTACTCTTGCCGCCACCGGACGGACCCACCAGCGCCGTTACCGTGCCCTCAGCAATTGCAACGTTGATATCATTGAGAATAACCGCGTCGTCAAAGCGCTTTACGATGTGTTGCAGTTCGATCATGCGTTTGTCTCCAGCGTGCCGCCATAGCGTCCGAAGCGCCGTTCCAGCCGCACCTGCAGGGAAGAGAGAACGGAACTCATCACCAGATAGATCAGGGCCGCTTCAATATAGAGGATGAGAGGTTCATAGGTAGTGGCGACGATGCGCTGAGCAGATTGGAAAAGCTCCGGCACGGTGATCGCAGCGGCGAGCGAAGTATCCTTCACGAGGGAAATGAATGAATTGGACAGCGGCGGTACTGCCGTTCGGGTCGCCTGTGGCAGAATGGTGCGTGCGAGAGCCTGACGCCAACTCATGCCGATAGAATAGGCGGCTTCCCATTGTCCTTTCGGAACGGCTGAGATCACAGCCCGAATGATCTCCGAACTATAGGCGCCGACACTAAGCGTGAAGCCGATTACCGCTGCTGGAAAAGCGTCTAGATAAATGCCTGCGCTGGGCAGGCCGTAAAAGATCACGAACAGTTGCACGAGCAGCGGTGTGCCGCGAAATATCCAGACGTAGAAGCGGGCGATAGACGAAAGCCAGAGCGGCGCGAACAACCGCACAAGCGCTGTCAGGAGTCCCAATGTCAGGCCGAAGGCAAAGGATAGGAGGGTGAGGGGAATGGTGAAGACCAAACCAGCCCACAGGAGGGTGGGCAGGGACTCCGCCATCAATTGAAGCCAATCGGGCACGTTTTCGGCTCCTCATCGGTACCTGGAAGTCAGACTGAAATGAGCTGCGCTCACTTAATCTTATACAGTCTGGCGTTCGTGTCTTTGAAATAATTTTTCGCGATCACAATAAAGCGAAGCCGGAAGTAGCTTCCGGCTTCGCTTCATGAATCGGGCCGACACTTATTTAGAAACATCCTGGCCGAAATATTTCTGCGAAATCTTGTCGTAAGTACCGTCGGCCTTGATTTCATCGAGTGCTTTGTTGATGGCGGCTACGAGATCGTCGTCGCCCTTACGGACGATAATCCCTGATGCGTCTGCATTTTCCTTCTCGGCAACAACCTTTACCGGAGCCGTAGGCTGGTGCTTCTTGAAGTCGAGGAAGGAAAGGCTGTCATTGAGCGTCGCATCGGCGCGGCCCGTCAAAACCAGCTGGATCGACTGATCGAAACCATCGGTGGCGACGAGTTCGGCGCCAGCTTCTTTCGCAAGTTTGCCGTAATTGCTGGTCAGCGACTGGGCGGATTTCTTGCCCTTGAGGTCGGCAAAATCCTTGATCGTGTCGTTCTTGTCGTTGACGATCAGAACGACCTTCGAAACGATATAGGGATTGGAGAAGTTGAACTTTTTCTGGCGTTCTTCGGTAATACCGACCTGATTGATGACGGCGTCATAACGCTTTGCATCAAGTCCAGCGATGAGACCGTCCCACTTGCCTTCGATGAATTCCGGCTTGACGCCGAGTTTTGCGGCAACCGCTTCACCAATCTCTACGTCAAAGCCAACAAGCTTGTTGTCCTTGTCGTGATAGGTGAACGGCGCATAGGTGCCTTCAGTCCCAATTTTCAAAACGCCAGCCGACTTGATGGCGTCGAGATTTTCTCCAGCCATCGCGCCGGTAAAGAGAACTGCCTGAATGATGCCTGCGGTAGCGAGAATCTGAGCGAATTTCATTGTGGTATCCGTGATCTGGTTGATTGCCTATTGATCGCAGAAATTTAATTCTAATGATGCGTCCAAACCGGGTCGCAATGCCCCTCAATTGAGAGTTTATTTCTAAGTTTTGAGGTCTATATGGAATTGTATTCCATGCGCGGCATTTGTCCAGATCGGAAGCGGATAAAGTTTCCGTTTGCGGCGGAAATGCAGGCTCGTATGGGCGAATCCGAAAACGAGAATGCCGCCCTGGGGGCGGCGAAATCTCATCAAACAGCTTTTATTATTCTGATGCGCCATACCCTCCGCCGGTCGGCGTAATGACGGTGAAGGCTTCGCCAGCCTCGAGCACTGTCTGGTCACAATTGCCAAGCACTTCCACTGAACCGTTCTTGCGGCGCACCTCGTTGCGGCCTGTCTGACCCGCTTCACCGCCTTCAAGGCCGAAGGGCGCTACACGACGGTGACCGGAAAGAATGGCGAATTCCAGTGTCTTCAATGCGCGGATTGTGCGCTTGGTACCATCGCCAGCGTTCCATTTTCCCTTGCCGCCCGATTTTTCCCGGATGTGGAAATCTTCCAGCAAAACGGGGAAGCGGGTTTCCAGAATTTCCGGGTCTGTGAGGCGAGAGTTAGTCATGTGTGTATGCACCGCATCTGCACCGTTGAAACCGGGGCCGGCAGGCGCGCCGGAACAGATGGTTTCGTAGTACTGATATTCGTCATTGCCGAAGGTCAGATTGTTCATGGTGCCTTGCGCCGCCGCCATCGCCTTGGTCGCGCCGAACAGGCAGTTGGTGACAGCCTGACTGACTTCGACATTGCCCGCCACGACCGCTGCCGGATATTGCGGCGAGAGCATCGAGCCTTCCGGCACGATTATCCTGATCGGCCGCAGGCAGCCCGCATTCATCGGAATGTCGCCCTCCACCAGCACGCGGAAGACATAGAGCACAGCCGCCCGGGTGACGGGTTCCGGCGCGTTGAAATTGTCGGACCGCTGCTCCGACGTGCCGGTGAAATCGACGGTCGCTTCGCGCTTTTCCTTGTCGATAGTGACACGCACTTCGATCTGACACCCCTGATCCATCTCATAGATGAAATGGCCATCGGGCAGCTTGTCCAGCACCCGCCGTACGCTTTCGGCGGCATTGTCCTGAACATGCCCCATATAGGCTTTCACAACATCCTCGCCGAAAAGGCCGATCATCTTTTTCAGCTCGGCCACGCCCTTTTCGTTGGCGGCGATCTGCGCCTTCAGGTCGTTGACGTTCTGCGTCAGGTTGCGGACGGGGTAGGTCGCGCCGGTTAGCAGAGCGGCGAGCGCCTCCTCGCGGAATGTACCTCGGTCCACGAGCTTGAAATTGTCGATATAGACACCTTCTTGCTCGATATTGACCGCAAGCGGCGACATGGAACCCGGCGCAATGCCGCCAATATCCGCATGGTGACCACGGCTTGCAACCCAGAAGCGGATTTCACGATTCTCGTCATCGAAAACCGGCGTGCAGACGGTAAGGTCGGGAAGGTGGGTGCCGCCATTATAAGGCGCGTTGATGAGAAACACATCGCCCGGCTTGATGTCGCCGTTCTCACGGATGGCGGTGGCAACGGACGCATCCATGGAGCCGAGATGCACCGGCATGTGCGGCGCATTGGCGACGAGATTGCCGGCGGCGTCGAAAACCGCGCAGGAAAAGTCGAGACGCTCCTTGATATTCACCGAATAGGCTGTGTTTTGAAGCGTCACGCCCATCTGCTCGGCAATGGACATGAAGAGATTGTTGAATATCTCCAGCATGACCGGATCGGCTTCGGTACCGATGGCCGTGCGCGCGGGCAGCGCCTTGATGCGCGTCAGCACCACGTGGTCATGCGCAGTCAGGCGGGCCTGCCAGCCATCTTCGATAACGATGGTCTGGTTTTTCTCGATGATGATCGCCGGGCCGGTGACTGTCTGGCCACGCTGCATTTGTTCGCGCAAGACAACGCCCGCGTCGTGCAACTCGCCTTGCGAGAAGAAGCGGGTTCGTTTGGCGGTTGCCGCTTCCAGATCGCTGTCGAGCGATTGGGCGCTTTCGGTTTCGCCTGCGCCGCCACCAACGGCTTCGACTTCTACAGCGTCGATAACCAGAGCCTTGTTTTCCGCAATGAAACCGAAGCGGCGCTTATGGGCCGCTTCGAACTCGGCGCGAAGACGATCGGCATTGTCCTCAGCGGGGAAGGTGGCCTCGATGGAGAGCACAGTATCGGTGCCCGCATAGCGGATGTGGGCGCGCAGATGGCGCTGCGCAGCTTCGGCCTCAATGCCTTGCGCCAGAAGTTCAGCGACACATTCTTGCGCCAGTTCTTCACCCAGCTCCTTCAGGGCTGCGGGCGCTGCCGGATCGAGCGCAACGCCAAGTGCCTTTTGGCGGGTGGCGCGAATATCGGCGAGACCCATGCCATAGGCGGAAAGCAGGCCGGACATCGGATGGAGAAGAATATTCTTCATGCCAAGCGCATCGGCCACGAGGCAGGCATGCTGGCCGCCAGCGCCGCCAAAGCAATTGAGCGCATAGCGCGTCACGTCATAGCCGCGCTGGACGGAAATTTTCTTGATCGCCTCGACCATATTGGCAACCGCAATGCGGATGAAGCCATCGGCAACGGCTTCCGGTGAACGGCCATCCCCGATCTCGTCTGCAAGCGCGGTGAAGAGTTCACGCACCCGCTCCGCATCGAGCGGCTGGTTCTGGTCGGGGCCAAAGATCGCCGGGAAAAACTCCGGCAACAGCTTGCCCAACATGACATTGGCGTCGGTGACGGCGAGCGGTCCGCCGTTGCGGTAGCAGGCCGGGCCGGGATTGGCGCCCGCCGAATCCGGGCCGACGCGGAAACGCCCGGCATCGTAATGCAGGATCGAGCCGCCGCCTGCGGCAACCGTGTGGATCAGCATCATGGGCGCGCGAACGCGAACGCCAGCCACTTCTGTTTCGAAGGCGCGTTCATATTCGCCGTCGAAATGCGCAACATCCGTGGAGGTGCCGCCCATGTCGAAGCCGATGACTTTCGGGAAGCCAGCCGTTTCGCCGGTGCGGGCGAGGCCGACAACGCCGCCAGCGGGGCCGGACAGGATTGCGTCCTTACCCTGAAACAGATCGGCTGCGGTAAGGCCGCCCGACGACATCATGAACATGACGCGCGCGCCGGTGCGCTCGACATCCAGTTCACTGGATACCTGCGCCACATAACGCCGGAGAACCGGCGACAGATAGGCATCGACGACCGTGGTATCACCACGACCGACCAGCTTAATCAGCGGCGAAACTTCGTGGCTGACGGAAACCTGTTCAAAGCCGAGACCGCGCGCAATGCGAGCAATTTCAGCCTCATGCGCAGGAAATTTATAAGCATGCATGAGTGCAATGGCGACGGATTCGTAGCCCTGTTCCTTCAGCGCAACCAGTGCGGCTTCGGCCTCGGAGGGATTAAGAGCTGTTTCGACCGTGCCATCGGCCTGAACGCGCTCGTTCAGTTCCACGACCTTTTCATAAAGCGCTTCCGGCTTGATGATCTCGGTCGCGAAGATGTTCTTGCGTTCCTGATAGCCGATACGCAGCGCGTCGCGAAAACCCTTGGTGGTGACAAGGGCCAGCCGTTCGCCCTTACGCTCCAGAAGCGCGTTGGTGGCGACCGTCGTGCCCATGCGCACTTCCCCGATGACACCGGCTGGAATCAGTTCGCCGGTCGCGAGACCCAGATGCAGACGAATGCCGTGAACGGCGGCATCCTTATAGGCAGACGGGTTTTCGGAGAGAACTTTGCGTGCATGGAGCTGGCCCTGCGGATCCCGCCCGATGACGTCTGTAAACGTACCGCCGCGGTCGATCCAGAAGTCCCATACTCCGCGTCCCGTTCCGCTCATCGCTGGCTCCCTCACACAAAATTCCAGATGCATTGAGTTGTGTATTCTGAAATTGATAGTCACATTTTATTGACAAAATGTCGATAAGATGATGACATAAAATTCACATAAAAGCGGGAGCGTCAAAATGGGTAAAGATAAGGCTTTTGAGGAAGAGCCTAAGACCGGAGACGAGATGCAGGAAGCTGGCTTCGATGAAGTTACGCTGCCACAGCATTTGCGCCCAGTTGCCTCAATAGGCCCCATCGTTTCCTCCGCTCACCTTGCCGAAGGCGGTTCGCCCGGAATGTCCGAGGTTGAATATGGCCTTATTCTTGCGTCGCACGCGTTTTCGCGCTGGATGGTTCGTTGCATGGCTGCGGCGGGATTGCCGGGCCTTTCGCCCATCGAAGTGCTGATTCTCCATTCGATCCGCCACCGTGATCGCGAGAAGAAGCTTGCCGATATCTGCCTCGTTCTCGACATTGAAGACACGCATATTGCCACCTATGCCATCCGCAAGCTTGAAAATGCCGGTCTGCTGACAACCGGCAAGGCGGCAAAGGAAAAAACGGTGAAGATCACTGCCAAGGGCGCCGATGCCTGCGCGCGCTATGCACAGATTCGCGAACGCCTTCTGGTCGATTCCACCGCCAATGCGCGCCCTTCGGAAGAAACGCTTTCGGAAGTGGCCGCGCTTTTGCGCTTCATGTCCGGCGCATTCAATCAGGCCACGCGGTCTGCCATTACACTGTAAAAGGGTTGGAAGTTTGAGCGGAACCGAGTTGAGCGCACCAGTTTCAAAACCTCTGCTGACCGTTGATGGCCTCAGTGTCGAATTTGGCGCGAGCCGTGTCGTTGACGATCTGAGTTTCTCGGTGCATCCCGGTCGCACGCTGGCCGTGGTGGGAGAATCCGGTTCGGGCAAGTCTATCACTTCGCTTTCCATCATGCGGCTTGCCGATATGAGTGGCGCAAAATTCCCGTCTGGCCGCATTCTGTTCGGTGAGCGCGATCTGCTGAAAGCCGATCAAAAGATAATGCGTGGCATTCGGGGCAAGGAGATCGCCATGATCTTCCAGGAGCCGATGACGTCGCTTAATCCGGTTTTTACCATCGGTAACCAGCTATCCGAAGTGCTGATGCTGCATGAAGGCATGACCCAGCAGGCGGCGCTTGCCGAGGGGAAGCGCCTTCTGGAAATGGTGCGGCTGCCGGATGCGGAAGGACTGTTGAAGCGTTATCCGCATCAGCTCTCCGGTGGAATGCGCCAGCGCGTGATGATCGCCATGGCGCTTGCCTGCCGTCCGAAACTGCTGATCGCCGATGAACCTACCACCGCGCTCGACGTGACCATTCAGGCCCAGATACTGCACATTATCAGAGATTTGCAGCGAGAGCTTGAAATGGCGGTGATTTTCATCACACACGATATGGGTGTGGTGGCGGAGATGGCCGACGATGTCGTGGTCATGTGGAAGGGCAAGAAGTTCGAGGAAGGCCCGGTCGGGCAGATTTTTTCGAAGCCCGAGCATGCCTACACTAAGACGCTGCTTTCAGCTGTCCCGAAGCTTGGCAGTATGACGGGCGAAGCCTTCCCCAAGCGGATGCCGGTCATGACCATGCGTGACGGTGTGCCGGTACTGACGGGTGAGGAGCGCATTCAGGACACGGCGCGTTATGGCGACAAGCCGTTGCTTTCCGTGGACGACCTTTATGTGCGCTTTCCGATCAGGAAAAATCTGTTCGGCAAGGTCACACATGTCTGCAACGCGGTGTCGAAGGTTGCCTTCGACATTTATCCGGGTGAAACGCTGGCATTGGTCGGGGAATCCGGTTCAGGGAAATCGACCATTGGGCGCACCATCCAGCAATTGCAGACGCCGCTTTCCGGCGATATTCGCTTCAACGGTAAGGCCTATTCGGCCATGAGCGCCGCCGAGCGCTATGCCATGCGCCGCGAAGTGCAGTATATTTTCCAGGACCCGTTTGCATCGCTCGATCCACGCAAGACGGTCGGCTTTTCCATTGCAGAACCGATCCGCACGCATGGCCTTCTCGACAATGACAAGGCGATCAATGCGCGTGTGGCGGAATTGCTGGAGAGAGTTGGCCTCGACCCGGAACATGCGAAGCGCTATCCGCACGAATTTTCCGGCGGCCAGCGCCAGCGCGTCTGCATAGCGCGTGCTCTTGCCTCCAAGCCGAAGCTGATTATCGCCGATGAAGCCCTGTCAGCGCTCGATGTTTCCATTCAGGCGCAGGTCATCAACCTGTTCATGGACCTGCAGAAAGAGCGGGATCTGGCTTATCTCTTCATCAGCCACGACATGGCGGTGGTCGAGAAGATGAGCCATCGCGTTGCCGTTCTTTATCTCGGTCAGATCATGGAACTGGGCTCGCGGCAGCAGGTTTTCGAAACGCCATCGCATGACTACACGAAGCGGCTTCTCTCGGCGGTGCCGATTGCCGATCCGTCGGCGCGCACCAACCGGCCCGCACTGGAAGGTGAAATTCCAAGCACCACGCGCCGGATCGACGACAAGCCGCCGATCTATCGTCATCGCGAGGTCGCAGCCGGGCATTTCGTGGCCGAAACAGCCTGACGCATAAAGTTCAACAGAAACCCAAAGGGGAAAAACAATGATAAGGAAAACACTTAAAGCCGTTCTCATGGCTTCCGCTCTTTCGGCGGCAGTGTTTGCATCTGCTCCGGCTTTTGCTGCCGGAAAGCTGACCGTTTCGTCGCCGCAGGACCCGGGCAGCTGGGACCCGATCGACACTTTCCTCGTCAACTGGGCTTCTGTCGCCACCAATATTTTCGACGGTCTCGTCTATCGCGGACCGGACCTCAAGATCGTTCCGGCGCTCGCGACCTCGTGGGAAGAGCTGGACGAAGGCAAGCGCATTCGCTTCCATCTGCGTGAGAACGTCAAGTTCCAAAACGGCGAACCATTCAATGCTGAAGCCGTGAAATTCACCTTTGATCGCCTGCTCGGTGACGAGGGCGCGAAAGGTCCGCAGCGTTCGAACTATATCGCCATCCAGAAGGTGGAAGTCATCGACGACAAGACCGTCGATTTCCATCTGAAGGCGCCGGACCCGGTTCTGATCACGAAGCTTGCCGGCTATGGCGGAATGATCGTTCCGCCAAAGTATATTCAGGAAAAGGGTGACGATTATTTCAACATGCACCCGGTCGGCACCGGACCGTTCAAATTCGTGTCCTACGAGCCGAAGGTGAACATCAAGCTTGAGGCTTTTGCCGACCACTGGGGCGGCGCTCCAAAGCTCTCCGAACTCGAATATCGCTTCATTACAGAGCCGTCGACCGCCGTTGCCGAGCTGCAAGCCGGTCGCGTCGATCTCGTCATTCCGCCAACCATTCCGATTGGCATGATCCCCACCATTCAGGGCGATCCGAAGCTGGAGCTTGTTACCGCTTCGGGGCCGACGGTTTATGCCCTGCGCTTCAACACGGCTGACGGTATCACCAAGGATGAGCGCGTGCGCAAGGCGCTGATCATGGCGGTTGACCGCGATGCGATCATTCAGTCCATTCTGGCCGGACAGGCGGAAGCGATTGCAAGTTTCCAGGGTTCGCTGTCCTTCGGTTTCGATCCGAACATGAAGCCGCTGCCTTACGATCCGGAAGGCGCGAAGAAGCTGCTTGAAGAAGCGGGCGTTCAGCCCGGCGCAACTGTGCAGATCGACGTGCGCGGTCAGGATGCAAGCTTCAATGAAGTGGCGCAGGCTATTGCAAGCTTCCTGCAAATGGTCGGCGTCAATGCCACTATCAAGCCTTACGACACCAATGTTCTGCTGAACGACATCATCCCACAGGGCAAGACCGGCGCGATGTTCCAGCAGTCATGGGGCGGCTGGACCTTCGACTACGATAACACCGCTTATTCCATGTATCACTCAGGTGAAAAGTGGAACCCTTACGACAAGGACGAAAAGCTCGATAAGATGCTGGAAGCGCAGCGTTCGGTTCTTGATCGCGGCGAGCGCAAAAAGCTCTTGCAGGAAATCGCGCATTACGCCGCCGACCGTGCGCTGGAAATGCCGCTCTACAATCTCAAGGCTATCTTCGGCGTCAACAAGCGCGTGAAGAACTTCGTGCCGGTTCCCGATAGCCGTCTGCGTCTGACGGATGTGACTGTCGAGTAAGCAAGAATGACAATAGGGCAAGCCGGTCAAACCCGGCTTGCCGCAGCATTTCGGAGGCGCGCTGGTGGCCGGATTTCTGATCAAACGAATTTTGCAGGCGTTGTTCGTGCTTGTCGCGATGACGCTGCTTGTCGCTTTCGCGGTCCGCCTGACAGGCGATCCGGCATTGATGCTGACGCAAGGCGCGGGCAGCATCACCGAAGCCGATCTGGCGCGCATCCGTGAAGGTCTCGGTCTCAACCAGCCGTTCTTCGTTCAATACTGGCAGTTCCTCAAAGGACTGTTCACAATGGATCTGGGGCGCAGTTTTCTCGGTGGAACGCCGGTTTCCACGCTCGTTGCTGGCGCTCTGCCCGCCACGCTGATGCTGGCCTTTGCCTCGCTGTTCGTTTCCATCGTGATTTCCGTGCCGCTTGGCATCAAGGCTGCCGTGTCGCGCGGAAAATGGGCCGACCAGCTCATTCGTATCTGCTCGCTTGTGGGCCTATCGTTCCCGAATTTCTGGCTGGCGACCATGCTGGTGCTGCTGTTCGGCATCTCGCTGCAATGGCTGCCGCCAAGCGGCATGAGTGGCATTGCGAGCTTCATCATGCCAGCACTCACCATGGGCATCATCCTGACTGCAACGAATGTCCGTCTTGTACGCACGGCGATGCTGGAAACATTGCAATCGCAATATATCATGGTGGCGCGCGCCAAGGGGCTGAGTGAGAACAAGGTTCTCTACAAGCATGCGCTGCGCAATTGCGCCATTCCGTTGATCACCTATCTCGGCCTACAGTTTGGTGGACTCCTCGGCGGCATCGTCGTGGTGGAACGTGTGTTCAACTGGCCGGGCATGGGTACGCTCGCCTTCGACGCGGTGGCCGGGCGCGATTATCCTGTCTTGCAAGCCACTATCGCAATCCTTTCCATGCTGATCATCGGCGTCAATCTTCTCGTGGACATCGCCTACGGCCTTGTCGATCCGCGTATTCGTACGGAGTAGGACCCATGGCAACCAAGACCTCATCCGTTCTGTTTTCGCGTTTTGCGAGCCTTGAATTCATCGTCGGCGTCGTGCTGACCGGCTGTATCTGTCTGGCCGTGATTTTCTCCGGCTATTTGTTTCCGGGCGGCGCCAACAAGATCGATCTTCTGGCGCGCCTGACGCCACCATTCGTCAATCCGGTCCATATTTTCGGCACTGATCCGCTGGGCCGCGACGTGCTGGCGCGTGTTGTCACCGGCGGCAAGATCTCGCTGTTTGTCGGTTTTGTTTCGGTGATCGGTTCCGTGGTCATCGGCACGATCATGGGCCTCGTTGCCGGCTATTACCGCGGCTTTTGGGACATGGCGCTGATGCGCTTTGTCGATGTGCAGCTTGCCATGCCGTTCATTCTGCTTGCCATCACCGTGATGGCCATTCTGGGCGGTGGGCTCTTCAACACCATCATCCTGCTGATCGTCTCACAATGCGTACAATATGCGCGACTGGTGCGCGGCTCGGTGCTGTCGCTACGCGAGCGCGAGTTTATCCTGTCGGCCCGCGCGATTGGCGTGAAGGACTGGCGCATCATCTTCCAGCATCTGCTGCCGAACCTGCTCGGTCCGGTGATCGTGCTGATGACGCTCAATGTGGCCAATAATATTCTGCTGGAATCGAGCCTGACCTTCCTCGGCCTTGGTGTTGATCCAACCATTCCAAGCTGGGGCGGCATGCTGGCCGATGGGCGCACCTATCTCCAGACCGCATGGTGGGTGAGCATTTTCCCTGGGCTCGCCATTCTCTTCACCGTGCTTGGCCTCAATCTTCTTGGCGACTGGCTGCGCGACAGCCTTGACCCAACCGGTAGGACGTCCCGATGAACGTGCTTTTTGAGAAAACCTATCCGCGTACCGTTCATGCGCTTGTCGATCAATTTCTGAAACCGGAAATGCGCGGCGCGAAGGTGGAAGCCTGGATGTTCGATGACCAGCCGAGCCGCTTCGCCGCGGAAACGAAGCTGCGCGAGGCAGGCGTCGAAGCACGGCTGCGTTCGGCTTATAAGCCATTGCTGCATTTCTTTCTGGAAGAAGTGGACGGCTCGGCGCTGAAATCGGCGGCGATTCGTTACCCGCGTCATGAC
>Ga0164243_10005001_pt1 | contig 20417 bp, 16 predicted proteins | sample OricompcompostOP_FD_108781 | JGI IMG/M metagenome (GOLD analysis project Ga0164243, IMG submission 108781) | Organic Plus compost microbial communities from Emeryville, California, USA - Original compost - Organic plus compost (OP) | ecosystem: Engineered > Solid waste > Mixed feedstock >...
ACCGTGACGGCCGCGCCCCCGGCGTCCACCCGCCACGTCCGCTTGTCCACCCGGCGCACCGGCAGCGGCGTGCCGTCCTCCGCGCGCGCCGTCACCTCCTGCACGTGCCGGGCGAACTCCCGCACCAGGTAGCTGCCCGGCGTCCACACCGGCATCCGCACGTCGAGGGTCGTGGGCCCTCCGGGGAAGGTGGCCTCCACCTCCACCAGGTGCGTGTGGGGCCGGGACATCGAGACGCGGTAACGGACGGTGTGGGACATGGCCGGGCCTTTCGCCTTTCTGGGCGGGAGGCTACTTCGCCCGGACGAGGACGGCTCCGAAGAAGCCATCCGTGCCGTGCGTGTGGGGCGCCAGCCGCAGGAAGGGGCCGGGGCCCAGCCGGCCGCCCAGCTCCGCCCCCAGCAGCTCCGCCACGGGCTTCACGGTGAAGTCGGGGTGCCTCGCGAGGAAGTCCTCGATGACGCCCTCGTTCTCCTCCCGCAGCACGCTGCACGTGCCGTAGACGAGCCGGCCTCCGGGCTTCACCAGCGCGCAGAAGCGCTCCAGCAGCGTCTTCTGCCGGGCCACGTGCATGGCCAGGTCCTCGGGCGTGAGGCGGTAGCGCGCGTCGGGCTTGCGGCGGAAGGTGCCGGTGCCGCTGCACGGCGCGTCCACGAGGACGCGGTCCGCCTTGCCGCGCAGCGCGTCGAGCGCCGTCTCGGACTCGGGGCCGTCGGCGGGAATCCTCGACGCCCGCACGTTGTGCACGCCCGCGCGGCGCGCGCGCTTCTTGAGGTCCTCCAGCCGCCGCTCGTCCACGTCGAGCGCGTGCAGGTCGCCGCGGTTCTTCATCTGCGCGGCCAGCTGGAGCGTCTTGCCCCCCGCGCCCGCGCACGCGTCGACCACGCGGGTGGGGGGCGCGTCCACCAGCATGCCGAGCAGCTGGCTGCCCTCGTCCTGGATTTCGACGTAGCCCTCCCGGAAGCTCTCCAGCCCGAAGACGTTGAGGCGCGTCTCCAGGTGGAGGCCCAGCGGCGACAGGGGCGTGGGCGTCGCCTGCACCTCCTCGGCCGCCAGGCGCCTGGCCAGCGCGTCCCGGTCCTCCTTCAGGAGGTTGGCGCGCACGGTGAGGGGGGCGCGCTCGTTCATCGCCTCGGCGGCGCGCGCGGCGTCGGCGCCGTACAGCCGGAGGAAGTGCTCGGCGAGGAAGTCCGGCAGCGAGGCGGCGATGGGGAAGCGCTCGCGCTCGGGCAGCGCCTCCAGCGCGGCGGCCGCCCGCGGCAGCGCGTCCAGGGCCTGGGCGTCGTGCGGCGGCAGCGACGAGGTGCGCGCCACGTCCGACAGGGATTCTCCGTGCAGCACGCGCGAGGCGGCCAGCCGCAGCACGTCCTGGCGCGTCGTGTCGAGCGAGGCGAAGCGCGGGTGGGCCCGCGACAGCAGGAAGTCCACCGTGCGCTGGCGGCGCAGCAGCGCGTAGACGCGCTCGGCGACGGCGCGGCGCTCGGAGGAGTAGAGGTTGGCCTTGCGCCGCAGGGTGAAGTCGAGCGCCCGGTCCGACAGGCGTCCCTCGTGCCGCACCAGCCCGTACGCCTCGAGGCTGGCCTGGAGCACCAGGTCCTCGCGCAGCGGGCGCTGGGCGCGCTCGCGCTCGGAGGGCGCGGGCTTCTTGCCGGACGCGCGGGGGGAGGGCTTCTTCGAGGACGGCCGCGAGGCGGGGCGGGGCTTGTGTTTCACGGACATGGCGGGATGGGGCCTTTGCATTCCCAGGGGTGCGTTGACAAGCGGGGAAAACAAACCCGGGTGCCCCGGGGACGGAGGGTCCCCCGGACACCCGGGCGGGCTTCGACGGGAGGGGAGGCGGGGCGCTCAGGCCCGGGGCGCCTGACGACGGCGGCGCCACAGGCCCGCCAGCAGGAAGCCCGCGGAGGGGAGCATCGCGGCGGCGGGGGCGGCCGCGCAGCCTCCACCCCCGCCGTCATTCGAGCCGACGGCGCCCGGCGTGCCGGGCCCCGGCTGCTCGTCGGGCCCGCCCGGGGTGGTGGGAGGCGTGACGGTCCCCGCGTCGCCGCCGGCGGCCGGGGCCTGGCTGACGGTCACGACCGCGGTGGCCGTCCGGGTGACGGAGCCGAAGATGGCGGTGGCCGTCACCGTGTACTGGCCCGTCTTCGTGTAGACGTGCTCCGTGGTGGCGCCCTCGGCGGAGCCGCCGTCACCGAAGTCCCACTTCACCGGCACCTCCTGGGAGGTGGTGGCGCGGAACAGGGCGGTGTGGGGCGCCACGCCGCGCTCGCCCTCCACCGTGACGGACAGCGCGTCCGCCGGAGGCGGCTGCTCCAAGGGGGGCAGGTCCTTGCGCAGCGTGAAGCTGTCCAGGACGGTGTTGTCCGTCGTGAGCAGCTTCGCGGTGAGCACGCCCTCCACGACCTCCACGTCCAGGAAGCCGTGGGCGGTGTTGTCGCGGATGACGCTCCAGTCCGGTCGGCTGGTGGAGAAGGCGCGCAGCGCGGCGCCGCCGCCGCCCACCACGAGGTAGGGGATGCCGCCCGACGTGGCGATGGCGTCGCCCTTCATCGGCTTGCTGCGCTCGTAGTTGTGGTCGTGCCCGGTGAGCACCAGGTCCACGCCGTACTTCTCGAAGAGGGGGCCGAACTGCTTGCGCATCGTCATCTGCGAGCCGTGCTCGCCCGACGAGAAGGGCGGGTGGTGGAAGAAGACGATCTTCCACGGCTGCGTGGTGCCGGCCAGGTCCGTCTCCAGCCACGCCTTCTGCGCCGCCAGCGAGCAGCGGTCCGACGACGCCATGCCGATGGCGCAGTTCGAGTCGAGCGACACGAAGTGCACGTGGCCCCAGTCGAAGGAGTAGTAGCGCTCCGAGCCCGCCGGGTTGTTGGTGGGCATGAAGAGGTTGTCCAGGTACGGCTGCCCCTGGTTCGTCACGTATTCGTGGTTGCCGGGCGAGGCGAACAGCGGGACCTGCGACAGCAGGTCCGCCATGGGCGCGAACAGGTGGTCCTGGAAGTCCGCCTCGGTGCCGTCCGGGTAGGCGTTGTCGCCCAGGGCGACGAACAGCTCCGGCTTGCGCGCCACCATGTCCGCGGCCACCCGCTTCTGGTCGGAGCCTCCCGTGCCGAAGTCACCCACCGCCGCGAAGTGCACGCTGCGGGTGCCGGGGACGGGGGCCGTCCGGAACGTCTTGGCCGGCGTCTTCACTCCACACGCGCTGACGACGTAGGTGTATTCGGTTCCGGGCTTCAGGCCGGTGAGGACCACCGCGTGGTTGCGCCCCGTGTTCTCGGAGCGAGCGGCCTGGCTGGTGGAGCCTTGCCCGTAGAGCACCTCGGGCGTGCAACTGGACGCCAACCGGAATGCCACCAGGGCCGTGTCGGGGCCTACTTTCTGGAGGTAGGGATCCCGGGCGAGCACGCCCGCGGACGCCACGCCCGCGAGCAACGTCACCCCCAGGGCCAGGGGCAGTGGGTTGAAGCGTGTCTTTCGGTGCATGCAGCCTCCTCCCGAGTCATTTCGGGACGGAGGCCCAACGGTTCACTCCCCAACCTTCATCCAGGCGCGCGCCGCCGAGCGGGCGGAGGGACGGGCGACCGAGCCGCCTCCGCCCCGCCGCGCGGGCGTCACTTCTTGATGTCGTAGCGCACGAGCTCCTCGGTGCGCTCGCCCTCCTCGCGCACCTTGCCCACGCCGGGCACCAGCCAGTACGTGCGCTCCTTGCCGTCCTTCACCTCGCCCGCGTCGTTGAGCTTGTCGCGGCGGAGCTTCACGGCGTTGGTGAAGGTGCCGGCCTTGGTGTTCACGGTGACGTTCATCTCCAGGACGTGCCACGCGTAGGTCGGGTCCGAGTCCTCCTGGGTGCCGTCGCCCAGCACGGTCATCTCCTGTACCGCGCTCTGGTAGTTCCACGGCAGGGACGTGGGCGCGCGCGCCAGCGACTTCACGGTGGCCGGCGACCAGGTCGTCGTGCGCACCAGCATGCCGTCGCGGTGGTCCTCCTCCCGCAGGCGCACCACGAGGCCGTTGGGCAGCTCCGTCTGGTAGGAGTACTCCTCGTAGAGCACGCCCGTGGCCACGCGGTCCTGGCGGCTGTGCACCAGCCGGGCCCGGGTGCCCGGCATGCCCGGCACCTCGCGCTCGTCCACCACCGTCACCTCCTTCTGGAACGCCCCGTGGACGGGGTCCTGGATGTCGTAGACCCAGACGGAGCCGACCGTCAGGGGCCACAGCGAGCCCGTCGAGGTGCTCGGGTCGTCCGGCCCCGGGTCCGGCAGCCCCACGTTCCCGTCCGGCGGGGTGCCCGTCCCCGGCCGGTCCGCGTCCGGGAGGCTGCCGCCGCCACCACACCCCACCAGCATCCATCCGGCCGCGAGCGCGGCCACCCACCTGCGCGTCATGTCAGCTCCTCCCGAGTCCCCTTGGGGCTCACCGCCGTCCACCGCAGCCCCCGCAGGGGCGTGCCCTCCGCCCGGCCCAGCGCCGCCGTGAGCGAGCCGGGCACCGGTTCCTCCACTTCCAGCTCCAGCCGCCGCCCGTCGAAGTCGAGCGCGCAGCTCTTCACCAGCACGTTGCGCTCCCCCAGCGCGGCGCGCAGCGTCTGCTCCGCGCGCACCAGGTCATCCGCCTGCGCGGAGACCAGCAGCCGCTGCCGTGGCGCGGGCGCCGCCTCCGCGTTGAACAGGTCGAGCACGAACAGCAGCGCGGCCACGAACAGGGTGCCCACCGCCGCGAGCCCCAGGCTGCCGTGGCCGCACGCCATGCCCAGGCCAATCATCAGGAAGAGGATGGCCGCGTCGCGCGGGTCCTTCAGGCCGGAGCGGAAGCGCACGAAGCCGCCCAGCCCCACCAGCCCGAACGCCTTGGCCACGCTGTCGCCGATGACGGCGGTGATGACCGCCGCCGCGGCGCACAGCAGCACCTGGGCCTGGATCATGTCCGACTTGGGCAGCGCCCGGCGCATGACGAGCCGCCAGGGGCGCAGCGACAGCACGGCGCCGATGAGCGCCGCCGCGAGCATCCGCGGCAGCATCACGTTGATGGACAGCGTGCCCAGCTCCGCCCGGGCGCTCTCCAGCAGTCCTGGAAACGAGGTGTCCATGACGGGGGGCCCTAGCGCTCCACCTGCGGCACGGCGGCCTCTCCCGTGGCGCGAGGGGCGCGGGCGGCGGGGGGCGCCGCCGCGAGCGCCCGCGCCGTGGCGATGACGCCATAGGCGTTGCGCAGGACGGGCAGCCGCGCCGGGTGGGCCTCCAGCACGCGCGCGAGGAGCGCGCGCGCCTCGGGAACGAGGCCCAACCCCCGCAGGGAGGAGAGCGCCGTGGCGGGCCACCGGCTGGCGTACGCCACGCGCAGCCGCCAGGCGCGCGGGTGGTCCAGCCCGTCCACCGAGTCGAGCGCCTCCTTGGTGAGGGGCGCGCCCCGCTCGCGCAGCGCCCAGGCCTCCTCGGTGTCGAGGCCGGTCAGCGAGCGCAGCACGAGCTTGCGCGCCTTGTCCTCCAGCGCCTCGCGCAGGCCGCGCGCCACGGGCGTGTCGAGCCCCACCGTGCTGCGCAGCACCGCGAGCCGATCATGGGGCAGGAGCACCTCGCGCAGGGCGTCCGCGCGCGGGGAGGCGAGCCCCCCCAGGCTGCGCGCCACCGCCGCGTGCAGGCCGCGCTGCATGCCCGCCTCGCGCAGGAGCCAGGCCTCGTCGCTGTCGACGCCGTCCAGGCCCGCGAGCGCTTCGGCCAGCTTCCCGTCCTTCACGCCGCGCTCGCGCAGGGTCCAGGCCTGGGGCGTGTCGTCTCCGCGCAGGCCCATGAGCACCTCCGCCGGGGCCTGCGCGTACAGCCGCTCGCGCATCACCGCCGCCCGCGGGCCGCCGAGGTTCCCGAGCCCCAGGACGACCTGGGCGGGCACCACCGGCGCGAGCACGTCGCGCAGCGTCCACGCCGCCTCGTCGTCCAGGCCCACGAGGCCCCTCGCCACGAGGGCGGGGTAGAGCTCGACCAGGCCGAGCCTGGCCTGGTGCGCCGCGAGCCCGGGCAGCCCGCTCAGCATCCACGCCGCCAGGGCCGGCTCCCGGGCCTCCACGTCGCCGAGCGCGTCGAGGAAGCGTCGCTCCACGTCCTCCACGCGGATGGGCCCGGGAGGCATCGCCGTCCCCATGGGGGTGATGCGCTGCACCGGCGTCTCGCGCCCTTCCAGGCGCGCCACCACGGCGTCCACCAGCCGCTGCTCGAGCACCCGCAGGGGCACGTCGTTGTTCTCCAGGATGAGCCACCGGCGCGGGTCCTCGTGCGCCAGCTTCAGGAACGCCTGGCGCACGCGGACCGCCAGCCCCGCGCCCGCCAGTCCCTTTCGGCTGTCGCCGTCCAGCGCGCGCGCGCCCTGGGACTTGCCCAGGCGCTTGCGCCAGCGCGCCAGGTCCGGGTCCACGTCGACCAGGATGACCAGGTCCGGCCACAGCCCCTGGGACGCGAGCTCGACGGCGGGCCGCAGCTCGTTCAGGGGCAGGCCGCGCCCGCCTCCGCTCAGCGCGAGCTGCGAGTACAGGTAGCGGTCGGTGATGCACACCTCCCCGCGCCGGAGCGAGGGGGCCACCACCTCTTCCAGTTGCTGGGCGTCTCTCGCCAGGTTGAGGAAGAACTCCGCGCGCGGCGACATCTCCAGCAGCTTCGCGTCGCGCGTCAGCTCCCGCACGCGTCGGGCCGTGGGCGACTGCAGCTCGCCCCCCTCCCGCGCGTGCGCCACGCGATAGCCGAGCTTCTTCAACCTCGCCGCCAGCAGGTTGGAGAGCGTCGTCTTGCCGCTGCCGTCAATCCCCTCGAAGTCGATGAACACGGTGCCTATCCCCTCGCGACCCCATCCACGACGAAGGCGTGGACCTTCGCCATCCCCTCTGCGAACTTGCTGTACGACGGCGCGCCGCCCGGGTTGAGCGACGCGAGCCAGTCGGGCAGCTCGTGTCCCAGATGCTTCACCTCCACCACCACGCGCCGCTCCACGGCCAGCGGAGGGCCCAGCCGCTCCGCCGTCAGGGCAAGCTGTGACAGCGCCAGCTCGGGCGCAATCCGCTGGTAGCCGATGTCCCGGTCCACCGTCACCCGCCAGTCCTGTGACGCCTGGAAGACGTGGCGCTGGTACGTCACCGCCAGGACGGGCAACAGGCTGCCGCCCGTGATGAGCGGCAGGAGCCGCGCGCCGCCCCGCAGCACGCGTCCCAGGTCCGACCGGGGCACCCACACGCGGCGCTTCTGGGTCAGGCCATGGCGCTCACGCTTCACCTCCAGCACCACGCGCTCCACGCCGCCGGACCCCAGGTCCGGCAGGTACTCCTTGGTGCGGACCTTGAGGCAGTCCTCCGGCGAGCGCAGCGCGCGCAGCGCCAGCGGACAGCCCGGCCGGTCGAAGTACACGGACACGACACGCGTGGGCGAGGGCTCGTGCCCGCCCAGCTCCCGCGACAGCCGCGCGCACAGCGCCAGCGCCGCATGCTCTTCCATCACCAGCTTGAACTCACGCCGCAGCCTGGTGACTTCCCCCTCGGCGAACGACAGCATTCCCCGTGTCTCCACTCTTAGAAGCGGGTGGCGAGTTGCAGTGAGTATTCGAGGCCCGGCGCCGCGTCCCCTGGCCGCAGCGCGCGCTCCACCTGGAACTGTCCCCGGAAGCGGTTGCCCAGCAGCAGGTTGAGGCCCCCCACGACGGAGTGGCCGCGCCCCTCCACGTCTCCCCGGAGCTGGAGCCCCTCCGCGCCCACCACGGGCTGGAGCGCCCACTCCGGGCCCATGGGCACCGTCCAGCTGGCCAGCATCAGCTGCGCGGTGAACGGTCCCACCGGAAGCCGGCCCGTGACGAACTCGCCCGACACCGCGAGGGGCCCCAGCTTCAGCTCCGCGTCGGCCGCCACCGCGTGACGACGCGCGCGGTCCAGCGCCTCCGCCACATAGGTGCTCACGCCCAGCGTCAGCCGCTTCTTGAGGGGGGACACGCTCACGCGGCCGGCGAGGTCCTCCTTCGTCCTCACGCCCAGCTCGTCCTTGGAGCCCTGGAAGACGCCCGCGGAGACGCGCACGTCCCAGAGGCTCTTGAGGCGCACCTCGCCCATGAGGCCGAGCCGCCGGCCCCCCAGCTCGTAGGTGTCCGTCAGGTAGTCATCCACGAGTCCACGGCCCTGGATGGGCAGGCTCCACGAGCCCTCCAGCCGGCGCTGGAGGAAGGGGGCCTTGAACTGTCCGCCATAGAGGCGCAAGCGCTTCTTGTCGTCCGCCAGCCGCACGAACGCGTCCTTGAGCAGGGACGTATCCGCCAGGTCCGCGCTCACCTCGGCCTCGAGGTTGGGCAGCGACGTGCCCACGCCCACGCGCGCCGAGGGGATGCTGAGCGTGCGCTGGTACTTGACGCGCTCGTCCGCGCTGGCTCGCGCGTAGACGCGCCCGAAGACGCGCACCGTCTGCACCTCCTCGGGGGGCGTGTCGTCGAGCGCGGTGGGGTCCTCGCCCAGCGAGTCCTCCTGCTGCGGGCCCGGCTTCGCCTTCTTCTTCTTCTTGCCCGGCGGGGTCGCCTCGGAGGGAGGCGGCGTGCCCGCGGGCTCGGTGATGGTGGCGCCCCTGGGCGGCGCGTCTGCCGGCCCGATTCGCGGCGGCAACGCCTGCGCGAGCGCGTCCTCCGTCAGGGACGCGGAGGCCCCGGCCTCCACGAGCGGTTCGGAGCCCTCCGGCGGACCCTGGTTGGGATCCTCGACGCCGTCCACGACGCCACCGGAGAGGGCGTCTTCCCCGGCCCACGCGATGACCTCGTCCGGTGAGGCGCTCGCGCTGGACGACGTCGCCTGCGCGAACGCCGGTCCGCTCAACAGGACCGCGACGAGGAGGCCCCGCCTCCCCAGTTCATCCAACCACCACCCGCCCATGTCCCCGCCTCCCCGTCGCTGCCGGCAGAGCCCGGTGCAACTGCGGTGCCCGGACAGCCAACGTCGGATGGAGGACGGCGGTGGACTCGGATGACGTGTGAAGGGGCGGTGGAGCTCCGTGACCAGGGCGTCACGGGTTCGTCACAGGGAACGGAAGTTCCACCTCGCGACCAGCCGGGCCTGTACGAATGTCGTCGACGGGGCGGAAGGAGTTACCGGTCGGACGCCGGATCCGTCGGAGGGGCGGTGGACGCCCGCGCGGCGGGAGGCGCCGCGCCCCGCCGGCTCCGCGCGCCCGCGCCGAAGGTGTCGAGCCGCCCGGGCGGAGGCGGATGGCTCGGGTGGGGCGGCCGTCGCGGCCGACGGCGCGGCCCTGGTCACGGAGGGCGGTGCCCTCCACCCCGCGCTACGAGGGCGTCGAGCCGCCCGGAGTGGAGGTTGCGCGCTCGCCTTCGGACACCGCCGCGGCGGAGGCCGTGGCCTCGCTCGTCGCGGGAGCGGACGAGGGGGCTCCCTCCCCAGAGGGTGTCGTCCCTCCCGTGGTGACCGCGTCCGTGGGCGGCAGCGTTCCGTTCGGAGTGGCCGCGTCCACTGGCGCCGTCCCGCTGGGCGCGCCCCTGTCCGTCGACGCCGCCCCGCTCGAGTCCGAGGAGGCGGGAGCCTGGGCCGAGGCGGTCGTCGCCGGAGCCGTGGAGGCCGCTGGCCGCAGACGCCGCACCGCGCCGCGCACGCCGAGCGTGAGCGCCACGCCCGCTCCGAGGACCACCAGGCTCCAGCCCAGCCACGGCGGCAGGGGCTGGGCGGCCACGGTGATGTGGCCGGTGACGACCTTCAAGCGCCGGGCCTGGTAGCGGACCTCCACCTCGTAGAGGCCGGGCTCATCGAAGGTCAGCTCGGTGTGCCAGTTGACCCCGCTGCGGGTCAGTGTCTTCGTGACCTGGGTGGGCGCGCCCTGCAGGTGCACGGTGAGCGTCAGGGGGCCGGTGAACTCCGCGCCCTCGAAGGCGCCCACGTGCAGCGACAGCATCGCCGTCTGGCCGGTCCGGGGCAGGGCGGGATGGAGCGTCCCCTGCAGCCGTTCCTCCGCGTCCGCCCAGCGCAGCTCGAGCACGTCACCCCGCCGCTCCGTGCGGATTTGATCGACCTTGGGAGGCGGAGCGGTGAGGCCCGTCGTCGCCACCAGGCAGGCCAGCAGCACCCACCCGATTTTCCAGCCGGACTGCCTTTGCCATGGGGACGGCTGTCCCCTAAGATGCCGTGCCCTGTAGCATTCCACCTGAGCCAACTCCCCCGGCCAGAGTCCCGGGATGAACCCTCAATCGTTCGGGAAATACCAGCTCCTGAAGAAGCTCGCCACCGGCGGCATGGCCGAGGTGTGGCTGGCGCGTCAGATGGGCATCGAGGGGTTCCAGAAGAACCTCGTCGTGAAGCGCATCCTTCCGCATCTGGCGGAAGATCGTGAATTCGTGGAGATGTTCCGGAACGAGGCGCTCATCGCGGCGCGCTTCAACCATCCGAACATCGCGCAGGTCTACGAGTTCGGTGAGGCGAACGGGACCTATTACATCGCCATGGAGTTCATCCACGGCGAGGACCTGGGCCGCGTCATGCGCAAGGCGGCCAGCGCGGGGCAGTGGATCGCCCGGCCGTTGGCCATCCGCATCGTCGCCGCCGCGTGCGAGGGACTGCACTACGCCCACAGCCGCCTGGACGACGCGGGCCGGCCGCTGCGCGTGGTGCACCGGGACATCTCGCCCCAGAACATCCTCATCAGCTTCGACGGGTCGGTGAAGCTGGTGGACTTCGGTATCGCCAAGGCGGCGGACCAGGCGTCGCTGACCAAGTCCGGCGCCATCAAGGGCAAGTTCGCGTACATGGCCCCGGAGCAGGCCGCCGGCAAGCCGCTGGACGGGCGCGCGGACATCTTCGCCATCGGCCTGGTGCTCTACGAGCTGCTCACCGGCGTGCGCCCGCTCAAGCGCGACTCGGAGCTCGCCACGCTCCAGGCCGCCATGGAGTGCGCCATCCAGCCGCCGTCGCAGGTGGCGGACGTGCCGGAGGAGATGGACCCGGTGGTGATGCGCGCGGTGGCCAAGAGCGCGGATGACCGCTACCGGGACGCGCGCCAGTTCCAGACGGCGCTGGAGGAGATCCTCGTCGGTCAGCGCTGGGTGGCTGGCTCCGTGCAGATCTCGGAGCTGATGGAGACGCTCTTCGCGGACCGGCTGGCCGAGGAGAAGGCGCAGGGGCAGGTCGTCCCCGTGGGCGAGGACTCCGCCAACTCCGGCACGCCGATGCCGCCCACGCCTCCGCCCCAGGAGCGCGGGCGGAGCCGTCCGTCCGCCGCGGACATGAGCTGGGACGCGCCCCCGGGCGAGCCTCCGCCCAGGGAGCGCGGGCGCTCCTCTCCGTCGCGGGCCTCGGTGCCGGCCTCGCCGCCGCCGCCGCGCCGCACCGGTGGCGCGCCCGTCGTCGAGGAGGACCCCGGTGAGTGGGACGCGCCCTCCGGCGTGATGGAGGCGCCCCAGCGTCGTCGCGGCGGCACGTCGGACGCGCTGCGGCGTCCCAGCAACCCCAACGCCACGCAGGTGGCGCGCACCAGCTCTCGCTCGGACGTGCGCAGCGCGGTCACCCATCCGGGAGAGCCGCCGCCGGCCGCGGCGCCGCGGCGCACCCAGACGCGCGCCGCGCTGGCGGTGGACGTCGACCCGGCGCCGCCCCCGCGACGTCCGTCCGCCGTGCACGACCTGGACGAGCGCACGCGGATGGAGGACGACGAGGACGACGAGCGGACGATGCTGCCGCCGCCGGAGCCCGCGCCGCCGCCACGGCGTCGCACGGGGATGCAGTCCCAGGTCTCCGCGCCGGAGCCGCCCCGGCGCCGCACCTCCAGCCGCGCGGAGATGCCGCCCGCGCCGTCGCGCTCGCGTGCGTCGCTGCCCGCCACCCCGGCCTCCCGGGCCGCGGACGAAGTCAACCGGGCCATCGACTCCAGCAGCCAGCGCGCGCGCCGCACCATCGCCACGCGCAACATCGCCACCGCGGGCTTCATCGTCGGCCTGCTGGCGGTGGTCGCCATCTTCCACAAGCCCCTGCTCGCGGTGCTCAGCGCCACGGCGTCGGACGGGCAGGGCGTGCTCGTCACCGTCAACACCAACGAGCGGGTGAAGGTGTCCGTGCGCCACACCGAGCGCTGCGGCGCCTCCAAGCCCGTCACGGAGCTGGGCTTCACGCCCATGACGCTCGTGTCCGGCGCGCACCTTCAGGACACGCTCATCCTGGAGAACGAGCAGCAGGGCATCTACAAGGAGGACACCGACACGCTGGCCTTCGGAGAGCCGGGGCAGGCGAAGGTGCTCACCCACGAGTTCCGCCGCGGCCACCTGCTGCTCCTGCTGAAGCCGGAGAACGTGAAGGGCATCTCCGTGCGCCGCAACGGCCAGGAGGTCGGCATCTACCAGGGCACCAGCGGCAAGTCGGGGCTGAAGATCGACCTCATGGAGGGGCGCCACAAGCTGGAGCTGACCGGCGGTCCGCTGCGCGAGCCCATCCTCTTCGAGGTGGAGATCAAGCCCAACCAGCCCACGCGGCAGACCGAGGACCTGTCGGCCTTCATCGGCTGAGCCGCGGGCCGGGTCCTCCGGGCCGCGCGCGGCGTCAGTAGTAGCGGGGCAGCGACGGGTCGACCTCGAGCGAGTAGCGGTCGATGCCGCCGTCGAGGGACACCGCGTCCAGCCCCAGCGACAGCAGGTAGGCCGCGCCGTCCAGGCTGCGCACGCCGTGGTGGCAGTAGACGACGACGGGCCGGCCCCGCAGGGCCTCCAGCTCCTCGGCGTGGTCGAACAGGTCCGGCAGCGGGATGAGGAGCGAGTCGGGCAGGGCGACGAAGGCGTGCTCCTGGGGGAAGCGCACGTCGAGCAGCGCCGGGCGGGATTCGGGCGGGCCCGCCAGCAGCTCGGCGAGGCGCGCGGGCGTGATTCCAGGGATGGGCATGGCGTGGGTCCTCTCTCTCGGCGTCAGGCGGCGGTGGAGCAGAAGCGCTCGTAGTCGATGAGCTCCACCTTCGCGCCCGGGGCGCAGACCGGACAGGCCGTGTCCCGCCGCAGCTTCAGCTCCTGGAAGCGCGTGCCCAGCGCGTCGAACGTGACGAGCCGGCCGACGAGCGGCTCACCCTTGCCGAGGATGAGCTTGAGGGCCTCGTTGGCCTGGAGCAGCCCGATGAGCCCCGGCAGCACGCCCAGCACCCCGGCCTCGGCGCAGGAGGGCGCCAGCTCCGGCGGTGGCGGCGCGGGGTAGAGGCAGCGGTAGCACGGGCCCTGGCCGGGCACGAACGTCGTCACCTGCCCCTCGAAGCGGAACACGGAGCCGTGGATGTTGGGCAGGCCCCGCATGACGCACGCGTCGTTGAGCAGGTAGCGGGTGGGGAAGTTGTCTCCTCCGTCCAGCACCAGGTCGAAGCCCTCGAGCACCCGCAGCACGTTGTGCGAGGTGAGCCGCTCCTGGAAGGGCACGACGTTCACGTCCGGGTTCAGCGCCTCGAGGGCCGCCCGGGCGCTCACCACCTTGGGCTGCCCCTGGCGCTCCTGGGTGTGCAGCACCTGGCGCTGGAGGTTGCTCAGGTCCACCACGTCCGAGTCGACGATGCCCAGCGTGCCCACGCCCGCGGCGGCCAGGTACAGCGCGGCGGGCGAGCCCAGGCCCCCGGCGCCCATGAGCAGCACGCGCGCCTTCAAGAGCCTCGCCTGGCCCTCCTCTCCCACCTCCGGGAGGATGAGGTGGCGGCGGTAGCGCTCCTTCTGCTCCGCGGTGAGGACGAAGGGCTTCTCCACCGGCAGGGCCGCGTCGCTCCAGCGGTTGAAGCCCCCCGCCAGCGACGCCACCCGCGTGTAGCCCAGCTCCTTCAGCGTCCGGACCGCCAGCGCCGAGCGCGTCCCGCCGGCGCAGTAGACGACCAGCTCCTCGTCCCGCCCCGCACGCTCCTCGATGCGCAGCTCCAGGTAGCCCCGGGGGATGTGCACCGCGCCGGGCAGGCGCCCCCCCGCGTACTCGTCCGCCTCCCGCACGTCGATGAGCTTCACCGCCGCCCGCCCGTCCAGCAGCCGCTTCACCTCGTCCACGGTGATTTCGCGGATCTCCTGCTTCACGCCGGCGAGCAGCTCTCGGAAGGTGGGGGCCATGGGGCGGGGTATAACCCGGCGGGTGGAGGGCGTCCGGGAGGAATGGGCACTTCCCGGCGACCGGGGGGAGGGGCCCATGGATTTTCAGGGGGGGGCCGTTATAAACGCGGTTCGAGAGGAGATTTTCCGCACATGGATACGACGACCACGACGACCCCCGCTCCCGCCCAGGCTCCCCAGGCCGCCCCCCGGGCGCCCGTGCTCCTGACGGAGGCCGCCGTCCGGCAGGTGAAGGAGGTCATCAAGGCCCAGGGCTTCGAGGGCTACTTCTTCTCCATCCGCGTCGTGCCGGCCGGCTGCAGCGGCCTGGGCTACGACCTGAACCTGGTCAAGGAGTCGAAGGCCGGCGACACCGTCTGGGAGCAGGACGGCGTGAAGATCGCCACCGACGGCATGAGCAGCCAGTACCTGGGCGGCACGGAGATCGACTACGTCTCCGCCATCACCGGCTCCGGCTTCAAGTTCAACAACCCGAACGCGAAGTCTTCCTGCGGCTGCGGCACGTCGTTCACGACCTGATGCGGCCGCGCGTGGCGTGAGCCGCGAGGGGCCCTGTCCAGGCGCCCCTTTCGAGCCGGGGATGGGCCTTGGGGCCCGCCCCGGCTTCGTCGTTCCCGGGCCCCGGCGCTCAGGCGCCGGCGATGGGCTTCATCACCTTCAGCCAGGACTGGTTCTCCTTCTGACGGGCGAGGCGCTGGGCGCGCCGGGCCTCCGCCTCGTGGAAGGCCTCCCGCTCCGCGTCCGTCTCCACCAGCAGCGGCGGCACCGGCACGCGCTTGCCGTCCTTGTCGATGGCGACGAACGTCAGGAGCGCGCTGGTGGTGAGCGTGCGCTCCCCGGTGAGGGGGTTCTCCGCGTGCACCGTCACGCCCACCTCCATGGAGGTGCGGAAGGCGGCCAGCACCCGCGAGTGGAGCAGCGCCACCCAGCCCACCTTGATGGGGGCGTGGAAGTGCAGGTCATCCATGGAGGCGGTGACGACGACCTGCCGGCAGTGGCGCTGGGCGGCCACCGCGCCGCAGATGTCGATCCACTCCATCACCTTTCCGCCGAACGCGGCGTCCAGGTTGTTGGCGTCCGGAGGCAGGATGAGCTGCGTCATCACCACCTCCGTGTCCTTGGCGCGCTTGGGGCTCAGGTCGCTCATCTCTCACCGTCCATCCCGGGGCCCGCCAGGGAAGGGAAGGGCGACGGCGGACCCGCGCGGGCTCTCATGCCAGGAACGACGAGACGCGGTCCAGGAACTCCTCGCGTCCCTTGCCCCGCCGGATGTCCTGCCGGGAGACGTCCATGACCAGACACTCCACCCCGTACTTCTCCTGGAGGACGAGCGGGAAGGACGCGTAGTACCCGTTGAGGCCCCGCAGGAACTGCGGGCGGATGCCCTTCTCCTCCTCGCGGCCCCGGGTGCGGATGCGCTCCAACAGCACGTCCACGCTGCCCACCTCGAAGCAGATGACCTTGTCGGGCCGGATGATGTGGCGCGACAGCCGCTGGAAGTACTCGTAGTACAGGTCCAGCTCCGCGTTCGTCATGTGCCCCAGGCCATGGAGGTACTTGGCGAAGATCTCCGGGTCCTCGTAGAGCGTGCGGTCCTGGACACAGCTGCGCCGGTACGAGTGGATGAGCTCGTGGTGCTCCACGCGGCGGATGAGGAACTCGAGCTGGAGCGTGAAGGACCAGCGCGACATGTCCGCGTAGTAGTCCTTGAGGAAGCGGTTGTCGATGACGGGCTCGTCGAACAGCTCGTAGCCGAAGCTCTGGCTGAGCATCTTCGCCGCCGTCGTCTTGCCCGCGCCGATGTTGCCCGCCAGCGCCACGAACCGACGCCCCTTGGGGGCCTTCACCTTCAGCTTGTTGCGCCCGCTCGTGGCGGCGGTGGCCTTGTCGGGCGCGGAGGGTGGAGGCGATTCGACGGGGGCCGCGGGCGGTGGGGGACGCTGACGCGAAGTCGTACGAGGCATGGAAGCAGGGCTTAACCCGGCTTGGCGAGGGCGTCCATTCGCTGCCTCAACAGGTCCGGCCGGTCGGTCATCACCCCGCCGACCCGCTCGGCCAGCAGCTGGTCCATCTCCGCCGGGTCGTCCACGGTCCACACGTTGACCCATTTGCCGCGCGCCCCGCACGCGCGCAGGAAGTCCGCGTCCACCAGCCGCACGTCGCCGAAGTACAGCGGCATGTCGAGCACCTGGAAGCGGTCGTCCTCCGGCGGCGCCTCGCCCGCGCGCAGGGCGATGACGAAGGCGGCCAGCGCGTCGCGCGGGTAGAAGTGGCACGCCTGGGGCAGCCTCCGCGCGAGCCGCTCGCCCACGCTGTCCTGCTCGCTGCCGAGGCAGACCCGGTCCACCGCGTCCTCGGTCTCCAGCAGGCGGGCGAGCACGTCCTCGTGGCCCTCCACGTCCGGCTTGAGCTCCACGTTGAGCCGCAGCGCCGGGAAGGCGCGCAGCACCTCCCGCAGCGTGGGGATGCGCACCCCCCGCCCCCGGAAGGGATGGGTGCGGCCCTCGTCCGGCGTGAAGCCGTACCCCGCGTCCAGCCGCTGCAACTCCGCGAGCGTGAGCGCGTCGAGCGGGCCGTGGCCGTCCGTGCAGCGCTCCAGCGTGGCGTCGTGGGCCACGACGACCTGGGCGTCGCGCGTCACGTGGACGTCCAGCTCCAGCATGTCCGTGTGGTAGCGCTCGACGGCCTGACGGAACGCGTCGAGCGTGTTCTCCGGCGCGAGCAGCGCGCCCCCACGATGCGAAATATGCAGCGTGGGCCGCAGTCCTCGGAGGAAAGTGGGCTGGCCGCGCATGGGTTCCCCGAATTCACAGCGGTGTCACCGGCGCCGCGGAGGGTTCCTTGCCGCCCCCCGCGGGGCGCCGGTATAAGGCCACCCATCCTCGGACCGACCGGCGTCGACTTCAACCCCCGTGCGCCGCGACAGGAAATGGAGAGACGAGACATGCAACTGCGCAAGACGCTTGGCGCCGCGGCGTTGGTCGCCACCGCCGTGGTGGTTTCGGTGGGAGGCTGCTCCGGTCGTGACGACGATGACGACAACGAGGGCCCTCGCGACGCGGGCTGTATCGGCGCGTGCAACGACGGTGGCACCACCGACGGCGGCACCACCGACAGCGGCACGACCGACGCCGGCTCCTGTCCCGCGCCCGTCAACGGCATGGGCCCCATCGGCAACCTGCGCGCCAACGAGACGCGCGGCCTGCCGGTGACGCTGGAGGGCGTGGTGGTGACGGCGGTCAGCCAGGTCAGCCGCGGCAGCAAGGGTGACTTCATCGCCCGCTTCTGGGTGGTGAACCCCTGCTTCCCGAAGGAGGGCATCTACGTCGACAAGTACTACACCGACGCGACGACCAACTACGAGCCCGTCGTCGGCGACGTCCTCTCCATCCAGGGCCTGCTGCGCCGCTTCAAGCCGGACGCGACGGACAACGCCCCCAACGCGCGTGACGCGTACCGCCCGGTCATCAAGAGCAACTTCCAGATTGGCGACTCCACCATCACCGGCTCGCTGGTCATCACCAAGACGGGCACCACGACGCCCCCGGCGGACAACACGGACCTGCCCGCGGGCTTCGGCAACGCGGACAAGGGCAACGCCCAGCCCAACCCCGAGTACGGCGGCGCGCGCGTCCACATCCCCGGCCCGCTGACCATCGTCGACGCCAAGCCCACCGCGCTGAAGCTGCGTCCGGAGGACGCGGACTCCGGCACCTACCTGGGCTTCGAGGTCGAGGGCGGCATCCTCGTCGGCAACTACAAGACGTTCGCCGCCTGTGACGCGCGCGCGGTCGCCCAGGACGGCGGCACCGTGACGTTCCCCAACGGCATCCGCGGCGTCTACGAGACCTTCACCAACCTGCCCTGCGCCGATGGCGGCGTCGTCACCAACGCGGACTCCGGCACCTCGTCGTTCGTCTGCAACAAGTACGGCAACGGCGTCATCCCGGGCACGGAGAACCCCTACACCTACGTGGTGTACCCGATGAACTGCGAGGACATGGCCAGCGACTTCGACTTCGACGCGGGCACGTCCGCTCAGTAGTTCGCCGGCGCGCGGCCCTCCCGGGCTGATCCGCCGAAGCGCCGCCCCTCGCCCGGACCGGGAGGGGCGGTTTCTTTTTTGGGGATCGCCCCGAGACGGTGTCTTCTACCCGTCGATGGGGGAGGGTGGCTCCCCCAACCCGTTGATTGTAGGTAAGCTCGGGAAAGACCAACCCTCCACCCGTGCCTGACGCCGCGTCCCTTCCGTGAACTCGCCCCAGACGGCCATACCGTTCGGCCAGTACCAGTTGATCAAACGGCTCGCCGTGGGTGGGATGGCGGAGCTGTTCCTGGCACAGCGTCCGCCGGATCCGGAGCTGGTCGTCCTGAAGCGGATCCTCCCCTACCTGTCGGAGGAGCCCGAGTTCGTCCAGATGTTCCTGGACGAGGCGCGCATCGCCGCGCAGCTCCACCACCCCAACATCGTGCAGGTGCACGAGCTGGGGAAGGAGGGCGACAACATCTTCATCGCCATGGAGTACGTGGAGGGCGTGGACCTGCGGCGCGTGGTGGCCGAGGAGGCGAAGTTCGGCGCCTCCGTGCCCTGCGGCGTGGCGGCGCGCATCTGCGCGCACGTGGCGGCGGGGCTCGACTACGCGCACCAGAGCCGGGGCGTGGACGGGCGCCCGCTGGAGCTCATCCACCGGGACGTCAGCCCCCAGAACGTGATGATCGCCTACGACGGGCGCGTCAAGCTGGTGGACTTCGGCATCGCCAAGGCCGGCGCGTTCATGGAGCGCAGCAAGCCCGGCGTCATCAAGGGGAAGTTCCTCTACCTGGCCCCGGAGCAGGTGTCACAGGAGCGGCTGGACCACCGCGCGGACCTCTTCGCGCTGGGCACCATGCTGTACGAAATCACCACCGGCAAGCAGCCCTTCGCCAAGCCCACGACGGAGGGCATCCTCTACGCCATCCGCTTCGAGGACCCGCAGCCGCCGCACCTGCTGCGCACGGACTATCCGCAGGGGCTGTCGCGCATCATCATGCGCTGCCTGGCCAAGGACCGGAACCAGCGCTACCCGCGCGCCTCCGCCGTGTGCGAGGACCTGGAGGACTTCCTCCAGTCCGGCGAGCTGAGGCAGAGCCTGGACATCGCGGAGTATGTCGCGCGGCTGCTGGGCGAGGAGGAGGAGCGCACCATCCTCCACATCCCGTTGGCCAAGGGCGTGGGCCGCAAGGACGCCACCGTCCCGTTGATGGGCAACAAGGGGGCCGCGGAGTCGCCCCGGCGCCTGGCGCCGCTGGACACCACCGCGCCCACGCTGTCCTCCACCACCCCCATGTCGGAGCAGGCCACGGCCTCGCCGGGGCTCACCGCCCGGCCCTCGCCCCGGCGCGCCTCGGCGGACGCGCTCCCCGCGGCGGCCTGGCGCGACGAGCCGGAGCCCGCCACGCAGATGGCGCGCCCCCGGGACCTGCCCACGGGACTGGGCTCGGAGGACGAGCTCGACGGGGAGCTGTCCACCTCCATCCACACCTCGCCCGCGGGCCACGTCGGGTCGCGCGCCGAGGCGCTCGAGGACGAGGACTTCGGGGACGGCGAGTCCACCATTCCCCAGCGCCAGGGCCGCCGGTCGGACGCGCGCCCCTCCGGTTCGCAGAAGCGCCCCGGCCCGCCGCTGCCCGAGCCGCCCGTCGCGCCACGGACCGCCGCGCCGCTGGAGCCGCCCCCGGCACCCCGGTCCGCGCCGCCCCTGGCGCCTCCCCCCGCGCCGCGCGTCCCGACCCAGGCCGAGGCCCCTCGCGCGCCGGACCCCCGCCAGCGGCGCCCGACGTCCGCCCCCGCCCCCGCGGTGGTTCCCCCGCGCCGCCCACCCGCGCCGGAGGAGGCGGGGGATGAGTCCATCTCCCTGACGGTGCCGGTGCGCCGGCAGTCCGTGCTGGACGTGGAGGCGTCGCAGTCCGTGTCGCTCACCACGCCCATGCGGCGCATGTCCTCCGTGGACGTGGAGTCACAGGACTCCGTGTCGCTCACCACGCCCATGCGCCGGCCGTCGCTGGTGGACGCGGAGGCGTCGCAGTCGGTGTCGCTCACCACGCCCATGCGGCGCATGTCCTCCGTGGACGTGGAGTCGCAGGACTCCGTGTCGCTCACCCCGCCCACGGTGAACCCGCGGCACGCCTCGCGCCCGGTGATGCCGGCCTCCCGCGCTCCCGCGCCGCCCGCGGTGGGGGACGAGGACGACCACTTCCACACCGACGCCAGCCTGTCCGGCGCGCTCACCGACCCCCGGCCCCATCACCGCGACGACGACGACGACGAGTCCACCGCGGGCTACGCCGGCTACGACTACGACACCGAGGGGCCGCCCGCCTCG
>Ga0164243_10005003_pt1 | contig 20412 bp, 22 predicted proteins | sample OricompcompostOP_FD_108781 | JGI IMG/M metagenome (GOLD analysis project Ga0164243, IMG submission 108781) | Organic Plus compost microbial communities from Emeryville, California, USA - Original compost - Organic plus compost (OP) | ecosystem: Engineered > Solid waste > Mixed feedstock >...
GCTTGATGCTTGCATCGGCATCAAATGATCGAACTATCTGGCTCTGGGATGCGAAGACGGGCGAGAAGAAGCAGGTCCTCGAGGGCCATAGTGACAGGGTCAACGCTGTTGCCTTCTCGCCTGATGGCTTGATACTGGCATCGGCATCAAGTGATAAAACTATCCGGCTCTGGGATGCGAAGACGGGCGAGGAGAAGCAGGTACATCGAGGCGATCGGGAAATCACGAGCCTATTATTTTCTGCCGATAATCGATATTTAAACACGGATCACGGTCAGCTAGCAGTTCACAATGACCGCCAGACCATGCCATGTATCCTTAGCAATGATTGGGTGGAACGAGATGGGAAAAAAATTCTCTGGCTTCCTCCAGACATTAGGCCTACGGCTTCGGCTTCCTACAAGCATATATTTGCCTTGGGAAATAGTTCTGGCACTGTGAAGTTTATTAAATTCACATTTAGATAGGCACTATAATACAATGATGATTATATATTGACATCTGCACTGTACTTGCATCGGCATATGACGGGTACTTGACAATACAGTACTGCAAGGCCAAGAGCGTGCTTACATCTGTTATATGTGATGAATCGAGACAATACGACGCCTGCTAGATGTATAAGATCTTCTTGCCTTCTGGGTAGGTGCTTTGCGCCAGTGTCTATGTGTGCAGCGCCAGTGCTTGAGCTCCAAAGGCGGCAAGGGATTCGCTGAGGTCAGGACGAGTCGGTTTACCTTTGTAACTCGTCACTCTAACTCAAGAGGTCTCATGTAAGCCAAAGAAACTTGCCAAGTTAGGCCCCAGCCAATCCTTCAAGCAGCAAGGGAGCCGAAGAAGTATATCTCCAGCCCTGTTTCTATCTTCATCAACAATAGAGGAGTCTGCGCCATGTTGCGCTAACAACTCAAGAGTCAAGGATATGTCTTTCGCAAGTGAATCGTGGGGGATATACATAGCCACAACCATCAATGCAAGGTGATGGAGAACTGTCTGGCCCCGTTTGTCGACAGCGTTGACATTGGCGCCTGCTCCCACTAGCAGTTTCATCGATTCATGGTTGTTTCCGTGGGTAGCGAGTCTCATCATGGCTGTCTCTCCGTTTCCGTTGCTTGCGTTGACATTGGCACCTTCGTCAAGGAGCAGTTTTAGTGCTGCAGGGTCTCTTTGTCTAGCCCATTGATGCACTACAAGTTCACGTCATTTTCTCTAGTTAGCACCTAGCTATTTTCACAGGGCAAGAGAAAGGCAATATACTAGTCCTTACAACAAGTGTTTCCTGGTATATACGATAACATGCCTGTAGGGTCCTGTCCATCAACTATAGACTTATAATCAGCATATATATACTAGTAACTTCAAGTAATATAAAAGAAAACTGTCTTACCATGCTGAACTCGACTATGAACATCTGCTCCGCGATCAAGCAGGAGTTGCATAGCCGCCAGTGTAAACGACGAATGAGTCGACCAGCTCCCACAGGACACTAAAAACGGCGTTGCGCCACTCGACCCCACCGCATTAGCGTCTACACCATGGTCGAGAACTAAAGCCATGAGCTCTAGATTCGCAACTCTTGAGAATTCGCAAAGGGTGTCTACAAGATGGATGTCCTCTAGATTGCAGTCATCTCGGGAGTTGAGCAGCAGGCGAGCGATGTTGACAAGGATCTTGATGTCCTCGACATCTTTGTCGTCAGTGGGAAACCATGAGGTGGCTTTCAGGGCACTGCAGCTTTCATCTCGATAACCGAATTCTTGGATGAGATCTTGGACGCCTTGAACAAAAAAGCTCTGTGCGGCGATGACGAGGGCGTTGGGCGGAATGGAGTTGGAAGCTTTGAGTTCGTTTAGGTACGACATACAAAGTGCCCTGGATCTCGGGCGTAGGGCCTTTCGTAGCTAGTGTGGGATTAATAGTTAGAGAAACCAATTCGAAAATAGGGCGGAATCAAACCTACTAGAGTCGCTTCATCACTGGGAATTGGCGGATCGAAAAAAGAAGGATTAAAGTAGGGGTCGCTTGGTGGACGCGGCGGGAAGTGAGCACCACGGGCAAGCAAGAGCTCAATCGTCTCAACCCATTTTTTGGTATAAAGTCGCTGGGGATCAGCACCCGGGGGCCAATGTCGGCTTCCCATTTCACCTCCTCTATGTATCGCAAGCCACAAGGCCGTCGTGTGACCTCCACTGAAGCCATCGGTTTCACAAACCGAATTCACATCAGCCCCGAGATCTAGGAAAAGACGAACGGCTTCGACGTTTCCCAGTTCCGCTGCATCGTGGAGCGCCTGTCGCTGACTAGTACACGATGGTGTTGCAGGGTCGGCACCAAGCGCAAGCAGGAATCCTACGATGTGCATGTGCGAATGCAGTATAGCGTCGGACAGAAGTGAATCTGCGAGATAAGAACTCCCGAACTGCACCGTGAGGTCGGTTTCGGGCTTTATGGCTCGTTTTACCCTCTCCAAATCACCGGCGCAAACAGCCCTGTTAAGCTCCCGAAGGTCATTCGCATCTGGGCCGTCATCACGGTCATACTCGGGGTCGAAATTGTATGAGATTAGCCTAGGACGTGGATTTAGATTCGTTTGGTCGGACATGTTGCTTGTTGCATATGAAAAGGCCACGAATGCGGAGAGATGAATGAGAGGTGAGGACGGGATATGGGATGTGGGATGTGGGATGTGGACCAGGATATATATAGAACATTCCTGCAGAAAAATCGATGTACCACCTCGTAAATTCCACCTCGCCGTTATGCGGCCGTCACATGACCTTGGCTGGCTCATCCGTATAAAACAAGCAAGTCTTTTCTACAACTTAGAACTAGGACCACTATCATGTAAGTTGGACGAACCTGTTCGGTCCTTAGGAACGTTTCTCTTAGAAACCGCCATATATTTAAATATTTTAAATATTTTAAATGCCTCGCACATGGTCATGAAAGGCCTATTATCTCATATGAAGTTTTCCAAAAACTCGCTGGATACTGGGGGCTTCCACTTCCGGGATAGAATAAGTAGCACAGGCTGAACAGGCACAGCATAAGGGGCAGGGTGTACTCACAGACAACAGGTTTCACTTGAAGTTGGGCCAGCGCTAATCACCCTGCACCGCTAATCATCATCGATCCGTTGGTTACACGGTAACGTTGGTTATACAGGAAAAAGTTCGGTCACGATGCAATTTTGGGGCTCATATGAGATAGGATGCATTTTACACGGGAGGCTTAGCCATGGTCATATGAAAATTTATATGGGTGTGTACCATGCAGAATGCCTTCCAACCTCCCCTTCATTTGCGTAGAACTCCCATTAACCAGCCAGCCAGCCAGGGACCGTCTCTCCCTAATACCTCTGCACAGGTCTGGCACGTCGAGGATTCATGACCTTGGAAAAATCGAAAACTCTGGGGTCAGCTTCTCTCCAAACAGGCTTAACAAAGTTCAAGCCATACTCCGTCTTGAACGAGTCCCTACACCCTATTTTACCCTTAAATGATGGGCAAGGGTCCTTAGCCTCTTTGAAGTCTGTGGTGTCTCTATTGGTGCCGACAACGATAATTCGATTTCCCGAAATTGGCTTGATAAAGGACTTCTTATGCTGGTGTAAGAGGCGGATGACGTTGGGTTCTGCACACAGTCCTCCAGTGCCGTGGTTTATGGTCTCCCAGTCCTCAGAAAGCAGACAATCCTCTATATACTTCCCGACGCTCCCTTCTGCGCCATATTCTTTGTCGATGGAGATGAGCCGTTCCGGATGCCAGTCTGTTCGGACAGAGGATGCAAAGTATATCTGATCTTGATGCACAAGAGCCGCCATTGCATTGGGGCGCTTTAGGTTGTAGACCGCGGCTAAATCGTGCATCTGATCGAAGGCGTACATGGCAAGATTCATAAGTTCGCCATCGCTGATGCCTCCGCACTTGACATTAGTTTTTTGCGGATCAAATTCAATAATCGCCGTGTAGCTGATATATTCGCTCGAGGGGAATTCGTCCCAAAAGGTTTGGGGAAGCTCGTCCAACTGGATGCCGATTAGGGGTGCATTATTCTGAGGCGGGGCTGCCCAGATGAGGCCTGCGAGTTGTAGAGCTACCCCGAGGAAGAGCGATGGGATTTTGGGTCGCATTTGGCTTGCGGCGTTGAGAAATGACTTGAGACTTGGGAGGAGGAACAAGAGGAACAGGAGGAGCCAGATAAGGAGGGCGACTGTAAAACTCGAATTGGCTTGATTGAGAATAGAAAAGAGGCTCTTGGAGTGCAATCAACTGACGGTTTTCACTCAACTATAAGAGAGATTTCAGTCCTTGGGGCTTGAGGAGCTGTGATGAATACTGAACCGATCTGGACTTCGACTGATACAAGTAGATTTTATCCAGGGGCACGAGCACGGCCGGGTAGGATGACCGGAATGCGCTTGATAGAAGACGCAAAGACATCCATCTCGACCTCGGGCCAACTGAGCTGGGGGTTGCAAGGGGCTTAGTTCTCCAAGCATTGCTGGCTACTTTGAGGTTTGAAACGTCGGTCGACTCGCCAGCCAAGCCCTCATCCATCATCTTGGGGGCGACGCTCGCAATCTTGCAGCTATTCGTGTGGTGCCTGTCCCGACATTAGAGGATTCTGGCTGCCGAAGCCCTCGTTACCTTGGGGGCGACGCCCGAAGCCTAGAGGATTCTGGCCACCAAAGCCCCGTTATCTTGGGGGCGACGTTTGAAGTCGTGCTATTCCTGTAGTGCCTGTCCCGACACCGGAGGATTCTGGCCGCCAGGCATTTGACTTGGATTCTGCCTTGGGGGTTTCATCATCATGCAACCCACTCCATTCGGCTCATTGACTGCGAGCCATCAGCCAACAGGCCTCGCATATCGCCTTATTCCGATGGGGCGCGGTTTCTGCCCCCAACTCCACTGGTCTGGCCGCAGACTTTTGAACTCTGGTAGCGCTCCATTTATCCGTAAACGGACGCTGTTGGTTTTGTAAGTTCTTTTGCGCTATTTTTTGGCCCCCAGCGACGGATTCGTCGATCAATGATGTCTGGTTGGTTGTCTCTTGCGTACATAGCCACCCCCACCATATCTCTCGCTCGTACCCTCTCCTGGGGTGCCCAACACCGAATTGCGCCCTTGGGTTTTCTGGGTCGCCAACACCTCGGATAAACGCCATGGTTCACTGTGATGGCATCCATTTCACGCGCTTAGATGTATGAGTCTTATGGACCTGGTGCATTACTATGTAGATACGAAGAACGGGGCCGCGATGATCTCACACTAGTATGGACAAAGAAACCATCAAGCCCAGTCTGGGCATGTTTGGTCAGGATGTGTCACTAATTGAACGCTGGTCTCTAGTATGCGCTCCTCTCAAGCTCCATACCTATTGAATTTTGCGCGACTCTCACCCTACGTGTACATACAGATCATTCTCTAGATACATAGTCGCCGAGAGTCAATTGTGTGTTACTGACGCTTCCTTCCTCTTAATCCTCATCCGGGACCACGCTCGTGTCCACGACTTGAAATCCGGCGTAAGGCTCTTCCAAACAAAAATCGGTCTCGTCCCCATGCTTCACCTCGCCGTCCGGGTTGCAGTCGTCGCCGCTGAAGAGCACGACCATGAAGTTATTGTCAACAGCTCCGGTGCTCCTGACCAGAATCGATCCCGCGTTACCGCTGTAATCTCGCTTGCACTCATCACCAGTTGTCCCCGTAACGATTCGGCCAAGATCTTGCCCTCGACATCCCGATCCGCTGTAGAAGATGAGCTCATACGCATGAGCGGCCTGCAGGAAGAGGGTGGAAAGAAGAAGTAGTGTTGCCATTGCAGATTTTGGGAGACTTGAGAAGGCGATTCTTGTTGCTCGTGCGTTGATGATTGTCCGTTACTGTGTATGTGTAGATATGGTATGGGACGATGGATAGAGCCTGCGATGGATGTTAGAATCTTGAGTACGATTCCTGAGAAGTTACGGGTTGTATAAGTTGATGTATTGCAATACCTGATCAAGATAGAAGAGATGGGCGTTTTAGAGTACTCCAATGGAATGGAGGGTCGTCGAAGTTGGGACAGATTACTACATAGCGCGGTGTTTTAAATGCGACAGATCTACGGCGGTTGGCATAGATTTTACACGAAGGCACAACATGTTCCCATTTACTCGATTTGAAAAGACCAGTTAATCCTGCCTTGGTTCCTGAAACAAGATAGATCCATTGATACAGACGTGTTGGCGGCGGAAGCGTGCTGCGCCTTGGGGTGTGCAATCCTTCCCGGCTGCATACACGGACTATTAATAGACCACCATCTTGATCAATCCATCGTGATTGAAAGGTCCAGAACTAACAGCGCCAAGAAAAAAAATGGAATGGCCAACAGGATAACCGGTCTGTGACCACTTCCAGGTCATGTCATATATATCACTTTTTTTTTCTCTTGTCAACGTCTCTCCCTAATCTACATTTCCCCCAAACTTGTTCTGGAGGAATCTTCCCCGGCCCGTCTGTCTTCTCAACGCCATTTTCTCACACCAACCATTCCAACTTCCTTCAAACTTTTTTGTGTCTTCTCGCGCATAGTCAAGACAGCCACTACACAACTCATTCCTCCAACACAACACACCAACATGAATCGTGTCATCGCCACCTTTTCTTTTTTTCTTCTCGGGCTCGCTACAGCTTATCAGACCCAAAGCCATCCTCACCACTATGCTCGACAAGAGACAACTGGAATAGTGGTGGAAACTCCCTCCTCGACTTCCAGTCTGTCCGCCACCCCAACCGGCAGCATTCACCCTTCATCAATCTGTGCCTCCGAGATCGAAAAGGTCAAGGACACGCTGCCCACTCAGCCACCCGAATTCAGCGCTTTCTCGTCATCGTACTATGACACTCACCCACGCACCGCCGAGGATCCCCTTTGGGACTGTGCCTGGATCTCCGAAATCCCCAAGGACTATGACGATTTGGCCTTTGATTACTGGAACGAGACCTACGAGTGGTTCTACCATACTTTCGACCCAGTCCAGGAACGCGACGAGTTTGACGCGCAGAGAGCGTACCAGAGTTGCATCAGGGAGAATGAAGACCGTATCCCGTGCGCCGTAGATTTCGAGAGCTACGTCCTCGATTCTGTGGCTTCTGTTTTCGACCGCCCAGTACAGGATGAAAGTGCCAAGTCAGGTGCCGCGAAGGGGGGTGTACATGAGGCGACTGCTCGGCTACCAGCAGCCCTGCTTCTTGTGCTGTGGATCGGAGTTATGGTGGTTCTTTAATGTATTATTAGGGGCGACGGCAAGGTTTTACATAGGGTGTGGACTCTGATCCCGTAATATTCCGGGTTCAATGTTCCCATCAGGCTCTATAGAGCACCAAGTAGCTTCGCTATCACCATTCATCAATGCGAACAAGATCATTCTCCATTCAGTGCCGCGAAAGGCCTAGCTCCCACTCCGACACGGGGGTTATAACGGATGAAGGCCCTCCGGAAAATCAGGACTGCCATGTAGGCATGAAACGATCACGATCATTGATGTGGATTTACTGCGCTTCTGATTTATCTTGTTTGCCGAGCCAAGCGAAATTCATCGTACCACTCGAGACCGTCAGCTGTGCCTTGGACTGTTGGCTGTATTTTGGGAGCCATTGGTTGTCTTTTGGGGTTTGTTGGCTGTACTTTGGCGGCTGTTAGCCCCGCTGCAGGTAGGATGAAACACTGCGGGGGCCGCTGGCAGTGCTTTGGGGGCGGGTGGCTGGGAGCATGAGAGGTATCGGATTAACGACTGATCCTTCAAAGGAATCTAACGCTGTTGGTTCCGATGCCGGACATTCGACCAGAAACATAGCCGCGGAGTGTGGTAGCGAGGAATCACCGTGTACTACCCGATGAAGTTTCCGGTTCCTCTGTGGGGGCGGGTCCGAATTAGGCCGGCCGAAGCCCGAGCCATCGGCCCACGCCGACATCCTACATCCTACCTCACCCAAGCCCCGACATCCTACCCTACATCATGATAAGCCTTCAGGATCAACACGCTGGCCCGCGATATTGGAGTATCTCCTTTTAGGCACGGAAGACTCTATTTCCGAAACATCCCTTGTTGGCTGTGCTGGTGCAGTAATCCTTCTAGATCTATAGTTAGTATTCAGTGGCCTGAGTCTAGAGGTTATGGGCCGTGTTCGCGGCAAGGATATCAGTACAGCCACAGGGAGGGGAGCTCACTTGACATGATGAACCCTCGAATCTGGAACCACCCAGAACCAATTTGATCCGCTGGATCTCCTCGCGTCATCGCCATCCCAACGCAGAGCTCGGGAATCCTATCTAGAGTGGCGCGAACAGAGCCACCCTGCCAAGCCAGGCTAGATATCCGTTGCAGCTGTCGTGAAGACTTGGTGGTGATGCCAAACACTTGGAAATACGGCGCCCTACTTCACGCTCGATAAATGGCGGCCATCCTTTCCTCGAGATGTATTTGTTTAGATATCTCTGTTCCTACTCCCGACATCGATCGAGACATACATACTCGTGCTTTGAATTTGTCTCACGTACTGTGTCTGAAAGTTATTTCTTCCACACACTCAATCTGCAATATCTCCCTTTCTCTCATCCTTTGCCTTTCCTCCTTCTTCCTACTTCAGTTTGAATCTGCTATCATGCGCGTCTCCAAGACCCTGAAGATGGCGATTGTAGCGGCCAACCTCATTTCTGCTGCCTTCATCGGTCGCCCGCCGCATCCCGCTGAACGCTTTGGTAACCGCGCCCAGATCCAAGGTTACGATGGCAGCCGTGATATGGCATCGAGCACCTCCGGCCATCCATCCAAGCCATACATCATTTCTCGACAAGACAACAACAATGGCAACAATGGCAACAACAACAAGCCGGCGCAGGATGACTCTTGTGAGTGCAAGAAGAAGTGCCAAAACAAGCACTACTACATTGACCCACAGAACTGCTCCCGCTGTCTTCGTTGCGAGGGATCCCTAGTTTCGGATCCCAAGTCCGGCTACAAACGCTGCGTCCCGGATAACGGGCAGCACGACGAGGATAACAAGAAGCGGCGGGAGAAGAAGGAGAAGAAGTGGCCGGCGATGAAGCGGCGGATGGTGAGCAAATTTAAGGAGAGAGAGCCTGAGCGAAAGAAACGTCAGCAGCAGAGAAAGATCAAACGCCTCAGTCTCTGCGTCCCCATCGCACCGCTGGGCATTGACTTGCCCTTCGCAGAGGACGTCGCTGGGGAGTTCTTCGACGAAGAGTATCTCAGCAGCGGTGACATTCTCGAACATTGGCCTCGGGATCTGTTGATCGATGAGTGGGAGCTAGAGGCGTTCGACGATGCTGGAGAGGAGAGCTTTTACAACGGCGCGTACTTGGATCCGTGGGTCAGGCACGTTCAATCATCAGTGGCATATGTGACTCTCTCTATGAGGTCACTTGAAGAGAACAGCATGCACCGTAATGCCGACACCGACATCGGCACCGACCTCGACACCAACCGTGACACCCATCTCCGGGACAAGAGGTTCATAAATGGCCTCATTAGTCTGATCAAGGGGGTTGCCAATAGCGTTGCCAGAGGAGCGAAAGCCGCCATCCCCAGTCGCCCTCCACCCACCATGACATTTGCAAAGCCTGGTGCTGGTACCGCAGCTAGGGCGACTAGGGTCCAGCAAAGTGCGAAGGTAAAGGAGATGCTGGATAAAGGGCCACTGAGATGGTGCCTGGAAAAGAGGAATCCGTACAACCATGCATGATATGGCGTGTATTATTGTGTGAGTTGAGGCGGCTCGCGGCTGCGGATGAGGCGGGGATCATTTTAGGCATCTTGGGTTGTAGCCTACCCCTTATGGGACCCGACAAGTATATCAATTTCCTGAATCTATTTGGGCTTCTGTCTCACGGGAAACGAGAGACTGGGAATGTCTCCCCTTGGTCGCGAATTTATTTCTGCTCGAATGGCATGTAGTGATTTCCCCACCCCGGAGAAAGAGCGAGGCGGGTTAATCGTAGATTCCTGGCAATAGATATAATGCGAAGCGCAGGGCTAAGGACGAGATCAGACACACTGCAAATCAAAGACCACGTCATGGTTTATAAATCGGGGTCATACAGGCACTCTCCTCCCTCGCATCCGATATCTTATAGTAGCTAGGGTCTCTGCTGCGCTGCTGCAGCTGTTTGAGAGACTCAAGCCATTACTCTCCCGAAGTAGAGGATATATTAACCAAGACCTGGGACGTTGAAAAAAACCACTTGCACCATCATATCATCTCGTAGACTCCTGGAAAAGGGAGAGTTGAAGGCTAGCCGACCAGCGATTAGCTCATGATGGTTTGTCACGAGCTGGCCGTTTCGGAGGCCCAAGGCGGTCAGGCGTGGCAGAAAAGGATAAAACTCGGAAGATCACGGACCAGTAGAATTGGGACCGACAGGACCGACGAGGCGGTCCCAACGGTCCAAGGCAGGACCGACGAAGAAGGACGGACGGTCCTTGGAAGGACCGACGCTAGAAGAACATCGGTCCCCGGGAGAGCTTGGAAGGGAAACGTCTATATAAACTACGAGTTCTACCATGTATCTAGTTTGTCTTTCAAGACTCTCCAGTAGTCAATTCAAGTACAACTACAGCCCTACACTTGAATACGCACTTCTCACCAATATCTTGTGAACACTGCTTGACTGCCTTACTCTACCACCAACAGACAACCACCTCAATCCTGTCACCAGTTGTATCCACCTGATACCGTCAACGGGCTCGTGTTAGGATTGTAACACTGATACTAGCTGTACCTACCTGATATACTAAGCCTCAGTGTTAGGATCGTAACACTCGACAATGCTACAGGGCTAAGGTTCACTTCAATCAATAATCTGTCCGCAGGCACCAATTTTCAATTTTATTATCTGCTAAGTAGGTCCTATAGAAAAGTAAAATATTATCAAGAACGACTCTAATCATCCAACGCAGCCAAAGACGAGAGTGTATCTGGGTGCCTCGGACTAAGAATGCGCTGTCGAGAAGAAGCGCAACTATACATTAGAGATAGGGCGTCTATCAGGCGCCCTTGGGCTTTCCATGTAAACGCCAAGTTGTTTATGCTAGTGAGTGTGGAGAGATAATCATCCCCAAGCTTTACCTTACAAGTCTCCATCACCTGCACATCCAGCTTCTCAGCCTCCTCCCATTAGCCCTGGTTTAAAAGCGTCAACGCCAAGTTAGCCATACTCTTAAGTGTCAAGGGATAATCATCTCTAAGCTTTACCTTAAAAGTCTCCATCACCTACACATCTAGCTTCTTAGCCTCCTCCTATCAGCCCTGGTTCCAAAGCATCAATGCCAAGTTGGCTATGCTAGTGAGCATGTCGGGGTGATCATCCCCTAAAATCTCCTTTCTCACTATTGTAGCCTTGCGCACAAGCTCTTCTGCTTAACTATATTCACCTAGCATCAGCTAATACTATGATATTGTGACGGGGAAAAAGGTGACATCGGTGAAAAGGGTGACGTTCTCAAGATTCCGCAAGCACCGGGGGGGGGGGCGGAAGAATATTGTTCCTTGCCATGGGCCATGACCATGGTTATTTCTTTTCTTTTCTTTCCTCTCAAAGAGGAAGATCAAGTTCTTCAAGTTCTTCAACTTCAAGAAGAAGTTCTTCATGTTTTTTTAGTCAATTATCAAGTCATTAGTCCTTCTTTCAATTGACTTCTTTTCAGATCTGGTCTGGCCCTATTTCCGGACAGTTCTTCTATTATTTTACATGTGGATGTGTCCCCTATCTGACACTAGCATGATCTCTGGCTTCCCCCTATTTGGAAGCCTCCTTTGGCTGTGATTCGGCTCTATTCCCGTTGATCAACCATTCCGACGTTCCATTACCATTCCTGCAGGAGGGATTGCAGCAGCTTCTTGCGGGAACCATTCTAGACCCATTTGACCATCTGTTTCTCTTTTGATTCGTTCTTGTAGTGTGCGGGCAGGCTGCACTGCTCCGTCTCAGTACCGTTCAGCAGAGGAGTGGTGAACGTGGCCTTGCCAGGAAAGCTTTTCGACCTAAGGAAGGACAGGCATGTCGTATTGGCCCAGGACTTGATGGCACTCTGAATGGGGGTAAACGTGGTGTTGCTGGTAACTGCGACGCCAAAGACGTGAGTCCTATCATAGCCCAAGCCGCAGAGCTGTATAGCTATGCCGGGCGTCGTGATGTTGAGTTTGTCAAAGTTGTCCTGAAAAGTCTGGAGGGCTGAGGTGCTGAGGCCTTGGTTCAGCAGATCTTGGCCGATGTAAACGCTGATGGTTGCTTGCCCAGACTAGCCATATAGGATGAAGGGCTGATCTGAAGCTCTGTGGCCGTTGTCGATATACTCACGAATCTGCCCCACAAGCGACCAGATAGCCCCCTTCGCAAGGCTAAAAGCCTTGTGCCACCATCCAAGCTCAAACTCGACATTAACAGAAGTGGCGGACTGGACAAGGTTGGCGGCCACCGCCTCCGATGGCAGGTTGTCAAAATCTGGGCCAAAAGAAGAGCAAGTTTGGATGCGATGACTGGTGCTCGGGTCAGCGACAGGGTCATACAGCGAGAAGTCGTAGAACATAGTCTGCTGGCACCTCTTGATGGCTTTGAGGTTGGGATAGACGGACCAATTTCCGGTGCTCGGACTGGAAACGGTGCATCGTTCAGGGTAGAAGTAGTCAGCCTGGGTAGAGGTGTTAACTGGAGGGATGAACGCCATGGCTCCTGGCATGAGGCTAACAGCCCCAAGTGCCACCGTGAGCCATGATGAAGCCACCATGGTGACTGGGTAGCTCGGGGTGTGTGATCTTGTATTGCGGACGGCTAGATGAGGGCAGAACTGTCAGTAGGTTTCAAGTTCTTGTTCAGAGGTTCCGGGTTCATAGTTCAGAGTGCGTATCTCCGTTATGATACAGACATATATTAGACAGTAAGCGCGTTGCAGATGCCGCTTGATGTCGGAATGGACTTGACTCTCGAGGCGGACGTGACAGCAACTTTAAGTAAGGAGGCCTCCGCTGCTACTATCATCTTATCCCTTCTCTGAGGACCCCTTTTCTAACCGAGAGGAGAAGGGGGTCTCCAACAGACACCAAACCACTCGACCATGTCCACTGTCAAGCTGACATGACTTCTCAGTTCATCAGGTCAACGGACCAACACGATCCTTTAGGGACTCATGAGGACGGCCAAGGACGCCACGAGGATGGTTATGACCCCACGGAGGAATACGAGAAGCAGAGGGAGGGGGAAAGAGGACAAGGGGGGAGGGGATGTGTGTGTGGGGGTGGGTCTTGAGTATCTTGTGTTTCTCATTTTGGGCAACTTCGCTGCGCGGTAACCTTGCCGGGATGTAGTAGGATGCGTAAACATGGGAAAATCAGGAAGAGGTACGACATATGCGAGGTGAAAGTAAATTAATTAAACGACGCAGGTGTTTGCTAGTCAAGACCTGGCTCTATCTCCATAATTACATGGTTACACTACAACCCCTACATCTACATAACAAAAAGACATCAAATAAAAGAAGTAGGTATTAAAATAAGATGGGATGTGGGGTTGTGCTAGGTCAGGTCATGCTACCCGTTATCTAATTAGGCAGGAAGGAATACAATAGCGCCGGAAGCAGCTGCGAAGCCCGCAACACCTGTAACGACTAGCTTCTGCACGGCGCTTTCTTCAGGGCAGTCGGAAGGTGGGTTCAGGCCTTTGCACAACGCGTTTTTCAAAAAGGCAGACATGCTCGCAGCCACAGTTGTGTCAATCTTCACCCGGCAGGGGTCTGCAGTTGGGGTCGGGGAGGAGGAGGCCAACACTGCACAAGTACCGGACAGTTGTTGTTGCTCCCAAGACAGCTTCTCAGGAACGTCGTGTGTTTGGTCAGTCACGTTGATAGCAACTCCGTCTTGAGGGGAACATTTCTCTGTAGCAGCGACAAGATCGACTTCTTGGCCGCCTCTCTCGACATTGAAGTAGATACTGAGGTTGATATCATGGCCAACGATGGCAACTTGATCGCCACTCTCATCACAGCTTCTCCAGATAGCAGTCGCGAACAGCCGATGAGGCCCCTCGGTGATGGATTTCAGGTAGTGGTAGACAAAGTAGGGCTCGCTGGAGGAGAAGTTGGTAGAGGTTAGGTCGGTAATGGAGTGCCCGAACGTATCCAACAAGTCGGTCCCATTACGGACAAATGAGTAGATAGAGGGCTTGAGATGTTTGGCCAGCTCAGCATTCTGTAGTGCAAAGACGATGGGAAAGTAGTCTATCGGCGCATATGTCTCGTTGGTGCGCGGAAAGACCACGTCGATTTCCAGCACACTAGCAGCATTGACGGCGGCCCCAAGGTAGGCTAACAAGCCTAGAAGGGGCCAAATAGCATAGGAGATGAGGTGCATAGTCGTTGCTGCTGCTGGTTATCGATATCCGAAGTGAAATAAGTGATTGATGGTAAATATGGTGATGGTGGTAATGATACTAATGGTTGAAACTGTTCGGAATAGGGGGCTGAAGGAGGGGATTGGGGGTCGCGGATTGGGAATCGGGAATCTGGAATCTGGAAGCCCTGTTGGGGGCCAAAACTGCGAGTGTGAAAGGTGAATGCAGAGGATCAGATGGATCAGGTGGAAACAGCAAGGGAGAGAAAAGTGTGAAGGATGAAGGATTGAAGGATTTTGGTATTTGGTGCCTGGGCTGGTGCATGTACGCGTGATGCAGATCTGGTCTGCGGGTGGGACCAAGTCACCAACACTCAATGCCACCTGTATCATTGGGCATAGCATCTCTTGGCCTGGGTGCATGACAGTGGTTCCTGCGACAATTATAGTTTAGAAGAGATGACAATGGAACACAGAGAGGCCCACCCGAGAAGGGTGAAAGGAACGAGAGAAATTCGGGAAATCCTAGCACTGGCGGACATCGTGGAAACTACGAAGTCCAACGGTCTATGGTACTATGGCACTACAGTACTACAACACTAAACTACTACCTCGGGGGACCGGAGGATCAGTTGGGGTACCATACTGACCCTCGCACAATTAAACAAAACCACAGTTGTACGAACTACTCCTCTTTGCGAACCCACTCGGCTTGCCCTAATAAGATTAGATCGTACGTAAACTTACTCGGATTAGGAGGAATTGGCCGGTTCGGTCCGCTTGACGTCATGCCGCTTTCCCCGGGTACCCCTGGCAGCTGTTCAAAGGGACTTTTCACTTTAAACTAAACTAGTCTAATTTAGTCAACTTTATGTCAGGGACTCAGGGACTAAAACTAGTGTAATCTACAAAGTACCTCGGTATCGCCCGATCTATCCCGGTCTCGGTATATATGTTCGGAAATACTCTAATAAACTGCTGAGGTGACACAGAGGCAATAGTTACAGTCTCACAGACAGCGGCCTAATTGTTGGTGGGGATGAAGAAAAAAAGAAAAAAAAAAAGCTCTACAAGTCCCTGTCGCCGTGTCGGGGTATAGGGCAGGGTAGCTGTCACGCACGATCCCTGCAGTATCACACTCTCTCCATCCGTCAACCCGTAAAAGCACCACTTGCTTGAAGAAGTCCATCTTCATCATTCCCCGGGCTGTCAAATTTTGATGATTTCTAGATTTTATAGTAGTACGGGGCCCCACTGATCCTGTGGGTCGTCGGCCGGGGCGTTGCAGAGATTGAAACAGTATAGATATCCAGCCAATTTGCTAATGCACGCAGCACATGCATGAGGCGAATGAGGAGATTCCCTCTTTGACGATATTCACTCATCAAGCTCTGTCTCTGTCTAGAGTTGTATTGAGGGTGGGATAGGATGGAATAGGATGGAAATATTGATCCTTCGGGATAGAATCACGCCGCATACCTCGTACATCGCTCCAGAGGATGCAGCCAAGATTCCAGTCAGCCAAATCATCACCAGGCCTCATTTCGTTGGGCCATACTTCCATCGTGAGCTGGCGATTCTTAAGGCTACAAGGTAGGGACCCACGAGGACCTCAAGATCCCTAGGCAAATACTGTCTAAGCTACTACAGGCTAGAATGGGGCACGGAGACTTTGTAGGCTACCACAGGGCATGCCGACATGAGAACTACGCCCCGTACTACAGCTGTGGACACGAGATAACCTAGGAACACTTCGCCTTCAGCTGAAAAGTGAGAAAGATATCAGACGAGGGCTGGCCAGCAGACTTCTGGCACTATGACAGAGATGGGAACCCAATGGGAAGGGTGGGGCCAGTGGAACCACACACGACAGCACTGAGGAGTGGGAAGGCCTTCTGGTCTTTAGAGAGAGTGACAGGCCTTCTTTGAGAGAATATGCCCGGGGACCCTGAACAGCAAGCTAGGGGGGAAGAAGGAGGAAGGGTGAGGGTCACCGGCGCAGCCGGTCCCTGATCCCTATTGGGACATCAGGCCGTGGGCAGTACTGCGCCCCCATATACCTATAGACGTGTTGTATAATGTCAAGTGGCACTATATATACTAATTATGCGTATGGGTCTGGCGTTGCGCCACAGTTCTCACCCAGGCCAACAGTACTACCATCACTAGAGTATCTATCATAACACCTCTCTTCTCTAACTGTTATGTCCCACGATGTAGATTCCGACTCGTCGTTGACTTCCCGATGTCCTACTTGACTATTACGACCATGTGACGACCATTGGACCAATTCTTCTATGTTGTGTGATTCCAACTTATGCTCTCTATTCCGATGAGCGAGTAGCACAGTCTTGTTTGTGTTTTGGGATGTGCTACTCGGCTCCGGCAAGAAGTGAGACAAAGAGCGATTGGGAGAAGCACCTCCCTCGCAAGCCGACTCTCCCGGTGTTGCGCGCTATCCGCACGGATACGCGCTCACGGAGTTCATAGCAGCTAAAATCGAAAAGTTGGGCGCCAGGCACCTCACTCGATTCCCTAGCTGAGAAAAGTCAGCCCACTACCTCTAAGCGAGCGAGCAACACCGAAGACCCGATGGACATCGGTAACGAGGACAAGAGCGTTATCCTAGTCGACAGCAAGGCAGCAACCCAGAAGGCTAGTAACAACGCCAACCCCGATGACGCAAGCGAGCCCAATGACTATGACCTGCTCACTAAAGTCATCCAAGGTATCGACAAGCAAGTCGGGGAGCTTGAGGCCAAGAAAGACATGATCGCCGATGCTCAGATAGCCAGTCTTAAGGACTGCTTCAATACCCTACTTTGGCTAGCTAGAGAAGCAAGTGAAGGAACTCGAACTCGAGCAACACAATCTAAAGTCGCAATTAAGATCACTTGAAGACGAGCGAGTGGCACAGAGAGTAATGCCGCCGAGCTTGCAGTCGAGCACGCCAGTACCTCACGCTCCCAAGCGCCCTTGACTAGCCCAGGACAGCCTCAGCCCTAGCTTGCATCAGGCTATGAGAAAGCAGCTAGAAAGCAGCAAGTAGGCAAACAAGAGAGCGAGCGAGCGACACAGGTAGTCAATAAAGAGAAGGAATTCAGAGGAGTAACCAAGTTTAACTCATGTATATAATTTCATAAAAGCAAGCGAGTATGCTAATGAGGATGTTACCTGTCTTCCGAATAGCGGGGGCACTGTTACACATTGCTACCTTACTGCCTCTAGCAGCAAGCAGCAACTAGTCCTAGCCACCCTACTACGCTAGGTATAAAGAGCGAGCGCAGGAGCGCTTGCTCTCCAAGTTTAAAGAATCAAGCCTTTACTCTCTAATAGTTCCAGAATCCGCTGTGTGATCCACCGCTAGTAATGAATCCAGTAGGTGAATCATTACTAGCATTGTAAGTAAACCATCGACAGATATCCAGCCTGAAGTGAGCAAGTTACGCTCCCTTACTTCCACAGTCGCAAGCTATCACTTATATCTGACAGCTAGGTAGTGAGCCAAAGCCGTAACACAAAGTACCTATTCCGCAAGGCTCTGTAGTAAGGGCATCTTGGTTTCTGGTGGGATGCTGTCTTCTTGTTTATCTACAGCATGAGCGCAATGGGCCCAGTTATTGGTTTCCCAGCATATTATTTCATGTTGCCCTTCGTCATTCTTCTTTAGCTCAACTGGATAGGCCATGCTCATCCGACTAACCGTGTAAAATAAGCGCGTGGACTCGCCCTATATTCCACATACCATATACCGCACTCCTAGCTTAATAAACTAGGGATTCCATTTCGAATCGCCCTCCTTAATTGCAAGGCAGCAGAATATATCGTCTCTCGCTGGCCGTATACAGCGGGGCCGGTGCTGGCACAGGTCTGCTATGCAGTGGCCGTGAACGCTGCAGAAGATTGGCCCTGGACAGCCCTTGCGCCCATTGTTCTGGGCAGGAGGTTCGTCGACCAGGTGAGAGGGGTTAAAGCACTTGCGATTGTCACAAAGGTGACTTACGTGACCATCCGGGTTTGAGCCAGTTTTGGCCACGAATGATACAATATGCAGGAGAAAAGCTGTCTGAGCACCACGACCCGTCCGGTTCATATCTCGATTTTTCTTTGTGTAGATCTATATTGGAAAACATCATCTATTAGACACAGGCCACCAATTTCTGCGGTTTGCTCGCGAAGGGAACAAATACCTGGACATAGCCATCCTGGTTTCCTGATCCGGTCGCTTGCCAGCATTCCGTCTCCGCGATAACCTCGCATGCTTTGTAACGCTTGTCTGTCACGATAGCTTGGGCTCGTGCCTGCCCGAGGTCGTCAAGGTAGTTTAGCGGCATGTCAACGATAGTGTCTGAGGCCTTTAACTTCTTAATTTGGGTACGCTTGGTTAGAGAAACTCGAATATGATCCCATACATAGGTTAAAGGAAGGAAAAAAGAAAAAAAAAAAGAAAGGAAAGAAACACATCTCCTAGATAACAAGTAGTCACGCGGTAGGTGCGAAGGAAAGAGAAAGAATACAGTTAAAACACTTTGGAAGGTACGACTTAAGCACTAGAAAACGTCTCTCTATCTCTCGAATTTTCGAATCTCGGTAAGTGCTAGAGAAAAAAAAAGAGGTACCACAGCAAAAATAAGTAAATAATAAAATATCAATTAGTATTGAGACATGTATTCTTGCCGCAGAAGCCCGAAGTATTATATAGCCGAACCTCACTTACACATAAAACGGGATGAAGGCTCCTACATCCATAGAGTAGAACTTAGACGAGAAAGTAGTAGCGCGGAAGAAGGCGAAGGGAAGCTTTGCAGCAGAGAGCAATCGGTCGTTTCCATTTAGCCTACAAGTTGTTTTTAGAAATCAGTCTTTTACTATTTTTATTTTTAATTTCACTTCTTACTATCCTTACTTTCCTCCTCTCTCCTCTGCCCGTGTTGTTCCACGATGCAGATTCCGACCGATCGCTGACTTCCCCACGTCCTATTTAACCATTACGACCATACAATGACCATTAAACTATTTCTTCTTAGTGGTGTGGCCCCTAGCCTGTGTCTTTTATTCCTGTGAGCGGGCGGCATAGACCTGTTTGTATTGTGGGTTGTGCTACTCGGCTCTGACTAACTACTCGAAAGAATACTCTTGAGAACAAGAAGCCTAAGCAGAATCTAACAGGCTATGCCGCTGTGCGGGTCAAGGACCTGATCAAGGTCCATCGTAGGACTTTTGCTATTCTTTTGTCCTACTGAATGTGAATATCTTTCTCATTCTACAGTTTGGGGTTTAAGGTGATTACCCGCAGCAGCAGCACGCTCCTAAGAAGAGCGGGCCTGCCATGGGAGGCGTGGCGGCCGGTGCGGTGCTGGGTGTTGGTGTGGGGTTGATTGGTAGTGTGTTGGTTACTGATGTGGTAAATGATGTGTAGCACGATGTGTATATAGATGGTTATGGTGAGTGGTAGATTTCCTTAACCTCTGTGTTTGGAATAACTTGATATGCTAACTACCTAGACTTATGTTGTGGATGGACGAAATCATGACTTTGGCGGTGGTGGTGATTAGAAACAAGAATAGTTTTGGGTTAAAGGAGAGACTTGCACTTATATATGTTTTTCGTTTCATTGATGTTATTATCTTGATGTCGCATTCTAATGTTAGGAGCTATGGTAATGCGAAATTGGAATGTTAATAATAGCTTTAAATTCAAGAACTAGCCCAAGGCTGGGTAGTTACACTAAGATAAAACTACCCTATCAGTCTGATACAAAAGTCGCGGAGTCTGGATATCGCGTTGCTAGAGGCGCCGCATCGTCAACTCGCCATGTAGTAATGTCGTGATAGCCGTACTCCCCTGGGAATGCAGCCGGCTTTATCTTCTCTGGAATAGACTTCTTAAACAATTTCCATCTCGGACGTGAGTTATTAGCAGTGGCGTTCCAGGAGTTCCTCATATATCTCGAAATGGCTGATGCTCGCCTGCCAACTTCCCGCTGTGCCATAAGACTGTCGTTCCCGCGCTTATCGGCCCC
>Ga0164243_10005004_pt1 | contig 20410 bp, 18 predicted proteins | sample OricompcompostOP_FD_108781 | JGI IMG/M metagenome (GOLD analysis project Ga0164243, IMG submission 108781) | Organic Plus compost microbial communities from Emeryville, California, USA - Original compost - Organic plus compost (OP) | ecosystem: Engineered > Solid waste > Mixed feedstock >...
CGGCGTGCTCGGCGGAGCGCAGCCGCTCGGCGACCGCCCCGGCCTGGGTGTCGGCCCAGTTGAACGCGGGCGTCACCGGGGAGCCGCCGGAGTCGAGGCCGAGCACGGTGTGCATGGCGGTGCTGAACGACAGCGCCCGGACCTCGTGGCCCTGCTCGCGGGCCCACTCGGCGCACTCGGCGAGCGCGTCGATCGCCGCGTCGCGCACCTGCTGCGGGTCCTGGGTCGCCTCGCCGGTCTCGGAGGTGTGCAGCGGGTACTCCCGCTCGGTCTGGTGCAGCACCTCGGCTCCGGAGGTGGCGGCCACGACCTTCGTCGCCGTGGTGCCGAGATCAATGCCGAGGACGACCGCCGCAGAACTCATGCCCCCAACCTATCCGGGGACGTGCGCGCCTCCTCGCCGCGGGACCGCGGCGTTCAACGCACGACCGGTGCGGACAGGTCGATCGAACGGGTCCGCCGTCTTGAACACCGCCCGCCTCCGAAACGGCTCTCGTAGCCCGCACCGCACAGCGCCAGCGTGCTGAGCGTCAGCGCTGGGATGTGGGCGGGCGGACGAGGGCGGGGAGGTCGAGCGCGAGTTCGCAGGGGGTCGATGTCGTGAACACGCCGGAGCCGTCGAAGGAGAGCTCGTAGCCGCGCCCCGGGCAGGAGGCTGTGCGCAGCGAGCGAGACCGGCGCGTCGATGTCGACCATCCAGTACTGCGGGATGCCCGCTTCCCCGTAGTCCTGGAGCTTCGTGACGCGGTCCGTGCAAATCAAGAGCAGGGCGCCTTCCCCGCACCAGGAGGAAGGCGCCCTGCTCAGGCTCGTCCGCGGTTACCGGACCAGGGTCTCGGCGATCTCGTAGGTGTTCAGCGCCGCGCCCTTGCGCAGGTTGTCCCCGCACACGAAGAAGTCCAGCGTGTTCGGGAAGTCCAGCGCCTGCCGCACCCGGCCCACGTAGGTCGGGTCCGCGCCGACGACCGCCGCCGGCGTCGGGAACACGCCCTTGTCCGGGTCGTCCTCCAGCACGATCGACGGCTGCGCCTCGAAGACCCGGTGCGCCTCGGCCACGCCGACCTCGCGCTCGAACACCGCGTGCACCGCCAGCGAGTGGGTGGTCACGACCGGCACGCGCACGCAGGTGGCGGAGACCTTCAGCTCCGGGATGCCGAGGATCTTGCGGGACTCGTTGCGGACCTTCAGCTCCTCGGAGGTCCACCCGTCGTCCTTGCGCGACCCGGCCCACGGCACGACGTTCATCGCCAGCGGCGCCTTGAACGGCGTCTCCTCCGGCAGCCCGGCGGCGGCCAGCGCCTCGGCGACGTCCCCGGCGCGCTCGCCGAGCTCCTTGCCGGCGACCGCGGAGATCTCCGCGTGCAGCCGGTCGATGCCTTCCTGCCCGGCGCCGGAGGCGGCCTGGTAGGACGAGACGACCAGCTCGCGCAGCCCGAACTCGCGGTGCAGCGCGCCGAGCGCGGCCATCATCGACAGCGTCGTGCAGTTCGGGTTGGCGATGATGCCGCGCGGCCGCTCGTGCACCTTCTCCGGGTTGACCTCGGGCACCACCAGCGGCACCTCGGGGTCCATCCGGAAGGCGCCGGAGTTGTCCACCGCGATGGCGCCGCGCTCGGCGGCGATCGGCGCCCACTGCGCGGAGATCTCGTCCGGCACGTCGAACAGCGCGATGTCCACGCCGTCGAACGCCTCGGGGGCGAGTTCGACGACGGTCTTCTCCTCGCCGCGGACGGTGATCTTCTTGCCCGCGGAGCGGGCGGAGGCGATCAGCCGCACCTCGCCCCACGGCACGGACTCGCGCTTGGTGATGATGTCGATCATCACGGAGCCGACGGCGCCGGTGGCGCCGACGATCGCAACGGTGGGAGCCATCAGCGACCACTCCCCGCGTACACGACCGCCTCTTCCTCGCCGCCGAGCTCGAACGCGGAGTGCAGCGCGCTCACCGCGTCGGCCAGTTGGGTGTCCCGGATCAGCACCGAGATGCGGATCTCCGAGGTGTTGATGATCTCGATGTTCACGCCCGCGTCGGACAGCGCCTCGCAGAACGTCGCGGTCACCCCCGGGTGCGAGCGCATTCCCGCGCCGACCAGCGAGACCTTGCCGACGTTGTCGTCGTAGACGACCTCCTCGAAGCCGACCTCGCCGGCGATCTTCTCCAGCTCCGCGACCGCCTCCGGGCCGTTGCTGCGGGCCACGGTGAACGTGATGTCGGTGCGGCCGGACGAGGTGCCGGAGACGTTCTGCAGCACCATGTCGATGTCGATCTCGGCGGCGGCGACCGCGCGGAAGATCTTGCCCGCGACGCCCCGGTTGTCCGGCACACCGCGCACGGTGACCTTGGCCTCCGACCGGTCGTGCGCCACGCCGGTGATCATCGCCTGTTCCACGGAAAGGTCCTCCACTGAGCCGGACACGATGGTTCCGGGCTTGGGTGAGTACGACGAGCGGACGTGCAGCGGGACGCCGTAGCGGCGGGCGTACTCGACGGCGCGCAGGTGCAGCACCTTCGCGCCGGTAGCCGCCAGCTCCAGCATCTCCTCGTAGGTCACCCGCTCCAGGTGCTTGGCGTTCGGCACGATCCGCGGGTCGGCGGTGTAGACGCCGTCCACGTCGGTGTAGATCTCGCAGACGTCGGCCTGCATCGCCGCTGCGACCGCGACCGCGGTGGTGTCCGAGCCACCCCGGCCGAGCGTGGTGATGTCCTTGGTGTCCTGGGAGACGCCCTGGAACCCGGCCACGAGCACGACCTGGCCCTCGGCCAGGGCCTCCTGCACGCGGCCCGGGGTGACGTCGATGATGCGCGCGTTCTGGTGCGCCGAGGTGGTGATCACCCCGGCCTGCGAGCCGGAGAACGAGCGGGCTTCCACGCCCAGCGCCTCGACCGCCATCGCGACCAGCGCGTTGGAGATGCGCTCCCCCGCGGTCAGCAGCATGTCGAGCTCGCGCTCCGGCGGGTTCGGGTTGACCTGCTGGGACAGGTCGAGCATCTCGTCGGTGGTGTCGCCCATCGCCGAGCACACGACGACGACGTCGTTGCCCGCCTTGCGGGTCTCGACGATGCGTTCCGCGACCCGTTTGATCCGGTCGGCACTTTCCAGCGAGGAACCGCCGTACTTCTGGACGACGAGCGCCACGTGAAACAAACCTCCTCGCGCCGTTCCTCGGGTGTGGGTGCCCGCAGGAAGCGGTCGTCCCGGGTGCGGGGTGGTCCCCCGCACTGACGCCGGTGGACGAAGAGCACCAGCGCGGCGCGCACCGCATCGGACGGCGGCACCGGGGAGCCCCGCGACCAGCGAGAAGCAGCAACGACCGGTCCGGTCGGGCGGCCGCTCACGGGTCGCTCCGCTGCTGCGCCAGCCTACCGAACCGTTACCGCCCGGACCTACAGCCGTGACCGACGACTAACCTGGCAGGCCGGTTTGTCGACAAGGGCGGAGGAGCGGGTTGTCCACCACTCCCGAGGCGGTCGGGCCGGGCCGCGCCCCGGCCGGGGAAGCGGTTCCTACCCAGCGGGAACGCTCGGTCGCGGGGTGGTGGCCGGACGCGCTGCGCGCGTTGCGCGCCCGCAGCGCGCGGTGGGCCCCGCTGGCACCCGCTGTGGTTTACCTCGCAATCCGGCTGTTCGGCGTGCTCGTGCTGGCGCTCATGTCGGCGGCCAACGGCGAGGCGCTGTCGGACAACCTCTCGGCCTGGGACGGCGAGTGGTACCTGGAGATCGCCGCGCACGGCTACGCCGGGGTGGACCCGGGGATGGTGGACGGCTACGGGCACCGGTCCCCGGAGACGCCGCTGGCGTTCTTCCCCGGCTACCCGCTGCTGATCCAGCTGTTCTCGGTGCTGCCCGGCTTCGACGAGAAGCTCGCCGCGTTCGCGGTGAGCATGGTCGCCGGCGTGGTCGCCGCCTACGGCATGGTGCGGCTGGCCCGGCTGGTGCGCGGTTCGCGGGCGGTCGGGCTGCTGCTGGTGGTGCTGTTCGCGGCCTCGCCGATGGCGGTGACGCTGTCGATGGCCTACACCGAGGCGCTGTTCTGTGCGCTGTCGGTGTGGGCGCTGGTCGGGGTGCTGGAGCGGAACTGGGCGCTGGCCGGGCTCTGCTGCGCCGCCTCCGGGCTGGTGCGGCCGACGACGGCGGCGCTGATCGGCGTGGTCGGGCTGGCCGCGCTGGTGGCGATCGTGCGGCGGCAGGACTCGTGGCGGCCGTGGCTGGCGCTGGTGCTGGCCCCGGCCGGGATGGCGGCCTACGTGGGCTGGGTGGCGCTGCAGACCGGCAAGCCCGGCGGCTACTTCGAGCTGCAGCAGCGCGGCTGGTCCTCGGCGTTCGACGGGGGCCTGGCCACCGGCAGGTTCATGTTGGAGACGCTGGCGCAGGACAAGTCGGTGCTGGAGACGTTCACCGTCTGGATCGTGCTGGCCGCGCTGGTGCTCATGGTGCTGTGCGTGCGCTACCGGCTGCCGTGGCCGGTGACGCTGTTCGCGTTCGCCGTGCTGGCGATGGACCTCGGCTCGGACGGGCTGATGTATTCGAAGGTGCGGCTCATGGTGCCCGCCTTCCCGCTGCTGATCCCGGTGGCCGTGGGGCTGGCGAACCGGCGGGCGACGACCGCGGTGTGCTCGGCGGTGCTGATCGTGTGCTTCGGGGCGTGGTTCGGGGCCTACTCGCTGACCGCCTGGCCGTACGCGATCTGACGCAGGAGGTGTCGGAATGGACAAGCCGGCGGTGACCTCGGTTCCGCTGCACCCGCTGCTGGCCGCCCGCTGGAGCCCGCGCGCGCTGGACCCCGCTTTCGAGCTGGACGAGCAGCGGTTCACCGCGCTGTTCGAGGCCGCCCGCTGGGCCCCGTCCTACGGCAACACCCAGCCGGCGCGGTTCCTCGCCGCCCGCCGCGGGGAGCCGATGTTCGACCGCATCCACGGCACCCTGTCCCGCGGCAACCGCGGCTGGGCGGGTGCGGCCGCGGCGCTGGCGATCGGTGTCGCGCAGACCCTCGGCGAGGACGGCGAACCGCTGCCCTACGCGGCCTACGGGCTGGGGCTGGCCGCCGAGAACCTGGTGCTGCAGGCGGTCGCGAGCGATCTGGTCGCGCACCAGATGGCGGGCTTCGACGCCGAAGCCGCGCGCACCGAGTTCGAGGTGCCCGCGGGCTTCGACCCGCTGGTGGCGATCGCGATCGGCGCCCCCGGCGACCCGGCCGAGCTGCCGGACCGGCTGCAGGAGAAGGAACAGGCGCCCCGCTCCCGCAAGGCGCTGTCCGAACTCGTCTTCACCGACCGCTGGGGCACTGCCCGCTTCTGACGGAAACCGACGCGGAGGCCGGTTTCACGTGCACGCGGGCGGCGTCTGCGCAGGCACCGGCCGGGTTGATCGCCCGGCCGGCCGCACCGGTTCGCCCGGCCCCCGCCCGGCCGATGACGCGGCGTGGATCAATGCGGTACTACTTCACTCGTGTGGACGAGCACCAGGGCTGCCGCCGAGGAGCTCGACCGGGCTGACCAGCTCAGCCCGCCCGGGCCCGCCCACGGCGAACCGATCCGGCTGGACGGCAGCAGCGGCGGCCCGCGCTCCCGCTCCACCCCGGCGCGGCTGCGCGACTTCGTGGAGAACCGGTGGGACCTCCGCGGCCCCCGCCCGCACCTGGAGGACGACCGCGAGCGGCAGGCCCGGCTGGCCGGGGCCGCGATCGCGCACGTGATCGGCGCCGACCCGGCCGGGGTGTCGGTGGGCGAGTCGGCGTCGATGAACCTGTTCAACGGGCTGCTGACGGCCGCGGGGCTGCGCCCGGAGCGGCCGGACCTGGTGATCGGGCGCAGCTGCTTCGCCGAGGACGAGTACCTGGCCCGCTCGGCCGCGGACTTCGCCGGGCGGCGGCTGCGGCTGGTCGACGACGTCGCCGAGCTGCCGGAGGTGCTGGACGAGCGGGCCGCGGTGCTGGCGCTCTCGCACGTGGACCTGATCTCCGGGGCGGTGCGGGACGGCCGGGCGCTGACCGAGCTGGCGCACCGGCACGGCGCGCTGGCGCTGTGGGACCTGAGCCATTCCGCGGGCGCGGTGCGGGTGGACCTGCGGGACTGGGACGCGGACTTCGCGATCGGCTGCGGGCACCGCTACCTCGGCGGCGGGACCGGGGCGCCGGGGTTCTGCTACCTGTCCGAGCACCTGCGCCGGGAGCTGCTGGAGCCGCCGGCGCGCGCGTTCCCGGGCGTTCCGTCCGCGCTGGCGGTGGCGGAGCTGCGGGCGGGCCTGTCGGCGCTGACCCCGGTCCCGGCCGCCGAGCTGGAGGAGAAGTCCACCGGCCTGGCCGAGTTCTTCCTGCGCTGCCTGGCCGAGGCGCCCGGCGCCGACCCCGCGCCCGTGCCGGACGAGCACCGCCGCGGCCCGAGCGTGTGCCTGGCGCACAAGCACGCGCACTACGTCGCGCAGGCGCTGCTCGGCCGCGGCGTGGTGGTGGACGTGGTGGAGCCGGACCGGGTGCGGTTCAACTTCGCCCCGCTGTGGCTGCGCTACGCCGACGTGCGCACCGCGGCCGAGCACACCCGCGAGGTGCTGCGCGACCTGGGCTGAGTCAGGCCGTGACCTCGCGGTAGACCTCGGTGAGCCGATTGCGCAGCGCGTGCGCCGGGGCGTCCGGCTGGATCCGCAGCTGCCGGGCGGCGGTGCGCAGCGTGGACACGATCCGCTGGGTGTGCTCCAGCCGCAGGTCGTCGCCACCGGCCTCGATGAGCAGGGCGCGTTCGGTGGCGGCGTCGACGAGCCGCTCCAGCAGGATGATCGACGGCCACCACACCTCGGCCGCGCGCCCGACCGCGGCCGGTTCCATGAGCTGCTGCTGCAGCGCCGCGCGCAGGTCGGACAGCTTCCGGTAGGTGCGCCGCCGCAGCGCCGGGCGCCCCTGGGCCCGCCCGGACAGCGCGGGCGAGACGTACTCGGCGACGGTGTCCACCGCGTCCGCGAGCCGCCCGGCCAGCGCCGGGTCCCGCCCCGGCGGCCACATCAGGTAGCCGATGAGCAGCACGATCCCGCAGGCCATCAGCGAGTCCAGCAGCCGCACCACCGGCATCGGGTCGGCGAACAGCTCGCTCTGGTGCATCCGGATCAGCACGATGATCGTGACGACCATGCTGAACAGCCCGTAGTGCCTGCTGAGCGTCTCCGGCACGAACGCCGACACCAGCACGGTCACCGCGGCCAGCCAGAACCCGGTCGGCACGGTCGCGATCAGCGCGCAGGCGATCAGCACCCCGACCAGGGTGCCGAGCCCGCGCAGCACGGTGCGCGCGAACACCGAGCCGGAGTTCGGCTTGAGCACCAGCGCGACGGTCATCGCGATCCAGTAGGTCTGCGGCACGTCGAACGACAGCCCCACCGCCTCGGCCACGGACAGGCACAGCACCATGCGCAGCACCAGCAGCCGCCCGGTGCGCCCGACGCTGATGCCGTTGCGCCACAACCGGAACCGCTCGCGCGCGCCGAGCCGTTCCCGGAACACCGGCCGGTCGGCGTCCTTGACCCGCCGCCAGGCGTCGATCAGGTCGGCGAGCCCCTGCTCCAGCGCGTGCTCCATGATCGAGCCGGACGGCGCGGGCCGGTACGGCGGCACCGCGTGTCCACTTCGGACGCAGGCGGCGATGGCGCGGATCGCGGCGGTGGCGTCCGCGGAGGGCCGCAGTCCCGCGTGCGCGAGCGCGACCGCGGCCTCGACGACCGGCGTGGCCCGGGACAGCACCACGAACAGCCGGTCGTGCACCCGGCTGCGCGCCGAGGAGGCCCCGCTGACGAGGATGTCGTGCGCGCCGTTGAGCGCCTTGGTCAGGTTCTGCCGCGCGCGGATCGCCTCGTCCGAACCGGCCGCGTCGAACAGCTCCAGCAGCGCCTCGAAGACCCCGGCGACCGCGCTGCGCGCCGGGGCGGTGCGGCGGAACGGCCAGGTCGCGGCGACCATCGCCAGCAGCAGCAGCTCCCCGGCGACGAACCAGCCGATCTGGTGCAGCACCGGCATGGCGCTGTGCTCGGAGTGCCCGGTGGCCACGGTGCAGAAGGTCAGCATCTGCGCCCCGGCCGCCCCGCACAGGTCGTTGACCCGGCTGGACAGCACCGACGGCACCGACACGGCGATCACCACCAGCGCCGACCACTCCGGGCCCGGCGCCAGCGCCCCCACCGCGAACCCGAACCCGCCGGTGAGCACGGTGAGCCCGACCCGCGACATCCGGTACCGGTAGGACGCGGTGCGGTCCGAGAAGCTGGCGCACAGCGCGCCGACCGAGACGAGCACCGCCTCTTCCAGCCGCCCCACCGCGACCCCGACGACGGTCGGGCAGCCGATGCCGACGGCGGCGGCGATGACGCGCGTCCAGTCGACCGGCAGCGGCGCGGGCCGCAGCATCCGCAGCAGCCAGGCGGGCAGCAGCGCGCGGGAGGTCCGCACGGGGGTGGGCATCGCTTCGCTCCGGGTCACGCACTTCCCCTTCGCTGCTGGGAACGGGGCGCGCTCCACGCCGAGCGGCTGAGTGCGTGCATTGTCACGCCGTTGTGGCGCAACGAGAACTGCGCTCTGCAACCATCACACGTACCGGTGGGCGAACTCACCGGTTGGGGTCAGCGGGCGATCAGGCGAAGACGCGCAGGATCCGCACCGCGACCGAGGTGAGGAACAGCCAGAACAGCGCCGCGAGGCCGAAGTTGACCAGCACCGCCAGCTGCGGGTCCGCGGGCGTGAACAGGTCCGCGAACCCGAGCGCGAACCGGTCGGACCACTCGGTGGCGAACTGCGTGATCCCGTTGGCGGGGTTGGCCCCGCCGACGGCGAGCACCACGCGGAGCACGTGGACCACGGCGATCAGCGTGCCGATCCAGCGCACCACCGCGCTCAGCCCGCCGACGGCGCGGGCCCGGGTCCGCGCCCAGTCGTGCTCCTTGCGCAACCTGCGCCGGCCGCCGGTGCGCTCGGCGTCCTGATCACCGGCGGGCGTGCCGCCGACCTGCTCCGACATACCCGGAAGCATGACATGCGATCTCCCGCGTGGCTACCAACCGGTAGACCGAGTTTTCCGGGCTGTCGCGGGAAATTCGGCCGGTCGTCGCTGCTCGCAGGCGATCAGTTGCCGAGCGCGACCATCACCCGAACAACCGCGCCAGCAGGCTGGCGATCAGCACCCAGAACGCGGCGGCCAGCCCGTAGTCCAGCAGCACCTGCAGCTGGACGTTCGTGGTGTGGACGAGCCCGGGGAAGAACAGCGCGAGCGGTTGCGCCGCGCCCTGCACCGAACCGGCCAGCCCGTTCTCGCTGGGCAGCTTGAACAGCACCAGGACGATGTGCAGCACCAGGATGACGGCGGCCAGGAACCCGGCGCCGTTGATCAGGGTGGCGACCCCCGAGGGGCCCTTCTTCGCAGCCATGACCCCCAGTCTGCCCGGTGTTCGGCGGCCACCGTTCCGCCGCATGGCGGTGCCGCGCCGACCACCATGTGGGACGGGTGCTTGCATTCCGGGCACCGGATGCGGTTAGCCTGGCGAACGTGGCTCGCGCGCTCCTGCTTCGCCGCCGCGACGGGGTCAGTTAGACCGGCCCCTCGTCGCGGGGTAGCAACCTGCCGGTCGTTCGGAACCGCCCGACCACAGCAGGAGTGACGCACACCGATGACTTCGCAGGAACCGCAGGCCCCGTTCGCCGGCAAGGTCCGCAAGCCCTCCCGCCCCGCGCCCGCCGACCAGGCGCCGTGGAACCCGCAGCGCGGCTCGGCGATGCCGCACCACCGCTACCGCCCGTTCCACGAGCTCGTGGAGGACGTGTCGCTGCCGGACCGCACCTGGCCGGACACCCGGATCACCCGCGCCCCGCTGTGGTGCGCGGTGGACCTGCGGGACGGCAACCAGGCGCTGATCGACCCGATGTCGCCCGCGCGCAAGCGCCGCATGTTCGAGCTGCTGGTGCAGATGGGCTTCAAGGAGATCGAGGTCGGGTTCCCGGCGGCCAGCCAGACCGACTACGACTTCGTGCGGGAGATCATCGAGGACGGCGCGATCCCGGAGGACGTGCGCATCCAGGTGCTCACCCAGTGCCGCCCGGAGCTGATCGAGCGCACCTTCGCGGCCCTGGAGGGCGCGCCGAAGGCGATCGTGCACTTCTACAACTCCACCTCGATCCTGCAGCGCCGCGTGGTGTTCCGGGAGGAGCGCGAGGGCATCAAGAAGATCGCCACCACCGGCGCGGAGATGGTCAAGGAGCTGGCGGCGAAGTACCCGGACACCGACTTCCGGTTCCAGTACTCCCCGGAGTCCTACACCGGCACCGAGCTGTCCTACGCGGTCGAGGTCTGCGACGCGGTCACCGAGATCCTGCAGCCCACGCCGGAGCGACCGGTGATCCTGAACCTGCCGGCGACGGTCGAGATGGCCACCCCGAACGTCTACGCGGACTCCATCGAGTGGATGCACCGGAACCTGGCGCGCCGGGACTCGGTGATCCTGTCGCTGCACCCGCACAACGACCGCGGCACCGGCATCGCCGCGGCCGAGCTGGGCTACCAGGCCGGGGCGGACCGGATCGAGGGCTGCCTGTTCGGCAACGGCGAGCGCACCGGCAACGTGGACCTGGTGGCGCTGGGCATGAACCTGTTCAGCCAGGGCATCGACCCGCAGATCGACTTCTCGGACATCGACCACATCAAGCGCACCGTCGAGCACTGCAACCAGCTGCCGGTGCCGGAGCGGCACCCGTGGGGCGGTGAGCTCGTCTACACCGCGTTCTCCGGCAGCCACCAGGACGCGATCAACAAGGGCCTGGAGGCGCTGCGGGCGGAGGCCGAGCGGGCCGGTTCGGACGTCGACGCGCACCCGTGGGAGGTGCCGTACCTGCCGATCGACCCGAAGGACGTGGGCCGCAACTACGAGGCCGTGATCCGGGTGAACTCGCAGTCCGGCAAGGGCGGCGTGGCCTACGTGATGCGCAGCGAGCACCAGCTGGACCTGCCGCGCAAGCTGCAGATCGAGTTCTCCAAGCTGGTGCAGGCGCGCACCGACTCGGAGGGCGGCGAGGTCGACCCGGCCGCCATGTGGGAGGTCTTCTCCGAGGAGTACCTGGCCCCGCGCAGCCCGCTGGAGCTGGTGAGCCGCTCGTTCTCCGGCGAGGCCGGCAACGAGTCGATCACCGCGACGGTCGTGGTGGACGGCACCGAGCAGGAGATCACCGGCACCGGCAACGGGCCGATCGCGGCGTTCGTGGACGCGCTGAGCACCATCGGCTACGACGTGCGGGTCATGGACTACAACGAGCACGCGCTCACCGCCGGCGATGACGCGCGCGCGGCGTCCTACCTGGAGTGCGCGGTCGGCGACGAGGTCTTCTGGGGCGCGGGCATCGACACCTCCACGGTCACCGCCTCGCTGCGAGCCGTCGTCTCCGCCATCAACCGAGCCAACCGCTGACCCACCCGAAAAGCGCCCGCGCTCCCCGAGCGCGGGCGCTTTTCGGCTCACCTCACTCCCGCAGCCGAGGAACGGCGAGCAGGTCAGGGATCGTGGTGGCCACGGCGGAGGGCGCCCAGGAGATCCGGCCACTGTGGACGGTCCACGGCGAGCCGGCCGCCCGCAGGATCGAGTCGCGGATCGCGAAGCCGCTCGCGGCCGCGGTGACTTCCACGCACGCGGTGTTCTGCCCCGAGCAACCGGAGGTCGCCAGAACGCGCCGGGGCGTGGGTCAGGACTTGAATCGGTCACGTTTCACCGCTTCCACGAAGGAGGCCCACTGCCTGCCTTCCAGCACGAGGTGTCCGGCTTCCGGCGCCTTCGAGTCGCGGACCGCGGTGGCCCGCCCTAACTCCCCCACCTCGATGCACTGCCCGCCGCCGTTGCTGAAGCTGCTGGTTCGCCAGTTCACCGGCACGGTCCCGGAGCGGGTCACGAGATACCTCCTGCGTCAGGATTCGTACTGTCGGCGCAGCTCATCGAGCCTGCGCTGCGAAACCCGCGGATCGAGCGCGGTGGCGCGCAAGTGCTCGAACGCCTGGCGGTAGCGATCGACGTCCGCGGCTTCCTCGACGTAGATCGCACTCGTGAGATTGTCCAGGTACACGACCGGTTCGTACAGGCTCGCGAAGTCCAGCAACGTGAAGGCCGTGCCCATCGCGGTGTGGGTGCCGCTGCTGAACGGCAGGACCTGCAAGGTGACGTTGGGCCGGTCGGCCGCGGCGAGCATGTTCTCGAGCTGCGCCGCCATCACGCCCGCACCACCGCACGACCGGTGCAGCGCCGACTCGTCGACGATCGCCCAGAACTTGATCCCATCGTCGAGCCGCTTCTGCCGTGCCAGCCGGACCTCCGCGCGCCTGGTCACCAGGCCGTCGTCGATATCGGGCGCCCAGGACTTCATGACCGCGCGGGCGTAATCGAAGGTCTGCAGCAACCCCGGAACGAGGTCGATCTCGAAATTGCAGATCGAAGCCGCTTCCGACTCGAGCTCTACGTAGTCGCCGAAGTAGCTGGTCAAGGCATCGCTGTAGGACTGCCACCAACCGCTGCGCTTGGCCTGCTTGCTGAGCTGGACGAGCCCTTCGGCGAGTTCGTCGTCGGCGCCGTACAGAGCGCAGAGAGCTCGCACATCCGGAACGCTCACCGAGGTCATGCCGGTCTCGATACGGGAGAGCTTGGAGCGGCTCCAGTCCAGCTCTTCCATGACCTGTTCAAGGGTGACCTTCGGATGCTCCTCGCGGAGGCTGCGGAGCTTCGCCGCGAGCCTTCGGCGGGCCACCCCGGGCTTCTTCGGCATGGTGATCACCGTAGCGGCTCAACATCGCGCTCTCGTTCAGGTGAATCGTGCATCATCCCGGTAGTGCAACGTTGCACGTCAGCCTCGATCGCTGCCAAAGTTCGCGATCAACCAGTTCCCGACCCCACCGCAGCGACGGATTCGCCTCCTTCCTGGCGCGCGGTGGTTCGCGGGGTCGGCGGGCGTTCCCCCGACTTCGGCTCGCCGGCCCCGCCTCGACGCGAAAGGCGGTGGGTGGTGACTCATCCATTCCACTGGGTTCCGGCGTGCGGCCGGCGGCACGCGACGTTGGACGAGCGGCCTGGCGGCGGATATCCGACCGGACTCCTCGTGCACACCTTGTGCGGCGCAGAGATTCCCGCCGAGAACACCGAGAGCGCCTGGTTCTGGCGCACCTGCGCGGACTGCGCTCCCGAAGCTCGCAGGATCGCCGAGCGGCGCGCCGCCGAGCCGAAGCGGTTGTTCGGATGAGCGGGCACGGCTGGATGGTCAGCGTGTACGGCACGACCTGGCACCGCGCGGTTTCGGGCGGTGGCGCTCCGGTCGCGGCCTGCGGCGAGCGGATTTTCGGGCCGGTTCACCGGCGTCTCGCCGAACCGGTAGACGATCCGCGGGATCGGTGTTGTGCCTGCCGGGAAGGGCTGTGAACACGTCCGCGGCCGGGGTTCACGGGGTTCGGTGGGCGGCTTGGTGGATGAGGGTGGCGGCTTCGGCGGCGTGAGCGGGGAGGGTGTCGTCCACTATGGACAGGACGGGGATGTGGCCGGGCAGGGCCGGGGCGGGCGGCGCCGGGGCGAAGCCCTTCTCGTGCACGCCGGTGCTTCCGAGACCCGGGGCGCCGGTGCCGAGGTGGCCGGTCGTGCGGGCGTAGCGGGTCAGCACCTCCGGGCGCTGCACATCCCGCGGCACGCCGAACCACTGCTGGCTCAGCGGGAACAACCCGCTCAACGCGTCCCACCAGCCCTCGCACGCCAGCAGCAGCTCCGGGTGCCGCGCCCGCAACTCCGCCACCAGCTGCCGGTAGCCGGTGAACACGTCCCGGCGCGGATCGTCGACCCAGTAGCCGAGGGTGTCGAAGAACGCCGCGTCCACGCCGAACTCCTCGACCACCGCCGACACCGACTCCACCAGGTGCGCCCGGAACCGCGGCTCCGCCGGGTTCAAGAACACCTGGTCACCCTCCCCCTGCCGGTCGGAGTCCCAGTCCGGCCGGTTGATCAGCTCCACGTAGCGGTCGGTGTCGTTGCGCAGCACCGCCTCCGGCCAATCCGGGTAGCGCGCGACGTTCGCGCCGTGCCCGCCGAACATCGGCATCAGCCGCACCCCGAGCTCCCGCGCCACCCCGGCCAGCTCCGAAAACCCCGCCGTGCCACCGAGATCCGCACCCGGCCGGTAGTGCGGGTAGTCGTGGTAGTAGCGGCCCTCCCAGCCCGGCAGGTACGCCAGCACGCGGCGCCCGTCGATGTGCCCGGCGACGAACCGCAGCGCCTCGGCCATGTCCCGGAACGAGTTGAACACGTGCCCGGTCCAGTGCTGCCCGTGCAACGTCACCACCAGCGCGATCTCCCGCAGCCACGCGGGAACGTCCGCCCGCCGCTCCCACGGCACCAGCCCGCGCGATTCCTCCACAAAGGACATGTGAGCGCCGAGCGAGTCCGCGGAACCGTTGCGGGACAACAGGATCGGCGGAACCCGGTAGCTGCGGGACCGTTCCGAAGCCGGGGCCACGTGCACCAGCTCGGCGATCGGCTCCGCCGCGTGCGCAGGCTGGTGGACGTGCAGGATCTGCCGCCGCACCAACGGATCCCGCACGCTCAGCGCCACGTCCCCGCACGCCGCCCACGGGGTCGGCCAGTCCGGGCCCGGGTACTCCAGCTGGAAGCGCCCCGGGCCGTGCCGCTGCCCGCGGGCCGTGGCCGGAGTCCACCACTCGGCCGCAGGCAGGCCGGTGAGCAGCAGCTTCACCGCCTTGATCGGCTCGGGGCAGTGCACCGAGATCGACCACTCGACCCGCTCGCCCGCGCGGTGCAGCACGACCTCCGCACCGCCCTCGACCGTCCGCTGCTGCCCGAGCAGGGCGAGCCGGTCCGCGCGCACCCCGCCGTCGTGCACCTGCGCGCTGCCCGCGTCCAGGCCGTAGCCGCCGTCGGTGGTGAAGACCTGCACCGCCCAGCGAATTCCGCCGCACAACGGGAAGAACGGGTCGCGCGGGTCGAAGCTCAGGTCCGCGTCGATCAACCCCACCGCGCCCTCCCGGCTCGTTCCGCGGCGCGGGGGCGGGACTCACGCGGGCTCGGTGCGCTCCGAGATCCGCGCCAGCAGTCCGGACAGCTCGTCCGCCTCGTCCGCGTCGAAGATCAGCGTGTCGCCCGGTGGCAGCACGACCGCGATGCGATCGCCCATCACCAGCACCGACACCTCGCGATCCTCCCCCGCCGCGTCGCGGCAGGGAATCCGCCAACGGAGGTCTTCGTGCTGGTCGTCGGTCGCGGCCATGTCGTCTGTCCACCTCGGAATGCGCCGGTTCGGGCAGCACGACTGAACCGCGAGCACCACGCGGGGACAAGTGGAGTTGACCGATCGGGTGGCCAATCGTGATCAACTTCGAACCGCCGGCCGGCGCAGGCGCGCGGCCGGGCCGGGAAGGCGGCCGGCCCCGACGAAGGTCCCCCTGAACACCCCTCCGGCCGCCCTCCCCGTATCCCCCCAGGGGTTGGCGAACATCACCGCAACCTGCGGTGGCGCCCACCATTCTGGTGCGGACGTGGCGGGCGCACTACCTTCTTTGGTCGAGTTTTTGCACCGAGCGTGTCCACCTGGGACGGCAGTCTTGCCTCGGACGATCTACTGCTGCTGGCCTGAACGGCCCAGTTCGCACGTATACGTGTCCGGTGATCCGGCTGCGCGGCAGTGACGGGACGTCACCACCGGACGATCACGGCGAGCGATCACGCGGGGCGGGCGATCACGTCCGCGGCCTCGCGGGTCCGGTCCGCGGCGAACCAGCCCTCCTCGAAGCGCTGCCAGCGGCGCAGCTGCGCGCGCGAACCCTCGCCGTCGCGGGCCACCGCCCGCTCCAGCCGCACCGCCGGCTCCGGCGGCTCGATCCAGACCACAGTGGACGCGAACGGGCGGATCTCCCGCCGTGCGGCCGAAACCCCCTCCAGGACCAGCACGTCCGGCACCCGCACCGGCACGTGCGCGCCGAGGCGCGGCACCCCGCCCGGCCACTCGGTGCGCCGGTAACCACCCGGGCGGCCGCAGCGCAGCGGCGCCAGCACGCCCTCGGCCAGCCGCGGCCACCACTCCACCGGCTCGTCCCACGTCGCGAAGTCGTCGGTGCGCACCAGCACCACGTCGCACTCCGCGCGGCAGCGGCGCACCAGCTCGTCGGCGAACGTGGACTTGCCCGAACCGGACGGGCCGTCCACCACCACCAGCCGCACCGCGCCCAGCCGCGGCGGGGCCGCGCGCAGGTGCGCCACGACCTCCGCCGCGCAGGCGGCAGCGCTCACATCGAGCGGCGACCGGACAGCGCCCGCCCGAGCGTGAGCTCGTCGGCGAACTCCAGGTCCCCGCCCATCGGCAGGCCCGAGGCCAGCCGCGTCACGTTCAACCCGGGGAAATCGCGCAGCATCCGCACCAGGTACGTCGCCGTCGCCTCCCCCTCGGTGTTCGGGTCCGTCGCGATGATCACCTCGGTGATCCCGTCGGTGCCGATGCGCGACATCAGCTGCCGCACCCGCAGCTGGTCCGGACCGACCCCGCTCAACGGGTCCAGCGCACCGCCGAGCACGTGGTAGCGGCCCTTGAACTCGCGGGTGCGCTCCACCGCGAGCACGTCCTTCGGCTCCTCCACCACGCACACCAGCGTCGGATCGCGGCGCGCGTCCTGGCAGATGCGGCAGCGCTCCTGCTCGGCGACGTTGCCGCACACCTCGCAGAACACCACGCCCTCCTTGACCTTCTGCAGCACCTCCTGCAGCCGGGTCACGTCCGCCGGCTCCGCGGCCAGCAGGTGGAAGGCGATGCGCTGCGCGCTCTTCGGACCGACGCCCGGCAGCCTGCCGAGCTCGTCGATCAAGTCCTGGACCGGACCCTCGTACACCGCGACCGCCCCGTCACATGCCCGGCAGGCCGAGCCCGCCCAGGCCGCCCTGGTCGCCCAGCGCGCCGGTCACCGGGCCCATCTTGTCCGCCTGCAGCTGCTGCGCGGCCTGGTTGGCGTCGCGCACCGCGGCGACCACGAGGTCCGAGAGGGTCTCGGTGTCCTCCGGGTCCACCGCCTTCGGGTCGATGGTCACCGACTTCAGCTCGCCGGTGCCGCTGACCACCGCCGTCACCAGGCCGCCGCCCGCGGTGCCGGTGGCCTCCGCGTCGGCGAGCTCCTGCTGCGCGGTCATCAGCTGCTGCTGCATCTTCTGCGCCTGCTCCATGATCTGCTGCATGTTCGGCTGGCCGCCCGGTTGCACTGTGGTCCTCCCAGAGCTGGTTGGTCGATCGCCGCTGGTGCCGGTCGCGCCGCGGGACAGCCCGCCGCGCCCGAGCCGCGCCAGCGCGGGCACGCGCCCTACCGGGCACATCCGCCAGGGTAGTCGTGCCCCGCGCGGTGCCCGCGCGACCACCCGCCGGTCGGCCCCGCCGCCGCGCTGGGCCACTCGCCCCAGCGCGGCGCACCGGCGGACGGCCCACCGGCACGGCCCGACGGCCCAACCGCACGGCCGATCCGTCGGCTCTCAGCGAACAAGGACCCGTGCAACCGGATCATGGTTCGCGCGGGTGAGCGTGACAAGGTGATCGGCATGGCGGTGGACTTGGTGCGGTTGCTGGAACTGGCGACCTGGCGGGCGTTCGACGTGGACAACGCGGGGCGGGTGCTCGCCGGGTCCGACGAATCGGGCTCGACCCAGCTGGTGGAGCTGTCCCCGCTCGGCAGGACCACCGCGCTGACCGCGCTGCCCGGCGCGGTCAGCGGCCGGTACCTGCCCGGCGAGCGGGCGGCGATCATCCAGCACGACAACGGCGGCGACGAGCGCGGGCAGCTGTCCCTGCTGCGCCTCGACCGGCGCCGCACCGCGCCCGCCGAGCTCGGCGACCTGCAACCGCTGGTGCGCGACCCCAAGCACGTGCACCGGCTGCTCGACGTGCTGCCCGGCCGGATCGTCTACGCCACCAACCGGCGCAACGGCGTCGACTTCGACGTGGTCATCCGCAGCGTCGTCACCGGCGCCGAGCAGGTCGTCTACGACCGCGGCGGCATGGTGCAGGAGGTCGAGGCCTCGCCGGACAGCCGCTACCTGGCGCTGACCCTGCCCGGCAGCAGGCCGCTGTCCGACCAGGTCGTGCTCATCGACACCATGCCCGCCACCGAGGGCGAGCACGTGCGGGCGCTCACCGCCGTCGACGCCGACGCCCGCAACACCCACCTGCGCTGGCTGCCCCGCTCGGCCGGGCTCGTGGTCAGCAGCAACCACGGGCGCGAGTTCACCGGCATCAGCAGGATCGAACCGCGCAACGGGCGGCGCAGCTGGCTGGTCACCTCCGACGAGCACGACCTGACCGGCTGGGTCTCGCCGGACGGGCGCACGCTGCTGGTGCACACCAACGACGACGGGGCCAGCCGGCTCGCGCTGCACGACGCCGCCACCGGGCAGCTGCAGCAGCGGCTCCGGCTGCCCGGCGACGGCTGGTGCAGCTACCCGCTGCCCGCCCCGGTGTGGTCGCCGGACTCGCGGCTGGCCGTGCTGTCCTGGAGCGCGCCCGACCGGCCCGGGGACGTGCTGATGATCGACGTCGCCGAGGGGCAGGTGCACGAGCTCACCGGCTCCGCCCGGCCGCTCGGCGGGGAACAGCTCGTGCAGCCCACCGCGCACCGCATCCCCGCGCCCGACGGCGCGCAGGTGCCCTGCTTCGCCTACACGCCGCCGGAACCGGACGGCTCCGCGGTGGTGATCATCCACGGCGGGCCGGAAGGCCAGTCCGTGCGCACCTTCAACCCGATCGTCCAGGCGCTCGCCGCGCGCGGGCACACCGTGCTGGTGCCGAACGTGCGCGGCTCCACCGGCTACGGCAAGAGCTGGTACAGCGCCGACGACGGGCGCGACCGGCTGCGCTCCGTCGACGACCTCGCCGCGCTGCACGAATGGCTGCCCGGCCGCGGGCTCGACCCGGCGCGGGCGGCGCTGTGGGGCGGCTCGTACGGCGGGTACATGGTGCTGGCCGGGTTGGCGTTCCAGCCGCAGCGGTGGGCCGCCGGGGTGGACATCGTCGGCATCTCCTCGCTGGCCACGTTCCTGGAGAACACCTCGCCGTACCGGCGGGCGCACCGGGAGCGGGAGTACGGCTCGCTGACCGCCGACGCGGACTTCCTGCGCGACGCCTCGCCGCTGACGCACGTGGACGAGATCGCCGCGCCGCTGTTCGTCATCCACGGCGCGAACGACCCGCGGGTGCCGCTGTCCGAGGCCGAGCAGCTGGCCTCCGCGGTGCGCGGCAAGGGCCTGGAGTGCGAGCTGCGGGTCTACGACGACGAAGGGCACGGGCTGGCCAAGCGGGCCAACCGGCTGGACGCCTACCCGCGGGCCGTGGAGTTCCTCGGGCGGCACCTGGGCTGAGCCGGGCGCGCCCGCCGGTCAGTCGATGCGGCGGGCGCCCAGCTCGCTGGCCAGCAGCTCCAGCGCCTCGGCCTCGCGGTCCCGCTCCGGGGGCGCGTCGGCCTCCGAGGCGGGGGCCGAGTCGGCGATGATCGCCTCGGCGTCCTCCTCGTCCGGCTCGGCCGGTGGCTCGGGCGGCGGGCCCGCGTCCTCCGGGGGTGGTTCGTCCTCCGGAGGCGGCTCGGGCGGCGGCGGAATGTCGTCCCCGCCGGAGGACGGGCGGCTGCGGCGGGCGGCCTGGGCGCGGCCGTTCCCGCCCGTGGAGGGCTTGGTCCGCTCCTCCGGCTGCTGCGGGCGCTGGGGCTGTTGCTGGGCCCCGTTCTGCTGGGACGGGCGCTGCGGAGCGGGCTTCGGCGCGGCCGGCTGCTCCGGGCGGACCTGCTGCTCGGGCTGCGGGACCGCGCCGGGCTCGTAGCAGCGCACCTCGTACTCGGCCCCGAGCACCTCGCGCATCGCGTCCCGCACGATGTCGATGCGGTGCTGCTGGGCGAACTGCTTGACCAGGCCCGAGGTGGGCATGGTCAGCACCAGCGTGCCGTCCCGGAAGTCCTGCACCGTCGCGTTCAGCAGCAGCGCCTGCGTGGGGCGGTTGCGCTGCGCCACGGCGCGGAGCACGTCGGTCCACACCCGGCGGACGCCGGCGGCGTCCATGCCGCCGGAGGAGTTCGGCTCGGGCTCCGGGCGGGCCGGGGCGGGCTGCTGGGCCGGACCGGGTTGGGCCGCGGGCTGCTCCGGGCGCTGCTGGGCCTGCTGGGGTTGCCGGCTCTGCTGGGCCTGGGGCGCTTGCTGGGCCTGCGCGGCCTGCGCCGGTTGCTGGGAGCTCTGCGCGGGCTGTTCGGCCTGCGCCGGTCGGCTCGGAGCGGGTTGCTGGGCCTGCCCCGGTTGCTGGGCCTGCGCCGGTTGCTGGGCCTGCGCGGCCTGCTGAGGCTGCCCCGCCTGCTGGGACTGCGCACCCTGCGCCTGCGAACCGGCCTGCTGCCCGTTCGCCTCGGC
>Ga0164243_10005005_pt1 | contig 20410 bp, 12 predicted proteins | sample OricompcompostOP_FD_108781 | JGI IMG/M metagenome (GOLD analysis project Ga0164243, IMG submission 108781) | Organic Plus compost microbial communities from Emeryville, California, USA - Original compost - Organic plus compost (OP) | ecosystem: Engineered > Solid waste > Mixed feedstock >...
GCCAGCGGGAAGAGCAGGCTCGCGGCAAGACCCAGTGCTATCGGGGCGACCAAGAACAGCAGCAGGCCCATGCCGTTGAAGCCCAGCAGCAAAAGCCCTGAGCCGGCGAGCGGGGCCAGCGTGGAGCCAATGCGACCGATAGCGCTGGCCGCACCGATGCCCGTGGCGGCCAGGTTGGGCGGATAGACTTGCGCCGCGATGCCGGGCAGGACGTACATCACGCCCGTCGTCGCGGCGCCCAACAGTATGGTCAGGACGAACCACCAGGCCAGCATCGCCGGTGTCAGCGATAGCGCGATGAGCGCAAGGCCGGTGGTCAGATAGGCGATCGCAAGCGCGACACGCGCGTGTCCGCGGTCGGTGAACCACGCCAGGGTCAATCCTGCGATGACGCCGCCCAGGCTGAAGGCGGTGATCGCCTGCGCGCCGTGCGCCAGCGTCCAGCCCGATGCGTGCATCAGTGTGGGTAGCCAGCCGCTGATCAGGTAGGCGCTGAAACTGCTGACGAAGAACAGCAGCCAGATGAAGATCGTCGCGAGCACGAATGGCCTCGCAAACAGTCCTGCTATCAAGCGTATCGGATCGGTGCCCGCACCCTTGGTGTCTGCGATCGTTCGCCCCGCCGCAAATTTCGGCGATTCGGGCAGCATCGCCAGCAGGATCACGCAGATTGCCAAAGGTGCGCCGCCGCCGAACAGATAGGCTGCCCGCCAGCCGCCGGCATCCACCAGCCATGGTGTGATAATGCCGCCAAGGACGCCGCCCATGCCGGAGGTCGCATAGATGCCCGTCACCACACGGGATCGTATTCCGGGCGGAGCGAACTCGGAGCCCAGCGCGAGCGCATTGGCAAGGCTCGCGCCCAGGCCAAGCCCGGTCAGAAAACGCAGCACGGTGAGCTGCGCGATCGTGCCGACCAGCGGCACGGCCAATGTGGTTGCCGCTGCCAAAGCGAAGCTGGCGATGATGAGTGGTCGGTGTCCGAACCGGTCACCCAGCGATCCCAGCAGCGACGCACCCAGCGCCATGGCAAGCGAAGTTGCGGCAAGCGGCAGGCCGAAAGCGGCGGGTGCCAGCCCCCATTCCCGTGCCATGGCGGGGATGGTGACGGCTACGACCAGCAGGTCGTAGCCGTCGAGGGCGGAGATCATCGCGCAAAGGCCGATCGTTGTATGCCGAAGCCGTGCCGGTGTCCCGCTATCTGCCTCCATCGCGCTGGTGGCCATGGTGGCCGCGTCAGGCCTGGTCCGCTTCGTCGAGCACGCGCTGCAGTGTCACGACGGCAGTGTGGGCGCTCGGCCAACCGGCGTAGAAAGCCAGGTGGGTAACGATCTCGACCAGCTCTTCACGCGTGACGCCGTTCGCCAGCGCGCGTTTCATGTGCCAGAACAGCTCGTCGGGCCGGAATGCGGTTATCAGCGCGGACACGGTGACGATGCTTCGGTCGCGGGGGGACAACGCGGGCCGTTCCCAGACGTCGCCGAACAGCACCTTGTCAGTGATTTCGGCGAATTTGGGCGCGATCTTGCCAAAGTGCTCGCGCGCCGCCGTGGGTTCGTTGGACATATTCTCTCCTCTCGTGATGGCTCAGGGCCGTAGTGTCAGTCGCAACCAGACTTCGCGGCCGCGATCAAAGATACAATGAAGTTCGTCGGAGCCCGCCGGCCCCTTGGACACGGCCCCGCTGACGATACCGGGAGCGACTTGCCCGCCAGCGTAGTTGAGGCTGCCGCACGATCCCGTCGTCAGCTTGTCGGTCAGGTTGTTGCCGATAAGCGCGATCTCCCAGCGATCTTCCTGGCCTTTCAGCGCGATGCTGGCATTGATCTTGGCGAAAGCCCGTTGATAGAAGTCCGACCGCCGCCCCAGATTGGCAAGATAGCGCGAGCTGTATTGGCCGTCGCCCGCTAGGGCGAGCCGCATGTTTTCGCCGACCGGCAATTCGTAGTCCACGCCAAGGTTGGCCTGCCAATCAGGCGCGCGAGGAAGTTGGAGACCGGTGAGGTCCTGACCCTGGAATCGACCTGTGGTGCTGTTGAATGCCTGGTTGCAGCCTTCGGCGATCGTCTGGCCACCCCAGCATGGGGCGTTGACGAAGCGCGTAAATCGGGCGTGGTTCCAGTTGACCGCGCCGCGTACCGCCAGTCCTTCAACCGCGTGCGGGTGATAGGTGAAATCGAAATCTATGCCGTAGGTGCGCGCCGCACCCGAATTGATCGTGCGGATGATCGGCAGGCCGCCGGACACCGTCTCATTGGCGCCTACCTGCAAGCCCTTGTATTCGTAGTAATAGCCAGCGAGATTCACCAGCAGCTGACGATCGGCCAACCGCGCTTTCACTCCGATCTCGCCGCCCTGCACCTTCTCGTCGCCGAAGGACGGATCTTGCCCAGGATTGACCGGCACGGGAATGTTGTACGAACCCGACTTGTAACCTTGTTTCAGCGAACCGAAGATCGTCAGATTGTCGGTCGGGAAATAGGTCAGGGTAAGCTCAGGCGACCAGTTGCTGCTCGAAAGCTTGGGCACTGGGACGTTTACGGTGGCGCTGCCCACGAGCGTTTGGGCCATGTCGCTGCGTTTCTCGTCGGTCCAACGCACGCCGCCTGCGATTTCGAACTGCGGGCTGGGCCTGAAGCGCAGCTGTCCGAAGGCGGAGATTGATTCGATGTCGACATCGTGTGAACCGGATAGCGCGCGTACCGGCATGCCATAGAGGGCATTGCCTGCCGCGAGGATCGTGTTCCTGAGATTGCCGTCCTGATAGAAGCCGCCGGCGGTGAAGTTCAGGGGGCCGGAGAAGTCCGAATTAAGGCGTAGCTCCTGGGTGAATTCCTTGCGTCGTAGCCGTTTGGCGGCGGCAAGCGGCGGCGCCGCGCCGCCGGATTCGGTGCCGTTCATCAGCGCATTGGTCGCAAGGTCGAAATAGCCGGTGACCGACGTCAGCGTCAGATCCGGCTGCAGGTCGTAGTTGAGTTCCAGCGTGCCGAATTTCTGCGTGATATTCGTGAAGGCGCGGCCGTTGTTTGGCAGGAGATTGCTGAACGCCGCTGGGTCCATGTCGACAATGTTGTTTCGGCGATCGGCGCGGCAGTTCTCGTTGTCACTGAAGTACTGGCGGCCCGCGTAGTTTACCAGGCCGTCAGGGCAGGAGACGAGCTGGTAGGGCACGCCGCCGGTCTGCCGATCGCGGGTATAGGTGAGCTTCAGCCGGGCGGTGAAGGCGTCGGTTGGCTTGAATAGTGCTGTGCCGCGCAAATAGAGCGTCTTGGACTTGCCGAAACGTTCATCAGGCGCAATCGCGCCGGTTCCGGCGATGGGCGTCGCGGTATTCTTGAAGTAGCCGCCGAAGTCGGAATAGCGTGCTGCCAGTCGCAAACCGAGGGTGTCGCTGACCGGGCCGGAAACGATCGCATCACCGCGCCATTCCCGGGCGACGACTTCGTAGCCGATCCGGCCGATCACCTCCACGACATCACCTGGATCGGCGGTGCGGATGGCGACAACGCCGCCCGGGCTGTTCTTGCCGAAGAACAAAGCTTGCGGGCCTTTCAGGATTTCGACCTGGGCCATATCGAAGACGCCGACGGAATAGGCGGAGCCTTGCGTGACTTGCAGTCCGTCGAGGTTGAGCGAAACCGATTGGTCGATGCCGGGGTTGGCCGAACTCGTGCCGATGCCGCGGATTGAGATTTGCGTACCCACTTCCAGAGTACCGAGACCCAGCACGATGCCGGGCGTCATGCCGGCGATGTCGGACAGGTCGGTCACCTGGTTCCGTTCGAGCTGCTCGGCCGTCAGAACGGACTGGATGACCGGAACCTTCAGGATCGATTCCTGGCGCTTGCGTGCCGTGACGATGATGTCACCGACAGCCGCCGCTCCCGGGTCCTCGGCATCCTCTTGGGCTTGTGCTGGCGTTGCCAGCATCAGCAGGCCCAATCCCGCCGTCGCGAGAAGATTGGCACTCCATGACATCCCCACCTCCACTATTATTTTCTTATCAGGCCTATTCAATGACTTGCCGTATGTTGCGGTTCGAACGTGATCGGCAGACCGGCAATGCCCCAGACACCGGGAAAGGGGCGCCAGGCTCGCGGGCCGGGTGATCGCGGGTTGCCGATGCGCTGGGCGATCTGATGGAGCCCTTCCTCCAGCGTCGCGCGGGCGATGAACTGTCCAAGGCATATGTGCGCGCCGAGCGCGAAGCCCAGGTGCGGGTTTTTCTGTATGCGATCCGGCTCGAACCGATCGGCGTCTTCCACGGCGTCGAGGTCGCGTGCGATCACGCTCCAGGGGAACCAGAGCGAAGTACCGGCGGGAAGCAGCACGTCGCGATAGACGATGTCCTCGGTGAGCAGCCGGTTCGTCGTGGTCACCGAGTGGAAGCGCATGGTTTCGTCGATGACCTTGCGGCAATAGGCCATGTCTTCCGCGCAACGCTGGTACATATTGGGCCGGGTAAGCAGCTCGAACATCGTCAGCGTCAGCACGTTCTTGGACGTGTCGAAGCCCGCCGCGAACAGGAAGATCAGGAGATCGCCCATCTCGCGTTCGGTCAGGCCGCCTTCCGCCTGGGCGCGCAGAAGCAGGTCGAGGAGATCGGGTGGCGCGCTGCCGGCTCGCGGTGCCTTGCGGCGATCCTCCATGAGCTGGTGGACGAAATCGTCCATCGTTCCAATCGCCTCTTCGAGCTGGGGCATGATGCGTGGGTCCATGCTGACGCTCAGCCCCAGCGTTTCCATTGAGGAGCGGATGTGCGGGATAGTGTCGGGCGAAGCACCGATCAGGCAGCAGGTGACCGTTATCGGGAACCAGGATGCAAATTCCTCAAAATCGAATGCTTCCCTAGGCACCCATTCGTCGAGCAGGCGAGCGATCGTCTCGCGCATCAAGGGGCGATGAAGATTGGCTTGGCGCGGTGTGAAGGACGGCGCCAGGATATCGCGTATGCGCTTGTGGCCCGGGCCCGATCGGCTGAGGATATGGCTTTCCTGAAACCGTCCCCAGGCCGTGCCTTTTGCGGCCATCACCTCGACCAGCTGATCGTATGGCATCCGCATGCGGCTTTCCATCGCCATCAGGTCCCGGACGGCGTGGTATCCGGTGACGATTGGCCCATGCTGCCAGTGCGCCAGCCAGGGGTGCTGCCGTCGCGCCGCAGCGAAGCGGGGAAACGGATCGGCAGCAAGCGCCGGATCTTCCAGCGGCAAAAAAGGCAGGTCGAGTGTCGCTATCGGCTGCATCCATCTCTCCGGAAATTCCGGGAGACGGCATTCCGCAGCTTGCGAAGGTGTTGAAGGCGCATCCACCGCTACGTCGGCATCGGATACGCGTTTGTCGCCTATGGGCAACGCGGTGTCCGCATTCCCGTGGGAGTGCCAACCACAAACGCTCTTGCAATCCGGCTCCGGCTAACTTCACAATATGCGCGAAAATATGAGATCGTTAGCGGGAGAGGCGCTGATGAGTGACGCGGCTACGGATGCCGCTGCGAAGCCGGAAACGATACGAGCGCCGAAGGCCAGGCGTACGCGCAATCCGGCCGGCATGGTGCGGACCGATATCATCCGGTCGTTTGACGAGATCGCGCATGATTGCGGCGGTGATGCCGAGCGCCTCCTGCGATCGGTTGGTCTTGAGCCCGAGAGCCTGCATTCGACCGGCAACCGCCCACGTCTGCCCTATGCCAAGGTCGTTGCGCTCCTGAACGAAGCTTCGCGGGTGCTGCGCCGCCCGGACTTCGGCCTGCATCTTGCCAGCCGTCAACCGCCGAACGGCCTTGGCGGCCCGCTTTCCATTGCCATGCGGAACTGCCCGACAGTGGGAGATGCATTCCGCTTCTGTGCGGATCGCATGTACACCTATTCGGACCATGCCGATCTCAAGATTCGCAAGGACCACGATAGCAGGCGCTGGATCCTGCAGTTCGAGACGATCGATGATGAGATCGACCAGCGCCAGATCATCGAACTGTCGTTGTTGCGGACGATCCTGATTGCCTCGTTCCTGTCCGGCGGTCGGGCCAAGCCGCGGGAAACCTGGTTCAGGCATCAGCCGATGAGCTCGCTGACAGTCTACAAGAGCTACTTTCGTTCGCGCCTGAGCTTCTGCGCTTCGATGAACGCGGTGACCTTCGATTTTGACGATGATCTGCTGCCGGTAGTTGGTCATGACCGCGAGGTGTATCAGCTGGCCACATCCTACATCGATCAATCCTGGGTGCGGCCTGAGGAGCCATTCGCCCAGAAGGTGCGCCGGTTGCTGGTGGAGCGAGGGAGCGTAGGCAATGTCTCCTCGATAGAAATTGCGGCGGCATTCGCCATGCATCCGCGCACTTTCCAACGCCGATTGCGCGAGGAAGACACTCGCTTCGAGGATATCAAGGAAGACGTCGGCCGGATGGATGCATTGCGCTATCTGAGGGAAACGAAAATCCCTCTCATTCGTGTAGCTGTGCTGCTGGGCTATAGCGGTCTTCCGGCCTTCTCAAGGCGATGCAGGCAGTGGTTCTCGTGCTCTCCCGGCGAGCTTCGGCGGAGGAAGGCCGTCGATCTGAAGGCAGCCGGCTCACCATTTTCGGCCGATGCTGACAGGGCCGATGTCCGGTCAGCCAGCTAGCCTTAGGCCGTCGATGATCGGTCGCGTGCGCGCATAGGCCTCATCGAGGTAGGCTTGCGCGGGTGCGCCGGATTTGATGCGCGTATCGCGCGGAATTTTGACTTCGATCGGTGAAGCACCAGGCAGCGCGCTCAGGATGTCATGGAGCGGGAAATCCCCGTCTCCCGGCAGTTCGCGGTCGTGCACCTCGTCGAAATAGGCCGCGGAACTATGCAATCCGCGTCCATCGTTGACTTGGCCAAAGAGGATATGGCGCTGGGCGCGTTCCGCCACCTCCGCTGCGGTGCCGCCGCTGCGGATGAGATGCATCGGACAGATGCCGAAACCGAGGTTCGCCTTGCCGACCTGGTCGACGAACCACGTGGCCTGCTCGATCGACTTGCAGCCGGGCGTCATCTGGCAGAATTCGATGGCAACGGTGAGGTCTTGCGCCTCCGCGAGGTCGCAGAATGCGCCGAGGATGTCGACGGCGCGTGATCGTTCAGGCTCGAAGATATGGGTGACCGCGTGCCGCGCACCCAGTTCGCGTCCAAGCGCGAGGCCGGGCACATAGGTTTCGAGGTCGATGTCGGGCCGCATCAGGAAGAATTCGGCGTTCACGACATGAAGGCCGCTGGCGTCGAGGCGGTCGAGCACTTCATGTTTTGTCGCCTCGGTCACCTTTGGAAAGACGAATTTGTCTTCATGTCCGTCGAGCGGGACTGCAGGATTGTTGGTGAAAAGGCTGACATGGTCGTAGCCCGTCGCCGCGGCCGCATTGATGAGATCCACGGGCGTTAGGTCCATTGCGGATGACTGGTGAAGTCCAAGCGGCCTGTCCACGACGACCTCCTTATTTGATTGCCTGCTCTGCGCATGATCGAACCCGTTGCCGGGTTCCTTGTCGCAACGCGGCTACACCGTTTGCCCGCCGACTGTTCGCGGAAGGTTGGAACGTACCCCTGATTGCATCCATACTGACCTCGCAAAGCGCTCCCATGAGTGTCCTTCCACGGTGTAGGGACGATACATCAGTCAGTGTAGAGGATCATGACCGCCACAGCGCATATAGAACCGTCGGGCCTTGATCTGCCATTCCTTCCGATCGAGGATCCGGCATTCTCCCTTAACCCTGTCGAGCGGTTCGCCGAAGCGCGCCGGCAGCATCCCTGGCTGGCGAGGATTTCGGTTGGATATATGCTGACCGAACATGCGGCGATGCGCGACATCATGCGCAACGATGCCGATATGGTGATCGGTTTCAACGAGTTGGTCGAATACATGGGGGCGACCGGCACACCCTGGGGCGAGTTCATCAAGGGCTCGGTCCAGACCCAGGTCGGCGATACTCACGTCCGGTTGCGCAACGCGCTTCGTGCGGCCTTTTCGCCGCGCATGGCAAACCGCTATCGCGACGTGATGCGAGAGCGGGTGAGCACGTTGCTCGACGAATGGCTGCCCAAGGGAAGGTTCGATTTCGAGGAATTCGCGTCCTATTACCCGATCTCGGTGATGTGCCGCATGATCGGCGTACCGCCCGAGATCATTCCCAGCATCCGTTCGTCGCTGGAGGCGCTGGGCCTGGCCATGAGCATGGACCGAAAGCATTTGCCGGAATTGCAGCGGAGCACGGCGCTGCTTGAGGATACGGCGCGCAAGGTCATTGCCGAACGTCGGGCGGGCAAGCGTCCCTCCGATGAAGACGATCTGCTCGATATGGTGTTGGAGGTGCGTACCAGGGGAGAAATGACCGAGGAGGAGCTGGTGAACCTGCTCGTCTTCATGTTCGTCGGTGGTTACGACACGTCGAAGAACGTCATCACGCTCATCATGTACACGTTGCTCGACAAACCCGAGATATATGCCAGGTGCGCCGAGAGCTTCGAATATACGCGCAAGGTGATGCATGAGACCTTCCGCTTCCATTCGCCTTCGACGGCTACGCGCAAGGTTGCCAAGGGTTTCGAGTTTCGTGGCGTCCACTTCCCCGCCGATACGCTCATCATGTTTCCATGGGGCATGTCGGGCCGTGATGCGACGGCGACGGACGGGCCCGATCGTTTTGATCCAGACCGCAAGGGATTGCGCGGCAGCCATTTCGCCTTCGGCGCCGGCGCCCATATCTGCCTGGGTCAGTTCATCGGCATGGCGCAGATCGAGGAAGGCTTTCACGTGATCGCGCAGCGCCTCAAGAATCCCAGGCTTGCGGGGGAACCAGGCTGGCGTCCGTTTCCCGGGGTCTGGGGCGTGGCGGGACTGCCGATCGAATTCGACGTGGCCTAGACTGGTCTATTCGAACGGCATCTACACAACTCCAAGCAATTCAGCTTCGCGGCGCGGCAATCGCCGTAGTCGTCGTCCGGACGACTACGGTTGCCTTTCGATCCAGCTATCGATTGGCGCCGGGTCTTAGCGTGAGCCGTAGCCAGATTTCCCGGCCGTTGTCATAGGAACACCAGATCTCGTCGCTGCCCGCCGGCCCCTTGATCGGGCCACCCTGGATGCCGCCGGGGAAGAAGATACCGCCCGCGTTGTTCGAATTGAAGCATAGGCCGGTCGTGTACTGGTTGGTCAGGTTGTTGCCGATCAGCGAAATCTGCCAGCGGTCATCCGCGCCTGCGAGCGTGATGTTGGCGTTCAGCTTGAAGAACTCATCCTGATAGAAGTCGTCGCGGCGTCCCAAATTGGTGAGATAGCGCGAGGAGTACTGCCCACTCGTGCCGAAGCGGAGCTTCATGTTGTCGCCGACCGGCAGCTCGTAGTCGATGCCGAAGCTCGCCTGCCATTTGGGGGCTCGGCTGAGAGGCGTTCCCGACAGGTCCTGCGCGGTGTAGAGGATGGGGTTGCCGGTCACCGGATCGATAAAGAAGTTGTCCGTGGCAAGCGCGATCTGGTCGTTTGGGTCGTCCGATCCGTCGGTCGGGTCGACGATCCGCGGCACGAGGTTGCAGCCTTCGTCGAAGGTCTGGCCACCTGCGCATGGCGCGCCGACGAAGCGGGTGAACTTGGCATTGTTCCAATTGACCGCGGCGCGGAAGGTCAGCCCTTCAATCGTGCGCGGCTGGTAGGTCATGTCGAAGTCGACACCATATGCGCGCGCGGCACCGGCGTTCTGCGTGCTGAGCACCGGAAGGCCGCCGGATTCGGCGGGCTGGTTGATCCCGACCTGCAAGCCATTGTATTTATAGTAATATCCGGCGAGATTCACGTTGAGCTGCCGGTCGGCCAGTCGGGACTTGATGCCGATTTCACCGCCGCGCACGCGTTCATCGCCATAGGAGTTGTCGTCGCCGGGGAAGATCGGCTGCACGATGTTGTACGAACCCGACTTATAGCCCTGCTTGAGTGACGCGAAGATCGTGAGATCCTCGGTTGGTGTGTAAGTGATGGTGAATTCGGGCGACCAGTTCTTCGACGTCAGCTTCGGCACCTGCGGGAAGAGCATCATGTCTCCCGTGGGACCCGGCGAGATCGTGGTCATGTCGATCGAGCGCCGTTCGTCGGTGTAGCGGACGCCGGCCGCAAGCTCGAGGTCAGGCGTTGCCTTGAAAAGCAGCTGGCCGAAGCCGGATACCGATTCGATATCCAGGTCGAAAGTGCCGCTGACCAGTCGTGAGGGGAAGCCAAGCAGCGTGTTGCCGGGAAGGGCCGCCCGGTCGAACACATTGGCCTTTTGGTAGAAGGCGCCGAGAAGGAAATCCAGCGGGCCCTTGAAATCCGAGCTGAGGCGCAACTCCTGCGTGAAGTCGTCGCGCTTGTAGGACTTGGCCGCGGCGAAAGGCGAATACGTGCCGAACAGGGACCCGGACGACAGCGACCGGCTTCTCAGATCGTAATAGCCGGTTACCGACGTAAGCGTCATCGCCTGCGTGAGATTATAGTTCATCTCCAGCGAAGCGAAGGCCTGCTTCACGCGCGTGAACAGCCTGCCCTTGTTGGGCAGGCCGCCGTAGGCAGAAGGATTGAGGTAAATCGAGCTGGTCTCACGATCGACCTTGCAGTTTTCATTGGGGCTGAAGAACGACGGCAGATTGACGCCCAGCGAAGGTAGGTAATGGGTCGTGCCTTCCGGGCAGGACTTGTACTGGAACGGTCCGCCGCCTTCGGTATATTCGTTGGAATAGTTCAGCTTCAGGCGCGCGGTGAAGTTGCCGGGGGACTGGTAGAGCAGCGTGCCGCGCGCGAAGACGCCGTCGCCCTCGCCAAGCCGTCCGGGCGGTTGCTGCGCGCCCAGCGCGGTGACTGCAACGGCGCGATTCTTGAAGTAGCCTTCCGTGGTCGTGTAGGCGGCGGCGAGACGGACGCCGAACGAGTCGGTAATCGGCGTCGAAAGAATGGCTTCTCCGCGCATCGTCCTGGCGTTGAATTCATAGCCGAGAGTGCCGATGATCTCGGTCTCGTCCGTGGGGTCGGCGGTACGGATGGAGACGACGCCGCCTGGACTGTTCTTGCCGAAGAACAGTGCCTGCGGGCCTTTCAGGACCTCGACCTGGGCCATGTCGAACAAGCCGATCGAATAGGCGCTGCCCTGCGTAAATTGCATGCCGTCGATGTTGAGAGAAACCGACTGGTCGATGCCGGGATCGAGTGATGTCGTGCCGATGCCGCGGATCGAGACCTGCGCGCCATTTTCCAGCACCGATTGCCCCAGAACGAAGCCGGGTGTGAACTGGGTGATGTCCTGAAGGTCGACCACCTGGTTCTGGGTAATCGTCTCCTGAGTCAGGACGTTTGCGACCACCGGAACTTCAAGGATCGATTCCTGACGCTTGCGGGCGGTGACGATAATGTCGCCGGCATCGCTTCTCGGCTCTTCCTGGGCCAGCGCAGGTGAGGACGACACCAGCACCGCAAAGGCAGTCCCCGCCAATAGAATCCTTTTCGGATACATCCAGTTCCTCCCCACAATTGCTTTCCCGCGGCTGGACCGCGCTGCAGTTGCCGTGCAATTCCTCGAATGGTCGTCTTGGGTAAAGGCGCATCTGCCAGTGGTTCTGGCAAACTGTGGAAGCTCGATGGGCATTGTTCTAGCTTTTGTAGCCAGTCGCTGTGCTTGCTCGGCGACGCAGCTGTAGGGCAGGCACCTCCGTGGGCATTGCGCTCGACTTCAGGGAGACGGCATGAGCGAGCACCGCATCGAACTGACGATCAACGGCCGGCGTCATGCCGCGACGGTGGAAGCGCGTACCAGCCTCGGCGAGTTCCTGCGCGAAGGGCTGGGCTATACTGGCACGCACCTTGCCTGCGAGCATGGGGTCTGCGGTGCCTGCACGGTGATAGTCGACGGCAGCGCGGTGCGCTCATGCCTGATGCTGGCGGTGCAAGCCGATGGTTGCACGGTCACCACGGTAGAGGGGCTAGCGGACGCAGACGGCACGCTGCATCCTGTGCAGCAAGCCATGCGGGACAATTACGGGCTGCAATGCGGCTTCTGCACGCCGGGTGTCGCGATCACGTTGGCGGCGCTCACTGCCGATGGCGCCACGCCCAGCGCGAAGGATATGGAGGCGGCCATGTCGGGTCATATCTGCCGTTGCACCGGCTATCAGGGCATCCGCCGGGCGATCCGCCAGATTGCGGGAGAGGCTGCATGACGGCGGCTCCCTTCCGCAGGATGGTCGGCGAGCGTTTGCCGCGCAAGGAGGATGGCCGGCTGCTGACCGGCCGCGGGCAATATGTCGACGACGTGCGGCTGCCCGGGATGCTGCATTGCGTTTTCGTCCGCTCGCCCGTGGCGCGGGGGCGGATCGCATCGCTGGATATGGAGGTGGCGCTGGATCTGCCGGGCGTCCATGCGATCTACACGCATGCAGATCTCGCGGCGGTGCCGCTCAAGATGATGACTTTCTTCTTCACGCCGATCGAGGCGCCGATCTCGCTGCTCGCCAACGGGCGCGTGGCTTGCGTCGGCGATCCGGTGGCGATGGTCATCGCCGAAAGCCGCGCCATCGCCGAGGACGCGGCCGCGCTGGTCGAGCTGACGATCGAGGAGGAGGACCCCATCGTCACGCTGGACGATGCGCGGAATGGGCCGCTGATCCACCCCGAGCGGGGCTCCAACGTCGCGGCGGAAATGGGCGAGGCCGGGATTGGCGAGCAGGTCCAGGCGGCGCTCGATCGGGCCGCGCACCGCGTCACACGGACGATCCGCCACCAGCGCATCGCGCAGTCACCGATGGAAGCGCGCGGCTGCGTCGCGTCGCCCGATGGCGCCGAAGAGCTGACCATCCACATCAGTTGCCAGAGCCCTCACTTCGTGGCGCGCTATGTCTCGACGGCGCTCGACTTGCCGCAGGAGGCGATCCGCGTGATCGCCAAGGATGTCGGCGGTGCGTTCGGCCTCAAGAACATGCCGTGGCGCGAGGAGATGGCCATCATCGTCGCCGCCCGGCTGTTCGGACGGCCGCTCAAGTGGATCGAGGACCGCTTCGAATCGCTCACGGCGTCCAGCCATGCCCGAGAGCAGGAGATCACGCTGACAGCCGGTTTCGATGCCGACGGGCGGCTGCTGGCCGCGCACGGCGACTGCCACATCAACAACGGCGCCTGGCCGATGGGCGAGGATTCGAACATCGCCGTCCATATGTTCATGTGGCCGGCCTACAAGATGCCGGCCTACAGCTTTCACACGCGTGGCTGGTACACCAACACCATGGGGCTGGGCGGCTATCGCGGGCCTTGGGCGCTGGAATCGCTGGCACGCGAGACGCTGCTCGACGCGGCCGCGCGCGAGATCGGCATCGATGCGATCGAGATCCGCCGCAGGAACCTGATCACCGCGGCCGACCAGCCGGTGACGTCGACAATGGGCATCGAAGTCACCGACATTACCCCGTCCGAATGCCTGGAAAAGCTCGTCGCCCATATCGAGGTGCCGGCTTTTCGCCGCGAGCAGGAGGCGGCGCGCAAGGAAGGGCGTTACCTGGGCATCGGCATAACCGCTTATGTCGAGCCCACGGCCGTTGCAGGCATCATGACGCCGCTGACGGGCGAGACCGCGCAGATCCGGGTCGAGCCTACGGGTAAGGTCACCGCCATGCTCAGCACTCATTCGCAGGGGCACGGCACGGCGACGACGATGGCCCAGGTTATCGCCGACCGCATGGGCGTTCCCTACGAGGACGTCACCGTCTTCGAAGGAGATTCCTCGTTCGGCACTTACAGTCCCAGCGCGGCAGGCAGCCGCCAGGGCGTGATCGCTGGCGGCGCAAGCTGGAAGGCGGCTGAGCTGCTGGCTGACAAGGTCCGGCGGATCGCGGCGCACCTCTACAACGCCAGTGCGGACGCGATCACCATCGCCGACGGCATGATCCATATCGAAGGCGCGCCGGAGATGTCGCGCCCTCTGCGCGAGGTGGCCGAGATCGCCTATGGCGAGCCGGCACGCTTGCCGGACGGGCACGAAACCGGGCTGGAAGCGCAATACCGCTACCAGCCGCCGCCGATGACCTTCACCAGCGCCGCACATGCCTGCATCGTCGAGGTCGACGCGGATACCGGCTTTGTCGAGATCAAGCGCTGGGTCTCGTCCGAGGACTGCGGGACGATCATCAATCCCGGCATCGTCGAAGGGCAGATCGCGGGCGGGCTAGCCCAGGCCATCGGCCAGGTCCTGCTGGAGGAAATGCCCTACGATGAACGTGGCAATCCGCTGGCTGCGACGTTCAAGGACTACCTGATGCCGGCGATCAGCGACGTGCCTGATTTCGAATATCTCCACGCCAATACGCCCTCGCAGACGATCGGCGGCATGCGCGGCGTGGGCGAGGGCGGCGCGATCATCGGCCCGCCGACGCTGGTCAACGCCATCGCCGATGCGCTAGCGCCGTTCGGCGCGCTCGAGTTCACCTTGCCGCTGACGCCGACACGGCTGCTGGGCCTGATCGAAGGGCGCGATCTGTCTAGCTCTGCTCTTCGATGAGCTTGGCGAGTTCGTGCAGCTTCACCTTGCCGGTGGCGGTGCGCGGGATCTCCCTTTCCTCGATGAAGACGATGCGGCGTGGCACCTTGTAGCTGGAGATAGCCTCGCGCAGCGCCGTGCGCAGGCTGTTCTCGGTGGGCGAGGCGCCTTTCGCCGGCACCACCGCCGCGGCGACGATCTGGCCGAACTCGGCATCGTCGAGGCCGGTGACCACCGAGATCTCCACCTCGGACAGCTCATTCAGCGCGGCTTCCACTTCAAGGCGCGAGACATTGGCCGCGCGCGTCTTGATCATGTCGTTCCGCCGGGCGATGAAGTAGAGGTAGTCGTCGGCATCGATCCGCACGAGATCGCCGGTCGGATAGAAGCCGTCGGGCGTGAAGACCTCGCGGTCGAGCCGCTTGTAAAAGCCCTTCATCAGCGCGCCGCCGCGTAGCTGGAGTTCGCCCACTTCGCCTGTCGCCACTTCCAGGCCGGTTTCGGGATCGACCACCCGGCGCTCGAAGTTGTTGACTGGACGGCCACAACAGAACGGCTTGTCTGCGGGCATGCGGTAGTCGAGCGGCTCCGCGCTGTGCGGCGCGAAAGTCTCGCTCATGCCCAACATGCCCGATTGCAGCTCCACCGGAATGCGTTCGCCCTGCGCATCGCGGAACGGGCCGAGACCGACGATGGCATCGACGTCGATCCCGCGCTCGGCAGCCAGCTTGCGAAGCCTGGCAAGGCCGTCGCCCCAGCCGTTGAGGCGGTTGACCTTGAGCCGCTCGATCGTGTCGAGCAGCACTTCGTGATCGGGCGAGGCAGGGTAGACCAACGTCGCGCCCTGGCTCAGAACCTGGAAGAACATGGCCATGCCGCCCAGCCAGAAAGCCGGCAGCATCGGCAGCATGCGATCAGACGGCTTGATCAGGAACAGCCTGGCCAGCTCGGACGGATGGCGCGCGATGTTCCACTGCGTGTGCACGACCGCCTTAGGCAGCGACGTGCTGCCCGAGGTGTAGACGATCACCGCCTCGTCGCTTGGGAAGACCTGCGCCTCGACCGCACGCAGCAGCGCATCGTCGGCCTCGTCGGCACGGGCGAGCAATTCCTCGACCGGCGCGGCCCAGCCGAGACCTGCCGCGTCGTCGATCCACACCGCGCGCAGATAGGGCGCGTCGGAGAGCGTCAGCTGGCCGGGCCGGCAGGCACCGAGGCCGGGAAAGGCGGCTTCCAGCGTCCTGGCGTAGTCATGGTTGAGGAAGCGTCGGGCCGAGATGAGGAACTGCGTGTCGCTGTTGCGCAGGATATGAGCCAGCTCGCGCGGGGTGCATAGCGTGCTCACGACCGTCACCAGCGCGCCGATTCGCAGCGCGGCCAGGAATGTCGTTGCCCAGAAGATGCCGTCGGGCGCCAGCAGCGCAATGCGCGCGCCCTTACCCGCGCCGGCTGCCAGCAACGCGCGCGCCATCCGGGCGCTGCGGCGGTCGAGCTCGGCGTAGCTGACCGTTTCGGCAATCATCGCGATCGCGTCATGTTCGCCGCGCGCCGCAACGGTTGCGGCGAACTGGCCCGGTATGGTCGATGGCGGCTCGGCCCCGGGCATCGTTTCTCCTGTCGTCCGGCTCATCGGCTCAGTCTTTCTGCATCCGTCCTTTGTTGCTGAGGCGCCAATCGGGCGGGAACTGGCTGTCGTTGTCCTTGACCGCGGCGGCGAGGCCCTTGTCGAAGGTCTCGCCATCGACACCTATGCCGCCTTCTTCTTTCACCAGCGGCAGCATGCCTTCGAGCCAGCCGGCCAGGACCGAGCCCATGTATTCGCCCTGCTGCTGCTTGAAGACTTCGAAGAAGGTCTTCTGCATGACGATCGTATCGGTCGGCCGATTGCGCGAACAGGCAAGGGCGTATTTCATCGTCTCCGCCTCCAGCTTTTCGCGTGGGACGACGCTGTTGACGAAATGGTAGTCCTTCATCTCCTGCGCGGTGAAGGGCCGCCCGGTGAAGACCATCTCCATGAAAGGTCGAAGGCCCATGGTAAGCGCCCATTGCCACATGCGCGCCGCCCAGCCGACGTAACGGAAGGCGCTGTGGCCGAAGAGCGCGTCATCCGAAGCGATGACGATGTCGGCGTCTGCGGCCTGATAGAAGTGCCAGCCGTAGCAATAGCCCTTGGCCTCGACGATGCTGATCTTCTTGAAATCCTGCAGGCTGCGCAGACCGAAGCGGGCATCGGCGTAAAGGTTGGTTACATTGGCGATATAGCGGTAGGAATCGCGTGGTGGATATTTGACGCCTTCGTCCTCGCCGATGCGGAACTCGGGCAGCGGCGAATAGTCTTCGTCGCCGTTGAACATGCCGGCCATCTCGGGAAGGTCGGCGCCGCTGCCGAGATGCTCGCCGACGCCGCGGATGATGAGCACTTTCACATCGTCGTCGACATTGGCGCGCAGCACCAGATCGGCATAGCGCTGCCGGGCCGCGATGGTCGGGGCGTTGAGGTGGCCGGGGCGATTGAGAGTGATCGTCGCGATCTTGGTGGCCGGGTCCTTCTCATAAAGGACGATCTTTTCGGGGGGCGGGATATCTGCCTTATCGGTCGTATCTGCCTTATCCGTCATATCTGCCACCCTCTTCGGTTTGATCTTGCCGCTGCGGGTCTAGTTGCCATCGCCACGGCATGCGAGCCGAATTGCTGTAACAAGAGGGTGAACTCGTTCTCGCCATGTCGTCGGATCGTCCGGAACCGTGCATGGACTAATCATCGAGCAGGCGATAGATTGAGGCCGGGAGAAGAAGTTTGACACGAGTGAACGTTCATCCAGTCGAATCGAGCTGGAGCAACTCGATCGGTTCCACGGTCTACGATCCGTCGTCGCCCATCATGTTCTCGCGCAGGGGACCTATGGCGGCAGCGGTCGTCTCGCGCCGCAATCAGCGCCTGCGCCGCGCACATATCCTCGCCACGATCCGCCGCCTCTTGACCGAGGGCGGTTTCGAGAACGTGACGATGCGCAAGATCGCGGACGTTTCCGGCCATGCAGTGCAAACGATCTATAATCTCGTGGGGCCGCGCGATCACGCCATTGTCGAAGCGATCGGGGAATATACGCGTTTTGTTGGCCGCACTGCTGAAGCAAAGCCTGAAGACCCGAACGCGGTGGTGGAAATAATCGATCGCTGGCTTGAATCGATTGCGGCAAATCCGGAGTTTTGTCGCCAAGTCAGCTTGATATCCTTCACGGATTCTCGCCAAGTATTCTACACGTTCCGGGATCGGCAGTTGAAAGGGATGCACAACCTGCTTTTGCACCAGCAGCAATGCGGTGTACTTCGGCCTGACATCAATGTCCGGGTTCTTTCGGAATTGCTTGTCCTTCTTGCGAGCGCTCTTTGCATCGAATGGTCGGACCAACGCTGCTCGCTGGAGAAGCTTCGAAGCAGGCTCTACGCAGGTTTCGCCGAGTTGCTGTCCAATGCGATCGTGCGGGGGAAAGAGGACATTCGCCTGTCAACGGTGCGGAACGGCATGCTTTCCTGATTCTTCCAGATCAGCAAAGAAGCCAAAGGGCCGCTCCTCGAGCGGCCCTTGCGCTGACATGGGTTTCCCGACGCTATGCTGTTATTGAAACAATCCCATCGGTCGGAGAGTCAACCGCAGGAATACCTGCCGGCCGGGCAACGCGATACCGGCGGCCTCGTCGATCTTGCCGGCTGGATTCAATGGGCCAGCGTTCGTCACGCCGCCCGTGGTCCCCGCGAGCGCGGTCAGGACGGTCGTGTTCTTAAAATCAGAGTTGGTGCAGTATCCGCAACGAATGACGTCGTTGAGGTTATTGCCGATAAGCGAGAGTTCCCAACGATCATCCTTCCCCTTCAGCGTGATATAAGCGTTGATCTTGGTGAATGACGGCTGCCTGAAGTCCGCACGCTTGCCAATCGGAGACGTCCAGCTGGAGGAATGCTGGGCTGAAGTGCCAAAGCCGATTCCAAGCCAATCGTTGAGCGGAGCTTCGTAGTCGATCCCACCGATGACTTGCCATTCCGGAGCCCGTTCGAGCGGAGTTCCACTCTCGCTCCTGGCGGTGAACAGGCCGGTGTCCGGGTTCAGAACCTGATTGCAACCTGTCGCGATGGTCTGGCCGCCATAGCAAGGCAGGCCATCCAATTCGAGGAACTTCGCTTTGTTCCAGTTGATCGCGAGGTTGAGTGAAAGGCCATCAAAGCTTGGCGGGCGATAGGTTGCATCGAAATCGATACCATAGGTCCTCGCCTTGCCTGCATTCTTCGTCAGCGTGATCGGAACGCCGGTCTCCTCGTCGGCCGGTTGCGACACGCCGATCTGCAGGCCCTCATAACGATAATAGTAGAATGCCAGATTCACATTCATGCTCCGGTCGAGCATGCGCGCTTTCAGGCCGAATTCGCCGCCCTGAACTTTCTCGTCGCCGAAGGATCTGTCCTCACCGGCCGGGTTAGGAGTGGTGATCTGGAAAGAACCCGATTTGTACCCCTGCTTTAATGCGCCGAAGATCGTCAGGTCGTCATTGGGGGTGTAGGTGATCGTCAGTTCCGGCGACCAGTTCTTTGAGGAAATCTTTGGCTTGGGAATGGCAACCGGCTGGCCGAAGCGAGTCGGATCATTGCTGCGCGATTCGTAAGTCCAGCGAACCCCTGCACCAATCTCAAGCTTTTCGACCGGGTGCCAGCGCAGTTGTCCGAAAAGCGACCTGGATTTGATATCGACGTCGTGTGTGCCGGCGTCGAGGACCGGAGGAAGGCCAAAGCCGAAAATAGGCTCGATGAAGGGATTGAGCGCTTGGTTCCAGCCAACGATGATGTTGTTCTTCATCTTGGCGTCTTGGTAATAACCGCCCACCATCCAGTTCAACGGCGCATTCGCGTAATCGGATTGCAGACGAATTTCCTCGGTAATATCCCGGCGATAGAAATCGTTGTCTGCCCAGATCGATGAAGCGGCACCGGCGAATGTGCCGTGGATCATGCCTTCCGTCTTGTTGCGATAATAGGAAGTGGTTGATGTCGCGACGATATCGGTTGCGATTTCGTAGGACAGATCGAGTACGCCAAAGCGCTGCTTGATATTAAGGAATGGCGTGCCGTTGTTGGGGACGCCGGGGTTGGTCGCGGGATCAAGATCGGCGATAGCGGTCTCATCATCGAGAATGCAGTTCTGGGCACCGCCGATGAAAGGCACACCGATAACGCTCGGGCCGGCACCGCTGGGGCAGGAATAGAACTGCAAGCCATTGGGGTTGTCGGAGTCGTCCTCGGTGAAGTTGACCTTCAGCCGTGCCTTGAAGCGATCGGTGGGTTGCCAGACGGCGGTGCCGCGGATGATCCAGTTCTCGTTTCCGCCGCTTCGTTTGTGACGTGGTGGCAGACCGCCAAGATCCGGACGCGCCGTGAGGCCGGCCATGTTCTTGAAATAGCCTTTGGAGTCTGACCATGATGCAGCCAACCTCAAGCCCAGATTGTCCGATACCGGACCCGACAGGATCAATTCTGCCCGGGGTTCGCGCGCTTCGAATTCATAGCTGACTCGTCCGATCACTTCGACGAAATCCTGAGGATCTGCCGTGGTGAGCGCGATGACGCCCCCCGGGCTGTTCTTACCGAAGAACAAGGCTTGCGGACCCTTCAGAACCTCGGCCTGCGCGAGATCGAACAGCCCGCTCTTGAAAGTCAGCCCCTGGCTGAATTGCTGCCCGTCGATATTGAGCGAGATCGATTGATCGACGCCGGCGTCGAGTGCACTGGTCCCGATACCGCGTAGCGAGATCAATGTGCCCACCGTGTTGACGGATTCGGACACAAACAGGCCCGGAACCTTAGTCGATACACCCCGAATGTCGACGATCTGCGCTTTCGCCAACGTGTCGCTTGCCAGAA
>Ga0164243_10005007_pt1 | contig 20408 bp, 30 predicted proteins | sample OricompcompostOP_FD_108781 | JGI IMG/M metagenome (GOLD analysis project Ga0164243, IMG submission 108781) | Organic Plus compost microbial communities from Emeryville, California, USA - Original compost - Organic plus compost (OP) | ecosystem: Engineered > Solid waste > Mixed feedstock >...
GAGGCGTTCGACGCCGCGATCCAGAAATACCCCGATCTCGTGGCGGCCCGCGCTGCCCGTACCCAGAATTCGGCCCCGGTGCCGAATGCCGCCTCTGCGGCTGTGAAACCCGATCCTGCGGCTCAGACCCGCAAGGGATCGCTCTCAGTAACTGGCGCTCCAAGTTCCGGCTCAAACCCGACAACCCGAAAGCCGCCTTCCTCGCCCCGTGAGGCGCTGGATGCAGCCTTTGCCCAGCTCTCCATCGGGTAAACCAAACAAGCGAATGGAGAAGCCGATATGGCTTTGAACACCAACGTGCGCCTCCAGGAGGCGTTCTCGCTGGCGCTTGAGGATCGCTCCAAGGGCTACGCTGACCTTGTGTCGAACTCGAACGCCATTCTCACGCTGATGAAGAAGAAGGGCCAGTTCAAGACCTTCTCGGGTCCGACGATCCGCGAGCGTCTGCTGTATGCCGAGTCGGGTACCTACACCCGCTATGACGGCTATCAGTTCCTCAACCCGGCCCCGGCCGAACTCTTCAACGATGCCGAATTCACCCCGAAGATGGCGGCTGTCTCCGTCACGCTCTCGGGTGCGGACATCCTGAAGAATTCGGGCGTCAACCAGCTCAAGGACATCATGGAAGAGCACATGATGGCCGCCGAGCAGGAGCTGCAGGATCGCTTTGTCGAAGACATCCACTCGGATGGCACCGCCGACAACCAGATTGGCGGTCTGAAGCTCATCATCCCGACCACGGTGGATTCCGGCACCTATGGCGGCATTTCCCGCGCGGACAATGCCATCTGGCGCACCTCGTCTTATGACGTGGACACGGACTTCACCGGCGTTACGCAGCTGACCAAGGACACGGTGAAGGGCGTCTTCGATCAGATCATGATCGAGCGCTCGCGCGGCACCAAGGGGCCGAATGTGATTGTCTGCTCGCAGCAGCATTACATCGCCTATACGGCCGCCACGGTTGCCATCCAGCGCATCCAGGACGAGTCGGAGCTGGGCAAGCTCGGCTTCACCACGCTGAAGTACTACGGCGCCGGCAAGTCGGTGGATGTGGTGCTTGAGGGCGGTATCGGCTCGGCCATGCCCGATGATGTGACCTACTTCATCGACACCTCGGCCCTGACCTTCCGCTATCACCCCGACCGTAATTTCGAGGCGTTCGGCGGCAAGCAGACCCCGGTGAACCAGGATGCCATCGTGCAGCACATCGGCTTCATGGGCGAACTGACCATGAAGAACCCGCTCCACATGGCGAAGCTGTACGACAGCGACACCGCGAGCTGAGGAGACAGCAAAATGGCTAAGTGGACTCCTGCCGAAAACACGCTCGTCGGGCAGAACTTCGATGAGCTTTCGGACACCAAGAAGCACCAGCTCGGCACGATTGTTCGCGCCAAGCACCCCGACTATGGGGCGGGTGAATTCATCTACCTCAAGGGCGTTGCCTCCACCGTCGTGGGCTCCGTTGTCGTCTACAATGCGGACGACTTCTCCACGACTCTGGCGGTTGCTGACGCAATTGGCCCTGTGGCGACGGCAATGGCCGCCACGGTGGCGAATGACTACGGCTGGTATCAGATCAGCGGCAAGGGCGTGGCTAAGGTTGCCGCCGGCTTTGCGGACAACGCGAACTGCTACCTGACCTCCACGGCCGGCACTGTGGATGATGCCGTGGTTGCAGGCGATTATGTCTTCAACATGAAGGGCGCCAGCGCCATCGACACGCCCTCGACCGGCCTTGCCGAAGTCGAGATGTCCCGCCCGTTCGTCAAGAACGGCCTGGACGACGCCGCGTCCTAATCAGCCTGAAGTTACGCAACGAAGGGCCGGGGGAAACTCCGGCCCTTTTTCTTTTCTCCGCATCTCCTCAGACGGGACAATGACAATGGACGAGAGCACCAAGCATCTCCACATCGAGTTTTTCGCCAAGCCGGTTGAGAACAAGCGCCGCTCTCTCGAAGAGGGCCGCCCGATCTACGACGACAAGGAATTCGTCAAGATCCGTTTCGCCGGCGACAAGAACCGCATCCTCGAAGCGCCGGCCGATGATCCGAGTGTGCGCGATCCCCAGACCAACCGCTGGGTGAGCTACAAGGAGCGGTTTCCGCGCCATTACGAGGCGTTCCGCGCCGGCATGGAATTCCACGGCGACGGCACCCCGATTTCCGAACTGCCGTTCCTCACCGAGGCCAAGCGCGCCGAGCTTCGCGCTCTCAATATTCACACCGCTGAAGCCCTTGCCAATCTCGACGGCGCCGCGCTGACCCGGCTTGGCATGGGCGGGCGTGCGCTGAAGGATCAGGCACAGTCCTATCTGGATAGCGCCAAGGGTTCGGCTGCGGAATCGCGCCTTGCCAAGGAGAACGCCGACCTGAAGGCACGGATGGAGGCGATGGAGGCGCAGATCGCGGCCCTCGCCTCGGGCAAGGCTCCCGTGCAGACGGTCTCGGAGGATGTGTCCGACTCCCCGTTCGCCTCATGGGCCGATGACGATCTGAAGAACTGGATCAGGGACGCCACCGGATCGCTCCCCAAGGGCAACCCGAAGCACGAAACGCTGGTCCGCATGGCGGATGAGGCCAATGCCGACCTGAAGGCTCGCGAAGAGGCTGCCTGATGACCGTCCTCTCGGCCTGCCAAAGTGCATCGGTTCGGTTGTTCGGCAAGAAGCCCTCGGCTGTCTTCTCGGCTTCCGATCCGACTTCGCTCAAGCTGCAAGACCTCGCCAATGAGGCCGCGCTTGAGATTGCGAAGACGCACGACTGGCAGGCCCTGACGGTTCTCAACACCATCACCGGGGACGGGACGAGCACGGCGTTCGACCTGCCCTCGGATTATGACCGCATACCGCTGGACTCGTCGCCCTATGACGTGACCTCGCGGGCATGGTTCTACGCCGTCAAGTCGCTGGACGAGTGGCTGGACGACCAGGTGAGCATCACCGCTGGCGTTCCGGGCGTGTGGAAGATCATCGGCGGGCAGTTGAACATCCTCCCGGCTTTGGGCTCCTCCAAGACCGCGAAATTCTACTACCAGTCCAACAAGATCGTGACGGGCTCGGGCGGGACGAACAAATCCGCCTTCAACATGGATGACGACGAGTTCCGTCTTCCCGAACGTCTCCTCACGCTTGGCCTGATCTGGATGTGGCGGCAGAGGAACGGCCTCGACTATGCGGCCGATCTCGACGCCTACAACACGACGCTGGCGCAGGAGGTTGTCAGGGACAAGGCCAAGAAGAAGCTCGTCGTGGGCCGCCGCCGCTATCCCAGCGACGTGAAGATCGCCTTTCCGGGCGTGATCGAGGCCTCTTGATGCGCCGCTTCGTTCCACCCCAGCCGCCAAAGACCAAGGCCAAGACCTACGCGGCACCCCGGCGCGGCTGGATCAAGAACGAAAACCTCGCGATCTCCAAACCCGAAGGTGCTTCGGTCCTGACCAACTGGTTCCCGACCGCGACGGGATGCCGGGTGCGGAAGGGAACGGATCAGTACGCTACGATTGGCTCTGCCGCTGTAACGGCCCTGATGGTCTACACCGTTGGGGCGTCGGACAAGTTCTTCGCGGCGGATGCGTCGAACATCTACGACATCACCACGATTGCCGATGCGGACACCGCTCCAACGGCTACGGTAACGGGCCTGGCAGGGGGCGGCTGGCAGTACGCGCAATTCGCGACCGATGGCGGAACGTTCCTCGTCGCGGTCAATGCGGCGGATGATTACTACGTCTATGACGGCACCGATTGGACGAACGACACCTACGCCATAACGGGCGTGGACAGTTCGACGTTGAACTATGTCTGGGGCTATCAGAAGCGGCTGTTCTTCACCAAGAAGGACAGCCTGGATGCCTATTACCTGCCGGTAAACCAGATTGCCGGGAAGGCTTCGGTTATCCCGCTTGGTGGCGTGTTCCGGCTGGGTGGCTCGCTTCTCTTTGGCGCAACGTGGTCGGTCGATAGCGGCTCTGGCCTGCAGGAATCCTGCGTCTTCGTCACCACCGAGGGCGAGATCGCAATCTATGTGGGTTCCAACCCGACCTCTGCCGACAGTTGGCAGCTCAAGGGTGTGTATCAGTGTGGAAAGCCTCTCGGGGCTCGTGCCTGGATGCGGGCCGGCGGTGATCTCCTGATCGCAACCGATATTGGTCTGGTCCCGCTGTCTCAAGCTGTCGCCAAGGATAAGGCAGCGCTGGCGATGGGGTCTGTGTCGTTCCCGATTGAGGATGCGTGGGTCGAGGCGGCACAGCTGCGTCAGAGCCTGCCTTGGTCGGTTGAGGTCTGGCCTACCCGCCAGCTTGCCATGATCGGCACACCCACGACGACCGGACAGAACACGGAGGTCTTTGTTGTCAACGTCCGCACAGGTGCATGGGCGCCGTGGGATGGAGACGATGTGCGCTGCCTGGCGCTGTTCAAGGACCGCTTCTTCTACGGCACCAGCGATGGATCGATTGTCGAGATCGAGGTCGGCGGGTCGATGCTCGGGGAACCTTACACCGCCACCTGCGCGATGCTGTTTGACGATATCGGCTCGGGGATTTCCTACAAGAACGCCGTGATGGTGAAACCCACCATCCTGGCTCCCAACGATCCCGAGGCACAGGTCTTCGCGATGGCGGATTACATCATTGATGTGCCGTCCATTCCCAGCGCTGGCCCGAGCCCGGAAGACGTTTCGGTGTGGGGAACCGCGAAATGGGGCTCCTCGAAATGGGGCCAGAAGCGCGCCCAGCAGAGGTTTGGCGATTGGGCCGGCGTTACGGCGCACGGTCAGGCCCTCGCGCCCGGCGTGCAGATCACGATTGGCGGCACGGTAGAACCCGACATCGATCTGGTCAGCCTGACCCTGCTCTATGAAACGGGGGCTGCGGTCGTATGAAAGAGATCGTCTCGGGCCAGCGTGTCGCGGACTGGATCGCAGAGCGCACAAAGCACCCCATCGAGACGTTCAACCAGGCTTTCGGACTTGAAGACGATGGGCGGCTGGTGGCGGGTTTAGCGTTTGTTGGCTGGACCGGCCCGGACGTGTGCGTGGAGGTTGCCTCCAATCGCAATGGAATTCTGGACAGGGATTTTCTTCGGCTGCTGGCGGAATACGCCTTTGAGCAGCTTGGCTGCGCGCGCGTCTCGATGATGACCGAACAGGCGAGGGTGGCGCGGCTCTCGGAATGGATGGGCTTCCGCTTTGAGGGCGTGAAGCGAAACGGCTACGGCAAAGGGCGTGATGCCCGGATGTACGGCCTTCTTCAAGAAGACTGGAGATTCTGATGGGCGGTTCGGCTCCTAAAGCTCCCGATCCCGAGGACACTGCACGCGCGCAGGCTGGCATGAATCGCGATACCGCGATGACCCAGCAGCTCCTCAACATGGTCAACCAGGTTACGCCTGACGGCTCGCTGACCTATTCCCAGACCGGCAACACGCGGGTGAAGGGCGCGGACGGGAAGTATTTCAACGTCCCGCAGTACACCGCGACACAGGAACTCTCGCCGCAGCAGCAGGCGATCTACGACCAGCTGAACGGCGCCAAGCTCAACTTCGCCGGGATCGCCAACGACCAGACGGCCCGCGTTGCCGACATTCTCTCCACCCCCCTGAAGCTCGATAACGATGCGGTCGAGGGGCGGATCAACGAACTAGCGAGCAAGCGCCTCGACCCCCTCTGGCAGCAGCGGCAGACCGATTTTGACACGAAGATGGCGGCTCAGGGCATCGCGCCCGGTTCGGAAGCCTATGACCGCGCCTATCAGAACTTCTCGCAGGGTCGGAACGACGCCTACAACTCCATGCTCCTGAACGGGCGTCAGCAAGCCATCAACGAGCTTCTGACCGAGCGTGAGACGCCGATCAACGAGGCGACCGCCCTGATGAGCGGATCGCAGGTGTCCCAGCCCAACTTTGTTTCCACGCCGCAAACCAGCGTGGCGGGTGTCGATTACACCGGGCTGGTCAATCAGCAGTACCAGGCCGAGCAGCAGGCATATCAGAACCAGATGGGCGGCCTCTTCGGGCTTCTCGGCTCGGGCGTGTCTGCGATGGCTACTCTCTCCGACCGCCGCGCCAAGGAAGGCATTCGCCGCGTCGGCACTCTCGACAACGGCCTGCCTGTCTACTCCTACCGCTACAAGGGCGATGCCCGCACCCAGATCGGCCTGATGGCTGACGAGGTGGCGCAGATCCATCCCGAAGCGGTGGCGATGCACCCAAGCGGGCTTGCAATGGTCAACTACGAACGCGCGACGGAGGCAGCCTGACATGATGGGACACGGCTTGATTATGGGTGCCAAGTCCGGCGCCGCACAGAACCGTTACGCCGCGCAGCAGCAACAGCAGCAGGTGGATAGCGCCGTGCAGCAGCAGCTTGCCCAGCGCATGGCTGCGATGCAGCGCCCCAAGCCTGCGGGTCAGATGATGGTTGGTTCCTCGATGCCGATGGGCCGCATCTTCGGCCTTCCCCGCTACGGCGGTTCCAGCGTTTATTGAGGGCTCGATAGATGGTTGCTACTCAGCCGCTCGGGGGCTTCATTTGGGGTGCCGGTGGGCAGATGCTCACGCCCCAGGAGGCCGAACGCCAGCGCCGCCTTGCCGAAGCCCTGATGGCGAAGGGCTCGGATTATTCCCCGGTCGGCTCGCCTATGGAAGGCATGGCCCGTGTTGCCAATGCGCTTGTCGGCGGGTTGAAACAGTACAAGGCCAATGCTGCGGAGAAGCGCGGCATTGAGAGTGCCAACACGGATACGGTCAATGCTTTCGGCGGCGGTTTCGACAGCCTCGGCGCAGGGTCTGCGGCTCCGACCAGTGTTCCGGCCACCTATACCTCCGGCACCGCCACAAAACCGCCCGAGAGCGCGCAGGAATTCATCTCCATGATGACGCCGGCCGCACTTGAGGTGTCGAAGCAGACCGGCCTCGATCCTCGTCTGGTGATCGCGCAGTCCGCGCTTGAAACCGGCTGGGGCAAGAGCGCGCCGGGAAACAACTTCTTCGGCATCAAGTCGCACGGCAAGGATGGCGGCAACACGCTCGCCACCACGGAAGTCGTGAACGGCCAGCCGGTCAAGGTGAACGACAGCTTCCGCGCTTATGGCGACCCGACCGAAAGCGCGATGGATTATGCAGCCTTCCTGAAGAGCAATCCGCGTTATCGCGACATGCTCGGCGCGAAGGGGCTGGATGCCCAGATCGCCGCGCTCGGCGCTTCCGGCTACGCCACCGATCCGAACTATGCGGACAAGGTGCGCTCAATCGCGACCGGGCTGCCGCCGCTGGATGGTATCGTTGACCACGGGGAAGCCGCCGGCGCCGATCCCTCGGCTTTGGCCTTTGCGCCCGTTCAGACCACGCCTCCGGCTGCTCTACAGGCCATTCAGGACAACGCCGCGCGCCCGATGGTGCAGCAGCCCGTTCCCGGTGATGCGGAAGCCTTGGCTCAGGCCGAACCTGCCGCCGATGTGTCCGTGGTGCCGCTGCCGCAGGCCCGTCCCGCTGCCCCGGTCGCTCCGCAAAACCGCATGGCGCGTGTGGCTCAGTTGATGGGTGGCCCCGTTGCCGTTCCCGATGCCGATCCGATGCACTCCAATCTGCAGCAGAGTGCGGGCGACTTCGCGCGGGCCTCGGCGGCGCAGCGTGCCGGTATTCCGCAGCCTGTCCCGCAGCAGCCCACCGGCATCCTCACAGGCCGTTCCGTTGCACCCGGCATCATTCCGCAGCCTCAGCCGGGCATCATCCCTCAGGGCAACCCCCAGCAGAGCCGCATTGCCGCTTTGGCTGCTGTGGCGAACAACCAGTTTGCCACTCCACAGGTGCGGGCGCTCGCCGTGCAGCAAATCCAGGCCCTGACGGAGCCGATGAAACCCGTTGAGGTGAATGGCCGGCTAGTCGATCCCCGAACTGGCCGCGTGATTGCGGACTTCAGCGACGGCGGGAAGGCTCCGACTGTCACCGATTTCTACGATCCCAAGACCGGCCAGCCCTACAAGGCGCAGTGGAACCCGAAGACGCAGACGTGGGAACAGGTCGGCGGCGTCAAGGCTCCGAACGGCACCTCGCTCACGGTTGGCCCCGATGGACAGGTGAGCTTTGTCCAGGGCAGCGGCATGAAGCCCCCGACCGAAGCGCAGTCCAAGGACATGACCTTCATCACACGTGCAGCGGGGGCTCTGCCGGTTCTCGACCGCTATGCTGACCACCTCACGAAGTTTGGCGAAGGCACAGGCGGGAAGGTTCCGCTCGTCGGAAACTACCTGAAGTCCGACGAATACCAGCAGGCAGAGCAGGCTGGCCGAGAATTTCTGCAGGCCATTCTCCGCAAAGACACTGGTGCTGCAATCACCAAGGAAGAAACCGCCGAATACGGCACGGTCTATCTGCCGCAGCCTGGCGACGGTGCGGCAGTGCTCGCGCAGAAGCGGGAAGCCCGACACCGCGCCCTGAAGGCTATCGAGATGGGCTTGCCTCCCGAGCGCATCCTGATGCTGGAAAAGGCCGGCGTGGACATCAGCGGTGGAAACGCAATGCCTGAATCTCCGGCTGCGGCGACAAACGATCCCACCCCTCGCCCCACATCGAAAGCGGAATATGACGCGCTTCCGAGCGGCACAAAGTTTATGGACCCTAACGGTCAAATGCGGGTGAAACCCTGATGGCAAATTGGTGGGAACAGGCTCCGGTTGCGCCCCAGCCCGCTCAAGGGGAATGGTGGCGAGCCGCGCCGGTAGAACAGCCGCAGCAGCCGGTAACGGTGGCTAGTGGCTCCGTTCTGCCGATTAGCCGAGACTCTGAAGGCAATGTGCATTTCGACAGCGATGCAGGCCTAGTCGGAGTTATCAAGCGCGCCTTCACGCTGCCGCACGATGTGATGACGGGGCAAGTCCCCGTTTACGGAGAAGATGGCCATACGTCGGATGCTCTGGTCCACGGATCGGTGGACATGGCGGCCTTTGGTCCCGCACCTGTCGCCGCGCGGTCAATCGCAGAGGGGGCCAAAGCCATCCTCGCGAGGCCCGACAATCCTCTGCGCGGAGTGTCCAAGGCGGCGGTGGGTTATGCCCGGCGCGATTTTACAGACCCGGCAAAGAGCGCCGAGATTACTCAGGGCCTTAACCGCCTAGGTCCGGAAGCCATGCTGGCGGACGTGTCGCCGGAGTGGATGGGCGTTGCTCGTGGCGCGGCCTCCCGTCCCTCCCAGCGTGATCGCGTCGTGAATGCTCTTCTCAATCGCGATGCGGGCAAGAACACTCGCATCAACTCGGCTTTGGATGAAAACCTAGGGCGCCCCGTTGTGCCGTCTCAGGTCGATAGCGGAATCCGTGCCTCCCAGAAGGCTCTTGGCCCCGAATATGAGGCCGCCCTGGATGGAGCGCGAGCAGTCGATACAAAGCCCATCGCAGATCGTCTCGATACGCTGGCAATCGACAAGCGCGGGCCGGCTCAGGAGACGGCGAAGCAGGTCCGCGACATGCTTTCGCTTCGCGGAACCGATCAACTCGACCCCAATCCGCGCACGCTGCTGTCCGCCAGGCAGGCGATTGACGGCATGCTGGCCGGAGAGACGAATAGCGATGTGCTCGGAGTTCTCAAAGAGGCCCGGCGCGCGGTAGACGATGAGCTTGCCGCCAAGGTTCCCGGCATCAAAGACGTGGATGCCAAATTCGCGGAACTTGCTCGCCAGAGGCAGGGGCTGGAACGTGGCGCTGAGCTTCTTGATAGCGGGCGCGGTGTGGTTCTGCGCCCATCGGAATTGCAGCAAGAGGTGCAGGCTGCGGCCGTCGGCAATCTTGCTGGCCCCTCCGCTGTGCCGTTCCGCATGCGGCAGGGCGCTCGCGCCGAGATTGATCGCATTGTGGGGACGAACGCGAACGATGTTTCCGCCCTCAACCGCCTGATGAAGGGCGAGGGGGATTGGAACCGCCAGAAGCTCGCAACGCTCTTCGGGCAGGAAAAGGCAGACCGCATCCTCGGGGTGTTGGATGCTGAGCAGCGTTTCCAGCAGACGGCCAATCGCGTTTCGTCGGGATCTGATACCGCGATGGCGCAGCGGTTTGGCGATTTCCTGGACGAGGCTTCTGCCTCACCGAAAGTACCGACAGACACAACGATCACGGGCGCGGCTCTACGGGGCGCTCAGAAGTTCGGTCAGGTGCTCTCCCGAAGCAACTCTGATGCCAAGGCGAATCGCTTCGCTTCGGAACTCGGTCAGCTGGCGGTCGCGCAGGGCCGCGACCGCGATATGATCGTTGCGAGCCTTCTTGCGGAAGCGCAGGCAAAACGGGCGCGGGGGCTTTCAAGTCCGGCACTGGAGGCGGTAGCGCGAGCTATGCTCCCCGCAACCATGCAGCGCGACTAGACCTCTTCGTACGGAAAGGCGCGGATATAGTCTTCATATAGCCAGTAGGCACCCGCGCACATGACGGCGGCGGATGCCATAATCGCCCATCCCTTAAATCCTGCGGCAAAAAAGAGCGTGACAACAAGGCCCGCAGCGCCGGCCAAAACCATAAGAACGGCGCAGGCCAGCCCAAGCGCGCGGCGAATCATCAGTTGCACACCGTGTTGTACATGAAGTGAGTGCAGTTGATGTGGACACGACTGTTTGCGCGCTCTCTTGCGTGCTCACGGGTCGCGATCTCGCGGCGAACCTCCTGCCTTGTGCAGGCGTCCCATTCGGCCGATTTGGGGCTTATCCCCTCAGCCTGACACCGTGCTGCGATCTGGCCGGATAGCTGCTTGATCTCCGTATAGGACATTTCATCCACGGTTTTCCCTCGGCAGCCACCGAGAGCAAGAGCGCCGAGAGCGCAGACGATCAAAGCATATCGAGACATGAAACCTCCCCGGCTTCTTGGGGAGTCTAACCGAACGTATCAGCCGGTCCAAGTGGGCCGGCTTTTCTTTTGGAGCAAAGCCCATGCCCGACGACAGCGCAGGAGTGTTCTCCCTTGTGAACGGCTATCTCGCCGTCACAGGTCAGGACATCGAGGCGAGCCAGCATAATCCGCCCCTGGAGGACATTGCTACGGCCCTGACGGCGCGCGTCTGCAAAGACGGCCGCAATGCCATGACCGGCAACCTCAAGATGGGGACGAACCGGATTACGGGCATGGGCGATCCGACCTCGGCACAGGACGCGGCCACAAAGACCTATGTGGACAAGCTGGCGCAGGGTGATGCGATCGACATCGCCTCTGCCGCGACCACGGACATAGGATCGAAGGACTCCAACACGGTCAATATCACCGGGACGGAGACGATCACGTCGCTGGGGACGGCTGATGCGGGCGTGGAGCGGTGGGTGAAGTTCGCGGGTGCTCTGACGCTCACCCACGATGCCACCTCGCTCATTCTCCCGACCGGAGCGGACATCACCACGGCGGCGGGGGACACGGCGCTATTCAAGTCGGAAGGCGATGGCGACTGGCGGTGCTATCTCTACCAGCCCGCAAACGGTGAGGCCCTGGTTGTCAGTGAGACATCCTATGACACCTTCGCGGAAGGAGAGGCCAAGGACACGCCGGATAGTGGCAAGGTGGTGCTATACGCCAAATCTGACGGTCTGCTCCACAGCAAGGACGATGAGGGTAACGAGGTTTCCCTAGCCGAGTTTGGCTCTGGCCAGTCGTGGACCGACATGACATCCAGCCGCGCCTTCTCGACTGAGTATACCAACGACACCGGAAGGACGATTGCCGTGAGCATCAAATGCTCCGGCTCTGGCTCCAATGGCCCGAATATTCCGTTCACGGTGGATAACGTGGAGGTCGCGTTCGGCGGGAACTCATGGAGCGACTCCAAACAGAATGCGGGCGTCTACTGCGCAGTTCCGCCAGGCTCTACCTATAAGTGTACTGCCGCTCAGGCGACTCTACTCTATTGGATGGAACTGCGGTGATTTTATCCGGCAAAACGCTGCCTAAACCACGATCTCGGGCGCGTTCCGACTTGCCGTAGGAGTTCCACAAATAGGTCATCGTCGGGTCTGCCGAAGACGCTTGCGGCCTCACCGCTCCATGATCGGTGTGTGTGAAAATGTGCCGTCGTGATGCGGCGATTGAACGACGACACCTCAACTCCACGGTCTGCCTCCGGTCCCGCGACAGTCTGGTGAACGATAACCGCACGGCATTCGGCGCCATCGCGAGAGAAGCCGGACAGGAATGTTTCAACCTTCGCGGCGATGATCCGGAGGTTGGGTCTGATGGACAAGCGGTGATGGTAGAGGAAGACCACCGGCACCCGCGAGCGCCGCAGATCGTTCCAGCGGTCGATCTTCCGGGCATAGCTACTGCGGTGCTTTTCGTTCGCGATGATGTCGTGGTGGGTGGTTTCAAATCCCCGCGTGACTGAGGCGTTGAACAGTTCCGCATCGCAGGAATAAAGCGTCGAGCGGACTACGTGCTCGCCCCCGGTCATGCCGTAGACGAGATTTTCGCGGTCAAGGAAGCCTCGGAATTCTGAAGCGTCGGCGGCAATCGCATAGTCGATGTTTGAACGGCTTGGCGAGAACGGCGTGGAGAATGCCTTCAGCCCGTGTCGCTTCAGCACATCGTCGCAGAGACAATTTTCCCCGAGAGACACCCAGGTTTCACGGGTTCCAAACACACGCGCCCCCAGCGTGAGGTAAATGAATGCCCGAACGTAAACGCATCAAGCTCGCGCTGGCAACCACAGCAGCGGCAACGGCTCCCTATACCTGCCCGGCAGAGAAATACGCGATCATCGAGAATATCCATGTCGCGAATGTGGATGGGACGAACTCGGTGGACGTGGACGTATGGATCACGGACGCAGGGGATGGAGACGCGCAGGTCTACCTCTGCAAATCCGCGCCTTTGGCTGCCGGTGACGCAATGGAGATCGCCGGGCCGATCACGCTTCTGGCGGGCGATACGATCAACGGACTGGCGAGTGCTGCCAGTGACGCGGTGATGCTGGTGTCCCTCTACGAAGAGCCCGAGGTCAAGGTATGATCGGGGCTGGCGTTCGCTATCTGCGGGACAGGTTTACGCCGTTCCTGCGGGATCTGGCGCATCTGGCGGTGGGCACGGATGGGCAGGTGCTCACGCTGGATGGCGGCAAGCCAACTTGGGGCGATGCGGCGGAAAGCCCGGTCAAGGCGTGGGTGAACTTCAACGGCACTGGCACAATTGCCATCCGGGGTTCGGAGAATGTGTCCTCGATCACGGACAACGGAACCGGGGACTACACGGTCAATTTCACGGCTGCGTTGACCGATGCCGCTTATGCGCTAAGCGCTTCCTGCGGCGGTGGAGCTTCTGTCTGTCTCGAACACACTGGCGCAGGCCCAACCCTGCTTCGCAGCTCATCCAGCGTTCGCGTCAGAACTGTCAACCTCGCTGGCGCGCTGACGGACGCCTACACCTGCAGCGTCTCCATTTCCCGGTGAGCCATGAAGATTATCTACCCCTTGGATGACGGCATAGCCGTGATCCACCCGACTGGCGTTCTGACAGTTGAGGAAACGGCCAAGAAGGACGTTCCTGCCGGGGTTGCCTACCTCATCGTGGAAGACAGCGACATTCCCGAGGACCGCACCTATCGGGAGGCGTGGACGGCGGATTTCACCACCCCTGACGGATACGGGGGGGATTGATGGCCGTTGTGACGCTGGACCCCGACAAGAAGGCAGCAATCGAGGCCGCCAACCTGATTACGAAACCGCCTGTCGCCCGCATTTCCCTCGCCAATGGGGAGGTGTCCGGCATCGTCAATGGCGATGGTCTGGCTGGCGGGTTCAATCTCGGGGACAACGCCTTCTGGCTGTTCTTCGTGGCTCCGCTCGATGGGGAAGATACGGACTATCTGGCAGCGATTTCCGGCTTCGATCCGGCGGCGCTCGTCAACGACTACACCCTCACAACGGGTGATCTCTGGTTTCAGTTTGCAGGGGACGAGGTGCCATCCCGCGTAGAAATCGAAATCCGGCACCGAGGCTAACTCATGGGAAACGACATGAAGCTCATTTGCGACAAGGTCATCAACGGGGAGTCGGTCCCCTGCAACATCACGCTCGCCACTGGCCCCTGGCTCGGGCAGAGCATCAAGATGATCGCTGGCGTGGGTAATCCGTTCTACGTCTTCGCCACCACGCCGGTTGGGCAGCCGGTCGCGGTGGATTATTCCGCTGCTGCGATTTGCAGCGTGGACAATGACGAGAATGAAGATGCGGCCAACGCCATGATTGCCAATCCGCCCGCTGCCGGTCTCGTTATCTGGCCCTCCTGAACCACCTGAAAAGTCCATTCGCAGCCCGCCCCTGAGCGGGCTTTTTTATTGCCCGGAGCCCTGCCCATGAACCGCGAAACCTTCTTCGCGTATGTCCGCCGTGCGCCCTTCGGTGGCCGTCTCACCACGGGGCAGGTGGACGGCATGAACCGCATTCTGGACGAGTGGGAGCGGCGCGGCCTGACTGATGTGCGCTGGCTGGCGTACATGCTCGCCACGACGTTCCACGAGACGGCCGCCAAGATGCAGCCGATCCGCGAAATGGGCAGCGAGGCCTATCTGCGCCGCAAGCCCTATTATCCGTGGGTTGGCGAAGGCCTGGTGCAGGTGACGTGGGAGGCCAACGCCCGCAAGTTCGGCGCGACCAAGCCGGGCGATCTCCTGACATGGCCCAAGGCGCTCCGGGCTCTGTTCGAGGGCATGACCAAGGGCATGTTCACCGGCAAGAAGCTGGCGGACTATTTCAGCGCCACCAAGGACGACCCGGTGAATGCCCGGCGCATCGTCAATGGCACGGACAAGGCGCAGCTCATCGCGGGCTATCACGCAAGCTTCCTTGGGGCGATCCAGAACGCGCAGGAGCGGAAGCCGCCGGCCGATGTGGAATCTATGGCGGCTATCCCTGACGACGTGCACCCCTCGCACAGCGGGTCGGTCTGGGCCATCGGCGCGGGCAGCGCGGGAGCCATCGGAACGGGCCTGATCGGCGCGGTCAACAATCCCTGGGCCTTCGCCACGGTTGCTCTGGTGATCGTCATGGCGGCTGTGGGCGCGTGGCTGGTCCTTTCGGGCCGCATCACGATCAATCGGAGGAAGTCGACATGATCGCGGCCGCTCTCGCCTTCCTGCGCCTCATCCCGCTCAAGGTCTGGATCGGGGGCTTTGCCGCTCTCGCCATCCTCGCCTCGGTCTGGTGGTACGGCCATCGGCAATACAACGCGGGCTGGCATGACGCCCTCGCGACCGTCTCCGCACAGAACGAAACCGCCCGCAAGGCCGCCAAGGACGCACAGAGCGCCGTGGACGCCTGCTATTCGCAAAACGGAGAGTGGGATGTCACCACCGGTTCTTGCCGCTAGCGCCCTGCTTCTGGGCCTCACAGCCTGCGCCACGACGAAACCCGCCACGGTGCAGGGTGAATGCCGCGCCTTTCTCGATCCCGGCAGGGTGGTGAAGGGTGCCGAGCGCATCGACCAGCGATGGATCGACAAGACCATCGAAACCGGCGTGCAGGTCTGCGGATGGCCGCGCCCGAAGGCCTCGAACAAATGAGCCCGACCATGCCCGAACGGCTTGCCGCCATCGAAGCCGTTCTAACCCGCCTTGAAGAGAAGGTGGACGAGCAGGGCAAGCGGATAACCAACGTCGAAAGCACTCTGACTTCGTGGAAGGGGGGCGGTCTGGCACTCACCGGACTTATCGGCCTCATCGCCACGCTGGGCGGAATAGCCGCCTACCTCTCCGGGCTTTTCTCCCGGTAATCCCCGAAAGGACACATCATGTCCCGACGTGCCTGGATCGGCGCGGCGCTGTTTGCTGCCGTCGCTGCACTGCTGGTTTCGCTGGCGAGCTGTGGATCGGCTCCAAAGCCTCACGGCTCCGATTCCATGCTCAACATCTACGCCGGGGAGGCAATGGGCTCTGGCGTCTATATCGGCAACGGCATGGTGGTGACTGCGGCGCATGTCGTGGCGCATGTCGGGCCGGGAGCCGAGGTCAAGCTGAAGACCGACGATGGCCGGGAAATCTCGGGCGAGGTCGCATGGCTCGCGCCCAAATACGACGTGGCTCTGGTCCGCGTAAAGACAATCGAGAACGTGGCCTCTGCCGATCTTGCCTGTCGGTATCCAGTTGTTGGCGAGCCGGTGGTGGTCGACGGCAACCCCGTCATGCTCAAGTTCATGCGAACCTGGGGCCGGGTTTCCTCCGCGCGGATCGAAACGGTCGGAGACTGGAAGGAAGCCTTCGTGGTCGATGCCACGATTGCCCCCGGCGTTTCCGGTGGCCCGGTGTTCGATCATACACACCGCGTCCTCGGCATCATTGTCGGGGAACCACAACTCCGGGGCATGGGCGTGTTTGACTATGCCATAGCCGTCCCATCCTCGACGATCTGCACGCTGCTCGGCCGGAAGGTGTCGTGAATGCCAACACCTCCCATATCGGAAGACCTTCTTCGGGAGGCCGTGGCGGTTCGCAAACAGCACGCCACCACGACAGCTGCGGCAGAAGCCCTAGGCATTCCCCGCACCACCCTGCATTCCCGCCTGAGCGAGGCTGCAGCGCGCGGTCTGGACGGCTCCGTTCCCGAACCCCTTCCCGAAGGCCGCACGATCAGCGGCGTCTCCACGCTCTACGATGCAGACGGTAAAGTCCGCGCTCAATGGGTGAAGGAGAAGACCGAGCCCAACACGCTCGATATAATCGAGAACCTGAAAGAGGCGTTCGCGGATTATGAAACGCGCCATCAGCCTCTTCCTGCCCCAGAAAACCCCTCCACCGAACTCCTCACCCTCATCCCCTGCAATGACTGGCACATCAACCTCCTAACGTGGGAGCGCGAGGTCGGGCAGAACTGGGATCTTGGCATTGCCGAGCAGGTTATCGGTGACAGCATCGAGGAAGCCATCGCCCGCTCCCCGGCGGCTGACACGGCTATCGTGCTGGGCGGCGGCGATCTCATGCACGCCGACAACAACGAAAACCGCACGGCGCGCTCGCACAACGTCCTCGACGTGGATGGGCGCCACCAGAAGGGGCTAGAGGTCGCCTGCCGGCTGAAGGTCCGAACCATTGACGCCGCACTCAAGCACAACGCCCGCGTCATCGTCCGCATCCTCCCCGGAAATCACGATGAGCACACCGCCACGGCGGTCGCCTATTTCCTCCTCGCCTGGTATCGCAACGAGCCCCGCGTCACGGTCGATGTGGATGCCTCGCTGTTCTTCTGGCACCGCTTTGGGAAGGTGATGATCGGGGCCACGCACGGCCACACCGTCAAGCTACGCGATCTTCCGCAGATCATGGCCCATCGCAGGGCCGAGGATTGGGGCGCGACGAAGTTCCGCTACTGTCACGGCTTCCATGTCCATCATAAATCGCAGATCGCGACCGAGGGCTGTGGAGTAATCGCGGAGAGCCATCAGGCCCCAATTCCGCAAGATGCTTGGCACTATGGCGCCGGGTTTCTTTCCGGTCGGTCTGTGCAGACCATCACATACCACCGCGAATTCGGTGAGACCTCCCGCGTAAGAGTGGCGATCCTCGATGCCTAAGCCCGGGGAGCACTACCGAACCCTGCTGGCCCAATTCCTTGAAGCCGAAGTAGTGGTGCATTCCACCTTCCACCATGAAGGCCGGGATTATGCCGTGGTCAGGCATCGCGCCGGGAACGAGGATCATTTCCACGTCCGGCTTTTCGAGCACCTGACACCCACCGAACAAGCCTCACCAGACCAGTCCCGATAATCCCCCATATCGCCAGATAGCCGTAGGGTAGGCGCATCAGCCCCGCTCTTCCTTCTCGATAAGCACGCTCAATAAGCAATCCAGGATAGCAAGAGGTCTGGTGTTGCCATAGGCGGCTGCTTCCAGCCCTTCCCATTTGATGTGGGCTGCCGGTCGCCTTCCGCCCAAAACGTCGATTTCGCAGCTCGGAAGCTCTTTCTCGGCCAGCACGATGGCTTCCCCGAGCGAAGCTGCGTACGAGAATGGGGGTGCGTCGCCGCCCCATTGCCACCACAACTCATGGTCGATCTCGTCGCTCGGTCCATCCGCATTCCTGACCATATCCCGTAACCGGGTGAGGGTGGAGAGGCGGTCAGTCATGGGAGGGGTCCGCGATCTCGGGCTCTTCGCCCCGCGCAAGAATTTCGTTCGCCGCCGTCGTCGGCTTCTCCCAAGCCTCAGCGCGCCGGTTCCACCGCTCGGCTTTCGAGTCATCTTCGTCCAGCTTGGACAGGAGCCACAAGCGCCGCATTTGCAGCCCTTCGTGCTCGCCTAGGATGGCGAATATCTTCAGGAGGGCGTCGCGTTCGCGGATGGCCTCAGCGGCTTCGCGCAGCAGGTGCGCGGCCAAATCCCACCGTTTGGTTCTGCCCTCCTCAAACTGCGCGGCGTATGCCTCCAGAGAGGCCGGGGCGTTAGCGTTCTTGAGACTGGTTGGAGGAATATCCAGGCGGGTGGTGCTGCCCCAGACTTTGACGCGATCAGTCATGGGTCTCCTCCTCGGGCGAGAGGACAAGCATTGTGCTGTCATCGTTTGATCCGTGTCGCGTCCAGCCGCCCTGACAGGCATAGAACGCGCCGCGCACGATGTTCAGGACGCGCGAGCCGTCATGCAGCTTCCCAAGAATGGCCTTCTCGGTGTCGCTCTGGGGCGTGAGAACGATCTGCTCCCGCCCATCTTCGATGTATAGCGCGATCTTCATCACCACACCTCCACGAGAACGGGAGAGAGGACAAAAGGTGGGAAAGATCGCGACGAGACGGGACGATATGCGCTGAGAGTCGAATCTTTCCCACTTCCTCTCAAGTTATTGAAAACACTAAAAAATGGTGGCCCGCCCCTGGGCACCATTTCCCTATCCAGCGTCCGAATTCGTCCGTTTCAGCTTCGGGAAGGCCTGGGCTTCCGCGCGGAAACCGCTATTCCAGCGGTGAACGCCAGGCAGGCTAGGAGCGCAATTGTCAGCGAGGCGACCGCGGACGTGTGCTGGATGGTCTGGGCGACGACGAAGGCGAAGATCGCCAGGCCGCCAACGCCCAGCAGCGCCGCATGGGCGAGATTGGCGAGCATTTCGAAGCCGTACCTCGACCGCACCGACGTCGTGATCATGAGAAGGGCGACCGGCAGCGCAACGATGATGCCGCCGATTTCGGGGCGCAGCAGGTGTCCCGTAAGGCATGCGGTGGCCACGATGACCCCTCCGATCAATCCCCGCAAAAGGGCTTCCTTCACGTTCAGGTGGCGCGGGATCAGGTGGTTGCTCAGGAACTTTCCCACCCATGCACGGGAGGCGAAGGTCAGCAGGACAAACCCCGCCATCAGGATCGGCAGCGGAAGGCGGAGGGGAACCAGCACCACGACGGCGACGAGCCACATCGTCAGGGCAAGAAAAAGAGACAGGGGAGCTGGAAGCCCCCGTCGGGCGCTGAACACGAAGCTGACCAGAAATGCCTGAGTGCCGTACAAGGCTGCCAGGGCCGCCCGGCTGACCTCCAAGACGGTCAGCGGCTCCTGGTCCATCGCGATGAAAGCGATTCCCGGCCCGATGATGATCGGGACCCCTGTCAGATAGCCGCCGAAGGTCGGGCCGAACCGGTTCACCGAAATGAGCACGAACGCGACGATCGCCGCGGTCGCGGCACCCCGTATCAGAAACTGCACCAGGTCAGAGGCAAGCAGGGTCATGATGGAAACTGGCTGCGGCTGTGGGAGGGGAATGGCGGGAGCCGGAAGAGGTCGCGGCTCGGCATGTCCGCAAGGACCGCGGTGGGCGACCGGAATGGCCGACCTTATGAGCGCGTCTCGGGCGGGGGCGGATTGAACGCGGCCATCATGGCTTCACACGTCAGCCGATTGTGCTCTTCAAGCCGTTCCGCCAGGTCCAGCCGCGCCCGCGCCCGCAATGCGACGATGATCCGCTCATGCTCGGCAAACGAGTTGGTGAGCCGCTCCTGCGAAATGTTGATCGCAAAGCGGAAGCACCAAATCTGCTGCTGCAGCATGTCGTAATGCTGGATCAGGATCGGGTTGCCTGACGCCAGTGCCAGTCTCCGGTGGAACTGGTAATTCTGGCGGGTGTAGGCCGCATGATCGTGGCTGACTTCGCCAAGCCTCAGATGGAGGGTTTCCAGCTCCTGGATGTCCTCGTCTGTCGCCCGCTCCGCGGCGGTCAGCCCGATCAGCCGCTCCAGGGCTCCCTTCACCTCGAAAATCGGCTGGATCCGCTCGGCATCCACCGGAGCGACGATGGCTCCCCGGTTGGGCCTCAGGATGACGAAGCCTTCGACGGCCAGGGCCTTCAGTGCTTCCCTCAGCGGTGTCCGCGAAACGGAGAAGCGCTGGCAGAGAGCAGCCTCCGGGATGCGGCTGCCGCTCGGCAATTCCCCTTCCAGAAACAGATTCCGGAGCTTCGTCACGATCGTCTCGTGCAAC
>Ga0164243_10005009_pt1 | contig 20391 bp, 17 predicted proteins | sample OricompcompostOP_FD_108781 | JGI IMG/M metagenome (GOLD analysis project Ga0164243, IMG submission 108781) | Organic Plus compost microbial communities from Emeryville, California, USA - Original compost - Organic plus compost (OP) | ecosystem: Engineered > Solid waste > Mixed feedstock >...
CACGCCACGCAGTTCTTCGAGTTCATGAAGGGTCTCGCGGACCTGTCGACGGTCGACGGGACGGTGCGGGTGCCTCCGGCGAGGTTCCAGCCGATGGCCTCGGACGACGTGGCCGCGGCGGTGTGCCGCGCGGCGGTCGCCTCCCCGCTCGACGGCATGGTCGAGGTCGGCGGTCCCGAGGCGCTCCTCCTGGCCGACCCCATCGGCACGGCCCTGTCCGCCGCGGGCGACCCGCGCGAGATCGTGACGGACCCCGAGGCGAGCTACTCGGGCGCCCCCGTGACCGAGTCCACCCTCCTCCCGGGCCCGGACGCGGAACTGGCGACGACGCGGTACGAGGACTGGCTGGCGGCGCAGCAGTAGACACGTGCCGCGTGGTGTGGCCCTCGTCTTCGGGCGAGGGCCGCAGGCGTGCCCTGTGCTATGAACGGGCGATGCGACTCAAGATCGAGAAGACCGGTGCGCGCGCGTGGGACGAGGCGCACCTGAAGGAGCTCTTCAGCGAGGGGTTTCCGGAGTTCGTCACGGCCGACCGGGTGGTGAAGAACTACATAGGCAGGGTGCGGGAGTTCTTCGCCGGCCTGGACCTGATGCTGGTGGACGAGGACGGCGTGCCGGTGGCCTCGGGGTGGGGTGTTCCGATCCGCTGGGACGGCCGCCCCGAGTCGCTGCCGTCGGGCTACACCGAGGCGCTGGTCCACTCCGTGGAGGGCCATGAGCGGGGCGTCGCGCCGGACACGCTGGTGATCTGCGGGGCGATCGTCACCCCGTCGCTGAAGGGGCGCGGGCTGGCCGGGGAGACGCTGAAGGCGCTGCGTGCGGCGGCGAAGGACGCCGGCTGGGAACGGGTGATCGCCCCGGTCCGTCCGACGGCCAAGGCGCGGTACCCGCTGACCCCGATCGAGACCTACATGCGCTGGACCCGCGAGGACGGCTCGGCTCTCGACCCGTGGATCCGCACGCATGAACGCCTGGGCGCCACCTTGCTGTCGGCCGCCCCGGCGTCCCAGACCATGACCGGCACGGTCGCGGAGTGGGAACGCTGGACGGGCCTGGTCTTCCCGGAGTCGGGTGACTACGTGATCCCGGAAGGCCTCACGCTGCTGCACATCGACCGGGAGTCGGGCGAGGGCGTGTACAGGGAGCCGAACGTGTGGATGCGGCACCGCTGACGTCGCATCACGCGGGGCCGCAGCCCGGACGGGTGAGGGACCACCCGTCCGGGCCGCGGCGTGCCGCTCCGTGCTGTGTCGGCTCAGCCGAAGGCGTCGGCTCAGCCGAAGTCCACGTCGCTGCACATCAGGTAGGCCTGGTCGAGGTGGGAGGCCTGCCAGATGGTGAAGACGATGTGGTGTCCGGAGTAGCCGGAGGTCTGCACCGGGAACGTGATGTCGTTCGCCGGGGCGTAGCGGCCGGTCTGGGTGATGAAGTCCAGGTCGTCCCAGCCGAGGGCCTCGGTCTTCGGGTCGAAGCCCTGCTTGCTGACGTACACCTTGAAGTAGTCCGCGCCGTGCGACGCCTGGTCGTACAGGTGGATGGTGAAGTTGTCACCGACGGGCGTCGTCGTCCACGGACCCGGGTTGTTGAGGCTCTCGAAGTTCGGGTGGTTGTTGCTGCAGAGCTTGCCGTTCGGGATCCGCGCCTCGAACTGGCCGCCGAGGCCGTCCTGGAGCATGCTCATCCAGTTCCACATGGTGTTGGGGTTGGCCTGGTAGGCCTGCCAACACATGGGGTCCTCCTGCGCCATGGCGGGATTCATGTGGTCGTTACCCCACTCCTCCCAGCAGTGGTACGCGCGGGAGGCGGGTCCGACGACGGAGCCGTGCGCCTGGGCGGTGCCCGAGAACGTCAGCGCGCCGGCCAGCACGGCGAACAGCATCAGGAACGCCTGGAGGAGGCGGCGTCCGGTCGGCCGGGAAGTACCGGCGGATAAATGCGAGTTGTGCATGGGGGGATGACTCCAATCCTGTGGGTGAAACCTGATGGGAGCGCTCCCAAAGGTAGAAGGCGTGCGTGCAGGTTTCGTGGAGCGAACGAAACGGTTTCGGGGAGACGTTCGGCCGCATTCGGTCGGCCAACACGTCCGACATGAATGATCCGCATACTGGGCAGCCGCATCCTGCCTGTTCAGGCGGCCGGTTGAGGCACGATCAAGATCGAATCACCCTCAATTCATCCCGGTAATTTCGATTACAGCTGCTTTGCGTCGTCGAAATGTTTCGACTGAGCGAACTCATCCAGCTCGACTCGGTGACGCATACGCCGGGGTCGCATCGGTGAAGGCGCCGTGGACGAGGGCCACGGCGGGCTCGGGAGAGGGGGAGCGGTGCGGTGCCGCCGGGCCGACGGAACGGGGTCGCCCTTCGCTTCGACGACCGGGCCGGCGACCCATGTGCGGCAACAGCCGCGCACACAGGCAACGGCGCCGGGCCGGCCCCCGTGAAGGGGCCGGCCCGGCGCCGTCCGTGCGGCCGGTCTCCCGGCCGGAGGTCAGACCTTCTCCGCGACGCGCTCCTCGGCCGCCACCGGGGCGGGGGACGCCGGCGCCGTCTCGTCGGGCGCCGCGTTCAGCTCCGCGAGCATCGTCTTGGTGAAGCCGAACCAGTACGTCGCCACGAAGCCCGCCACATAGCCGACGATCAGGCCGGCCGCGTAGACGGCGATCGTCTGCGCCAGGCCGTGGTTGCCGTCGAGGAGGGGGAACAGCGCCCAGCCGGACGGGCCGATCGCCGTGGAGCCGACGTCCGTGCCGAGCTGGTTGAACAGGCCGACGAACGCGCCGCCGAAGGCGCCGCCCGCGCAGGCGGTGACGAACGGGCGGCCCAGGGGCAGGGAGACGCCGTAGATCAGCGGCTCTCCGACACCCAGGAAGCCCGGCCACAGGGCGGACTTGATGGTCGTGCGGATCGAGGTGTTGCGGGGCAGCCGCAGGTAGATCGCGAGGGCCGCGCCGACCTGGCCCGCGCCCGCCATGGCGAGGATCGGCAGCAGCACGGTGAAGCCGGCGCCCTCGATCAGCGTGGTGTGGATGGGGATGAGCGCCTGGTGCAAACCCAGCATGACCAGCGGGAGGAACAGACCGCCGAGGAGGAAGCCGGCGCCCGCGCCGCCGTGGGCGAGCAGCCAGTCGGCGGCCTCGCCGATCCAGGACGACACCTCACCGGCGAGGAACATCAGCCCGAACAGCGTCGCCAGACCGGAGACCAGCACGGTCACGGTGGGCGTGACCAGCACGTCGACGGACTCCGGGACCCAGCGGCGGCACCGCTTCTCGACGTACACGCCGAGGCAGGCCGCGGCCAGCGCACCGAGGACACCGCCCTGGCCGGGCGAGAGGTGCTGGCCGAAAGCCTCGACGTCGGCGACCTTGGCGTAGACGATGATCGACGCGACGGCGCCGCCGAGGATCGGTGTGCCGCCGAACTCCTTGGCGGTGTTGTAGCCGACGAAGACGGCGATCAGCGCCATGAAGCCGGAGGCGATGGCGGCCAGCGCCGGGGTGATCCCGGGCAGCCAGCCGAGGTTGACGAGCAGGCCGTTGAGGCCGGCGATGATGCCGCAGCCGATGAGCGCGGGGATGAGCGGCACGAAGATGTTCGCGATGCGCCGCAGGAACAGCTTGAAGGGGGTGGCGTTCTTCGCCTTCCGCTCCGCGCGGAGCGCCGCCCCCTGCGCCGCGAGCTCCTCGGCGGTCACGGGGTCGGAACCGCCCGCGGGAGCGGCGGGCTCCTCCGGGGCGTCCGCCCGCTCCTCGGCCACCAGGGCCTCGAACTCCGGGGTGACACGGGCGACGGCGCCCGGGCCCAGCACGATCTGGTAGGTGTCGTCCTCGACGACCCCCATCACCGCCGGCAGTGCCTTGAGTGCCTCCTCCTGGACGAGGGACCGGTCGCGCAGGCCCAGCCGGAGCCGGGTCATGCAGTGGGCCACCGACGTCACGTTCGCCGCGCCTCCGACCAGGGGGAGGATGGCGGCAGCAGTGGCGCGATGCTTGTTCTCTTCGCTCATGGTGCGGTCATGCCTTGCTGTGAGGTGGGGCAGGCCGCGTCAGGCGGCTGCGGCTTCCAGTGCCTTCCGCAGGTGCCCGTGGGCATCCTGCAGCAGGCGGGCTGCGGTGGGGGCGTCCACGGACGCCAGGAGGGTGAGGATGGAGTTCTTGACCTCGCCGTCGTTGTCGGCGAGGGCGGTCTCGACGGACTCGTCGCGCGCGCCGGTGGCGAGGGAGACGATCCGGTGGGCGCGCGCCCTGAGCTTCTCGTTGGAGGCGCGGACGTCGACCATGAGGTTCCCGTAGGTCTTGCCCAGCTTGATCATCGTGATGGTCGAGATCATGTTGAGCACCAGCTTCTGCGCCGTGCCCGCCTTGAGCCGGGTGGAGCCCGTCAGGGTCTCGGGGCCGACCACCACCTCGATGCCGTGGTCGGCGGCCGCGGCCAGCGCGCTGTCCTCGTTGCAGGACAGGCCGACGGTGAGCGCCCCGAGGGCGCGGGCGTGGCGTACGGCCGCGACGGCGTACGGGGTGCGGCCCGAGGCGGAGATGCCGACGACCACGTCGTCCGCGGTGAGGGCGAGGGCGTCGAGGTCGGCACGGGCGGCGTCCTCGCGGTCCTCGGCGCCCTCCACGGCGTTGACCACGGCCGTGGGGCCGCCCGCGATGAGGCCGACGACCTGGGCGGGGTCGGTGTTGAAGGTGGGCGGGCACTCGGAGGCGTCGAGGATGCCGAGCCGCCCCGCGGTGCCGGCGCCGGCGTAGACCAGCCGGCCGCCGCGGGCCATGCGGGCGGCGACGCCGTCGATCGCGGCGGCGATCTCCGGCAGCCGGGAGGCGACGGCCGTGGTGACGGTGGCGTCCTCCGCGTTCATGAAGCGGGCGATGTCGAGGGTGGGCAGGCGGTCGATGTCCGCCAGCTCCGGGCGGTACGCCTCCGTGGTCATGGTGGCCAGCTGCTCACGCAACCGGCCGCTCTCCACGGCGTCTGCGGCGGGCACGGACGTCACTCTCCCGGGGTCGAAATTTACTTTCGGTCGATCACTTGATCCTGAAAGATATTTTCAGCCATCGCGCCCGTCAAGGGTCGTCGTGCAAAGGTCCGATCACGACTTCGCGGCGGGTCGCACTCCTCACGGGCATCCACACGGAATGGCCCATTCCACTACTGTCGCCGCCACGTCACCCCCTCCCACAGGCCCGGACCGGGTGACGTGCGCCACCTCACACCGGGACACCCCCGTGACCGTGTAGAAGGGACCGGTGAACAGCACCGGAGACCTCGCCGCGGAGCGCCCCGAGCGTGCCCGCCCCACGCCGCACAGCCTGACGGGGGTCGGCGTCGCCGTCCTTGACGCCGAGGGCCGCGTCCTGCTGGGACTCGGCCACGACGGCCGCTGGGAGCTGCCGGGCGGCAAGGTGGACCCGGGTGAGGACTTCGAGACGGCGGCGGCGCGGGAGCTGGCGGAGGAGACCGGGCTGTCGGTGCCGGCCACGGCCGTGCGGGTCCTGGCCGTGGTGGTGGACGGCCTGCGCGGGCTCACCCGGGTGACGGCCGCCGCGGTCGCCGAGGGGGCGGAGGGCACGCCCGAGGTGACGGAACCGGACAAGATCGTGCGCTGGGAGTGGTTCGCGCGGGACGCGGTGCCGTCGGCGCTGTTCGGACCGTCGGCGTCGGTGCTGGACTGCGTGTGGCCGGAGGCTTCGCCGCGCGGGGCGGCGAAGGCACACCACTACCCGGTCCGGCCGGCAGGGTGAGGGCAACACCGTTCCCGCCACGCCGGGTTGAAGCGCGGGGTGGCGGGGCGCGGCTGCACTACGATGCGAACGTTGTCGCCGCGGTCTTGTGATATGACGTCAATCACCTTGCCGGACACGGTAGTTGTCGCCGCAGGTGCCCTGTTCCTCCCCCACACTCAGGAAAGAAGCGGATGCGGATCAAAGACGTGAGCGTCGCACTCGTCGGTTCCACCCTGGTCGTCACCCTGGCGGCGTCCCCCGCCCTCGCCGACTCCGCCGCGCCCTCGCTGCCGGCGCCCGACGTCGCCGCCGTGGCCGCGGTGCACCGGACGGCGCTGTCCCAGGGCGCACCCGGAGCGCTGACCCGGATCGACGAGGGGCCGCGCAGCTACCACGTCGCCACGGGAGAGGCCGACACCGCCGCGCACACGCCGATGGACACCGGGCGGCGGTTCCGCGTGGGGAGCGTCAGCAAGACGTTCACCACGGTGGTGCTGCTGCAGCTCGTCGCCGAGGGCAAGGTCGACCTCGACGCGCCGGCCAACCGCTACCTGCCCGAGCCGCTGCCCGACGAGCGCATCACGGTCCGTCATCTCCTGAGCCACCGCAGCGGGTTGTACGACTACACCAACGACATGTTCTACAACACCGTCCCCGGCTTCGAGGCGGTGCGGAACAAGGTCTTCAGCTACCAGGAGCTGATCGACCTGTCGACGGCGAAGCCGCTGAACAACGCGCCGGGCGCCGCGTACAGCTACTCCAACACCAACTTCGTCGCGCTGGGCGCCATCATCGAGCATGTGACGGGCACGCCCGTCGCCACGCACTACCAGCGGCGCATCTTCGCGCCCCTGCGGCTGAAGAACACCTCGTACGTCCACCCGCGGACCACCATCTCCGGCACGTACGCGCGCGGTTACCTGCGGCAGGACGACACCACGCTGCCGCTGGTGGACTCCACCGAGCAGACCGTCTCCTGGGCGCAGTCGGCGGGCGCGGTCATCTCGGACGCCAAGGACCTCAACCGGTTCTTCTCGGCGCTGCTCTCGGGGAAGCTGCTGCCCGAGGAGCAGCTGCGGGAGATGACCACGACGGTCCCGGTCACCGCCGACGGCAAGCAGTCGTACGGTCTGGGGCTGCGCGGGCGGACGCTGTCCTGCGGCACCACGGTGTACGGGCACACCGGCACCGTGCAGGGCTACTACACGTACGCCTTCACCACGAGCGACGGCCGGCGCAGCATGACGTCGCTGGCGAACACCTCCAACAACGGCACGGTGAACACCACGCTCGGCGCCACGCTGGAGGCGTCCTTCTGCGGCACCGATCCGGCGGCCGCGGTCCGGCGGGCGGCCGCCTCCGCGGAGCGGTTCACGGAGGACATCGCGCCGCAGATCGCCCGCGACTGATCGTTCGCGCGCTGACGGGCGCGAAACCCGCGCCCGTCAGCGGCTGTTTCCGTCGTGCCGCAGGCGGTCCCGGGCCTCGGTGGCGATCACGGCGGCCTGGATGCGGCGCTCCACGCCGAGCTTGGCGAGCAGGCGGGAGATGTGGTTCTTCACCGTCTTCTCCGCGAGGTAGAGCCGCCGGCCGATCTGGCGGTTGGTGAGGCCCTCCCCGATCAGCTCGAGGATCTCCCGCTCCCGCTCCGTGAGGCCGGGCAGGACGTCCTCCTCCTGCTCCTTCCGCGGGCCGCCGCGCAGGCGTTCCATCAGCTTGGTGGTGGCGCTCGGGTCGAGCAGCGACTGGCCGCGCGCGACCGTGCGGACGGCCTCGACGAGGTCGGAGCCGCGGATCTGCTTGAGGACGTAGCCGGACGCGCCGGCCATGATCGAGTCCAGCAGGGCCTCCTCGTCGTCGAACGAGGTGAGCATCAGACACGCCAGGTCCGGCATCCGGGAGCGCAGTTCCCGGCAGACGGTCACGCCGTCGCCGTCGGGCAGCCGGACGTCGAGGACGGCGACACGCGGGCGCAGGGCGGGGACGCGCACGAGGGCCTGCTCGACGGTGGCGGCCTCGCCGACCACCGTGATGTCCGGCTCGTCGTTCAGCAGGTCGTGCACCCCGCGCCGGACCACCTCGTGGTCGTCCAGGAGGAAGACACGGATCTGCCCGTCGTCGGGGCCGGGCTGCTCGCCGTCCGCCATCGAAATGCTCCTTGCTGTGCGCGGGGGTGTTCCACCAGGATCCTGGCCCGTCCGGGGCCGCCGTACCAGGGCCGTTCGGCCCTGATCACCCACGCGGGGGCCTGCCTGCACCCCTGCGATCAGCCTCGCCCGGCCCGGCGGCCATGGCAACTCCCCTTACAGCCATCCTCGCCGCGCCGCCTGCCAGGCGAGCTGCATACGGGTGGTCGCGCCCGCGAGTTCCATCAGGCGCTGGATGCGGCGCTGCACCGTGCGGCGGCTGAGGCCCATCTGGGTGGCCACCGCCTTGTCCGCGACGCCGGCGACAAGGAGGGCGAGCAGGCGGCGGTCCGTCGCGCCGAGGGGGTCGGGGACGCCCGCCGCGTCCGTGCCGGAGACGGCGCCGGTGTCGTCGACGTCGAGCGGGACCGCGTCCTCCCAGTACCGCTCGAAGAGGGCGACCAGCGCGGCGAGCAGGTTGCTGTCGCGGACCAGCGCGGACGTGGGTTCCTCGGGGCTGCCGTCGGGGCCGCCCGGGACCAGCGGGCAGATCGCGATGGCTCGGTCCGCGACCGCGAGGCGCAGCGGGAGATCCGGCACGGCGCGGGCCATCTCGCCCGCCCTGACCCCCTCGACAACGTTATCGACGGCGCCCTCGTCGTCGAAGAACGCCTTCTCGTACAGCACCCGGTAGCGCACGCCCCGGGCCAGCGCGTCGAACTCGGCGCGGTTGCTGCCGGACGGCATGGCCACGTACTGGGCCTTGCAGAACCACAGCATCTCGTCGCGGGCGCCGTCCTGGATCTGGCGCAGGTGCTGGCGCAGCGCCTCCGCGCCGGTGATGACCTCGATGAGCTGGCCGAGGTCCTGGCGGCGCATGGTCTCGCGGTAGGACTCGAGCAGGGCGGTGGCCTCGGCGCGGGCCAGGTCGAGCGCGTCGGCGCGGCGCTTGAGGCGGGGCAGCAGGGCGACGTCGGGCGGGGTGGGGCGGTACTGGCGGGGCAGTCCGTCGCTCTGGCTGACCAGGTTCTTCGCGGCGAGCGCGTCCAGCACGTGCCGGGTGTGCTCGGGTTCGAGGCCGGCCCGGTCGGCGACCTCGCGGGCGGTGGCCCGGCCCATCGTCACCAGCAGGCGGTAGACGGTCTCCTCGGTGCCGGTGACCCCGGCGGCCTCCAGTGTCACGGCGCCCTCCCCCGCACGACGATATTCAAACGCCTGAACGGTTGAATACCGTACAACAGTCGGCGGGGGAACGGGCGGCCGTGCCCCGTTCCCCCGCCGTCCCTGCTCAGCCGCGCTGCCCGTACGCCCGGGTCACGGTCTGGCGGACCGCGGCGCCCGACGCGTCCCGCGCGGTGACGCGCAGGGTCACGGCGGCGTCGCCGCGGACCCCGGCGGGCCGGGTGACGGTGGCCGTGAAGGTGTTGCCCTTCCCGGCGCGCACCGGCGCCTCGGTGAAGTGCCGGCCGTCGTCGTAGGAGACCTCGACCGTGGTGCGCACCCCGCGCGGCGCGGCGAGCCCGTCCTGGTGGCGGACCGTCAGCCGGAGGGTGTGGGTGCGGCCGGGGCCGACGGTGTTGCGCAGGTCGGCCGGTACCTCGGTGTCGACCTGGAGCAGCGGCAGCGCCGCCTGGCCCGTGACCGTGCCCGACGGGAACTCCCAGGTGGTGTCGGTCGCCGTGGCGTACGCCCACTCCGCGGAGTCACGGGCGGTGCGCAGGCGCAGCCGGTACTCCGCGTCGCCGCCGGGCACCTCGACGTCGCGCCAGGCGTCGGCGAGGTCGGCCACCTTGCGGCCGTCGCGGTAGAGCTGAGCCTCGGCCGTCTCCGTCGCCGGCGCCCGTACGCCGACGCCACCGTCGTTGCCGGGGGTGAACCGGGACCAGTGGCCGGGGTCCGAGTCGGTGAACTCGGGAATCCGCAGCCGCAGGACGTCGCCGTCGCGGACGCTGGCGGGCACGCCCGCACGCGGGATGCCGGGCCGGACCACGGCGCCCTGCCACCGCTCGCGGACCTGCTCACCGGCACGGTAGGTGCGGGGCGTGTCCAGGAGCCCGGTGTTCAGCGGCGAGTCGACGTCACCGACCGTCCGGTAGTTCACGACGTGATCCCACTCGGTGGTGCCGGAGGTGACGTACTCGGTGCGGGTGAACGCGGTGGGGACGTGGCGGGTGTACTGGAGCCAGGCGAACTCCTGGTACGGGCGGCGGGCGAACCGCTGTTCGGCGGCCCAGTCCACCCCGCCGTTGTCCGGGTACTCCGAGCGGATCACGGCGCTGTTGCGCTCCGACACCGTGTGCACCACGCGGTCGGGGATGCGTCCCTCGCTGATCTGCATCACGTCGTACAGGTAAGGGCTGCGGGCGGTGCCGCCGAAGGTGACGGTGGTGGTGCGCCGAGCGACGCGCTTCAGCAGGTCGGCGCCCTCCTCGGAGCCGACGCGCACGACCGGCACCTTCCAGCGGTCGCCGTGGGGCGTCCAGCGGGTCCAGCCGGTGGCGGAGAAGTTGACGACCAGCACGGCGCGGACGCCGGCCTGGGCGGCGCGTTCGGCCAACTGCGGCCCTGCGATGCCCTGTTCGTCGGTGACGACGGCGAGCCGGCCCCGCGCCTTGCGGAAGTCGGGTGCCTCCGCGGCACCGGCGTCCACGGCCTGGAGCCGCTCGCCCCGCTGGTCGAACAGGGGCGACTCGGGCATGTAGTAGGCGTCGAGGTCCGGGCCGCCGGTCACGCCGGCTTCGAGCAGCGGGGCGACCAGCTGCCAGCGGGACGCGAACTCGAATGTGCCGTCCGTGACTTGGGTGGTCGGGCTGACGTACAGCGCGGTGGCGATGTCGAAGTACATCGTGCCGTCGATCCAGGCGTGCCCGTCGATCTTCCGGTACGTCTGGTAGCTGAGGACGCCGCGCTGTTCGGCAGGCTTGGGGGTGCGGATCTCGACCTTCACCGTCTTGCGCGGGTCGACCACGACGGTGGTGTCCTTGGTGACCTTGATCTCGGGCAGGACGACCTGGCGGAGCACCTCCTTCCCGTCGCCCGTCCGCTCGACGCCGCCGGAGGTGAGCTGGTAGGTGCCCTCCTCGACCTCGGCCACGGCGTTCTCCCGGTCGGTGTAGCCGACGAAGCCCTCGGCGCCCCAGATCATGGGCAGGTTTTCGACGCTGTTGCCGTCGTTGTCGTAGGAGACGACCTTGAGCCGGTGCACGGGGCCGCGGACGGTCAGGGCGATCGTGGTGTGCACGGTGACCGAGCCGTCGGGGGCCGTGGCGGTCACATGGCCGTAGTAGGCGCCCCGTTCCGCGCGGGCCGGGTCGACGGTGAGCGGCAGGTCGGCGGTGCCGCCGGCGGGCACGGTGACGGTCCGGGCGGCGGGGGTCAGCACCCCGTGGGCGGCCTCCCGGCCGCCGCTGGTGGCGAGCGCGGTCCGCACGTCGAGGGTGACGTCCCGGCCGGAGACGTTGGTGTAGCGGACGGTGTGCGTGCGGGTGCCGGTGTCGTCGGCGGTGTACGTGCCGAGGGAGAGGCCGGCGGTGGCGAGGACGGGGGTGCGGCTCGCGGCGGCGACGTCGATGCGGCCGCCGCCCTGCTCGGTCACGCGTTGACCGTCGATCAGGCGGGCGGTGCTGGTCAGGGCGTCCTTGAGGCGGCTCGCGGTCCAGTCGGGGTGCTGCTGGGCGAGCAGCGCGGCGGCGCCCGCCACATGCGGGGCGGCCATGGAGGTGCCGGAGGCCGCCACGTACGAGGCGTCGACCATCTGGCCCATCGTCGTACCCGCGGCGCGCGCGGCGACGATGCCCACGCCGGGAGCGGTCACGTCGGGCTTGACGGCGCCGTCCCCGGTCCGGGGGCCGCGGCTGGAGAAGTCCGCGAGGGAGTCGTCGCGGTCCACGGCGCCGACCGTGAGGGCGGCGTCCGCGGCGGCGGGCGATCCGATGGTGCCCTGGCCCGGTCCCGCGTTGCCGGCGGCGACGACGAACAACGCGCCGGAGGACGCGGAGAGTTCGTTCAGGGCGCGGCTCATCGGGTCGGTGCCGTCGCTCGGGGCGTCGGAGCCCAGCGACATGTTGACCACGTCGGCGCCGCGCGCGACGGCCCACTCCATGCCGTCGATGACCTGCGACTCGGTGCCGAAGCCGTCGTCGCCGAGGACCTTGCCGATCAGCAGGTCCGCGCCGGGCGCCACGCCCTTGCGGGCGCCGCCGGAGGCCGCGCCGGACCCGCCGACGATCGAGGCGACGTGGGTGCCGTGCCCGAACACGTCGCCGGTACCGGAGCTGCCGGAGAAGTCCTCGGCCTCGCCGATGCGTCCGGCCAGGTCGGGGTGGGAGGCGTCGGCGCCGGTGTCCAGCACGGCGACCTTGACGTCCTCGCCCCGGTGACCGCCCTTCCAGACCTCCGGGGCGCCGATCTGCGCGGTACTGCGGTCCAGCGTCGCCCGCACCCGGCCGTCCAGCCAGACCCGGGGCACGGCGGCGGCGCGCGCGGCGCCGTCCGCGGCGGGGGCGAGGCGCTTCCAGAAGGTGGAGAGGTCGCCCGCGGGGACGCGGACGGCGTCGGCGTCGATGGTCTCCAGGCGGCGGACCTCCGTGCCCTCGGCGGCCAGGCCGGTGAGGCGGCGCAGCGAGGTGTCGGGCACGCCCGCGCCGTCGGCGACGATCAGCGGGAGGGTGTCGGTGTGCGCCTCGTCGTACCCCTGGGCGATGAGCGCGGTCACGTCGAACAGGCCGCGGTCCAGGCGTCCGGCGGTGACGAGTCCTTCCGCGTCGGAGGGCAGGACGGTGAGGTGGCCGTCCTCCTCGACGGTGCGGAAGAGAAGGTGCCGGCGGCCCTCCCCCGGGGTCACCGAGGCGGTGCGGCGGCCGTTCACGTCCGTGCGGACGGTGACCAGGTCGCCGGTGATCAGGCGCACGGTGGCGCCGCTGTCGGCCGCCGGTGCGGCGGCCCGTGCCGGGGCGGTGGGCCCGGCCGTTCCCGCCGCGACCGGTGTCACGGCGCCCGCGGACAGGGTTGCCCCTGCCGCGACGGCTGCCGCGATACGCATTCGTCGTCTCACTCCTGTGCCCTTCGTCGTACGCGTCGTGCGACGCGTCGCGTCGTTGTGCTGTTCACGCGGCCCGCGGTGCCGTCGGTGCTGCACAGGTTCGGTCGCCGGTGCGGGCCGTGTCACCGTTTCGCGCTGGCACAGGTGGGACATGTCGCAACGGCGACACGGCGGCCGCCACTGTGAACTTCTCGTAAGGGAAGTCAAGTGCCACCGGCATCAGGCATGTTGGCTTCCGGAGACTGATACGATCAACGAACTTTCAGCAGGCTGGCGACGCGTCATGAACGCGTACGGGGGACAGTCTCTAAGGCCCCGTCGCTGAGGAGTTGAGGCTTTGTCCCGCCGTGGGTCCGCGCTGCTCGACGGCCCGGACCGGATGTCCGCGTGCGCCGGCATTCTCATGCTCCCGATGCGATGCGACTTGAAGAGAGTCTCATGACGTCATTGATCAAGGATCCGCTGTTGTGGATCCTGCTGGTGGTGCTCGCCGCTGCGGTCCTCGCAGTGCTGCGGGCCCGGAGAACCAATCTGGCGCTCCGAAGAACGAGGAAGGATCTGGAGGCGGGCCTGGGCCAGGCCCAGGGACGGATCGGGCAACTGGAAGCCCACATCGGCTCGCTCGACACCAGGCACCGGGGTGAGCTGGCCGATGTGCGGGCGGACGCCGAGTCGGCGACCAAGGCCGTGCTCAAGTCGGCCATGGGCACGCTCCAGTCGCTCGCCGAGGAGCAGCAGGTGCTCCTGGACCAACTGCTGAAGAAGTACGGCAACGACAGCGAGGTGCTGGCCGATCTGATGTCGGTGGACCACACCGGCAGCCAGTTCAGCCGCCGGGCCAAGGGCATCTCGGTGCTGTGCGGCGGCTGGCTGGGCCGCCGTGACGGGGCGGCGACGGTGTACGACGTCGCCCGCAGCGCCCAGGGCCGCATCAAGGACTTCGACCGGGTCAGCATCCACGCCCAGGTCAGCGTGGCCGTGGCGGGCAAGGCGGTCGAGCCGGTCGCCGTGGTACTGGCGGAGCTGCTGGACAACGCCACGACCTACAGCGCGCCGGGCACCCCGGTGGAGGTCAACATCCAGGCCGTGCCCACGGGTGTGGTGTTCATCGTGGACGACGCCGGCCTCGGCATGGACCAGGAGACCAAGGACCGTGCGGCGGACCTGCTGTCCGCGGACGGCGCGGTCGACATCACCGGTCTCGGCGACCCGCCCCGGTTCGGCTTCGCGGTGTGCGGCATGCTCGCGAACCGCTACGGGTTCCACGTCTCCGTCGGCTCGGTCTCGCCGTACGGCGGTGTGCGCGCGGTGATCCGGGTTCCGGAGAGCCTCCTCTCGGCCGACGTGATCGCGCCCGCCGAGCCGGAGCAGGAGCCCGCCGAGGAAGGCCAGGAGGACGCTCCGCAGCGCCTGGCGCCGGTGCCCGTGGGCCCGACGCTCGTGGTGGGCACGACGTCCGGCGGCCTGCCCAAGCGGCGGCGCCGTCAGGGCCCCATCGCGGTGGTGCCGCCCCCGCCGGACACGGCCGCCCTCGACGAGGAGACCTCCGAGTCGTCCGGCGAAGTCACCGCGTCGCGCCTGGGGGCGTTCGCACGCGGCACCCAGCTCGGACGGACCACGAACACCACGGAAGGACCTGACCACCAGTGAAGACCGACCTGTCGTGGGTGCTGAACGACGTGCTCGAGGTGCGCGGCGCCCGCCACGCCATCCTCGTCTCCGGCGACGGCCTGCTGCTCCAGCGTTCGGACGACATCTCGCGCGACGACGCGGAGACCAACGCGGCCGCGATGAGCTCCATGCAGTCGCTGAGCCGGGCGGTCGCCGGTTTCGTCGGCGCCGGGCACGGCATCTGGAAGCAGACGCTGCTGGAGTACGACGGCGGCTGGATCTTCCTCATCGCGGCCGGGCAGGGCTCCTACCTGGCGGTCTCGGCCGCGGTGGACGTCGACATGGAGGCCATGTCGTTCCGTATGCAGAAGACGGTGACGGCGCTCAACAAGGCCATGAGCGTGGCTCCCCGCTCCGACAACGGTGTCGGCTGATGACGGGTCCAGGCGAGGAATCACCCGTCACCAGTGACTTCGTCCGCTCCTACGTCATCACCGGCGGACGGAGCCTGCCGTCCTCGGACGAACTGGCGCTGCACACCCTCGTCACGCTGGCCCCCGACCGGACGCTGCCGCTGGGGGCCGGCCCCGAGGTGAAGGCGATCTGGGAGCTGTGCTCGGGTGGCTACCTGTCGGTCGCCGAGGTGGCCGGCCACCTCGGCCTTCCGGTCGGGGTGGCCCGGCTGCTGCTCACCGATTTATCGGAACAGGGGCATCTGCTCCGCCGGGCCGAGCCGCCCCGGGCCCAGAACGTTGACAGAGCGACCCTCGAGAAGGTTCTGAATGGACTCCAATCCCTCATCGGCTGAGACGGCCCAGAAGTCCATCTACGTCTCCAGCGCGGTGACCAACGCCGCAAAGATCCTCGTCGTCGGGCACTTCGCCGTGGGCAAGACGACCTTCATCGGCTCGCTGTCGGAGATCACGCCGCTGCGCACCGAGGAGAAGATGACCCAGGCGTCGGCGCACGTCGACGACCTCAGGGGCGTCACCGGCAAGACCACCACCACGGTCGCGCTGGACTTCGGCCGTCTCACCCTCAGCGACGACCTGGTGCTGTACCTCTTCGGCACGCCGGGACAGCAGCGGTTCATGCAGCTGTGGGAGGACATGGCACGCGGGGCGCTGGGCGCGCTGCTGCTGGTCGACCCGGCGCGGCTGGAGGAGACCTTCCCGGTCATCGACCTCATCGAGGGCTACGGCCTGGAGTACGCCATCGCCGTCAACTGCTTCGACTCCGCCCCCGTGTACGAGGAGGCGGAGGTGCGTGAGGCGCTCGACCTGCTGCCGGACACCCCGGTCGTCCACTGCGACGCCCGGGACCAGCAGTCGTCCGCGAAGGCGCTGATCGCGCTGGTGCGGCACCTGCTCGAGCGCACGTCCTGACCTCCTCGCGTCCGCCCGGTCCGGGGGCCGGAGGGCCCCGGCCTTCCGGCCCCCGGCTCCCGGTCACCGTGCACCGCCCCCGGTCCACGGTTGTTTCAGTTAGGAAGACTTGATGGAAGCTCACTCCCCGTCCGCGTCGGGTGCGGGCAGATGCCCCATGCACGACGCCGGTTTCGCCACCGATCCGCACCAGGTCTACGACCGGCTGCGGGAACACGCCCCGGCCGGTCCGGTGGAGCTCGCCCCCGGTGTGGACGCCACGCTGGTCGTCGGGCACGAGATGGCGCTGCGGGTGCTGCAGAACACGGAGCTGTTCGCCCGTGACGCCCGCCGCTGGAAGGCCCTGAACGAGGGCCGTATCGGCCTGGACAGCCCGGTGCTGCCGATGATGGCGTACCGGCCGAGCTGTCTGTTCACCGACGGCGCGGTGCATCTGCGGCTCCGCAAGGCCGTGGTGGACAGTCTGGCGCGGCTCAACACCACGCGGATCCGGCGTGACGTGGAGCCGATCGCCGACTACCTGATCGACCGGTTCAGCGAGCTGGGCCGGGCCGACCTGCTGGGCGACTACGCCAAGCTGCTGCCGCTGCTGCTGTTCAACAAGCTGTTCGGCTGCCCGGCGGGAATCGGCGACACCGTCACCTCCGCCGTGTCGGCGATCTTCGACGGCAAGGACGCGGTGCGTGCCGACGAGGAACTGACGTCGGCCCTCATGGAGTTGATCGCGCTCAAGCGCCGCAGCCCCGACGACGACGTCACGTCGTGGCTGATCCAGCACCCCGCCGGGCTGACCGACGAGGAACTCAAGGACCAGCTGGTGCTGTTGATGGGCGCCGGCATCGAGCCGGAGCGCAACCTCATCGGCAGTTCGCTGATGCTGCTGCTGTCCGGGGCGGGCGCCCGGGAGAGCGGCATGCTGATCGAGGAGGCGATGGACCACGTGCTGTGGAACCAGACGCCGATCGCCAACTACGCCACGCACTACCCGGTGCGGGACGTGGACCTGGGCGGTCATGTGGCCGAGGCGAACACGCCGGTGGTCATCTCCTTCGCGGGGGCCAACGCCGACCCGGCGCTGGAGGAGGCCCGCCGCGTGCACAGCAAGGGCGCCCATCTCGCATGGGGCGCGGGGCCGCACGCCTGCCCCGCGAAGGACCCGGCGCAGGTCATCGCGACCACCGCGATCGAGCGGCTGCTGAACGCGCTGCCCGATCTGGAGCTCGCCGTGCCGGAGAAGGAACTGGAGTGGCGGCCGGGGCCGTTCCACCGCGCGCTGGTGTCCCTGCCCGTGACGTTCAGCCCCACGCCGGCCACCCGCACGGCCACGGCCATGCGTGAGCGGGTCGCGGCGATGCCCGAGGCGGAGCGTCCCGCCTCCGTGCCGTCGTCCCAGCCGGCCCGTCAGACGCCGACGCGCAAGAAGGGGTTCTGGAGCAGCTTCCTGGACGTCTTCCGTGTCTGACGCCACCACCGGTGGCGCCACAACCAGAGCTCACGGAACGGCAGTTGGCAAGTGCTTGGCATGTGACAGGTGCAACACTCAACGACACATGACATACACATCAGGAAGGGTAGGTTCCGGCGGTAACGGTAGCGTCCAGCCGAAGGAGCACCACGTGACCGCCGTTGGCGACATAAGCGGCACCGCCATCAGTGACCGCCGAGCCGTCGTTTCCCTTCTCCGCCACCTCCGTTCGCCGGAGGGGCAGGCAGACCCCCTGCCCGTCTGGGAGGGGCTGCGCTCCATGGGGGACGTCGTGCGCGCCCCCTGGGGCGCCTACTTCGTCACCTCGTTCGAGGCATGCAGCCAGGTCCTGCGGTCCAGGAACTGGCTGGTGCCGGACTTCGCCTGGCAGGAGCGGCAGCCCGACCCGCGCCGCTGGCAGGAGCTGGCCACCCAGGAACTCACCGGCACCCTGTCCCGTATCAACGCCCCGTCGCACACCTGCCAGCGGCGCGCGCTCGGCAACCCCTTCGACCGCTCCACCCTGGAGGGTCTGCGTCCGGCGATCGCGCGGGTCGTCACCGGGCTGCTGGACGACCTGGAGGAGCGCCTGAAGGCGGACGGGGAGGCCGACTTCGTGCAGACGGTCGCCGAACTGCTCCCGGTCCGCACGGTCGGCGAGTGGCTGGGCATCCCCCAGGAGCACCACGCGCACATCCTGGACTTCGCCCACCGTCAGGCGTACGCGCAGGAACTCTTCCCGAGCAAGGAGCAGTTGGCGCAGGCGGGGCAGGCCACGCTGGAGATGCGGGCCTTCTTCGGCGAGCTGATCAGCGAGCGCCGGGCGCACCCTGGCAACGATGTCCTCACCGGCTGGATCCACCACTGGGACGCCCATTTCGCGGACGACCCGGAGGCCGCGGCGCGGGTGATCTACCACCTGACCATGTTCATCACCATCGCCTCGCTGGAGACGAGCGCGGTGCTGCTGACCAACGCGGTGCGCTTCGCCACGGAGGAGCCCGCCCGCGCGGAGTGGCTGCGGGCGCACCCGGAGCACATCGACGACCTGATCGAGGAGACGCTGCGCTACGACCCGCCGGTGTGGCTCAACTCCCACATAGCCGCGGACGACACGGTCCTGGCGGGGACCCCGCTCGCCAAGGACACCACCGTGCACATCCTGTACGGGGCGGCCGCCCACGACCCGCGGCGCAACCCGGACCCGCACGTCTTCGACATCCTGCGCGACGGCGGCCACATCACGTTCGGCAGCGGACCGCACTACTGCCTCGGCGCTCCCCTCGCCCGGTTCGAGGCGCGGGAGGCCATCGCGCAGATCCTGGAGCGCTTCCCCACGCTCCGCCCGGCCGGGCCGCCCTCCTACGACAACTCCCGTCTCGTCTTCCGCCGCATCACGTCCCTGAAGGTGACCGTATGACCGCATCGCCCCTCGCCGAACCCCCCGCCGAACAGGTGCTCAAGACCGTGCGCACCTACCGGCAGGGGCCCCTGCTCACGGTCGAGCTGCACCTGCCGGAGGAGGGGAACGCGGTCGGCGACGCCATGCTCGACGACCTCCTCACCGTCCTGGACGACCAGGACCCGGGCGTGCGGGTCCTGGTGCTGTCGGCGGCGGGGGACGCCTTCTGCCTGGGCGGCGACCGGCGCGAGTTCCCGCAGCACCTGGACGCCGATCCCACCGGTGACGGCATCCGCGTCTCCGGGAAGAAGGCGCTGCGGGTGTGCGAGGCCCTCACGTCCAACCCCGCCGTCACCATCGCCCGGGTGCAGGGCAGGGCGGTCGGCGCGGGCGTGGGTCTGCTGCTCGCCTGCGATCTGAGGGTGGGCGTGGACACGGCCACGTTCCGGCTGCCCGAGCTGGCCCTGGGGGTGCCGCCCGCGTGGGGCGGGCTGCTCCCCCGGCTGATCAGCGAGGTGGGGGTGGCGCGGGTGCGGGAACTGATCCTCACCGCGCGGGTCTTCGACGCCCAGGAGGCCCTGGGACTGTCGGTGCTGCACAAGGTGGTGCCGGCGGAGGCGCTCGACGCCGCGGTCATGGCATGGGCGAAGCCCGTGCTGCGACGGCCGGAGCCGGCGGTGCGGGTCACCAAGGCGATGCTCAACGCCCTTGCCTCGCCGACCCGGCTCGCGGACGTGTCGCTGTTCGACCCGGAACTGCTGACGGCGGTCCTCACCGGCCAGCGCGCGGCGGGCGCGGCACGCTGACCCGGTGACGCACGGACGGCGGCGCCCCTCTTCGCTGGGTGCCGCCGTGGTCGTACGCGGCTGCCGGAAAAGTCATTGACTGCGGTTTCCTGATCGCGCGCGACGACCGCGAGGCGATGGGATGGATCCGCAGCGTCGGCGTCGTGCCCGCCGCCCGCGGCCGGGGCCTGGGCGGCTTCCTGCTGCGGCACGCGTCCGGCGTCTTCACCGCGCGCGGCCGGGACACGGTGGGGCTCGGCGTGGACACGGCCAACGCCACCGGGGCGCCCCGCCTGTACGAGCGGCACGGGCTGACCCTCCACCACGCGGTGGACACCTGGGAGACGGTGGTGCGGTGACCGTGCGCCGGTGAGGCCGGTCAGGCCACCGCGAGTCCTTCGACGGGGCCGGACAGCGCGGCCTTGAAGTGCCGGGTCACCTCGTCGGCGAGCACCTCGCTCTCACCCTTGAGGAGCGCCTCGACCACCTGGGCGGCGACGTCACGCGGGTCGTTCTTCGGCACGTCCAGGGCGCGCACCATGTCGGTGTCGGTGTAGCCGAGGTGGACGCCGACGACCTGGGTGCCCTGGCCGGCGAGCTCGTGGCGCAGGGAGTTGGTGAGCGACCACAGTGCGGCCTTGCTCACGCCGTACGCGCCCGTGCCGGACGCCCACGACAGCACCGAGTGCACGTTCACCACCGCTCCCCCGCCCCTGCGGGCGAGCACCGGGGCGAAGGCCTGGGTCACGCGCAGCGCGCCCAGGACGTTGACGTCGAGGAGGTGCGCGACCTCGGCGACGTCGTTGCCCAGCAGGCCGTTGGGGATGGTCGCGCCGGCGTTGTTGACC
>Ga0164243_10005010_pt1 | contig 20388 bp, 9 predicted proteins | sample OricompcompostOP_FD_108781 | JGI IMG/M metagenome (GOLD analysis project Ga0164243, IMG submission 108781) | Organic Plus compost microbial communities from Emeryville, California, USA - Original compost - Organic plus compost (OP) | ecosystem: Engineered > Solid waste > Mixed feedstock >...
CGGAAAGCGTCCTCGCACCCTTCCTGATCCAACTGACAGTGGGTACGACACCGAGCGCTGACAGGAAGGATTCTCCCCAGTTGCCCTCCTCCGCGTACAAGAGCGCGTCGCTCAGGTCGCATCCTTGGCTCACACCCGGGATTTCGGTCATGCCGCAAATTTCGAGGATCTGGTGCGTTTCGGCGTTCCTGTCAACGTAGTACCGCCTCGGCTTGAAGATTTCCTTGAAGCTCGGGGGCCGCTCCTTGGTCGAACCGTTGGCGATCGCACAGCTTCTCGCGCCGTCAGGGCAGTTGGCGCGGTTCGTGTTCCTGGGCTGCGGGGTGGGAGTGTGCCGGACCGGCGGGTTGTAGGTGGTGGCCGGGCCGGCGCTGTTGCCGTAGGCGCCGCCTCGGCATTCACCGTCGGGGCAGGATCGAGGGATCAGTCCGTCGGGGTCGCTGAGTGTGACGGGGTTCTGATTCCCGTAGTGGTAGCCGTTGATTTGTTGCGGATTGGCGAGGTCGATGACCGGGTCGACGGACAGGAATCGGCCGAGCGCCGGGTCGTATTCGCGTGCCCCGAGATGGGTCAGCCCGGAGGGGTCCTTGGTGCCGCCGACGAAGCCCTTGTCCATGCTGGTGGGCCAGGTTCCGCTGGAGCCACGTTGTTCACCGAACGGTGTCTGGCGGCGGATGGCGACCGCCGCCGTGTCGCCGCCGGCCTTGACCGTGGCCTGGGTGGTGCCGTGGTGGTCGCCGGCGAGCCAGGTCACTCCCCCCTCTTTGGTACGCGTGGCGATGGTCTGGCCGGCGTGGCGGTAGTAACGCGTCGCCGTCGTGGACCCGCTGGTCGTCAGCCGGATCTCCTGGCCAGGGAGATAGAGCGTGGTCCCGCCTGGATCGCGGCGGACGAGCCGGTTTCCGTCGGCGTCGTAGACGTAGGACGTCTTGCCGGTCGCATCCTCCGTGGCGGCCAGCCGCCGCTCCCGGTCCCAGCTCAGACTCTGGTCGCCACCGATCGCGGGCCGGCTGGAGACATTGCCCAGTTCGTCGTGGCGATACGTGGCGACGCGGGGGATCCCGCTGTTGTCGACCGTGCTGGTTCCGGTGATCTGGTGGGTGCCGGCGGCGATGGTGTAGGTGGTGGTGCGGTTCCCGGCCGGGGTGCCGTACTCGGTCATGGTCGTGCGGTTGGAGGCCTGGTCGTATCCGTAGGAGTGCCGGTACTTCGCCGGCCCGCCCAGGACCGCGGACTCCGGTGCGGTCGTTCGGCACGTGTCCTTGGTGGCCGGGGTCCACGCGTCCGTCAGCCGCTGCTGGTGGTCGAGCCTGAAGCACTGGTAGTCGCCGGACGTGAGGTCGTCGATGGACGTGACGTTCCCGGCCAGGTCATAGCCGTAGTACACATCCGACACGTTCGCTGTGCCATTGCCATTCAGATCCTGATGAGTGGTCCAGATCTGCTTCAGCCGCCGGGTGTCCTCGAAGTACTCGCGTTTGATGTGGACGAGACGACCGTTGTTGTTCTGAAGGTGCAGGATCGCGAGCTCGGAGAAGGACGTGTATTCCGTGCCCGGAACAGCGTTCGGATCGGTGCCGAGGGCGGCGCCGGTGACATAGGTGCCGCCCAGCGACGTTTTCAGGTTCGACGGCCGGCCCAGGCTGTCGTACTCGTGGGTGAGAGTTTCCAGCGGCAGTCCACCCGCAGCCGGGATGGTGGTGGTCGCCGGCGACCCGTTCTGCGGGTGGAATGTCATCTCGTGCCTGAACGTCGTGGAGCCCAGGTTCTCCGCCGCCGGAATCACGTAGTCCACTCTGGTCGGCCGGTAGCCGGTGTCGTAGCCGATGACGTTCTTCTCGTACGTCTGGGTCACGTCGCCTGTCGTGACGTACCGGATGCTCTTGCTGAGCTGACCCTTCGCTCCGGACGCATCGTAGGTCCACTCGGCCCGCAACTGCCCGAGCTCCCCGTCAGCGACCGGGGCGTCGCGCAGCGTCCGCCGGCGACCCAACTTGTCGTAGGAGTACATCACCGTCTGGCTCTTGTTGTCGGTCTGCGTCTCCAGATCACCTGAGTCGAAGTAGGTGCTCGTCGTCACCCCTTGATCCGGGTCGGTTGCCTTACTGACCAGCCCGCGCAGGTTGTACTCATAGGACCAGACCGCTCCGCCCGCGTCCGTGACCCGGGCGAGCTGGTCCTTGGCGTTGTAGACGTAGGTCGTCCTGTCGTACCCAGTCGAATCCCCAGCCGCCCGCCCAGTCTCGTACTGGCGGAGTTCCACAACTCGACCAGCGGCGTCGCTCACGCTCGAGGTGACGATCCCGCCGGTAGGCGGCGTCGTGTCGACCCGGTCACCGCCGTACCCGTATCGAGTCTCGCGGATCAGCGACCCGCCACCGGGACTCGCCGGCGCGACCCCCCGGCGTTCGGCCTTCACCGTGACCCGGCCTGCCCCGTCATAGGTGGTCGTCGTCGCCGAGGGGATCGTCGTCGACGGCCTGAACAGCACGTTGCTCATCGCCATGTCAGCCACGTACGGGTTGAAGGTTCGCTTCATGCGGCCGGCTGAGTCGTAGAAGGTGTCGGTCACCACCGCGTTGTCGCTTCCGGCACCGTCCCGGCTCTGCGTCTGCCGGGCCCGCAACAGTCCGTCGAAGATCGTGTGGGTGGTGACGTACCGGTCCGCGGTCTGGCGCGGGGCGGGAGCCACCAGGCGATGTGTCGTCACGACCGTGCCCTGGTCGTTGTTTCGAACCGCGTACTCGTACCTGATGGTGGGGTTGTTCTCGCGCGTCGGCGTGCCGCGGTTACGGCCGGGCAGCCACACCGAGGTCAGCCGACCCAGTGCGTCGTACGCGAATTCCGATACCCGTCCGTTCGGGTCCACCGTCCGCGTGGGAAGGCCCCACGCCGGCGCGAGCGTCGTGGTCGTGACCCAGCCGAAGTCGTTGGTCTCGGTCTTTTCGGTGACCGGCCCTTCGGGCGTGTGCGTGTACGCGTGGGTGGTCTTCGCCCCTCGCACGTCCACCGACTCGATCACCCGCCCGTAGGCGTCATACTTCGCCTCACGCTCTGTCACAAACGTCCGATTGTCCTCGTCGTTGTCGAAGACTTTCAGCGTCTCCACTTTGGACGCCAGGCCACGAGTTGGAGCCGGCGCGTCCTTCCACTCAGGCGCCTGGTCATAGGACGTCCGCACCTCACCGATCACGTCGGCCTCGTCGAGGGTGGAGGAGGCGGCCTTCGCGCAGTCGACGGCGAATGTCCGCTGGCGCGAAACCCGATCCACCAGCCACGTGCCGGTGTTCCGGTTGTAGTCGGTCATGACGCATTTCTCGTCGCCGGACTTCGCGGTGTCGCCATGGTCGTCGACTGTGGACGGGACACCGTACGCCTCGTCGAAAGTGGTGACGACCTTGGTCAGCCGAGGTGGCCGGTTGCCATCCAGCGTGGTACTGGTATGCCGCTCACCTTCGCCGGTGAAGCGGGCGTGCACGGTCACGCCGTCCACCGTCCGCGACGCCGTCGGCGCGGACCGCCATGGCACCACGGCCGTCGCCGACACCTCCTCCGTCCCGTTGTAGGTGGTCCTTGCCCGCACCATCCCGGCGTACTCGTCCTCATCGTTGGTCGCCGCGGCGAGAGTCCGGTCACCGGTGTGGTGCCTCACCACCACCGCGGGAAGCGTCGCCGTCCCGGTACCGGACGGTGCCTTGTCGCCGTGCATACCCCGGAAATAGTGGGTCCGGGTCCTGGTCTGCTCGCCCGCGTCGCCGACGGTCGTGAGGACCGAGGAGTAGCCACGCCACACCGACCACGTCTTGAACTCCGGCTTGACCAGGCCATCCTCGTCCGTGTAATGCCACGCCGGAGCACCCTCGTACGCGTAGTGCGTGACGACCCTCGGCGAGGATCCCGTCGAGTCCGTCTCGTGAACGTCGGTCACCAGATACTTGTGGAAGAAGTCGTCGATCGGCTCGGTATGACCCGGCGGTGTCCACTTCACCGGATAGCACAGCAATCCGTTCTCGTGCAGAGCGTCCGGGTTGGGCTTCGGGCCACTCGCCGCGCACCGCTGCGGGTGTACGGGCTGCCCGACCTCACCCGTGTAGACGACGTCGGTGACGCTGCCGGTCTCCGACGTCACCTGCTTGAGCCGGAACCTGTTCATCGCGGCGTATTGGTCGCCACTGGTGTCGACCCGGTTCGGGAGATAGACGCCGGAGAAGGTCACGTCCGGCAGATCGACCGAGGGCGAGCCGAAGCCGGCCCGACCCGAATGTGAGATCCTGGCCAACCACATCACCGGGTCGACGCTGTCGGACGGGTCCGGGAAGCCGTGCGTGAACGTCCACCGCTCGATGTCGTCGTAGGCGTTCCGGTCGCCGTCCCACACCTTCGTGGTCACCGACGCCAACCGCTTCCTGGTCCAGAACGACGGCGACACCTGCGCCACACCGCACGGAGTTCCCGTGCACTCCAGGTCCCGGGGCACGTCCGGCCAGTTCGCCGGATTCGCGCAGTCGGCCGCCACGCAGCGGTCGGCCACCGCGAAGTCGACCCGCATCGGCGCCTGCGCCGTGCTGTCGTGCCGCGTGCCGTACTCGATGAACTCCAGGTACCCAGCACGGTCGTAGGAAACGGTGCTGTTCGGATTGCCGTTGCGGCCGTACCGGTTCGTCTCCTTCGCATAGGTCAGACGCATCGTGTTGCCGTGGACGTCCACCACATGGTCGAGTTGCCACCGGTACGCCTGCGTACACGCCGACCCGTCCAGCGCACCCGCGCGGCACCCGTCGTTGCCCGGCGTGTCGAAGACAGGCACCGTCAACGTGGCCCTGGAGTTGGTCCGCCCGCCAAACCAGTACTGCGTCCCGTCGGTCGTGGTCACCACCCACCATTCGCCGTTGCGCGCACCGTTGTCGGCTCCGGTCCGGCGCTCTATCCGCGTGCCGTCGTCCTTGCGCAGATGCCACCGGTCGCCGGGCCCCTTGATCAGCTCACTGGCGTGGCCTGGCATCGAGAGAAACGCGTTGTCGGTCTTCCAGCAGAGGTCGCCGCTCCTGTTGGCACAGTCGACGTAACGCCGCTCGATGAAGCCGGGATGCCAGTCGAAGCCCTCACCGAGCCACGACGGCTGGTTGTTTCCAGACGCCATGCGGCCGTCCACACTGGCCGACGAGTAGGAGAACGTGATGTCCGGCGCCGGCCCACCCAACGACGGCGGCACCCGCAGCGCGTACTTCCAGGAGAAGCCACCGGTGTTGCCGCTCACGCCCCAGGTGGCCGACGGCGACAACGACGTCTCCTTCCAGTCGCCGGTGGAGCTCTTCTGGTCCGCGGCCAGGGCGATCAGCGTCCCACCGGCCGATCCAGCGACATCGACCGCCGCGGTGACGGTGGCATCGCCCTGGTCGACCCGTGACGGCAGTGGCGTCGCACGACAGTCCTTCGCGGCCGCCGTCAGGCAGCCCTCCGTGAGCTGCCACAGCCTCAGCCGGCCCAGCCAGTCACCGCCGTAGGCCCCACGGAACGATCCGGCGTCGACCATCACCCGGGCCGGCGCCGCCGCCGTCATCCCGTCAGCCCGGCTGATCCGCAGTGTCATCTGGTCGCGGCCGAGCTGGTGCACCCTGACCCGGCGCAGCGACTCGTCGCCGTCGTCGATCCCGTCGAGCCAGACCGGCAGGTCACCCGCCCGGGTCGACGGCGCGGCTCCCGCCGCTCGCGCCTGCCTGAGGGGCAGTTCCAACTCCACCTGAGCGGGCTTTGGCCACACCGGTGCCTTCGCACGCCACGGTTTGCCTGTCGGCTCCGGCGACATCTTCGTACCCTTGGCGAAGTCACCGGCGACTCGTGGTTCCCGCTGCGCGGAGACCCGCACGCCATCCGCCGCGGCGGCAGGGGGATCCAGTACCGCGATCAGAGTCGCCGCCAGCAGGAGGACAAGCGGATAGGCGAGCCGAGCCCACCTGTTACCTGAACTCATCGAGAATCCTCTGCGAGTCTGCGTCGTCATCGGGTCCACACCGCCTGACCGCCGGGCCCATACAGGACTGTCTTGCCGTCGTCCTCGACCACCAGCGGGCTGGCCGAGGTCCCGTTCGTCTCGGTCGACCACAGCGGTGTGCCGCCGCTGTCGTAGACCACGAAGTTTCCGTCTGGTTGAAGCACCGCGTGCGCGTCCGGGTTTCCCTGGGTATCCGACGCCCACTGCACGACACCGTCGCGGTACTTGACGAGGTTGCCGTCGCCCTGCATCACCAGCTGATGACCACCGATGTTGGCGTTGACGTCCTGCCCGGCTGTCAGCCGCTCACCGGTGACGAGGGCGTTGGTTCCCTGGTACAGCTGCGCCGCGCTGCTGACCGCGCCTTGCAGGGCCCGCACTTCGTCAATTTCGGCATCGGCGTAGGTGCCGGCGCCGGAGGGCCATGCCCCGACCCGCAGCGGCCCGGGTGCGTCCCAGGGACGCCACGCCGCATTCATGGGTGCCGTCGAACGGAGGTTTCCGTCGACATACAACCGCAGCTGTCGCTTCTGCGCGTCGAAGACACCGACCAGATGGTGGGGATCGGTCAGATCGGTCCCCGTGCCCACTCTCACGCCCGCGTAGGTCCCGGCGGCCGGATCGGTAGCGGTAGCGGACGCCTGCATCCCCAACACCCACTCACCACCGTTGACCGCCCCGTAGTGCAGCGAGAAACTGGGGTTCACACCGTCGTTGCCCTGCGATATGAGCGCCTGCGACCTGTCGGTGCGCTTCAACCGCACCCACGCGGAGATGGTGAACGACTGATCGGTGCGCAGGATCTGACTTTCGGTCTCCGCGTAATCGTCCGACCCGTCGAGCGACAGCCCGCCGCCGTTGGGCCCCGGCCCGGTCGGTACGATCTGCGCGCCGTTGTGCGTGGTCATGTGCCGGCGGAAGTTCGACGAGTCGGTCGAGTACGAGCTTCCGACATCTTCGAAGTGCCATTCGCCGACCGCGCTGACCTCGAGAGGGTCGGCCAGAGCGTGAGCTTCGGCGGCGCCGATCACCCGGTTCCACGTCTGCACCTGCGCGACCGAGCCCTTGTAGTGGAAGCCCTGGCCGGTCTTTCCGATGAAGAAGGTGTCCCCGGTGGATTCGGCGCCTGTCGCACCGCTCACCTGGCCCTCGATCGCTCCGCCGACATAGATGCGGAGCGTCTTCTCGGTGGAGTTGTAGGTGCCGGCCACATGCGTCCAGGTCCCGAGCTGAACCGCCGACGTCGACGAGGCGGTTGTGGCCCCGCTCGTGAACACCCACCGGTTCTGCGCGGCGGCATACCCGAGCTGGAACGCGGACGAGGACTGGCCCGACTGTGCGATCACCGCCTGGTCGCCGGCGTTCGCATCGAGCTTCAGCCAGGCGGACACCGAGAAGCTCCGACCCGTGTCCACCACCGCGGGGCCGGACGCGAAGTCATCGACCCCGTCCAGCCGCATCGCCGACCGGGAGACCCCGTCATTGCCCGGCAGCAGCCGGCCCGGCGCACCGAGCACCGCACCGCCGGAGACGCTCAGGGTCCGGCCGCGGCCCGTGTCGTCGGCCACCGTCGTCTCGCCGCTTTCATCGTTCAGCAGCCAGCGGGCGAGCGGAGCCGTGGGTGCGGCCACCGAGAACTGGTGCCGGCGAAGCGCCGACCGGTTGCCAGCCCGGTCCACCGCCGCGACGTACAGCGTCTTGGGGCCACCGGCCGTCGGGGTCCAGTCGATGGTCACCGAACCGCCAAGGCTCGACGGAGTGGCCCGCTCCACCAGAGCCTCGGAAAAGCCCCACTCGAAATGAGTCACATCGGCGGAACTGGCAAAAGTGAACCGCCCGGTCTGTCCAACCGACCCACAGGCCCCACCGCAGCCGCCAGTGTTCTGGGCTTTGTAGACATCTGCCGCCACCGACGGCGCCAAAGGTGCGACGTTGTCGACCGTGAACTCGCACGGCGTCGACTCCGCACCGTGCGCCTTGCCGTCCGACGAGTACATACGGAAGGAATATGTACCGCCATGAGAGGTACCCTGCGACGCGATGGTCCACCGCTCCCCATGGGGGACCCCGCGCTGTCCACTACCCGGATATATTGTCCAGATCCTGTAATCCGGCGGCAATGCGACGATGTCGACCGTTCCGTCAGCGTTGCTGTCAGGAATCGTCAACGCGCGATAGCCGCCCCAGCCACGACCGATCTCGAACCGACCATCCGACATCACCGCCCTGGTGCCGTTGCCGGGATACTGCCACAGCTGTCCGGATGCGGGGTCACGAGCGACGATGTCCGCCTTGCCATCCCTGTCCCAGTCCGGCGTGCCGAAGTACGTGTAACCGCCCCAACCGCCCCCGAGCCACACCCGCGACGCGTTGTCCATCGAAAGCCGCCCGCCCCGGCCCGGGTAGAGCCACAATTCACCGTCACCGTCCCGCGCGATCACATCGATGTGACCGTCCCGGTCCCAGTCCGCGAGACCAGCGAAGGACCAGCCAGTACCCCAGCCCGAACTGAGCAGGAAACGCTCCCCGTCGAAACCGCTCGGCGTGGCCCCACCGGTATACACCCACAGTTGAGCCGTCGATTCATCGCGGGCGACCGCATCAAGGAACCCGTCCCGATCCCAATCGGCAAGACCGACGATCCGGAAGTTCCACGGCACCCACCCCCGGGAGATCTCGGCACGTGGACCCAGCCTCCCGTTGGCACCGCTGCCACCACCGTTGAACACATACAGATAGCCGTCCGGATCACGGCTGATCACATCCGGCTTCCCATCCCTGGTCCAGTCACCCGTGGCCACAAACTCGTCACCCGGATCCAACACGCCGAAACCCATGGTCACCATCGCGGTCGTCCCTGCCGGAACACCCTCCTGGGAGAGCAGGGCCTCAGGACCTTTGGTGCCGTCATCCCGGATACGCTGCCGAAGGAGCCTGACGCTCAAGGTGTCCATGTCCGCGTCAGAAGCCGTCGCCCGCACCGTCGCCGCCACCGTCGGCACAAACGGCCGGGCAGTGCCCGTCGCACATGCCTTACCGTCAATCGTCACATTGGTCGGCGCATCAGGAAGAGAATTCAGATTGACGATCAACCTCGCCGTGGTCGCGTCGAACTTCTTCCACTGTGCGGCGTCAGTCTCGCTTCCCGCTTTCAAGCCGAGCACAAGCCGACCGTTGACAGCCTCGGCGAGTCCTGCCGGCGGCATGCGGAACTCGGTTTTCCGTCGGGCACCATTGCAGGTCGTGTTACTCACGTTGGACACCGCCACGTGCCAATGGCCCTCGGTGTTGTTCCAGTTCATGCTCGGAGACAAGCCACCGGAACGCACGGCGTGCAGGTAGGTGGGCCTATCCGCCCGGCAGTCCGCGGACCACAACAGATCGATCGTGAAATTCGGCGCCAAATCCCCGTCGAGAACCTGCTTACCTTGCCAATGCGCCGCCGAGAACTCGAACATCGAACGGTACTGAGAATGCGTCGCCCCTTGATGGCCGTCCGGATAGTAGCCAACCTTCGCGCATTCCGTGACATGCCCGCCAGAGCAGTTCCAGCGATCGTAGTCCCAGTACTCCTGCTCCCTGGCACCGCCGTTGATCATCGTCCAGGCGCTGTAGCCGATGGTGGGATCGACGACCACCGGAAACGTCACCTTCGGGTCGAGCAGCAGATCAGCATCCGGCTCGATGACCATCCGGTCCACGGACGGCACGCCCAATGTGACCGCCGCCCTCCGTGAGCCCTCGCCCGGAGCATCCAGCGTGGACCCTCCGGAACCGTCCCACATCAGCGGCGCGGTAGCGGTCAGTACCGCACGACCTTCCGCGTTGACCGCACTGGTGCCCTTCCACCGCAGCCCAGAGAGCTTCGTCCCCAACGTGAGGCGTCGCAATGCCGGATCACGCGCGGCCTTGCGGTTCTTCACCACCAGGACGAACGAGAAGCCCGCATCGCGCGCGGTCGCCACAAGGTCCACACCCGGCAGCACCTCGGCGTACGTCGCCCGGGAACCTTCCATTCGCGGCTTGGGCAACACTCCGGGCCACGACAGCGCCACTTCACCGCCATCACGGCGGACTCTGGCGAACTCCGACGAACCGCCCCCGGAGAAGGCGACCGCCACAGCGGAGGCCCGCGGCGTCAGTGTCCCGTCCGCGGCCGCGGTCAGGGTGGAATCCAGCGTGGACCAACCGCCGTCCGCCCGCTTGACCCGCTGCGGGTAGGCGTACTGCACGACCGTGGACGTTCCGCCGGGATTGACGTACACCTCGGTCGCCTCGGTCCGCTGCGACGTCACCTCGACGCGCCTGTCGCAGTCGTCGGCCATTCTCGCGGCCATTGCCGGCTGCGCGACCTCCCCCACACACTCGAGCCCGACTGCCGACGACGCCTCTGTTTCAGGCGCAACCGACAACAGCCCGGCAGTCATCAACGCCGCGCAGAGCACGGCACGCAGACCTCGACGCCGCATCAATCCTCCAAACTGGAAACCTACAAACGGCGCAGGTCGCCGCAACGCCACGGCGCTGCTCCACCATGCGCTTCGCGCTGGGCCGATCATCGAGTGAGACTGACGGCGGCTCACCGTCAGAACTGCATCGCAATCGCCGGCACAACCCGGCAGCACGCGCCGACGGAGGAACGTGCGTCACTTACTGTGCCGATGACTGACCACGATCGTCACTTGCGGATGACTGCCTCGGTCGTCGCGGAGTCATCGGTCGGATCAGCAGGTGTGCCTGCCAACGGGCACCTGCCGTGCGTAGACAGTCCACAATAGAGCGCTCGTCGCGGCCGTTGGCCACGTCGAACCCTGGTATCCGATCAGATGGGCGAGCTTCGCCTTCCCTCGCCGTGTTGCGTAGAACGGCATGGCGCGCGTCGGAACCTGCCCGCGGTAGCACCAACGGCTTCCTCGAAGCACTCGCGGCTCATGGAGCTGCTCCTGTCGGGTTGAGGAGGTCCGTGATCCGGTTGAAGCCGTCAGCGCCGTAACCCCGCCCGATCACGCGGCGTGCCAGGCCCTCGGCGGCTCGCATGACCCCGGCTTCGATGCCGTGACCCTCGGCGGTCTCGATGATGTGGGCCATGGACGAGGCCGCCGAGGTGATCGGATTGTCCGCACCGGAATAGCGCCGGCTGTCCACATCGTCGGCCAGCTCCTCGAAGAGGGGCGGCAGAATGGATCCGATGCCCGCCGCGAACGGTGCCAGCTGCCGCGCGGTGATGCCCTCCGCCCTGGCGACCGCCAGCGCGTGTGCGTAACCCGCCATGGCGGTCCAGAAGATGTCGAGCAGGGCGATGTCGTACGCGGCCGCTCGGCCGATCTCGGGGCCGAGATGGGTATGGGTGCCACCGAGGCTGTTGAGCAGTGGTCCGCACCGGCGGTAGAGGTCCTCGGGGCCGCTGTACAGGAATACGGCGTCGGGCGTCCCGATGGTCGTGGTCGGGGTCATGATCGCGCCGTCCAGGTACTCGACGCCGGTCTCGGCCGCCCACGCCGCGGCGCTGCGCGCACGGGCGGGGGTGTCGGCAGTCAGGTTCACGACCGCACGGCCCCGCAGCGCGTCGGCGACCGCATCGCGCCGCAGGATGGCGTCGACCGCGTCGTAGTTCACCACGCAGACCACCGTCACCCTGCTGGCGGCGACCGCGACCTCTGCGGTTTCGGCGGCCACGGCGCCCCGCTCCACAAGATCCCGACCCCGGCCCGGAGTCCGGTTCCACACCGTGGTGGTCAGGCCAGCGTCCAGAAACGCACCCGCCAAGGCTCGGCCCATGGGACCCAGACCGAGCACCGTGACGGATGGCTGTTCGACTGGCACGGACATGACGCTGAACCCTCCATACTGGATGGCGGAAAGCCCAGGGCTCGCGCCAAGCGTGAACCCAGATCATGAACTACGCCCACATGGCCGCCGCCTCGGGCGCCGGAATCGCGGTCGCGCGGTCACGAACTCCAGGCTTGCTGCTGGCAGATAAAGTTGCAAGTACTGACAATTAAGTCGGGTACTAACCAAGGGGTAAGTATGAAGCCGCGTGGTCCGTACAGTTGCGGCCTGGACGCCGCCGTTGACGTGGTGGGCGGCAAGTGGAAGGCGCTCATCCTCTGGGAGTTGCACGAAGGCACGCGCCGGTTCACCGAACTGCGGCGAGGACTGCCGGGCGTCAGCGAGAAGGTCTTGACACAGCAGCTGCGCGAACTCGAGACGGACGGCTTGGTGCACCGGGAGGTGTACCGCGTGGTGCCGCCCAAGGTGGAGTACTCGTTGACCGACTTCGGCGAATCGCTCAACGAGGCGCTGCTGTCGCTGGGCGACTGGGGTAAGCGGCATATGGCACGCATCACCGCGACGCGTCACCAGCGTCAGGAGTGAGTGAGGCTTGGCGATCACCCGACGCCGGCGGCCCGGCGTCTTTCAGATGCGTTGACGCTCGTCACGCTGCCGGATGCCGAACTGGCGACGGCGAACATGGATCCACGCACCTCGTGCCGGCCGCGCGCCGCGCGGGCGTCAGGCGGCGACGGCCGCGGCGTCATCGTCTGCCGTAGCGGCGGAGTTCTTCGGCCCGCGCAGGGCGATGTACGCGAACAGGGCGCCCATGACGGCGACTCCGGCCCACATGGCCTGCTGCCAGCCGTCGACGAACGATTGCTGGGCGGCGTGGACGAGGTACGGCCCCTGTGCGCCGGTGCCGGCCGCCACGTCGACGGCGTTGGCGATGCCTTCGCGTGCGGTGTCCGCGGCCCCCTGCGGGATGCCGTGCAGCCGGTCGTCGATCGCGCCGCGGTAGCCCGCGGAGAGCAGAGCGCCGAGTAGAGCGATGCCGAGGGCGGTGCCGAACTCCCGGGTGACGTCGTTGAGTGCGGAGGCGACACCCTGCTTGCCGCGCGGCAGAGAGCCGGTGATGGCCTCGGTGGCGGGGGTCATCGACAGGCCCATGCCGATGCCCATGACGACCATGCCGGGCACGATCGCCAGGTAGCCGCCCTCGACGGAGACGAAGAGGCCCATCAGCGCCAGACCGGCGGCGCCGAGCGCGACACCCACCGCCATGGTCGGGCGGGAGCCGATGCGCGTGGCCAGCTTGGGTGCGAGGCCGGAGGTCGTCATCATCATGACGGCCATGGGCATCAGTGCCAGCGTGGACAGCAGCCCGGACAAGCCGAGGACGGCCCGGAAGAAGGGGAAGAGGACCACGGCGATGCCCGCCTGGACGCCGAAGACGACGAGCAGCGTGAGGGAGCCGCCGGCCAGGCCCCGCTCGCGGAACAGGCGGACGTCCAGCAGCGAGGCGTCCCGGCGGTGCAGTTCCCAGGCGACGAAGCCGGCGGCGGAGAGGAGTCCGACGGCGAGGCCGATCACGGTCGCGGACGCGGTCCAGCCGCGCTCAGGACCTTCCTGCAGGACGAAGATGAGCCCGACCACGGCGACCGTGGAGAGCAGTGCGCCGACGGTGTCGAAGGTGTGGCCGGATCGCTCGCGGGAGTTGGGGACCGCCTTCAGGGTCATGGCGAGGGCGACGCTGACGAGGACGACGGGCAGGGCGAACAGCCAGCGCCAGTCCGCGACGTCGACCAGGAACGCCGAGAGGAACATGCCCAGGATGCCGCCGCCGCCGGCGACGGCGGTCCACACGCCGATCGCGTTGCCGCGCTGCTCCTCGGGGAAGGTGGAGGTGATGACGGCGAGGGTGATCGGCATGATCATCGCGGCGCCGACGCCGCCGGCCACGCGCGCGGCGAGCATCACCTCGGCTGTCGGAGCCAGGGCCGCCGCGACGCCGGCGATGCCGAAGAGTCCCAGCCCGCTGACCAGCATGGGCTTGCGGCCCAGGCGGTCACCGATGGCTCCGAGCGGCAACAGCAGCGCGGCCAGGCCCAGGGTGTAGATGTTGATGATCCATAGGACGGTGCTCTGCGAGGCGCCGAACTCGACGGCCAGGTCCGTCTGAGCGACGCTCAGCCCGGACACGGAGGCGATAACGGCCATCAGCGCGATGGAGACGGCGATCAGGATCGTGCGCAGCTGACGGGCGTCGGGAGCGCCTCCGTCACGTCCCTCTACGGCCGGCACTCGGGCAGGCGGGTTCGTACGCATTGGTTCCTCTCGATAGATGCGTGCGGGGTCGGCGCCGGGGGACGACACCCCGGTCGTTCCGGGTCTTCCGCACACGACGCTAGATGCGGTTTGCACCTCAGGCATACGATGTTGCCCATGACGCAAGGAGATGGAGAGCTGGACAGCCTCGTACGCAAACGGATCCGCGCTCTGCGCGTCGCGCAGGGGTGGTCCCTGGAAGAACTCGCCACCCGCGCCAACCTGAGCCAGTCTTCGCTGAGCCGCATCGAGAACGGGCAGCGACGCCTCGCCCTCGATCAGCTCGTCACCCTTGCCCGAGCCTTGGACACGAGCCTCGACCAACTCGTGGAGAACGCCACCGACGACGTCATCACCAGCCCGACGATCGACAACACCCACCGCCTGATGCGCTGGCCCATCAAAGGCGACCCCGGCATGACCGTCGTACGCCAGCGGGTGAGCGACCCGCCGCCCGACAATCCCGCCCGCATGCGTGCCCACCCGGGCCGGGAATGGCTCGTCGTGCTCTCCGGCACCGCGGTCCTCCTGCTGGGCCACCGCCGCTACCGCATCGAGACCAATCAAGCCGCCGAATTCCCGACGATGATCCCGCACGCCATCGGCGCCGAGGGCCGACCGTGCGAGATCCTGGGCATCTTCGACCGCGACGCCCGCCGGGGACACCAGCGCGACAGCGGTGACCGTGACACGCGGGGCCCTCGCGAGTGACGCCCACCTTGCGTGCCGGGCATCGGCGCGCGGCGACATCTTGCGCGTCTCGCAAGATATCGTGCTCGACGCGCATGTGCGTCATACCGTGACGGCATGGCCCCCGCACACCGGCACACCCACCACCCGCACGGCGCCGACGCCGACCACGCGGAGATCCTCGACCTGGACGCGGAAGTCCTCGCCGAACACACCCACGCGATCACCGCATGGCTGCCGCTGAAGGCCGGACCAAGCCGGATCGTGGACCTGGGCTGTGGCACAGGAGCGGGCACCTTCGCCCTCCTCGACCGGTTCCCCGACGCACACGTCCTCGCCGTCGACGCCTCGCCCAGACACCTTCACCGCCTGCGCGAGAAGGCCCGCGCCAAGGGCGTGGACGAGCGCGTACGCGCCGTGCAGGCCGACCTCGACGCCACCCACTGGCCCGACCTGGGCACACCGGACCTGGTGTGGGCCTCCGCCTCGATGCACCACATCGCCAACCCCGACCGCGCACTGCACAACGTCCACGACATGCTCACGCCCGGCGGCCTGTTCGCCGTCGTCGAGCTGGCCGGGCCCCCTCGTTTCCTGCCCCCGAACGCCCCGGCGGACCGACCCGGCCTGGAAGACCGCTGCCACGCCGCGACCGACCACTTCCACGCCGAACACGCGCCGCTCCGCGGCGCCGACTGGGGGCCGATGCTGACCGCCGCCGGGTTCACCGTCGATGGCCAGCGCACCATCGCCGTCAACATCGACGGCTCCCACAGCGACACCATCGGCCGCTACGCCCTCGCCACCCTCCGCCGCCTCCGCGGCGCCGTCGCCGGAGCGCTCCCGGCCGACGACCTCGCCGCCCTCGACCGGCTGCTCGACACGAGCGGCCCGCACAGCATCCTGCGCCGCGAGGACCTCTCCGTCCGCACCGAACGCACCGTCTGGGCCGCTCGCCGAACCTGACCCGGCGCCGGCAAGGAGCCGGAGCCCGAACGCCGGGGAGGGCGGCGCGCGCGTGGGCTTGGATACCGGCTGGTGGCGGTGCTGACCCCTGGGGGTCGAGCCGTCGGGCGGGTCGAACCCGTTCTTCCTTTCGAAGTTCGGCCGCTTCACCTCCGCGCTGGGAGGTTCCGCGCCAGGGCGGGGATCATCACCGTCGCAGGGACGAGGTGTAGGGCGAGGAGGGCGGTCGTGGTCGCGGTGTCTGCCCCGGCGAGGAAAGGCGGGACCAGCGAGAGCACGGTCAGCGACACGGCCGTCCAGACGAATCGGTTCGCGGGTCGAGCGCTCCAATGACGGAGCGCGACGGCAATGGCGATGCCGACGACCGAGAAGAAGCCCGTCACGACAGCGAACCCGGGCAACGGGATCGTCTCGCCACCGTCCGGGACCTCGAAGTCGACGCCAACGGCCTTGGCGAGCGCGGCGGCGAGAGTGGTGGCCACCATCGCGACGAGCGTGGCAACGAACCCGGTGACGACGAGCCAGCGGAGTCGGTGTGTGCGGCTCGCCTGGCCCGATGGCGGGTCCCCGACGATCCCGGTGTCATTCGTGCTGTTCATGTCGTTCCTTTCGGTGACTGGCGTGGCGGAGGCAGAACCCGACGTCGCGGCCGAGGGCCCGCCCCGGCTCGCAGCTCGACCGCCGGACTACTCCGTGCCGTCCGCCGGCAGGCGGCCGGGGAGGCCGAGCCGGGGGAACTGGTCGTCGTGGAACGTGGTGATTTCGGTGATCGCTCCGCCGGTGATGCGGAGGACGTCGATCGTCAGCGGCAGGTACGCGTTCTCCCGCTTCCGCCAGTGGTAGAAGGCGACCGCCGGCTGCCGGTTCGCGGAGGTGACCACGGCGCGCAGGTGCCGCATGCCCTCGAAGCCGTCCTCGATCCAACTGGTCACGACCGTGTCGCGGCCGACGTACACGCCCGGCGTGGGTGGCATCGAGCAGCGGACGTCGTCGCGCAGCAGTGCGGCGAGCCCCTGGACGTCCGTGGCCACGCTGGCGTCGGTGTAGCGGCGCACCAGCTCGCGCGTTCCGGCGTCTCCCTCGCCGCCGGTCCAGTCCTGCCGTTCGGCGGGCAGGTGCCTGCGCATGCCGGCGCGGGCCCGCTGGAGCGCGCTGTTCACGGAGTTGACGGAGTCGCCGAGCAGCTCCGCCACGTCCTTCGCCGGCCAGCCGAGCACGTCCCGCAGGATCAGCACGGCCCGCGGACGCGGCGCGAGGTGCTGGACCGCGACCACGTACGCCAGTTCGATCGTCTCCCGCGCGACAGCGACGGTCTCCGGCTCGTCCGCGTCGCTCGCGGGCAGCTCGTCGAGGAGCCGGTCCGGGTACGGCTGCAGCCACAGCACCTCGCCGCCGGTGGCGGGCTCCGGGCGGCACCGGGCGAGCAGGTCCAGGCAGGCGTTGGTGGCGATCCGGTACAGCCAGGCCCGGAACGTCGACCGCCCCTCGAAGGTCTCCCGCCGCCGCCAGGCACGCAGGAACGTCTCCTGCACCGTGTCCTCGGCGTCCTCGAACGACCCGAGCATCCGGTAGCAGTGCACATGCAGCTCCCGCCGGTGCCGCTCCGCCAGCCCCGAGAACGCCGGCTCGTCGACCTCGGCCAGCCCCCTGCCGCCCAGCTCCGCCAGCCGCGTGTCCGCACTCATCACGTCATCCTTCCGCCTCGTCGTGTCCCGTCATAGGTGTGACGGAGGCGGACGCGACAACTCATCACCAGGGACGTGATGACCTTCTACAACCCCAGGGCGGCGAGATCGGCCGTGATGGCGGTCTTGAGCTCCGCGCCGTCCACCGGGTGCGACGCGGAGTCGGTGTTGACCTTGATCTGGACGAGTGCGGTGCCGAAGTCGGCGGCGTAGTTGTAGATCGGCGAGGTTTCGGAGGTCGCGCACCAGGTCGCGCGGGCGGCTCCGCTCGCCGTCGCGGGCGAGCACGAGAAGGCGGTTCCGCCCTCGTCGCTGAGGAGGAACAGCACGTGGTCGCGGTACCAGTCGCCGGGTGGCAGGATCTGGACATCCAGCGTCGTGTGGTCCGTCAGGCCGTCGTCGGTGGCGGCGGAGTCGCCGACACCCCAGCCGCACGCAGTGCCGGGGTACGAGTCGAAGTTCTTCGACTGCCACTCGGCGTCCGATGCCGGCATGGCGCCGGGCTGTGGCTCGTTGTAGGTACGGGTGAGCACCTTGGTGGTCCGGAGGAGCGCGGTCGTCTTCGGCATGATCTTCCCGCAGTCGAAGTCGAGCTTGGTCGAGACCGTGTCCGCCCGCGCGGCGGCCGCCGGCGACCCGTCCGCGGGTGGTGGCGCTTCGCCGCCTGCGGTGTCCTGTCCGGCGCAGCCGCCCGCCCCGAGCAGCACGAGGGCGACGACCAGGTGGAGGGCAGGAAGAGCGTACTTCGACACGACGGCCACGCTATTCGCCGGACGCCGACGTGCGTACCCGGAGAATTCCGGGGTTCACCTGGCACGGCTGGCGTGGGAACATTCCGGCGTCCTGCACGGAGCGGGCGGTGTGGCACCGCCGCCACCCCCCATCCGGTACGGACGTCGCCGCCGAGCTTCGCTCACTCGCCAGAGGGCCTGACGACGCGGGCGGCTCCGCGTCACCCGATCGCTCCAGGTGTTCTATAACCTTCGACCCCAGGTGGAGAAGTAGATTCGGGCGTCGCCGGTGATGCCGCGCCAGATCATGTGTAGGTGATCGTTCCAGGCGACCAGCGCCGGGGCTTGCGTGCTACCGCGGTTGGCGATCCTCTGCTGGCCGGTCCACTCACCGTCGAAGAGGGACAGGTAGATTCCGTGGTCGCCCTCCACTCCTTTCCAGGCGAGGACGAGCCGGTTTCCGTACGGTGCGGCGGTGGGGCCGTGAGTCGACGCGATCGGTCGCATCACCGGAGGTCCGTGGGGTTCGCCCATGGGGACGTCGACGCGGGCTTGCGGTGCCCAGCCGGCGGAGCCGGCGTCGCGCCAGGTGTAGTAGATCCAGGAGTCGCCGTCGACGCCTTTCCAGAACAGGTAGAGCCGGTCGCCCAGGCCGACGAGGAAGGGCCCGTCGGAGGTGCCGACACCGTTGATGTGTCGTTGTGGCTCCCAGTAGCCGTCATCGAAGGTGGAGTACCAGATCCGTTGGTCGTCACCGATACCTCGCCAGGCCATCCAGATCCGGTCGCCGAACGGCGTGACGGTTGGTCCTCGGCTGGTGCCAGGGTCTGGCGCGCCGCCCGTGCCCTGGACGAGCCGCTGCGCCGCCCAGTCCGGATCGGTGTAGAGGCGGGTTGAGTACCAGATGCGGTGGTCGTCGGCGGCTCCCTTCCACGCCATGAAGTACATGGTTTCCCCGTTGGCGACATGGAGGTGTGCCGCGGCCGGGTTGTGGGTGGACGCCGAACCCGCGATCTGCCGAGGCGCGCTCCAGATTCCGTCTTCGTAGGTCGACCAGTACAGGTTGCGGTTGTCGCCGTCTCCCCGCCAGGCCGCGAGCATGCGGGTGGCCTCGGGGCTGCCGATAAACGTCGGAGGGCCGGCGACAGCGGCGGTGGGCCGGTCGTTGGTAGGCCCGAGGACCGGTGCCTGCGGCGTCCATCCATAGAGCAGCGCGATCTGCTCGGCCGACTCCAGATCGATCGCGTCGGCCGATGGTGCCGGGTACATGACGGACGCGGCGTTCGACGAGTGTTGCAGGCCCAGTGCGTGGCCGATCTCGTGAAGGGCGATCCATCGCAGGGAGACCTGTCCCGGTCCCGGCCTTCCGGTCACCCAGGTCTCGGCTGAGTCGAAAACGATGTCACCTTCTTCGGGGCTGAGCGCGTACGCGGCGGCGCCGCCGGGCGATCCGAGCTGCTCCTTGTGCTCACTTCCGCCGAACAGGATGGTGAAGTCGCCGGTGAGGTGGGTTCGTGTGAACTGGAAGAAGCCGAGGGACGCGTTCGCCCAATCGCGGAAGGCGTCGTCGATAACGCGCCACGCGGCCGCATCGTCCAATCCCGACCCGTTCATCGAGCCGCCGTAGGTGAGAAAGCCTCTCGACCAGGTCTCCGCGTGCGAGGAACCGAAGGCCAGGGGGACCAGCTCGCCGTTGGCGTCCAGGCGGTCCGGAAAGGCGCATCGGCGACCGCTCAGGTGCGATCTGACCACCTCGAACTGGTTGTCGAATCCGTCGACCAGATGCACGTGCCATGCCCGCGCGTACGCCTTCAGCGCCTCGCCCAGGGCGGCGCCATAGCCGATCGAATGGAGTAGGCGACTGGTCGTCTTGATCGCGGTGGCCTGAGATTGAGCCTGCTGGGAGGACGCCTCCGTCGCCGATGCCTCCGCGGCCAGCCCGGCGGCGCGTTGCCGGGATGCCAGCACCTGCAGAGCCCACGCGTACCTTTCGCGGTAGTCGATGACCTCCGGGTGCTCGGCCACCAGCTTCGCAGCCACGTCCACGGCTGCCTGGACGGGTTGGACGGCGTCGCCGGCGGGCAGGTAGCCGGACACGATTCCCACCTGGAACACAGCATCATGGACCAAGTGCGGCGGACCATCCGCAGTCAACCGCAGGAACGCCTCAACCGCCTCACGCGCCGGCGCGACAGCCTCCGGACGGCGACCCGCCGCCTCCAAC
>Ga0164243_10005011_pt1 | contig 20388 bp, 25 predicted proteins | sample OricompcompostOP_FD_108781 | JGI IMG/M metagenome (GOLD analysis project Ga0164243, IMG submission 108781) | Organic Plus compost microbial communities from Emeryville, California, USA - Original compost - Organic plus compost (OP) | ecosystem: Engineered > Solid waste > Mixed feedstock >...
CTGCGCCATCTATACCCGCAAGTCGAGCGAGGAAGGGCTCGACATGGAGTTCAACAGCCTCGACGCCCAGCGCGAGGCTTGCGAGGCCTTCGTGACGAGCCAGAAGGCGGAAGGCTGGGCCACTATCCGTGAACGCTACGACGACGGCGGCTTCTCCGGTGGCACGCTGGAGCGCCCCGGCCTGAAGCGCCTCATCCAGGACGTCGAGGCCGGCCTGATCGACGTGATCGTGGTCTACAAGATCGACCGGCTGTCGCGCTCCCTGATGGACTTCGCCAAGCTGGTCGAGATCTTCGACCGCAATCAGGTGACCTTCGTTTCGGTCACGCAGTCGTTCAACACCACGACCTCGATGGGCCGCCTGACCCTGAACATCCTCCTCAGCTTCGCACAGTTCGAGCGGGAGGTGATCGGCGAACGCATCCGCGACAAGGTCGCGGCATCCCGCAAGCGCGGCATGTGGATGGGCGGCCACGTCCCGCTGGGCTACGACGTGCGCGACCGCAAGTTGGTGGTCAACGAGGCCGAGGCCGGGACGGTCCGGATGATCTTCGAGCGATTCGTCGCCATCGGCTCCGCCACGACGCTGGCCAAAGCGCTCGCGGCTGAAGGCGTGCTGAACAAGCGCGGCAAGCCGATCGACAAGGGCTTCCTCTACAAACTGATCAACAACCGGGTCTACCTCGGTGAAGCCGTGCACAAGGGCACGGCCTATCCGGGCGAGCACGAGGCCATCATTGATCAGGTCCTGTGGGACAAGGTGCATAGCATCCTGCAGGAGAGCCCGCGCCTGCGGGCGAAGAATACCCGCCGTCAGACGCCGGCCCTGCTGAAAGGGATCATCTTCACCGAGACGGGCACGGCGATGACGCCGACGGCGACGAAGAAGGGCACGCGCCTCTACCGCTACTACGCGTCGATGGACCTGATCCGAAACCGCCCGACCGGCGACGTCTCGGGCCCGCTGCGCTTGCCCGCCGGCATGGTCGAGGACGCCGTGGTCGGCGAAATCCGCCGCATGATCCGCGCGCCCGAGATCGCGGCTCGAACCATCAAGGCCCTGCGAAACGAGAGCCCGGATGTCGATGAGAAGGCGGTCGTCCAGGCGCTGGGCGAATTCGACCAGCTCTGGGCGGCGCTCTACCCGGCGGAGCAAACCCGCATCGTCCAGCTTCTGGTCGAGCGGGTGACTGTCGGTGAAGACGGCATCGCCGTTGATTTGCGCCATGAGGGGCTGGGCTCGGTCCTGCGGGACATGATGGCTCCCCGCCAGACGGAGGCCTGCGCATGACCGACTCGACGAACACCATCCGCGTCGTCATCCCCCTGACGATCCGCAAACGCAATGGGCGGCCGAAGATCCTGCCGCCCGACGAGGTAACCTTACGGAATGGGCGGGCGCAGGATCCGCATGTGCTGCGCGCCATAGCCCGCGCCTGGAGCTGGCGGCGGAAGCTGGAATCCGGTGCCGCTTCCACGATCCAGGACATCGCGGCGGCCGAGAAGGTCTCCGACCGGTTCGTGAGCCGAATGATGCGGCTCGCCTATCTGTCGCCGGAGGTGCTCGAATACCTCGTCATCAGGCGCGTACCGCCGGCACTCTCGCTGAACGACCTCGTTGCGGTAGCCGATCGGCCGTGGGCGGAGCAGATGGATATGGTTTTTCGTTCGTAACTCTGTAGCTCCCGCCGTCTGAGCGACGGCAACAATTTCACACTAACAGGATCTTCAGAATATCGATATTGATATCTGAGATATAATAGATCATTATCTCAATATCATATGCGATTTGCAGGATATCGAGCAGTGATCACTGGCCCCCAGATGCGCGCGGCGCGTGCCCTTCTCGGCATCGACCAGAAAACCCTGGCCGAACTGTCCGGGCTGTCCGTCCCGACCATCCAGCGCATGGAGGCCAGCGCCGGCAACGTGCGTGGCGTCGTCGACAGCCTCACCAAGGTCGTCGCCGCGCTCGAATTCGCCGGTGTTGAGCTGATCGGTGAAGGCACGCCCAGCACGGCTGGCGGGCGCGGCGTTCGCTTGAAATCTCCACCCCCGAAACACTAACCCCAGACTTCGCGACGGCGACCGCCGACGACATGCCGACGATCCCGCCGCAACCCGTTCAAGGTGCGGCCCAAGATGAAAGACCAGACCAGACAGACCGGCGACTTGCCCAGCTTCGCCGAGCTCTATACCCCGAAACTCGTAACCGTCCTGCGCGAGGGTTATGGGCTGACGCAGCTGCGGGCGGATGCCATTGCCGGACTGACCGTTGCCATCGTGGCGCTGCCGCTTTCCATGGCGATCGCCATCGCCTCGGGAGCGACCCCGGCGCAGGGGCTCTATACCGCCATTGTCGGCGGCTTCTTCGTCTCGCTTCTCGGCGGATCGCGGTTCCAGATCGGCGGTCCTGCGGGCGCCTTCATCGTGCTGGTTGCGGCGACGGTCGCGCAACACGGGATGGAAGGGCTGATCCTTGCGACCTTCCTCTCGGGCCTGATGCTGGCGGCGGTCGGCTTCCTTCGGCTCGGCACCTTCATCAAGTTCATTCCCTTCCCGGTGACGGTCGGCTTCACCGCGGGGATCGCGGTCATCATCTTCGCGAGCCAAATCAAGGAACTCTTGGGCCTGACGCTGGAGCATGAACCGGGTGAGTTGCTGGAAAAGCTCCCAGCTCTGTGGGAGGCCCGTTCGAGCCTGACGCCCGCCGCGCTTCTCGTCTCGGCGGCTACCGTGGCGATCATCCTCGGGCTTCGTCGCTGGCGACCGCATTGGCCGGGCATGCTGATCGCGGTGGGTGTCGCGGCCCTAGCGACGGCGCTCCTGCACCTGCCGGTCGCGACTATCGGCACGAAGTTCGGCGGTATCCCCTCGACGCTGCCGGCTCCCAGCCTGCCGGACCTGTCAGTCGAGAAGATCATGGCGGTTCTTCCGGCTGCGATCTCCTTCACGCTTCTGGGCGCCATCGAGTCGCTTCTTTCGGCCGTGGTCGCCGATGGCATGACCGGGCGTCGACACCGCTCGAACTGCGAGCTTGTGGCGCAGGGTGCGGCCAATATCGGCTCAGCCCTCTTCGGCGGCTTCTGCGTCACCGGCACCATCGCGCGGACCGCGACGAACGTGCGCTCGGGCGCGCATGGTCCGGTCGCTGGCATGTTGCATGCGCTGTTCATCCTGCTCTTCATGGCTGTAGCCGCGCCGCTCGCCGCCTACATTCCGCTGGCCGCGCTTGCGGGTGTCCTCGCCGTCGTCGCCTGTAACATGATCGAGAAGCCCGCCATCGCCATCCTCGTCCGCTCAGGCTGGGGCGAAGCGACGGTGCTGGCCGCGACCTTCTTCTTGACCATCTTCCGCGACCTGACCGAGGCCATCGTCGTGGGCTTCGCGCTCGGCTCGGTGCTGTTTATCCAGCGGATGAGCAAGACCACCGCCATCGCCACCCACACGCCCTTCGTGGGACGGGACGAGGCAGACAGCGCGCACCCCCGTGGCAGCTATGACGAAGAGGTCGCTGCGAACCCGGAAGTCGTGGTCTACCGCATCACCGGCGCGCTCTTCTTCGGTGCGACCGCTTCCATCGGCTCGGTGCTCGACCGCATCCAGGACAGCCACAAGGCGCTGATCGTCGATTTCTCGGCGGTGCCTTTCCTCGACTCGACGGGCGCCAACATGATCGAAGGTCTCGCGCACAAGGCCCACAAGCGCGGCGTCGCGCTCTGGCTCACGGGGGCCAGCCGCGACATCAAAAGGGTCTTCGTGACACACGGGCTGAAACGGCCTCTGGTCCACTACGCAACCACAATCGAGGATGCGATGGCAAAGCTCCGCAAAAGACCTTGGACGATCAGCCCGTGAACAAAGCCATCAACCAAAGCATGGCGCTGAATTAGGGCTATTGCGGGCAACCGCTCGTCGTCTCGCTATGAAACGCCTACCGCGCGTTCTCTGGCTGGCGACGCCAGCCGGGAGAACGGCCGCAGAAGGTGCGCCGATCCGATGGATGGAACTGGCTGAAAACGCTGGCTTTCGCGAAGCCGAACCGCTCGGAGCGAGGTTCGCTCGGTTAGAGACGAAGGGCCATTTGGAGACAGAAATTGGACCCGGCGCCAGTCTCCGAGGTTCGACTGCATCGGCTAAACGCCTTTGAAACAAAAAGAAAAAGGCCCCCATCGGGAGCCTCATCTCGGGTTCGCTACAAGATAATGGCGGAGGGGGTGTCTATATTATTTTTTGCCTATCACCTTGAATAACATGAGATTTTTATAGATCAGTTTCCCATTCCCTAATTCCGTCCCTAATTCGGATCGCAGGCGCACCCGTTCCCAATTATCCCCACTTTTTCGGCGTGCGGCGGGGGCAGCGCTACTGATCACGGCGAGGCGGTCGAAATCCCGCAGACGGACGCGAGCACCGACAATAGCGCTCTCGCAGAGATGGCCGAGATCGCTGTAGTCGGTGCCCCTGACCAACATTGTTGCGGATAAGCTACTTTATGCGTCGCCAATCGGCTGGTTTAACGCTTTAAAATGCGTCCCAATATTGTAACCGCGCTCGCGTTATATCGGGGGAATAATGACTATAAATAATCTGCGGCTCGCTTCGATTTTCATGCCGCGAGCGATTAAAGAACTCAATCGGTTTGCGGGGCCGGATGGACCGGACTTTGTCCACTATACATCCGCCGAAAATTTCATGAATATTTTTAACGCTGCGGCTCCCAGTATTTGGATGCGGAATGCGAAGTGTATGAACGATGTATCGGAAATTGAGCACGGCCTTAGTAGAATTAGCCTAGCTTTAAGCAAAAATAATCGTCTTGGTCGGCTAAAAGAAGCATTGAATGGGTGCCATGATCGATTGGGCGAGAATTCGATTGGCTACTTTCAGCACCATGTACATGGGTTCTTAAGGGATACATATATTACCTGCGTATCAGAGCATGATGCAGCCAAAGAGGACGATATTGGCAGACTTTCAATGTGGAGAGCGTATGGACAAGGTTCCATCGGTATAGCGGTCGTTTTGAACAAATTGCCTTTCCTTTCAGAAACAAACTACTTGGAGGCTGTCAGTAGTCCGGTTGCTTATATAGGTGACCGGGAACTAGGTGACGATCTGGAGACTATAATTTCCAACATAGAATTGAACAGAGAATGGCTTTCATCATTACCTGAATTCTTGGTAATGTCACAAGTATTCAACATGCTTAAGTTTGGCATTATATGCTTGAAACATAAAGGCTTCGAGGAAGAAAAGGAATGGCGCGTTATTCATACACCAAGCGTTTCTGTGTCTTCATTAGAGCGCGCTACGGTAACTGTATCTGGTATCCCTCAACGCGTGTATAAAATCGCCTTTAGAGATTATACTTCCGAGCGAGGAGCGTTCGATATATCGCCGAACTCGATTGTCAAACGTGTGATCATTGGTCCATCAAATTACCCGGGCGTGATAAGGGATGCCGTAGTGGATACACTTGAAAAAGTGGGGGTGGCAAACGCCGCCAACCGCGTTGTAATTTCAGATATTCCCCTACGAACTCTCATTTGAACGCAAGTTATGGCGGCCGTTTGCCCGCCGCCCGGATCGTCACTCGACGCCTACGTCGGCATGAACGCCGGAAATGCCGGACGTATCGAGCTTGGGCCGGATTGTCGGTGTGAGGCTGGTTGCCATGAGGGCAACCATACGCTGCATCCAAGCTGTCATCCGTGCCTCTGCGGCGTTTAATCCTGCATCAATACCGGCGTTAAAGGCTGTCATAGTTTCATCTGCGGCGGCTCTGGCTTCCGTCGGCTTCGGCTCCGGGATCGGGACGTTCGCGGGCTTATCGCCCGGAACTGGCGCTGTGGGCGCGGTTGGCGCGGTTGGCGCGGCTTCCGGCCCTTTCGGGGCCTGCGCCTCCAAGCGCCGCGCATCGGCGTCCAGTATGGCTCGCTGCATCTGCAAATGATCGCGCTGCGGGTCCGGCATATCTCTCATGGCGGGATGCTTGCGGGCTTCAATCTCGGAAAGCTGCCGGTCGATTTCCGCCTGTCGCGCCCGAATGTCCGCAAGATCGGCGGCGCGTGCCTGATCTGGCGTCGCCTCCGGCCCGGTCCGTTCGCTCGGCCCGATCTTCCGCCGCAGAGTATCGATCAGCGGCTCTTTCATACCGAGCCAGTCCATCGGGGTGCCGAGGTTTTCCTTGAAGAACTTTTCGAGCCGTTCCCCGTTGGCGGCGCTCTCTTCTGGCGTCTTAGGTGCGTTCAGCATCGCTTCTATGCCGAAGGCCGCGCCGGGCAATACCCGCCAGAGGCCGGGGGCCTTAATGGCCCCGGCCTTCGTCGCCGCAGTGTTTACCCGCTCAAGAGAAGCCGCCGTCCTTGCAATGCCGTCCGAGGCGCGTCCGAGGCCGGATAGCCAGTCGGTCAGGCCGCGAGCGATCTTGATACCAGCAAGGGCACGAAGGGCGCTCCCCGCGAGCCTCGCACCGGCTGCGCCCGCTCCTACCGCCTTCAACCCGGAAGCGAGGAGGGAAAGAGCGCCACCGCGCCCGAGCAGGCCGATGAAGCGGAGGCCGATAGCCGCAACCTTGAGGCCGATCAGGGCGGCTGTAACGCCGACTATGGCGGTTGTGAGGCGGGGGTTAGCCGCCGTCCACTGGCCGATCATATCCACAACGGGGACGATCCTGTCGAGGATCGCATTTAAGGCCGGGAGCAGCGCCGTTCCGACGGCGCTTGCGAGGCGTTCCATAGAAGCGGAAAACCTTGCGCTCTGCGCGGCCATGGTCTTTTGGCGACGGGCAAAATCCTCGTCAACGGCCCCATCCGCCTTGGCCGATTTGTCCCGGATGCGTCGATATTCCTCGATGTTCTGGATCAGCGGCAAGAGGAAAGCTTGAACCTGCGCATCCTCGAAGAAATCGCCGATCTTCGCGAGATCGCCTCCCGTCGCCTGCATGACCTTGCCGGCAATGAACTCGAAAACGTCACCGCCTTCCTTCTGAACCTTTTTCAGTTCCTTGCGGATATCAATCCCGGCCTTTTTGAATTTCTTCGTCGTCTCCGGGCTGATGATTTTTTGCATGAGGTTCGCGGTGTTCGTCGCCGCTTCGGCTGACGTACCGGCACCCTTACGGGCGATCTGCAAGGCTGCGGAAAGCTGCGCGACGCCCTTCGTCCCGGTCATGCCGAGAGCCTGCGCCCGCGCCGTGAGCGCGGGAAACTCGGCCGCCATGTCCTTTAGCTCGAATGCGCCCTCTTTGCCCGCTTGAGCCATAATGTCGAGAGCCTTGGGAAGCTCCTTCACCGGCACCTTGAGGTTGGCGACAACCGAGAAACCGGCAGAAGACACGTCGTCGGCCGAAGCCCGATAGGCGGCTGCGGTCTTCACAATGGGGTTTACCGCTGCCTCTGCGGTCTTCGCGTCCATACCCCTGCCCATGAGGGCATCCATAACCCCGGCGATTTCCGCCTGCGAGCGGCCAAGGTCTTTTGACAGACCCGAAACCCGCTTTCCGAGAGCGGCCAGTGCGCTATCGCTCAAGTCGGCTTTCTGCGCGATATCGAGCAGGAGACTTTCAAATTCTGCCGCATTGGAGAGCGGAGCCGTGAGCGCGGATTTGAGAAGATAGAAGCCTGCGGCGGCGTCAACGAGACGCCCCCGCGTGCGGTCGAGCGCAGCATTGTTCTTGCTGATCGCCGCGTCCAGCCTCGCCCCGAAGCCCACGCGTTTGCCGCCTAACTCGAAAGCGGACGATATGCCGAGCAGCGAGCGGGCGACCTTCTGCGCCGGACCCGTCACCTGATCGAGAAGACGGACGGTTAGTGTGGAAACCATGGCAGACACGGCTTTCTCCTATAGCTGCCTCATCCGCGCGATCTTCGGTACTTGCTCGACCATCCGAAGGAATAGGCTGATCGGCATCGCCATGACGGCGGGGAGTGGTGTGGAAAGGAAGTGAGCGACAAGCGCGGCCATTTCGTCGCCGTGGCCGCGCTTCCAGTCGATCAGTTCGATCAGGAGACAACGGTCGTCGCTTCCGCCGCCGTCGTCTCCTCGCCGGACAAAAAAGGTAGAAGCGCCTCGGTCAGTGTCGCCACGTCGTCGCGGTGGAGCTTGCCGAGAACTTCGTCCGGCTGGTCGCCGAGCGCGGCGATAATCCCTCTAATCTGCGAGAGCTTCGGCGCGACGCCATCGGCGAGGCCAAGCCCCTCGATGACTTCCAATGCGTTCAGGTCCGGCTCGCGAAGCGTGATCGCGGCGACCGTTTTCTCGCCGACGGCGATAGGATGCTGCAACGGAACGGCTTTGGTTTTCCAAGTCATAGGTATTCGTCCTGTCATCGATGAAGTTAAATGCAAGAAGCATTATTGGAAGTATAGACGACGGCGCGGCGCGGTCGATTGACAAGGACTGACAGGGGAGCAGGCTCAAAACCGTTCTTCCAACTTGGAAATCCAAATGCACGGATTGAAATTCCAAGTTTTCTATTTTGCAAATACGTGCATTTCTTCTGTCTTCTTCATGGAGGATGGAATATGAATATCGTATCCGCACCCCTTACAGACGCCGAGCGCCGCGAAGTGGCCCGTATCGCCTTCGCGGCTGTCCGCGCCCGAGGCATACCGTCAGCGCATTGGCGGGCATGGCGTCGAACCTCGCCAGCAAGAGTTTTGTTCATGGCGATGGACCCGGAAGGCGAGCGGGAGCGGATAGAAAGGCAACGGTCGATGGAGGTCGAGAAATGACGGGCTTGAGCGCAGCGGCAGAGGCAGCAAAACGGGGCAGGAAGGTGAAATATCGCACACAAGCGGTGCCGGAAAAGGTGATCGCGGCGGCAGTCGCCGAGGGCGTTAAAAGGAGAACCGCCGCCATCGAAAAAGCTGTCGCAAAGGCCGTCGAAAAGAAAGCCGCTGCCATCCAGCGGAAGGCCGACAAGCGCGTCCGCGAGGCCGAGAAGCGCGCGGCAGAGGTGCTATCGTTCAGAGGGCCGCGAGCGCAAACGAAGCTGGCGGTGGCCTTTCTCGCCGGACAGGGCAAGAGCGCGGCAGAGATTGAGAAGGCCATCAACGGCGAAATGTCCGCACCGGCAATCCGCACGATGATGCACAGCTATGGCATGCCGCTTTTGCGCAGTAGCGCGGCTCAAGATTTTATGTTGGTCCAATGGAAAACCACGGACCGCGAACTGCTTGAGAAGCACGCCGCGAAGCGCGAGCGCGATCCGGGAGAGCTTGCCGCGCTGATCGTCAGAAGGGTCTTGCAGGGCGGCGATAAGGCAATCGATGGGCTTGTCGATGATCTTGATACAATCGGTTAATTCGTGTCGCGGTCGATCGCTTGAGCGTCACGACAAGCTGAAATCATGTCACGCCCGGCCTTCGTGCCGGGCTTTTCAATTAATTGTCTGAAAACAAGTATGGCCCGGAAAACCGGGCCTCTTGCTCAAACGTGCCAGTACATCCGTGGTCACGCGAGCGCTACTTGCAATATGATGGCATTTGGCCTCGATTGCAATCCTTCCGGGGTCAGCAAGAGGGCGAGCGCTTTGAGCGCTTCGCCCGCGCCTCGCAAGGCTTCTGAAAATCGCCCTGCCAAATACCGCGCCGGGCGCTGCGAGCCTCGGCCTGCTCGCTTGCGTATTCGCCCTTCGAGTAGCGAACCCAATCCACTGCCCATCCCTGCCGGACAAGCCAGCCGTTTACCGGCCCGCGGTCGGAGCGAAAACAATCGGCGACCGTGCGTCGATACCGATCCATCGAGACGGCAAGGCAGGAGATCGGCTGCGATGCATTGAGGAAATCGGCAAGAGCGAAAGCAGCGTCCTTCCCGCAGCGATATGTCTTCCCGGCAGCGTCCTTGCACGTCTGCCAGCTTTCCGGCGCGTCAATCCCGTTGAGCCTGATCCGCTGACCCTGAATTTCAATTGTGTCGCCATCGATGACGGAAGCCCGCCCGGTTAGGTCCGCAAGATCGCCTGCGGAAGCAGTGGTCGAGATCGCCAGCGCGGCGAGGAGAACAATTCTAATTTTCATCGTGATCGTCCAGCGGATCGCGCCCATGGCGCATGTTGTTGATGGCCTCGGCGGCCTTTTCTTCTGCTCGATTGAAGGCCCGATTTGCAGCCGCAAGAGCGAGTGGCGCAGTTCGTTTGTCAAGACCCCGCATTGCTTCGCAGACCTCGGCGCGCAAGGCTGCGAGCGTGTCGGAAAAGAACCGTTCAGCGTCGGCGGTTTCGATCAGCGTCGCCTCTGTCCGGCAGTTCCGAAGCTCGATCTCGCGGCGCTTGGCGTCGGCCAGGGCCGCGCCCGCGCCGTCCGTGCGACCGGGACTGCCCCGGAGAAAGCGGATGTAGCCTTGGACCGACGAAATAAGCGCATAGTGGCCGTCAATGGCCGCAGGGATGACGCCTTGGCGCGCGAGTTGGCGAAGCCTTTCGAGTGATAGGCCGAGAAGCGCTCCGAGGCTCCGGGCTGGAATGAAGCCGATTTGGGTTTCCTTCGCTTTTTGCATTTTGGAACCTCGTTTCTTTGAACTTTCAGGGAGTTTCGGCAAAGCCAACTGCGAATTTGGAAATCCAAAAAACATCCAAATCCGGGGCGGCGGCGGCCCCGCATGGCTTGGCCCCACGGAAAGGTACCTAATCAATAGCCCCTGTTCGCCCCACATTAGCCCGGTGGCGCGCGTTCAGCGTCTTCGCCTTGGTCCGGTACCGGCTCGCGCTCGTGCGCGTGTGCGGCCTGTTATCACGATCTGGCAGGCGGCCTTATGAAACGATGCGCCCAGAGCGGGCGCGGGCGCGGTTGCGTTTGCTCTGGGCGCTTGGCCGGGGCGCGGAAGGACCGACGCGCCTCGGCCAGTAGGGCGCGGAGACGGCCGTCGCCCGACCATCTCCGCTCCGTCCGGGCATCGTGTGTAGGGGGCACACGACACCACGGGGACGGTCAGGCTTCGATGCCGAGGACCGCTCGCGGATCGGCGTCGGCACGGCGGGCGATTGTGCGCCCGTCTGCCTCTGCCGTTGCGATCAAGCATTCTTCGACGCGCTCAAGCTCGAGGCGCTGTGCGGCAAGGTCAGCGAATGCTTTCTCGCGCTCGTCGTCGGATAGCGCTCCGCTCGCCGGAAACTGATCGATCTGCGAGGCTATAGCGGCCTTCATCTGGTCGCGGAGCAACCAGACAAAAATATCGGTGCCGCCTGTTCCGACTATCGAGCCGCCGCTTCCAGTTCCAAGTGCAAGCTTCCGAGCGAGGCCGAGCGGTTCGGCGCTGCGCGATGCTGGGTGGACCTTCAAAGCGCCTGCGGCCGCGATCCGGTCAATCTCCGCAAATGCGCGTGCTTTGAGGTCGTTTGCCGGGACCGGTGCATTTTCGATTGCTGCAAATTTTTCGTCGAGTGCAGCGACCTGCGATCGCACTTTAGCGACTTCAGCAACGAGGTCGGTGCGAGCCGTTATCTTGAGATCAATCGGGCGAGCTTCACGGAAGCTTGCTCCGGGCGATGCTGTTCGGCGCAGCCATGTCTCGATGCTTCCGACGAAATCGAAAGCGCGAAGCTGTTCCTCCGCCCTATCGCGGGCGTCGGTGGCAAGTTGGAGCGTTCGTCTCGCGGCTTTGACGGGCGCGCTGATACGGCTTTCGAGGTCTTCGGGGCTTTCCCAATCGTGACGAGGGCCGGAAATAGGTGCAGACGCACGCGGCGAGACATCAATACCGGTGTTGTTTGCGCGTTGGGAAGCTTCCTGCCCCGTAGCCTCGCCGAGAGCGGCGATTGCCTCCTGCATCCGATCCGATGCGTTCAGATAAACGGCGCGTGCCGCAGCGCGGTCATTGGCAAATCGCTCCAGCTTTAGGCGCGACGCAACGGGCAAACTGTCAAGCATTTCGAATGGAAGGTCGAGCATATGGCGGCTCCGGCTGATTGGTTTATTTCCCCAACTATGCCGTAGGCGGACTGCGAAAGCGTCTGACAAGAACCGCCAAGGACTGACACGAAAAGGACGGCTCGAAAGCCGCCCCTTACCGACCAAAAAGTCGGCGTTTATTGATCCATAGCCTACCGCCGATCTTGAGACCGATATCTCGCTCTCGTGCCCATCGCCACAACGTTCTTTCCGAAATACGTGCCACGGCGGCGGCTTGCTGCGGTGTTAGCCAAGTGCCATCCGCAAGGTCGATTTCGAGCGGATCGGGCGGCCATGCCGGGTCTGTTCTGTCGAATAATTCCATTCCGCGCCTCACAATTTGGCTGCGACGGCCGAAGGGCCGCCGCGCCGTCGTCATACGTGGATCGCGTGATCCGCTTCGGCGTTAAGCTGGCCGGTGACTTTTTTCCACGAGGCCGCGGCTTTAGCTTTCGGACTGGCCTGCACGAACGGATCGGGCGCGGGACAAAAGCCGAGTGTCGCGCCTGCCGGTGCGCCTCCGGCTTCGACCGTCGCGATAGTTCCGGCGCTTGCATCGAAGCGGACGAGGCCGCCTTCCGCGTTACAGGCGCGGGCAACGTGCGCGGGCAGGCTTTTTAGGGCGTCGGCGGGTGTCGCTGGTTTGACCGTCTGTAGCAACGCAATCGCCTCCGGCGCGGTCATCGACGTGTGGAACGCCAGATGCCGGGCCGCGTCCCATCGATCTGCGGCAAGCGGATCGGTCAAGATCGCCCGGAGGCGTGCGCGTTCGGCTGTTGCGCCTGCCTGTCGTGCCTGCTCGCGTGCCTCGTTGATCGATGCTTGCGGTGCCGGTGCATGGCTGGCTTGCGTCGGTTTTCCCTGCCATTGCTCGGCGAAAGCGACAATCTGCGCTTCATTTCCGAAGATGCCGAAGCGCTCGCCTCCCTCGATGAGACCTTCGAGGAAAAGCGCGTCATTGCCGCGTAGGTGCGCATCTGCAAGCCGCTGCAAGGTATCGGTAAGTTTCATGGTCAATTCCTTTCGGTTGCGGGCGGGCCGCAGAGCGGCCGCCGTGGTCAGTTGATGGTGCGGCGGGCGACGACGTGCCGGTCGCCGACAAGTTGCAGGACGGCGGCTTTCAAGTCGGCGAGTGATGCCTCCACCGCTTCGCGGATCGCGAACCGGGCGTGTTCGGCCTGCTCGGCCATCCCGGTTGCATAAGCGTCGGCGTAGGCGGCGAGCGCGTCGCGGTCGGCCCATAACTCGGTTTCGGTTGCGCCCGGTCGGGCGCGAATGGCGGCGTGCAGGCCGATCACAAATTCGGGTGTTGCTGCGTCGCCGCGCAGAAGGTTTGCAAGGCACCAGACCCATTCGCGGCTCGGTATCGGGCGGAAGGCGTCGGCGGCGGTGTCGAGAATTTCCGCCTGCGCTTCGCGGCGGGCGGTGTCAGGCAGTCTGTTGGACATTGGTTTTCTCCGGGAATGAAACGAGGGAATTGTGATCGCGCCAGCGGGTCGGCGGCGGGGTCGGTCGGCGGTATTCGGCGCGGATCGCGGCCTCGAAAGTTTTGAGGTCCGCCCGCGCCTGCGAAAATGAGAGGCCATCGTCCCGACGGCTCCGAAAGAAGCGGCGGAGGCAAGCGGTCAGGTCGGCCTCGCGCGCGGCGTCGTCTCGGATCGAACGCATCCGCCCCGCGATCTGCTGGACGAGCAGATGCCGCGAAAGCGGAAACGCAACCAGTTCGCCCCGGCGCTCTGGCTGTACCGCTGCCACCGGCTCGATGGCCGGTGCCGGGATGGGCGGGACAAGATCGAATTCAAGCTGCATCGGTCGGCTCCTCAAAAATTCGTGACGTGTTCGTAAGCGGCCAATTCTTCGTCACTCATCGCCGCTGTTTTCTCGTTGACCCGAAGTGCGTCGTAGAAAATTTCCTCCACGATGCGGGTAACGTCCTCGATAGGGCTTCCAGTTGCTGCGGAAGCCTCTACGGCAAGCGGCAGGACGATTTGCGGGGTGGGTTCGTAATCGACCGTCGAGAGATCGATCCGGCTCGCGACGAAGCGATGAACGAGAGCCGAGAGGTCAAACGTCCCATCTCCTCGCCGGTCGCCCGTCAGGGCGTCGGGGTCGCGGGGTGTCCCCGCGTCGATTTCCGCTTCCGCCAACAGAGGAATGGAAGCGCCGCATCCGATCCCGACTAGATCGCCTCGTTCTGGTCCATTGTAGAATTCATGGTCCGGGCTATCGAGAGGGGGCCTGTCCTCGATATTGATCTCACCGGCTTCCGACGGAAGGATGATTTCTTCATCATTTTCCTCCGGGCCTGCGTAAGCAAAGGCCCGGCGAGGAGAGGATTTATATCGGCCACCGATATCAACGGATGAGATGATATCTCCTTGGGCGGAGGCCGCTTGGGCGGCCTCGCCCACATCTGTCGGTATTCTGTCGTTACTATGAAACCGGCGGTTTCCCGCCGCTTTTGATACGCTGGATTTCCGGTTTTGCGACGCTGGATCGCCGGTTTTACGCTCACTCAAAACCGGCGGTTTTCCGCCGCTTTTAACTTCCGCCGCCGAGACGTATTCACGGGCCATGCAGCGTGCTTTGGTCTCCTCGTCCGGCCACGCTGGACGGTAGTGAAGCCCGCGCTTTGATCGTGGCCGGGTCCGATCCCTGCCCGACAGAACGATGATCCAACCTGCCGCTGCCAAAGCTTCGAGGTGCTGGCGAACCTGCCTCGCCGATACGGCGGACAGGGCGGCAAGCTCATCCTGCCCGGCGAACGCTTCGCCGGAGGTGTGGTTCATCAAGTCTTCGATTACCGAAGCCAAGCGGAACGCGGAGGAGGAAATATTCGGGTCGGCCGCCATACCTCGACGCCACCGGCTCCGCTCAATGTGATTGATGTTTAAGCGGACGGGCTTGCTTTTCTGCTTGTTTTCGTCTTCTGTCTTTGCCATAAGAAGTAATCCTTTTCTGTTCTGACGCCGCCCGGCCCTTCCTCCGGGCGGCGTTTCTTTTTCATCCGAGTATTCTGGCGACTGCTATGCCGAGATTTATTCCAATCATTACGGCCATGAGGTTCGGAAACAGGTTGACTTTGAGCAGTGATTTAGTGTTCATGGTTTGAGGCTTCCTATTGCGAGTGGGTTGCTTTCGAGGCCCGGACATTTCACTTTGAAATGCCGGGCTTTTTGTTTTTCTGATTGTGTTGCGCGAGGAGAGCTTCAAGCTCGGAGCGCATGTCCGCTTTCGATTGCCGCTTCCGAGGTGGGCTTCTAAAGCCCACCGGCACGTCAAAATCGTTGATGCGGTCGGAGCCTTGACGGCGCTGGCGGTCGGCTGCGGCGCGGCGGTGGTAATCAAGCTTCGCCATCGCCTTGACCCTCGATCTTCGCATTGCGCTCTGCGATGCGGGCGGCGATCCAGCTTTCGACCTCACTCTCGACCCACGCGATACGCTGGTAGGCAATCTCGACCGGCTCCGGGAATTGGCCGACGGCGCGGAGATTAAGGATTGTAGAACGAGAAAGGGACGTGCGCTCGCAGACCGTCTTGACATGCAAGAGGCGCGTCGGACGTGGTTCAATGGCCGGGGTATAGACTATTTCGGTATTCATACTTGCACCTGTCGAATGATGAGAGCCGGACGGCTCTGCGAGATTGCTTTCTCTTATCTTCGACGGCGAATACCGTTGCAGCTATAAAGCCACAAACTCGCGTAGAACGCAACACTAAAAAATCGATTTGCGTAGTCTTGAGCGCATTATTGCTCTTTTATCGGAATTTCTCGTAGCCTCCTGTTGATAATGTGGCGCTCGATTATTTGGAAAATATAGAAATTTGGAAATCTGTACTTAAAAAACACCGCCCGCCAAAAGGCGGGCGTGTAGGAAAGTCTCGCTTGCAGAGGTCAGCCGATGGCAGGCGGGAGGCGGTCGAGAAACTTGTCGAGGTCTTCTTTCAAGACGACAGCCCGGCCCGCGATCTTTCTGATAGCAAGCTCGCCGCTGTTGGCGAGACGATAAATCGTGGATCGGTGAACGCTTAAGTATTTCGCCGCGTCGGTGACGCCAAAGGCTCGCGGCTGGACGGTGTTTTCGGTTCGTGACATTCGATTGCTTCCTGTTCGTTTGCGTTTCTGTATGGCGCAATCGGACGCTAAAAATTTCTGCGGGAACCAAATAGGGAGACTTGCGGAAAAACTTTGAGGGGCAATTTCTACCGATTAGGGGACATGCTCACGAAACTTGCGTTTCGCCCATTCCTCGCCGCTCTCGGCAATGCCTGATGGCATTGCCCCGCCTATATCCTGCCAAAGCGCGATGGCAATCCTATTGCGAACGGCAGACGCACCGCGCCGGGCCGGATCGGTTGCGGATCGCTGCCACCACTCGGCAAGCTCGATGAAGAAAGCTCGCTCCTCCTGATTGGTCGCATCTCCGCCGACTGGAAGCGGTTCGGCCAGCAAGTGGCCGATGTGCGTCAGGAGCGCTCCGCCTGCCTCCGCAATCGCTTGCCGGGTAGCTATGGCCGGGCGGAGCGTTTCGTCCTCGCCCTTATCGGCGAGCCGTTCCATCGCATCGGCTTCATCCTCGGCGTCGTCTACGAACGCCCGGAGCATTGCGGCCAGCCGTTCGGCTTTCTCCCGTCGTTCCCGCGCCGCAGGCGCGGCCAACTGCTCGCCGTATGCGGCGGCCGCTGCGGCCCACGCATTCGAGGCAACCACGGTCAGGTCAAGACGCAGGGTCTCGACACTGCCTACGAGGAAGCGCTTCTGGAGCGCTTCGGCGAGCGGCACGTCAACGGCGCACGGTTCGTCGGCGAGGAGCCGAGCCGCAGGCCGGGGCGTCCGATCTTCAAAAATGACGCCGAGAGGCGTTCGGATCGGCACGTGGCGGGCTTCCTCCTTCGCTTGGAACTCCTCGGCGCGTGTCGGCTTGACGGGTCTCTTTGCCATCATCCAGCCTCCCGGTGGGCGGCGAGGTCGGTCACGTTATCGGCGCGCTTCCCCTCGCAATAATTCGCCCATGCCTCCATCAGCTTCTTCCGCTTCTCAAGGGCATCGCTCCGCCGATACGCTGCCTCGGTTTTGTTTTCGAGCGTATGCGCAAGCGCTGCCTCGATCACATCGCGGGGGAAGCTCGTCGCGTCACCAGCCCAATCACGGAAGCTCGACCGAAAACCGTGGACGGTCACGTCGAGCTTCATGCGACGCAGGACGGCGGAAAGCGTCATATCCGAAAGGGGCTGTCCCGCCTTCAAACTGGGAAAAACGAAAGCGTGATCATCGTCGCCGTCCACAGGGCGGCGCAGCAAGGCGACCTGCTCCAATATAGCGATGGCGCGGGCCGTGAGCGGGACGCGATGTTCCTTTCCTGCTTTCATCCTCGCTGCGGGAATGGTCCATAGCTTTGCGGCAAGGTCGATCTCCGACCACGTTGCGCCGCGTGTCTCGCCGCTTCTGGCGGCCGTCAGGATCGTGAACTCAAGCGCGAGCGCGCCGACGCCCTTGGCGTCGCGAAGGCGCGCCATGAAGGTAGGAACGTCCGAATAAGGCAGCGCCGCGTGATTGCCTCGGCTCAATTTGCTCCGCTTCGGCAAAAGCAAAGCCAAATGCCCGCGCCAAGCGGCGGGGTTCTCTCCTGTCCGGTGTCCGGCGACCTTCGCGGCATCGAGGACCATCTCGATACGCCCCCGGATGCGGTTCGCCGTCTCTGGCTTCCCCGACCAGATCGGCTTGAGGACTGCAAGCACGTCCTCGGTCGAGATTTCGTCTACCCGCTTTGCCGCCAGACCGAGGCAATAGCCTGTCCGGGTCAACTTGCCCTCGGCATCCCGTGTGCGACCAAGTGTCATGCGCCACTGGTCACGATGCTTCGAGTTCTTCCAGCTTGGCTCCATCGCTTCGATATAACGATCAGCCATGTCACCAAAGGTCGGGATGCGGGCGTCGCGTGCTTCTGCCTTCTTTTCCTCAATGGGGTCGCCACCTGCCGCCACCAAGCGGCGGGCTTCATCGGCTTTCTTCCGGGCTTCCGCGAGGCTTACGGCCGTCACGCTTCCGAGGCCAAGCTCGCGCCTTTTCTTATTTTTGATCCACACAAAGACCCACGACCGACCCGTCCCGGTCACGTTCAGATATAGACCGCCGCCGTCGGCGTGCATTCCGGTCTTTGTGATTGTTGATACCGCTCGCGCGGTAAGACGGTTCATTTGGCGCGCCATATTCGCCCCTTCCTTCCTTCATCCCTAAGCCGTTCCCTAATTTCTTCCCTAATTGCTGACGCGCGCTCGAGGGAGACACCGGGAAACAGGATGAAGTGATTAAGAGCGAAAAACCCTTAGAACGCAAGGGTTTCAGGCGACTGCGGGGAACATCGTAAAACAGGGAAAATCAGCAAATTGGCGGAGGGGGTGGGATTCGAACCCACGGTACAGTCTCCTGCACGCCGGTTTTCAAGACCGGTGCCTTAAACCGCTCGGCCACCCCTCCACGCAATTGAATTATTGTGCTTTTCCCCGGTTCAGGAAAAGTAGCAAACCGGAACGAGCTACCGATTTGCGACCAATCGCTCAGCGAGTGACTTCTTAGCAGCTTTTCTTTTCACGTCAACGTGCCCTGTTTCATTTGTCAGCATTCTGGACATCAGGGAAAACGGCGCAACGCCGGTGACAAAAGCGCGATCCGGCGCTCCAAATGCAACTTTCGAGGTCATTGCCATGGCCGGCGATCGAATGCGCGCTAGGTTCTTGCAAGCAGTCCCTATCACAGATCGCCATTGTTTTCGGCCGAATTCAACACGGAGAAATCCCATGCAGCATGAAATCCGAGAAAATATGGAAGTCATCGGTGCCGATGGTGTGCATGTCGGCACAGTCGACCGCATAGAAGATAATCGCATCAAGCTCAAAAAGACCGATAATTCCGGCCAGCACAGCGACCATCATCATTACATCGAACTTGGCTTCGTTGCCGACGTGGAAGGCGACAAGGTAAGACTATCCGCCAACGCGAATGTGGCGGTGACACTGGAAGAAGAAGCTTCCGGCCGGCCGATCGATCTGTGAAACGCACCTAAACGCCAGTTCATAACACGGAGCCGCTGGCTGCCGTGTTATGAGGCGCGCCGGTCTCTCCCTTCAATCGTTGCAGATTTGGACGGCGATCTGATAAAGATTCCATGCAAAAATGCCGCAATCAGGTAATCGGCCTTGTCCTTTCCCGTGTTGCGGCCTAAACTTGAGTGGAAAATTCAAAATAAGAAGAAGGGAAGCGATGAGTCTGGATTCCGTAAAAGCCTTTTTTGCGGCCAAAGCGCCTGAAATCGAAGTGATCGAACTGCCGACCAGCACCGCTACCGTTGTTCTCGCCGCCGAAGCGCACGGCGTCGAACCGGGCCAGATTGCCAAGACGCTTTCCTTTTCGGCCCAGGACCAGACCATTCTCATCGTTACCCGCGGCGATGCGCGTATCGATAATCGCAAGTTCAAGGATCAGTTCGGAACCAAGCCGCGCATGCTGGATGCCGAGACTGTCCTTGCCGAAACCAGCCATCCGGTCGGAGGCGTGTGCCCCTTTGGGCTGCCAAGCGCCCTGCCCGTCTATTGCGATGTGTCGCTGAAAAGCTTCGAGGAAGTTGTGCCCGCCGCCGGGGCTACCAACAGCGCGGTGCGCATCGCACCGGACAGGATGGCTGAGCTGGTCAGCGCCGAATGGATAGACGTCTGTCAGTGAAAGCGATGGGCTTTTGCAGCGGCTCCGGGAGGGAACTCGCAGTTAATTGATACAGGCAACAACTTTTCCACTTTAAAGGTGAGAAAAGACTTCATATATTTTAAGAATGATTCTAAAGTGGGTTAAGAAACGAATACCCTTCTTTAGCGCATGATCCGATTGAGCCTTGAACCTTCCGGATTGCCAATGCGACAAGACCAGAATTTCGAAGCAGTTCCTGAACAGGGATGAACCGTTTTCGGTTGGAACTGCGAACCGAAGGATTGGAGCACCATCAACCTCTGCATGGAGGTGTATTGCTCCGAGACGTATTGAAAGGAACAGTGATGCGTCTTACCCGCCAGACGAATTATGCCGTTCGTATGCTCATGTACTGTGCCGCCAATGATGGCAGGCTTAGCCGCATTCCAGAAATCGCGCGCGCCTACGGCGTTTCTGAACTGTTTTTGTTCAAGATTCTTCAGCCTCTCGTCGAGCATGGGCTGGTGGAGACGGTGCGCGGCCGTAATGGCGGCGTGCGCCTGGGTCGCGCGGCACAGGACATTTCGCTGTTCGACGTCGTGCGGGTGACGGAAGAAAATTTCGCCATGGCGGAGTGCTTCGAAAATGACGCCACGGAATGCCCGCTGGTCGATAGCTGTGCGCTGAATTCGGCGCTGCGCGAAGCGCTCAATGCCTTCTTTGGCGTGCTGATGAAATACAGCATCGCTGACCTCGTCAAGGCGCGCCCGAATGTGCGGCACCTGCTTGGTCTTGATGAGATGGAACAAGAGC
>Ga0164243_10005013_pt1 | contig 20377 bp, 21 predicted proteins | sample OricompcompostOP_FD_108781 | JGI IMG/M metagenome (GOLD analysis project Ga0164243, IMG submission 108781) | Organic Plus compost microbial communities from Emeryville, California, USA - Original compost - Organic plus compost (OP) | ecosystem: Engineered > Solid waste > Mixed feedstock >...
GCGCTGATCCCGGCGCTGCGGGCCTTCGCCTGGTCCCTGAGCCACAACGCCGCCGACGCCGACGACCTGGTGCAGGACACCCTGATCAAAGCCTGGACCCACAGGGACAAGTTCGAGCCCGGCACCAACCTGCGCGCTTGGCTGTTCACGATCCTGCGCAACACCTACTACACCACCGCCGCGCGCCGGCGGCGGGAAGTGGCGGACGAGGACGGCAAGCACGCCGCCACCCTGTCGGCCAGCCCGACGCAGGACTGGAGCATGGCCATGCGCTCGCTGCAGGCGGCCCTGCAGCAGCTACCGGACGAACATCGGGAGGCGTTGATCCTGGTGGGCGCCGCCGGCCTGACCTACGAGGAGGCGGCCGAAATCTGCGGCTGCGCGCTGGGCACCATCAAGAGCCGAGTGAACCGGGCGCGGGCGCGCCTGCTGCGCCTGATGGACGCCGCCGAAGTCTCCGACACCTTCGCGATCGAAACCCTGGGTGCGCTGGAAAGCGCCGAGTGATCAGGAGCTGCGTCGACGGTCGGCGGCGTAAAGCTCGCCGCGGCCGAAAGCGTCTTCGAGGGCCTGAGCCAGTTCGAGCATCCGGTCGGGCAGCGGCTGGGCGGTGAGGCTGTCGAAGAAGACCCGGAGCTCGGCCGTCAGCGGCGCGTCAGCCAGACCGGCCCGGGGCGGCGTCGTCGGGCCTTCGATCTCGATCCGGACGTTCTGAAGCGACTTCATTACGCGACGCTCTCAGCCCCCACGGCGGACGGCGATACTCAAGCCATCCCGATTCCTCGTGCCTAGCAAGACGTTCCGTCCGCGTCCAGTCCAGCTGACCCAAAGCGGTGCATAAGCTGTGCGCAGCCGGAACCGCAGGCGCCGCGGACGCCTTTTATGCTTGTGCGTTCAGAGGGATGCCAACCATGAGCATGAATACGGCGAGCGAACCGCAAGGCAGAAGCCTGATCTCCGCCGATCGGGTCGAGGGCACGCCCGTCTACAATACGCGCGGCGAGAAGCTGGGCCATGTGGAAGACGTGATGCTGCACAAGCTGAGCGGCAAGGTGGCCTATGCCGTCGTCTCCTGCGGCGGCTTCCTCGGGATGGGCGAGAAGTATCTGCCCATGCCCTGGTCGGCCCTGACCTACGACACCGAGAAGGGCGGCTACGTGGTTCCGGCCGACCGGACCACCCTGCGGGAAGCTCCGAACTTCGACACGGCGCCCGACGACGACGCCGAATGGCGCGACCGCGTGCACCGCCACTACAACGCGCCCGCCTATTGGATCTGAGGCGGGCGCGGGACCTCCATCCACAACTTTCTGCGCCGGCCGCGGCCGGAGCTTGGGGCCCGGCCCGCCGGGACGGGCCGGGCGTCTTCGCGCGCCGCGGCCCTGGGACATGGCGGGCCTCGAAGCCCTCGCTCTCGACGGCGGAACCTAACGAATGCGGACCGGTTGGGTCCTGCAAACCTTCTTCTGGAGGATCGACCACCATGGCTAGGCAAGAGCAACAGGGCGGACGCCAAGGCGAGGGCCAAGAGCGGCGCGGCTGGAGCGATCGGGAATCCGGCCGCGATTGGAACGACCGCGACCCGCAACAGGATTGGCGCCGGGAGAACCGCGCCTACGCTGGCGAGCAGAGCTACGGCCGGCCCGGCCAGTACCGGACCGACCAGTCTCGGACCGGCCAGTACGGCGGGCGCGACGAGCGCGAGGACGGCCGCCGCGACGACCCCGGCAGCTATGTCGACCGCGGCCAGTACCCCCAAGGCGTGCGCGGCCGCGACGAGGAACGCTACCGCGCAGGCGGCCGCCGGTACGGACAGGGCGATTACGGCGAGCACTCCGGCGCGGGTCCGTATGGAGAGGGCGGCTTCGCCCGCTACGGCGGCGCGGGCGGCTACGGCCAGGGCTACGGCGCCCCGGACTCCCCGGGCCAACGATACGAACGCGAAGGCCGGCCCGGCCAGGGCGGAGGCACCTACGGCCAGCGCGACATCTCGGAAGCCGCGCGGCGCGACCGGTGGCGCGAGGACCAGCGCTACGGGGATCACGGCTCGTTCGGCGAGACCTACGGCGCGCCCTGGGGCGGTCGGGACGAGACCTACGGCGGCGTGAGCCGGGCGGCCCAGTACGGCGGCGACTACCAGAACAAGGCCCGCGGCCGGGAGGAGCACGAGCACGAGCCCCACTATCGGCGCTGGCGCGACGAGCAGCTCGCCGGCCATGACCGCGACTACGCCCGGTGGCGCGACGAGCAGGTCCGCCGCTACGACGAAGACTACCGGACCTGGCGCGACCAGCGGCACGAGAATTTCAGCCGCGACTTCCACGCCTGGCGGTCGTCCCGTACGGGCGAAAGCGCCAACGCCGCCAGCCTCGCCGGCTCGATCTCGGGCGACGGGAACAGCCCCACCGGAGCGACCGGCGGCGCCACCGGCCTGACCGGCGCCTCGACCGGGGCCCGCGGGGCCGAGGCGGGCCACGGCGGCCCGGTGACCGGGGTCAGCGACTCCGGCGGCGGCGCCACCGGCTCGGCCCAGATCAGCGGCGGCGCGGGCGGCGTGGCCGGCGCCACCGGCTCGACCGCGCAGGGCGGCGCGGCCCAGGCCTTCATGGGAGGCGGTTCGAGCCGCACCAGCGGCTCGACGGGCGAGAGCGCTTCGGCGCGGCTCGCTTCGGGGTCGGCGGGAACGCAGGGCGGCCCGACCGCCGCGGCGCCGGTCCAGAGCGTCACCGACGGCCACACCGGCGGCGAGGAGGACGCCGCGACCGACCGCGGCAAGAAGAAGTGAGCCGAGCCGCTGCACAGCCGCCGTCTTCCCCCGGGAAGACGCTAGCCGGCGCCGGATGAGGAAGCGGCTCCGCCCCGATCGGCGGGGTTCGCTCCCCATCCATCTGCTTCGCCCCCTTCCCCGCAACGCGGGAAACGGGGCGGACCAGCCGCACCAGGAAAGGTGAAGGGCTTGCAGCGACACGGACGCCTGGACTGCGTCGTGATCGGCGGCGGTCCCGCCGGCTTGACCGCCGCCATCTACCTGGCGCGCTACCGCAGGCGCTTCCTGCTGGTGGACGAGGGCCATCCTCGGGCGGGGCTGATCCCCCTCGTCCGCAACTTTCCCGGCTTCCCGGACGGCATCGCGGGCGAGGCGCTGCTGAGCCGGTTGGCAGAGCAGGCCCGGCGCTACGGGGCCGAGTTCGTGTCGGGCCGCGTCGCGAAGCTTCGGCACGGCGACGGCTTTTCGCTGGGTCTCGCGGACGGCTCCAGCCTCGACGCCGAGACGGTGATCCTGGCCACCGGCGTGGTGGAGAACCAACCCGCCTTGCCCGGCTGCGAGACGGCGGTGCGGCGCGGGCTCCTGCGCATCTGTCCGATCTGCGACGGCTACGAGACGATCGGGCGGCGGGTGGCGGTGCTCGGGGCCAGCGACCACGCCGCCGCCGAGGCGTTGTTCCTTCGCAGCTACGCCCGGGAGGTGACGCTGATCCTCGTCGGCGAAGACCCTCGCCTACCCGCGCAGCGACACCGGGCGCTGGCCCAGGCGGGAGTGGAGGTGATCGCCACTCCGATCGACCACGTCGAGTTGGAGACGGAATCCACTCCGCTGGTCCGGCTGCGCGGCGGCCAGACACGGCGGTTCGACACCCTCTACTCGGCCTTCGGCGTAACCCCGCAGTGGGCGCTCGCAGCCGATGTCGGGGCCAAACGGGACGAGGACGGCCGACTGGTGGTGGACGCCCACCAGGAAACCTCGGCCCGGGGGCTGTTCGCAGCAGGCGACCTCGTCCGTGGACTGAATCAGATCGCCGTCGCCGTGGGCGAGGCCGCGCTGGCGGCCACGGCCGTGCACAACCGCCTGCCTCGGCCGTACGCATAGGCGTCGGCGCGAGCATTTTCCCTTCCCCCCCGTCGCCGGTTCGGAAAGGATCGGCGCTCAGCCTTGCGGGCGGGGGACCACGGGAGAGGGCATGGCCAAGCGGTTCACCTGGTTCATCTTCGGCGGAATGGTCCTGGGCGCCCTTTTGGGCGCCGTCCTGCATGCGGTGCTGCCCACGCCCGACGCGGCGCGGGAAGTGGCCGGCTACTTCTCGCTGGTCACCGACGTCTTCCTGCGGCTGATCAAGATGATCATCGCCCCGCTGGTGCTTTCCACCCTGGTCGCGGGGATCGCCCACATGGGGGATTCGGCCACCATCGGCCGGGTCGGCCTCAAGACCATGGGCTGGTTCCTGGGGGCGACCTTCGTCTCGCTGCTGATCGGCGTGACCATGGGCAACCTGCTGCATCTGGGCGACCAGCTCCGGCTGCCGCTGCCGGCCGCCACCGAAGGCGCGGCGGTCCAGACCTCGCTCTCGCTGAAGGAGTTCCTGGCCCACGTCTTCCCGCAGTCGGTGATCGACGCCATGGCGAAGAACGAGATCCTGCAGATCGTCGTCTTCTCCCTGTTCGTCGGCATCGCCCTGGGCGCGGTGAAGGAGCGGACCAAGACCCTGCTCGACCTGGTCGAACAGGTCGCCACGGTGATGCTGAAGGTCACCGGCTACGTGATGCTGTTCGCGCCGGTCGCCGTGTTCGCGGCCCTGGCCGCCACCATCACCACCGAGGGCGTGGGCGTGCTCGGCACCTACGCCGCCTTCGTCGGCGGCTTCTACGCCTCGCTGGGCATGCTGTGGGCGGTGCTGATCGCGGGGGCGAGCCTGGTGATCGGCCGGCGGGTGCTGGACCTCTGGCGGGCGGTGCGCCAGCCGACCCTGCTCGCCTTCTCGACCGCCAGCTCGGAAGCGGCCTATCCGCGGACGCTCGAAGGGCTCGAGGCGTTCGGCGTGTCCAACCGGGTGGCGAGCTTCGTCCTGCCGCTCGGCTATTCGTTCAACCTCGACGGCTCGTCGATGTACACGACCTTCGCGACGCTGTTCATCGCCCAGGCCTACGGCATCCACCTCTCGGTGGGCCAGCAGCTGGTGATGGTGCTGATCCTGATGCTGACGTCGAAGGGGATCGCCGGGGTGCCGCGGGCGTCGCTGGTGGTGATCGCCGCGACCCTGTCCTACTTCAACATCCCCGCGGCGGGGCTGCTGCTGATCCTGGGCGTCGACCACTTCCTCGACATGGGGCGCAGCGCCACGAACGTGGTCGGCAATTCGATCGCCGCGGCGGTCGTCGCGAAATGGGAGGGCCAGCTGCGGCCGGCCGGCGAAGAGGCGCCCATCGTAGCCGAGGCCGAGGCGATGGAAGCCGCCGAGAAGGAGCCGGCGATTTGACGTCGCCGCTTTCCTTCCCTTGCGGGAGAAGGTGGTTGCGGAGCAGCCGGACGAGGGGTGTCGGCGGAATTTTCTGCGGAGGGGGCGCGGGCGCCTGATGAACGGGCGGCGCAACACCCCTCATCCGTCGCCTCTGGCGACACCTTCTCCCGCAAGGGGAGAAGGACAACCCGTGCCGGCCGCTTTCGAAGGGCCGGGTCAGGTGGAGGGGGCCCGCGGCGCATGAGCCGGCGCCGCCCCCTCCCCTCGGAACCGAACGCTACTTCAGGTGCTGCGCGAGGTGCTTGTTCATCTCGAACATGGTCACCTTGTCGCGGCCGCCGAAGACCGGCTTCAGCTTGGCGTCGGCGATGATCTCGCGCTTGTTGGCGGGATTCTGCAGGTTGTTCTTCTTGATGTAGTCCCAGACTTTGGAGACCACTTCGCCGCGGGCCAGCTTGCCCGAGCCGACGACTGCGGCGAGTTCCGCCGAGGGTTGCAGCGGCTGCTGCAGGGCGTTCGGTTTCTTTCCTGTATTTTCGGCCATTGGTGTCCTGCCAGCTTGACGACGATCTGACCCGCCCGCCCCCAAGGCGCACGGTGAATCGCCAGACCTCGCAGCCTAAGGGCGTGTAGCGGCCTCTGTCACCTGAAGATCAAGGTTAAGCGGCCGCCGACGGACGATTAGATGGCCCGCCCGCTCAGGCGAAGGCCCGCCGCCGCCCCTCGTCCAGCAGCCGGCGCAGGTCGTCCGCCGCGCAGGGACGCGAGACCAGATGGCCCTGGACCTCGTTGCAGCCCTCGTCCCGCAGGCGCTCGAACTGGCGGCTCGTCTCGACCCCCTCGGCCGTGGTGACGATGCCGAGGCTCGCGCCCAGGCTCGCCACCGCCTTGACGATGGCCAGGGCGTCGTTGTGCTCGTCCAGGTCGGCCACGAAGGAGCGGTCGATCTTGATCTTGTCGAACGGGAAGCTGCGCAGATAGCTCAACGACGAGTAGCCGGTGCCGAAGTCGTCCATCGCGATGCGGACGCCCAGCGCGCGCAGTTCGTGCAGCACCTTGGTGTTGGCGGCGTTGTCGTGCAGCAGCACGGACTCGGTGATCTCCAGTTCCAGGCGCGAGGGCGCCAGGCCCGAATTGGCGAGCGCCGAGACCACCGTCTGGACCAGGTTTCGGCTGCGGAACTGGGCCGGAGAGAGGTTGACCGCCACCTTCACGCCATTGGGCCAGGTCGCCGCCTCCTGGCAGGCGCGGCGCAGCACCCATTCGCCCAGGGGCACGATCAGCCCGATCTCCTCGGCCAGCCCGATGAACTCGCCCGGCAGCACCAGGCCCTTCTGCGGGTGCCGCCAGCGCAGCAGGGCCTCGCAACCGGTGATCCGGTCCTCGGCCAGGTCGAGCAGCGGCTGGAAGTAGAGCTCGAACTCGCCCACGGTCAGGGCGCGGCGCAGGTCCAGCTCCAGCGCCCGGCGCGCCTGCAGCCGCTCGTCCATCTCGCGTTCGAAGAAGTGATAGTCGCCGCCGCCGTCGGACTTGGCGCGGTAGAGGGCCATGTCCGCCTTCTTCAGCAACTCCTCGGGCGCCGCGCCGTCGGCGGGCGCGAGGGCGATGCCGAGGCTGGCGCCGGTCACCACCTGATGGCCATGCAGGTCGAAGGGTTGGGCCAGGGCCTCGACGATCCGCTCCGCCAGGACCCCCGCCGCCTCGACGCTGTCCAGCCCCTGCTGGATGACCGCGAATTCGTCGCCGCCAAGGCGCGCGACGGTGTCGCCGGCGCGGACGCAGTTCGAGAGCCGCCGCCCCACGGCCTTCAACAGCTCGTCGCCGATCGGGTGGCCCAGCGTGTCGTTCACGGTCTTGAAGCGGTCCAGGTCGATGCACAGCACCGCCACCGTCTCGCCACGCGCCGCGCGCAACAGCGCCTCGCCCAGCCGGTCGTGGAACAGCAGCCGGTTCGGCAAGCCCGTCAGGGCGTCGTGACGCGCCATGTGGGCGATGCGCGCCTCCGTACGCCTTTGCTCGGTGATGTCCTCGCAGACGGAGACGATATGCTGCGGCGCGCCCTCGGCGTCGCGGATGATCATCTTGCGCATGCGCAGGAGCCTGGGCGCGCCGTCGCGGTGGGAGATCTGCTGCTCCTCCACGGCCGCCGGACCGTCCAGGCGAAGCACCGCCTGGTCGTGGGCGCTCATCCGCGCCGCCTCGTCCTCGGTCAGGAAGTCGGCGTAGGCCTTGCCGACCAGCGCCTCGCGCTCGTAGCCCAGCGTTTCCGCCGCGGCCCGGTTGGCCATGACGATGCGGCCGGTGGCGGGATCGACGACGATCAGCATGGCCGGCATGTTGCCGATGACGGCGTCCAGGAAGGCGCGCGTCTCCGACAGCTCCGCCAGCGCCTGCTTCAGTTCGGTGATGTCCACGCGCAGGCCGATCACGCCCCCGTCGGAGGTCTTGCGCTCCTCGATCATGATCCAGCGGCCGTCGGCCAGCCGCTGTTCGTGGCGGGTGCCCGGGTTGGCCATCAGGTAGAGGCGCTGGGCCAGCCATTCCTCCTCGCGCCCGGCCGCTTCGGGATAGTCGCCCCGCGCTATGCCGATGCGAAGGGTGTCCTCGAGCTTGGCCCCCACGGCGAACAGGTCGGCGCTGCGGTGGTAGATTTCCGCGTAGCGCTGGTTCCAGAGGATGTAGCGCCCCTCGGCGTCGACGAAGACGATCCCTTCCGGCAGGGCGTCGACGGCGGCGCGCAGCCGCTGCTCGGCCAGCCTGGCCTGCCGCTCCGCGGCCTCGACCGCATCAGGAATCGCGCCCTCACTCCGGGCGGCTGTACGCCGGCTGCTCATGTAGCCCCCATGCCCCTATAGCGGCTACAGCGTTAAGCATGACCCGTTTATGAGAAGTGTACAGAATTCACAAGGAGAACAACCGTAGGTTATTTCCGCCCACCTCCTACGTATACTTCCCTCGCCGAGGTGTCGCCTGCACAGCTTTTGGGCAATCCGCGGCGGAACCGGCCCGTTGCGCAGGCAGTTTCCTGTGACAGGCACCGGAGTCGCGTCATGTCCAAGTCCAAGCATCCCCTGTCCGGCCACGGCGCGGAGCGCCTGCCGAACGACGACCTGAAGTTCAATCCCGGCATCGGCCAATCGCGCGGCATGACCGCGGGCGGCGCCGGCGATCCAGAGGAAATCGAAGGCGACAACACCGTCGAGGGCGACGTCGCCAACGACGCGGGCCTCGGCGGCGGCATCAGCCGCGACCGCGGCCGCACCAACAAGTGAGGGACGGCTCGCGCCCCTCTCCCGTCACCGCAAGCTGAGGAGCGGCGCACCCCGACCCTTCCCTTTCTGGGGAAGGATCGGCGCGCTTCCCGGTTAGGCCGCCGCGGTGTCGCTGCGGGCGTCGGTGTTGGCGGGCCTGGGGGTCGCGGCGCGAAGGATCGCCGCCTCGGCCTCGGCCATGTAGTCGCGGGTCAGGGGCACGGCGTCGACGCGCTTGGCGAGCTGGATCTGGAAGTTCATGTGCCCCAGGTGGCGGAACGAGATCTCGCTCGAGGCCAGGTAGTAGTCCCACATCCGGCAGAAGCGCTCGTCGTACAGCGACTTGATCTCGTCGTACTGGGCGAGGAAGCGCTGGCGCCAGGCCTTCAGCGTCTCGGCGTAGTGCAGCCGCAGGATCTCGATGTCGACGACCCAAAGGCCCGCCCGCTCGATGCAGGGCAGCACCTCCGACAGGGCCGGGATGTAGCCGCCCGGGAAGATGTACTTGTTGATGAAAGGGTTGGTGATGCTGGGGCCGTCCATGCGCCCGATCGAATGCAGCACCATCACCCCGTCGTCGGTCAGCAGCCGGGCGACGTGGTCGAAGAACTCCTGGAAGTGGGGCGCGCCCACGTGCTCGAACATGCCGACCGAGACGATTCGCTCGTAGGGGCCGGGCACGTCGCGATAGTCGCGCAGCTGGAAGTCGACCCGGTCGGCGAGCTCGCGGTCCTTGGCCCGCGACTGGGCGATGGCCAACTGCTCCTTGGAGAGGGTGACGCCGGTCACCTTCGCCCCGGGCGCCGCGTCGGCCAGCGACAGGCCGAGCCCGCCCCAGCCGCAACCGATGTCGAGGATGCGCTGGCCGGGCTTCAAGAGCAGCTTGCCCGCGAGGTGCGCCTTCTTGGCGATCTGGGCCTGCTCCAACGTGGTGTCGGGCGTCGGGAAATAGGCGCAGGAGTACTGCATGTCGGCGTCGAGGAAGCGCCGGTAGAGGTCGTAGGACAGGTCGTAGTGGTGGGCGACGTTGCGCTGGGCGTTGCGCCGGTTGTTCATCTGCTGCAGCCGCTTCTTCACGGCAAGCTGCGTGCGCGCCCACACGCCCCGCGCCTGGGGCCGGTGGCCGATGTTGCGGCCGGCCAGGTCCATCAGGTCGTAGATGTCGCCCGCTTCGAGCATCAGCGAGCCGTCCATGTAGCACTCGCCCACGGCCAGCTCGGGGTTCTTGGCCAGCCGCATCGCCGCGCCCGGCCCCAGCCGGACACGGACCTCCGGCCCGGAACCGTCGCCATAGGTCCCCGTACGCCCGCCGGGCTCGACCACGGTCAAGTTCCCGACACGGATCAGTTGCTTAAGAAAGGCGTCCAGCACGTCGCACCCCCTGGCAGCACCCAAGTCCCCCGTCCCTGCGATTATGACGCCAGCTTCGGCCGCATGGCCAGTCCCGGCGCAACATTTCTGAGCAAAGACGAACCAAAGGCGCCCGCCTCCCCGGCGCCGAAAGGCCGCTGTAGAGTGCTCGCACGGCCGACTCGGCCCGTTTCGCTTCAGGGAGCTTCGGCCCGCCTATGGACCTGTTGACGGCGCGCACCAGCGACCTGGCCGCCCTGTGCCTGTTCCTGCTGATCTGGATCGCCTACGAGCCGATCCTGCGGGCGCTGGCGCGCGGCCGGCGGCTGATCAACGCCGACATGATCGCCGTGCGCCGGGCCTGGATGACCCGGATGGTGGACCGCCAGGGCTCGCGGCTGCTGGACAGCCAGCTCATCGGCCACGCCCTGAACTCGGCCTCCTTCTTCGCCTCGTCGAACCTGATTCTGATCGCCGGCGCGGCGGGGGTGCTGTTCGGGGGCGAAGGCGCCTATCGCCGGCTGGAGGCCGCGCCGATCCTGGCCCATGCGCCCCGGGCCCTGTTCGGCCTCAAGCTGACGCTGATCGCCGTCACCCTGGCGCGGGGACTGCTGTCCTTCATCTGGGCGATCCGCCAGCTCAACTACTGCGTGGCGACGGTGGGCGCCGCGCCCGAGAACGCGGGCGTCGAGATGAAGAAGGCCTACGCCACGGCGGCCACGGCCCTGATCAATCCCGCCCTCTCCTCCTTCAACGCCGGGGTGCGGGGCTACTATTTCGCGCTGGCGGCCACGGCCTGGCTGGCCGGCCCCGGCGCCTTCGCCGTCACCACGCTGGGCGCAGCCGGCCTGCTCGCCTGGCGCCAGGCCCACTCCCCCGCCGCCAAGGCCCTGCGCCAGGTCCGCACCCTGCTGGACGAGGTTGGCTACGAACCCGGCGAAGGCTCGCCGGGACGGGACGCCAAGCCCGACGGGACATGAGACGACCGGCGATGGGGATGGGCCCGGAGCCGGCCTTCGGCGCCGCCTCGGGCGTGGGCGTCTCGGCGGTTTTTCGTCCGGACGGCATGGCGGTCCCCAATTGTGCGCGCGGCGCCGCAACGGCGCTTGTCCCGGGCGGCGCGGTCGCTATATTCGCGCGCTTCCGACGGGGCCCCTAGGCCCCTACGGATATGGTGAGGTGGCCGAGTGGTTGAAGGCGCACGCCTGGAACGCGTGTATAGGTGAAAGCCTATCGAGGGTTCGAATCCCTCTCTCACCGCCAACGCTTAAAAGCGTTATAAATCAAGCACTTAGAAAACCCGTTCCCCACTAGTTTCCCCCACTAGTCGGGGCATGTTTTTGCGCGCTGTGGCCGGAGCGACACGGCGACGCCGCCCCTGGCCCCGGGCCTATACACGCGTTCCAGGCGTGCGCTCCGCCAGTCCGCGGCAACAGCCGGATCGGGGTGTCCGTCGCCGCGGAGATTTCCCCCTGTCGCGGGAGGACCAAGCCGCGGAGCTGGAGCGGCGGGCAAACGCCCCCCGGCCGCGCGCCGCTTCCCCTGAACCTCAAGAGCCATCTGGTTTGGCGCGAGCAAATCCCAACGCGCTCACGTTGCTGTATTCGCCACACGTATATTATTCCGACGCCGCATATTTGTTTATGCACAGCCGGAATAACGTCTTGTTTTCTTGCATTTTTCCTAGACACCACTCGAAATCCCGCCGTATCGTTTTGGCCATCGTGGACCAAAGGAGAGCGGAATGGACAGCACTTCCCACACCATCATCCGGGCAAAGCGCGTCGTCGCGGAGACCGGCTTGCCCCGCACCAGCATCCTGCGCCTGGAACGGCAGGGGCGGTTCCCCGCCCGCGTGCAGCTAGGGCCGCGGTCGGTTGGCTGGTTCCTGCATGAAATCGAAGCGTGGAAGGCCGACCGGGCGAACGCCCGCAAGGCCGTCAACTAGAGGGGACCGAGAAATGGGACTGCTGACGATCAATCGAGAACTGGAAGCCCTGGAAAAACAGGCTGCTGCGGCGGGCGCCGACATTGACGCCCAAGCCCTGCGCCGCCTGGACGAACTGGCGCTGACGGCGACCCCGCGGACCAAGGAGGAGGCGCAAGCCCAGGCCGACTATCTGACGCTTATGGGCTTCCGCAGCTCGCTAGGCCCGGCCGGCGTGGAGGCGTTCATGCGCGCCGCGCGCGTCCTCAACGCCTGAAAAGAAAGGGGGCGGCTGCGCCACAGCCGCCCCGCGAACCGCCTCTCCAGCGCACACCGTGCGAAAGCCGCGCTGGAGAACCAATGCAAGTAGAGGATACCGTGTATCAGAAAAACGTGCCCCCCTGCAAGAATACGTCGGGCCCGTTCTCGACGTGGGCGGCGGCCGGCTTCACTTCCGAGCTGCTGCCGATCATTCCCCGCAACGCCAAGCTGCGGCAGGGGACCAGCCTGGAGCTGGAGGATCGCGGCAAGACACCCGGCAAGGTGTACGCCAGCGGCGAGTGGGTAGGGTTCGCGGATTGGGCCGAGTACGAGGCCGACGCCGGGAATGTGACCTACTGGGACACGCTCAACGCCAAGTACGGCTGCGGCGTGGGCCTTCAGGGGCGCCAGTTCCCGGCCGCGGACATTGACGTGTGGGACCCGCAGGTGGCCGCCCTGATGGTCGAACTGGCGGAGCGGCACCTTGGGTCCACACTGGAGCGCACCGGCCAACCGCCCAAGGGCCTCTTGATCTACCGGCTCGCGCCTGGCGCGGAGCCGGTGAAAAAACGGCGGGTGGCCTTCACCTTGCCGGGGGACGACAGGGTGCACGCGGTGGAAGTGCTGGGGAAAGGCCAGCACTATGTGGTGGAGGGCATCCACCCCAAAACCCGTAAGCCGTACACCTGGACCGGCAGCCCAGCGTCGATAGGCGCCGCCAACCTAACCCCGATCACGGCCGCCCAGGTGGACCAGTACGTGGAGGCGGTGGCCCAGACGGTGGCTGTGCTAGGCGGCTCGATTATCGAAAATCGCGCCCAGGCGGACGCCGCCGGGAACGTGGACCAGGAGGCCCTTAAGACGGACCCCAAGCGCCTTGCCGAAGCCCTGGACGCCATGGGCAACACCATCCAGTCCTATGACGAGTGGATCACCATGTGCGCCGCGATCAAGGCGGCGCTGGGCGGGGATGAGGCCCACTACGGGATATTCGAGAGCTGGAACCTTCTGGACAGCCGTAACAGCCCGGAGCTGATCCGCCAGAAGTGGGACAGCCTCCAGCCGCCCTACCGCGTCGGCGCGGAGTACGTGTACCGGAGAGCCGGCGAAGCCGGGTGGGCGGGATATGTGACCAACGTGTTCACGCCGCTCGCGTCGCCAGCGCCGGCGCCTCCTGCCGGGGACGACACCTGGGACGTGGGGTTCACCTACACCGGGCCTGACGCGACCCCCGAATGGCTCACCGACTATGTGTGGGCGGAAGCCCAGGAACGGTTCTTCCACGTACCCACGGCGGAGGTGCTAGACGAGGCCGCCATGGCCCGCCGGTTCGCCTCCCCCGGCATCGGTGTCGGCGCCAAGAACAACCCGGCAAAGCTCTACTTTGAGCGGAAGCAACGCCGGTTCGCCAAAGGGCTGACCTACCTGCCGGGCGCACCGCGCCTGCCCATCGTGGACGGCTCCAGGATGGCGAACACCTGGACACCGGCGCCGGCGGTTCTTGCCGCCGCCGGCCGGACGGTGACGGACCAGGACGTGCGGCCCTGGCTCGACCACATGGAATACCTGGCGCCCGACGCGCACGCCCGCGGCCTCATGCTCGACTGGATGGCCTACGTGATCCAGCACCCCGAGGAAAAGCCCAACTGGGCGCTGTTCCTGGGCGGCAAACAAGGCATCGGCAAGGGCCTGGCCTTCCTGCCCCTGGAGGCAGGGGTTGGGCCCAAGAACAAGCGGCTTGTGACCCCCGATGAACTGAGCGGCCAATTCACCGCCTGGGCGGCGTCCCGTCTGGTGGTGGTGGAGGAAATGCGGAATTTCGAGACCAAGGCGGTGATGAACAAGCTGAAAATCTACATCACCCGGCCGCCGGAAATGATCCCGATAAACGACAAGTTCCAGCGCCGCTACGAGGTGCCGAACGTCGCCTGTTTCGTGTTCATGTCCAACTTCAAGGACGCCCTTTCGCTGGAGGACGGCGACCGCCGGTTCTTTGTGTACTGGTCCCCTGCCGAGCCTCGCCCGGCCAGCTACTACGACCGCCTCGCCGCATACCTGGCGGAGGGCGGGTCCGGCCGGGAGGACGTGGTGGCGTGGCTCCTGGCGCGGGACGTGCGCGCCTTCGCGCCTATCGCCAAGGGGCGCGCGCCGGACACGGCCGACAAGGAAGCCATGCGGGCGGAGGGCGGCCCGGAGGCCGTGCGGCTCCTGACGGAGCTGATCGAAGGTGAGGAGGAGCCGTTCCACGTTGACGTGGTGTCGCTCACGGACATCGACGCGTGGGCCAAGTCCTCCGGCCGACAGTTCTCGCTCAAGCACATTGAGGAGGCCATCCGCCGCGCCGGCGGCGGGCCGATCCCCAACCGCACGGGGAAACCGGGCGCCCACCAAATCCGTGTCCAACGCGGCTACGGCAAGCCCTCGCGCCCGGTGCGCGTCTGGGCCTGCCGGAACCTGGAGCACTGGGCCCAGCAGGGGGAGGCCGCCCTTAAGCGGGAGTACGAACGCGGCCGCGGCCTCACCCTGCCGCCGGAGCTATGGGACGCATCGGCAGGTGTGACGGCGGCGGCGGACAACCCACCCGGTTTTAGCGTGGCGGAGATCATGGGCGCCACAGCGTCACAGCATTAGCGGCCTAGCGGCAGGGAGTGTGACGGGACTTGTGATGGCCAGAAGGCTTTGATTTTCCGACCACATCCTCTCCACTGTCACACTGTCACAGCACTTCCGAAGAAGGTGGAAAATGTAGGGTTATAGAGATGGGAGGTGACTTAAATGGCTTTTCCAAGGGCTGTGACAGTGTGACGTGTGACGCGGCGATGATCGCCCCTGCCTGGCCGACCGCGGACATTTTGGGTCCCTACACGGCGGGGCGCCCTCGCGGGTGGCGCGGCCGCGCGGGGTTTCGCTACGCCCTGCGGCCCGTTGCCTTGCCTTCACCTGGAACCCAAGTCCGAAAACCGGAGTAAGCCCCGTTGCCTAGACACCTCATCACCCGCGCCGAGTACGCCCGTCGCATCGGGGTGAGCCGCCAGGCCGTCGCGGAGAGGGTCCGTAGCGGCGCCATCCCCGCCTATGGTCCCCGCCTTCTTATTGACCCCGAGGAGGCCGACCGGTTGTGGTTCCAAACCATGTCCACCGCCCGCTGGCTCCAGGGCCAATCCAGGGCTCGGATACCCTCGTCGCAGGCGGCCGCCCCTGCCGAAAGCGCTCCCAGCACCCGGGCCGCCGCCCTGCCGACCGACGCGGCCTCTCGGGCCCAGCTCGCCACGCTCGTCACCCGTGCCCAACGGGAGCGCCTGGAGCTGGAGGCGTACCGGGCCAGCCTGGTGAGCAAGCCGGTAGCCGCGTCGCTCGTTCACGCCTGGGTTGGTCGCGCCAACGCCGCCTGGACGGCCTGGCCCGCCAAGGCGGCCGCCGCTCTGGGCGCCGAGCTGGGCGTTGACCCGGAGCGGCTGCGCGAAGCCCTGGAGCGCCGCGTGCATGAGCACCTGGCCGATCTCGCGAAACAACCCTTCCCGGAGTTGACACCTGGGAGCGCCGGGCGCTTGCCAGACCCGGCCTCGCAAGCGTCCGCAGGTTGACAGTAAAGAACGTGGACGCGTTCAGATTTTTCTCCGTCAATTTGCTGGGGAAGTTTGAGAGTTGACTTATTGCACGGAGACGTGAGGCGCCGAATTCTGACTACGCAATGCAGTCAGCACTTGTCGCCAACATTAAGACCGCCGCGGAAATCGCCGGGTTCACGCGGCCGCGCCTGGCGGCCGCCATTCATCGCCGGACGTTCCACCCGGAGCGGCCTACCCGGGCCCGTGTAGCCCGGGAGTTCACGCCCACCGACGTGGTGCGCCTGGCCGCGGTCAACGCGCTGTCCCGCATGGGCCTGCCGCTCGCCCAGGCGGACCAGGCCGCCGCCGCCATCACCCTGCCGGTGAAGCCCGACAGCGCGCTGGCGGTCACCACGGCCGGCGCACGGGTCCACGCGGAGGTGGTCTCCGCCGGCGCCCTGCCCCTGCTGGCCCGCAAGGGCGTCATCGCCCTGGACCTGCCGCACCTCGCCGCCCGCGTCCTAGCCGCGCTGGAGGCGCGCTCGGGCCGCGCGGCCCCTGCCCTCGTCATCCCCGGAGCCCCCGAATGAAGATCGACCTCTCGCGCCTGCGCCATGTGGAGGAGGTGGCCGCCCGCGCGGACGCCGAAGTCCAGGGTCTGCGGCGCCGGCAAGCCGAACTGAGCGACGACGCCGCTCACGCAAACCACCACCTCCGCTCTGAGGAGGAGCGCCTGGCGCACCGGGCCACGCCCAAGGGCGTGGAGCGGGACGAATGGGTGGCGGAAGTGCTCCGCGAACCTCGCGCGAAAGCCGCCGCCATCCACCAGGAGCTGGAGCGCATCTCCGCCCTGCTGTCCGACGCGATGGAACGGCACGCGGCCGCCCGTCAGCTCGCTGACCACTGCCGCGAATACGTGACGAACGAAAATCAAGGGGCCGCCCAATGAGCGCCGTCAAAGCCATTAGTTCGCTGTTCAAGCGCCTCCAGGACCACGGCTCGCAGCTCAAGCGCGGCCTCGCCGAAATTCGGGAGGAAATTGCCGCCGCCCAGGCAGAGGTGGAACGCATCCAGCGCCTGCCCCGTCCGCGGGAGGAGGCGGAAGCCGAAATCCGCGACCTGGTGGAAGCCGGCGCGCAATCTTTTGGCCCCTACTTGGGCGATTTCGCCCGGCCGGGCGGAGCCAACCTCATGGGTGTGATGAACACCCTCAACGGCTCGCACGGCGCCATCCAGCGCAACCAGTTCGGGTTCATGTGCGCGGTGGCGCCCGCGGGCGTGTTCGAGTTCCTGGCCCGCAAGCTGGACGAAGCCTATGCGGAAGGCCCCGGGCTGACGGCCGCGGAACGCGCCACGCGGCTGGCCAAGGCAGACGCTCGCCTGCTGGAACTGAGCCTTGCCGAGGAAGCCGCCGTGCGCGCCCTTGAGGCCGCGGGCATGGCCGTGGCGCGCCGGCCCGATGCGGACCCGCGGGCGGTCCTGGCCGCTGACAGCGACCTGCCGAGCTGAGGCGCCGCCATGAACCGCGCCCGCTTCGCCATCCTCCAGCAACAGCTCATCCCGCCGGCTTGCTCCAGGCCGGCGGAGGCGCAGGCCGCGACAAAGCCCACCGGCTGGGATGCGGCCTTCGCGCGTGCGGCCGCCCAGGAACCAGCCCCCACCTGGGCGGCCGCCTTCGCTCGCACCGCAGACCAGGGAGCCTAGGTCATGGACCTGCCGCACATCGCCGCCCGCGTCTACGGCGTGCCCTTGCTGGTGGACCAAGCGAAGCTTGAAGCCATCCTGGGCGCCATCGGCCCGCGCATCGTCAACGGCGAAGCCCTGGCCGCCCTGGACCGGCCGCAGACAGGCGCCTCGCGGTTCACCGCCGGCCACACCGCCAGCGGCATCCCGGTGACGGAAACGGGCGTGGCTGTCATCCCTGTAATGGGCACGCTGGTGCGCCGCAGCGCCCACCTGGACGCCCTTTCGGGCCTCACCAGCTACGCCAGCATTGAGGACCAGGTGATGGACGCCATGACGGACCCCGAAGTCCGCGCGGTGCTCCTGGAGGTGGACAGCAACGGCGGTGAAGCCGGCGGCTGTTTCGACCTGGCCGAAAGCCTCCGCTCCATCCGCGAGCAAGCCGGCAAGCCCCTCTGGGCCGTGGCCAATGAGGCTGCCCTGTCCGCCGCCTACGCCATCGCCTGCGCTGCGGACAAGCTGTACGTCACCCGCACCGGCGAGGTGGGCAGCATCGGCGTCGTCGCTGTCCACGTGGACCAGTCCGCAAAGGACGCCAAGGACGGCCTGGCCTGGACCTACATTCACGCCGGCGCCCACAAGGTGGACGGCCACCCCCATGCGCCCCTGCCGGAGGGCGTGCTGGCCAGCCTCCAGGCGGACATTGACGGGCTCTACGGCATGTTCGTGGACCTGGTAGCGAAGCGTCGGAACCTGTCCGCGGCCGCCGTGCGCCAGACTGAGGCCGCCGTGTACCGCGGCAGCGCCGCCGTTGACGCCGGCCTGGCCGATGGCGTGGGCACCATGTCCGAAGCCCTGGCCGCGCTCCAACGCCTCCTGGGCCCTGCCCCTGCCGGCCGCGCCGGCGCCTTGCGCCACCGGGCCCCGGCGGCCGCGCGCACGGGCCATGGGCCGCTGGCCGCCGCGCCGGAGCTGGCGGACCTCGCGCCGGAGCTGGAGCGCGCCCAGGAGCGGGCCGTGGAGCTGCTGGAGGTTTGCAACCGCGCCCGCCGGATGGGCGTGCGCCTGCCGGAGCCGGCGGAGCTGATCCGCCAGGGCATCACGCCCCAGGCCCTCAACACCCGGGTGCTGGAGCTGATGGCGGAGCGGGACGCCGCTGTGGGCGCTATCTCCACCACCAGCGCCTTGGGCCCAGAGGGGCCGAACGGCACCGCCCAAGCCGGCTGGGATCACGCCTTCAAGGGCCGGCAGCCGTGAACGCGGTGACCGTCCCCCTGGCGCAGCCCACCGCCCGCCTGGTGGCCGTCACGGTCACCCGGCCGATGCGGCGCGAACGCCGCCAGCTCGCGCGGCTCCGCGGGTCCGACCGGGAGCGCGCCTTGGGCGCTCTCGCCATCGTCACGGGCCTGACGCGCGCGGAGCTGGACACCCTGGCGGAGCCTGACCTGGAACGCGTGGCCCAGGCGCTCGCCAGCTTCGCCCCTGCCCCTGGAGCCCGGTGATGGAAAAGTCCGTCGTCATCAAAATCTCCGCCATCGACCGCCTGACGGCGCCGGCGGTGAAGATGCGCGAAAGCCTCAACCGGCTCACGGAGCCGGTGCGGAGGATCAACAGCGCGGTGGGACGCTTAGGGGACGCCACCGGCGTCACTAAGCTGGCCGGCAAGTTCAAGGCGCTGGGCCGTCACGTCACGGACGTGCGCTCGCGCATCGGCAGTCTGCTGGGCTCCGTCGCCAGCCTGGCAGGCATCTCGCTCGCCACCGGGGGCGGCGGCCTGCTGGCCGGCGTCATCAAAACCAGCGCGGAGTTTGAGCGGTACGAGACGGTGCTGACCAGCACCATGGGCACCAGCGCCAAGGCCAAGGCGGCCATGGGCTGGATTAGCGAGTTCGCCCGTAAGACGCCCTACGAAATGGCCGAAGTCACCGACGCGTTCGTCAAGCTCAAGTCCTACGGGATCGACGGCATGGACGGCACGCTGGCCAGCGTGGGCGATGCGGCGGCCGCCATGAACAAGTCTCTGGACCAGGTGGTGGAAGCCCTGGCCGACGCCCGCACCGGCGAGTTTGAGCGCCTGAAAGACCTGGGCATCCGCGCCCGGGTTCAGGGCGATATCGTCAGCCTGCTGTTCACGGACAAGGACGGCCGCGCCCGCACCTTCAAGGCGGCCAAGGACGACGCCCGGGCGCTCCAGAAAGCGGTCCTGGATGCGTTCGACGCCAAAGGCTTCACCGGCGCCTCCGCGCGGCTGTCGCGCACGTGGGACGGCTTGGTGTCCAACATGAAGGACACGTTCTCCCGGTTCTTCCTTGCCATCGGCCAAGCGGGGATTTTCGACCACCTCAAGAGCCGCATGGCCGCCCTGCTGGACCTGTTTGAGCGCGCCTCCGCGGATGGCCGGCTCCAGGCTTGGGCCAAGCGCATCTCTGACGAGCTGATCCGCGTCGCACAGGCGATGGAAGGGCTCATCCGGTCCATCGACTGGGGAAAGACTTATGCGGGCTTAAAGGCGTTCGCGGAGGGCGTGTCCCAGTTCGTCAACCTGGTGGGCGGCTGGCGCAACGCCATCATTGGTTTGGTGGTGGTCCTGAACGCCGGCCTCATCGTCAGCCTGGTGCAGCTCGGCGCCATGCTGGTGGGCATCCTGCCGGCCGTCGCCACCTTCGGCCTGACCGTCGCCGCCACCATGCTTTCCATCGGCTCCGTGCTCATCGCCAGTCCCATTTTCTGGGTGGCCGCGGCCATCGCCGGCCTGGCGTTCCTGGTGGTCAAGAACTGGGAGCCGCTGAAAGCCTGGTTCGCCGGCTTGTGGGAGGGCGTCACCGCCGCGGCCAAGGGCGCCTGGGCCTTCCTCACCGGCCTGCTGAGATGGGGCGCACTGTTCTCGCCGCTGGGCCTCATCCTCCAGGGCGTGCGCGCAATCGTGCAGCACCTCACCGGCTTGGACCTGTTCCAGGCGGGCGCCCAGGTGTTCGGCCGGCTGTGGGACGGCTTCAAGTCCAAGTGGGCCCAGATCACGGCCTGGTTCGCCGGCGCCGTGCGCACGCTCCTGGGCTGGATGCCGGACTGGGCCAAAGCCAAGCTGGGGCTCGCCGCCCCTGCCCGGGTCGCAGCCGCACCCGC
>Ga0164243_10005014_pt1 | contig 20376 bp, 20 predicted proteins | sample OricompcompostOP_FD_108781 | JGI IMG/M metagenome (GOLD analysis project Ga0164243, IMG submission 108781) | Organic Plus compost microbial communities from Emeryville, California, USA - Original compost - Organic plus compost (OP) | ecosystem: Engineered > Solid waste > Mixed feedstock >...
CATCAACAACCAGATCGGCTTCACCACCTCGCCCCAGTTCGCGCGCTCCTCGCCCTATCCGAGCGACGTCGCCAAGGGCGTGCAGGCGCCGATCCTGCATGTGAACGGCGACGATCCCGAGGCGGTGACCTTCGCCTGCAAGCTGGCGATCGACTATCGCCAGACCTTCCACCGCGACATCGTGATCGACATGTGGTGCTATCGCCGCTTCGGCCACAATGAGGGCGACGAGCCGAGCTTCACCCAGCCGCTCATGTATGCGCGGATCAAGAACCATCCGCCGGTGAGCGAGGTCTATGGCGCCCGCCTGCGCGAACAGGGCGTGGTCGACGATAATTTCATCAAGGTGACGACCGATGCCTTCGTTGAGCTGCTCGAGGAGGAGTTCGAGGCGGCCAAGACCTACAAGTCCAACCATGCCGACTGGTTCGCCGGCCGCTGGTCCGGTCTGCACCAGCCCGCCGATGTCGAGACCGCGCGCAAGAATGTCGAGACGGCGATCACGCCCAAGCTGTTCGAGAGCCTGGGCCGCACGCTGACCAATGTGCCCGAGGATCTCAATATCCACCGCACGCTTCGGCGCATCCTCGACGCCAAGGCCGAGATGTTCCGCACCGGCGAGAATTTCGACTGGGCGACCGGCGAGGCGCTGGCCTTCGGCTCGCTGCTCTCGGAAGGCTATGCCGTGCGCCTTTCCGGCCAGGATTCGGGACGCGGCACCTTCAGCCAGCGCCATGCGGTCTGGGTCGACCAGGACACGGAGCGGAAATATATCCCGCTCTCCACCGTGCCGCACGGCCGGTTCGAGGTCTATGACAGCCCGCTCTCCGAATATGGCGTGCTCGGCTTCGAATATGGCTATGCCATGGCGGACCCCAAATCGCTGGTGCTCTGGGAAGCGCAGTTCGGCGATTTCGCCAATGGCGCGCAGATCATCATCGACCAATATGTCGCCGCCTCCGAGGCCAAGTGGCTGCGCGCCAACGGCCTCGTGCTGCTGTTGCCGCATGGCTATGAAGGCCAGGGGCCCGAACACAGCTCGGCGCGGCTGGAGCGCTATCTGCAGCTCTGCGCGGAAGGCAATGTCCAGGTCGCCAACTGCACGACGCCGGCCAATTATTTCCATATCCTGCGCCGGCAGATGCTGCGGCCGTTCCGCAAGCCGCTGATCCTCATGACGCCCAAGTCGCTGCTGCGCCACAAGCTGGCGGTCAGCAAGGCCGAGGATTTCATGGGCGACCGGCATTTCCAGCGCATCCTCTCGGACATGAACCCGGCGCCGGACGCGCAGACGACCAAGCTCGTGCTCTGCACCGGCAAGGTCGCCTACGACCTCATGGAAGCGCGCGACGCAGCCGGCGACAAGGATGTGCAGATCGTCCGCATCGAGCAGCTCTACCCCTTCCCGACCGATGCGCTGGCCGCACGCATCAAGCGCATGAGCGCGCTGGAGGATGTGGTCTGGTGCCAGGAGGAGCCGCGCAACAACGGCGCATGGTTCTTCGTCGAGCCGTTCATCGAGGAAGCGCTGCGCCAGGCCGACAAGGCACCGATGCGCGCTCGCTATGCCGGGCGCAAGGCGGCCGCGTCGCCCGCGACGGGCCTGGCCAAGCGCCATCTCGCCGAGCAGGGCGCGCTGGTCGCCGATGCGCTCCAGCACAGCGTGCGCGTCGAGATCCGGCGCCAGAAGAAAGCTTGAGAAACCGCCCCGCAGCGGCGGCAGGAGGAAAGACATGGCCACCGAAGTGAAAGTGCCCACGCTGGGCGAATCGGTCACCGAGGCGACCGTCGGCCAGTGGCTGAAGAAGCCCGGCGAGGCCGTGGCGGTCGATGAACCGATCGCCAGCCTCGAGACGGACAAGGTCGCCGTCGAGGTGCCCTCGCCGGTTGCCGGCGTGCTGGGCGAACAGCTCGTCAAGGAAGGCGACACGGTGAATGTCGGCGCGGTGATCGCGACCGTCCAGGAAGGCGGCGCGCCTGCCGCCAAGCCGGCCGCCGCCGCGCCGGAGCCCGCGAAGAGCGAGGCACCGGCCCCTGCCGCGGCGCCCCCGCCCGCACCGGCTCCTGCGCCCACGCCTGCTCCGGCGACCGAGAGCGAGACCGCCGGCGCCATCACCCTCTCCCCCGCCGTGCGCCGGCTGGTGCTGGAGCATGGGCTGGACCCGAGCCGCATCACCGGCACCGGCAAGGACGGCCGGCTGACCAAGGATGACGTGATGGCCGCGATCGAGGCGGGCACGGCGGTCGCCGCCGCCGCATCGGCGCCGGCCGCGGCCTCCGTCGTGGAGGTGGCGCCGGCCGGCCCTTCGCGCAAGCAGGAACGGGTGAAGATGACCCGCCTGCGCCAGACCGTCGCCAAGCGCCTCAAGAGTGCACAGGAGACGGCGGCGCTGCTCACCACCTTCAACGATGTCGACATGACCGCCGTCATCGAGGCGCGCACCAAATATAAGGACCTGTTCGAGAAGAAGCACGGCATCCGCCTGGGCTTCATGGGCTTCTTCGTGAAGGCCGCCTGCATGGCGCTCAAGGACGTTCCCGGCGTCAACGCGCAGATCGAGGGCGACGAGATCGTCTATAACGACTTCTGCGACATCTCGATCGCGGTGTCGGCGCCCAACGGGCTGGTCGTGCCAGTGATCCGCAATGCCGAAAGCATGAGCGTCGCGCAGATCGAGAAGACCATCGCCGATTTCGGCAAGCGCGCCAAGGAAGGCACGCTCTCCATGGCCGACATGGCCGGCGGCACCTTCACCATCTCCAATGGCGGCGTGTTCGGCAGCCTCATGTCGACCCCGATCATCAACCCGCCCCAGTCCGCCGTGCTCGGCCTCCACCGCATCGAGGAGCGGCCGGTGGTGCAGAACGGCCAGATCGTGGCGCGGCAGATGATGTACATGGCGCTGAGCTACGACCATCGCCTGATCGACGGACGCGAGGCGGTGACGTTCCTCGTCGCGATCAAGAACGCGATCGAGGACCCGACGCGGCTGCTGATCGATTTGTGATGAAAACAGTGCTCCTGCGAAAGCAGGAGCCCAGGGCGGAGAAGCGCAACGAAGGCGGGATATGTCTACATCATGGCGAACGGGCCGAACGGGACGCTCTATGTCGGCGTCACCAGCGACCTGCCCGCCCGGGCATATCAGCACCGCAACGCCCTGATGGACGGCTTCGCCAAGGAGCATGGCTGCAGGCTCCTGGTCTGGTTCGAGCAGCATGACGATCTGCAGGAAGCGCGCCGGCGCGAACTGCAGATCAAGAAATGGAAACGGGCCTGGAAGATCGAGTTGATCGAGCAGGACAATCCGCAATGGCGGGACTTGTTCGATACGTTATTCTGAGCCGCCCTGGGCTCCTGCTTTCGCAGGAGCACTGGCCTGATGGAGCGTTTGATGGCAGACCAGTTCGACTATGACGTCCTCGTGATCGGCGCCGGCCCCGGGGGCTATGTGGCCGCGATCCGTGCCGCGCAGCTTGGCCTCAGGACCGCCTGCGCGGAGAGCCGCGAGACGCTGGGCGGAACCTGCCTCAATGTCGGCTGCATCCCTTCCAAGGCACTGCTCCACGCCTCCGAATATTATGAGGCGGCGACCGGCGAGACCTTCGCCCGGATGGGCATCAAGGTGAAGCCGGAGCTGGACCTCGATGCGATGCAGGCGAGCCGGGTCGGCGCGGTGAAGGGCCTGACCGATGGCGTCGAATATCTGTTCAAGAAGAACAAGATCGACTGGCTGAAGGGCCATGCGCGCTTCAAGGATGCGCACACGGTCGATGTCGCCGGCAAGAGCGTCACCGCGAAGAACATCATCATCGCCACCGGCTCGTCCGTCACTCCGTTGCCAGGCGTGGACGTCGATAATGCCAAGGGCATCATCGTCGATTCGACCGGCGCGCTGGAGCTGGGCAAGGTGCCCGGGCATCTCGTCGTGATCGGCGGCGGCGTGATCGGGCTGGAGCTGGGCAGTGTGTGGCGGCGGCTGGGCGCCAGGGTCACGGTGGTCGAGTTCCTCGACCAGATCCTGCCCGGTATGGACGGCGAAGTGCGCAAGGAAGCGAACAAGATCTTCCGCAAGCAGGGCATCGAGTTCAAGCTCGGCACCAAGGTCACCGGCGCCACCGTGAAGGGCAAGAAGGCGACGCTCACGCTCGAACCCGCCGCCGGCGGCCCTTCGACAGGCTCAGGACAGGCTGCGGAGACATTGGAGGCCGACGCTGTGCTGGTCGCCATCGGCCGCCGCGCCAACACCGAGGGCCTTGGGCTCGACAAGATCGGCCTCGAGACGAACCAGCGCGGCCAGATCGAGACGGCCGAGGATTTCTCGACCAAGGTGCCCGGCGTCTGGGCGATCGGTGACGTCATTCCCGGCCCGATGCTGGCGCACAAGGCCGAGGACGAGGGCGTCGCGGTCGCCGAGAATATCGCCGGCCTCACCGGCATCGTGAACCATGATGTGATCCCCAGCGTGGTCTACACGCTGCCCGAGATCGCAGGGGTCGGCCTCACCGAAGAAGCGGCGAAGGAGAAAGGCGAGATCAAGGTCGGCAAGTTCCCGATGCTCGCCAATTCGCGCGCCAAGACCAATCATGAGCCGGACGGCTTCGTGAAAGTGATCGCCGACGCCACCACCGACCGGGTGCTGGGCGTGTGGATCATCGCCAATGTCGCCGGCACGATGATCGCCGAGGCCGCGCTCGGCATGGAGTTCGGCGCGACCAGCGAGGACATCGCCTACACCTGCCATGCCCATCCGACGCACAGCGAGGCGATCAAGGAAGCCGCGCTGGCAGTGCGGGGCAAGCCTATCAATTTCTAGGGCCCGTCCGAGTTAGAGCATCGCGCTTTATATAGGAGCCGTTCGCCCTGAGCTTGTCGAAGGGCGAACGGGATGGAAGAGTGATGCCGATTTTGGGCGCGGCGCTCCAAATGGAATCAGTGCTCCTGCGAAAGCAGGAGTCCAGGGCGGTAGCGAACTGCCCGTGCGCCCTGGGCTCCTGCTTTCGCAGGAGCACTGATTCCACTTCATCCGGACCAGCCCCAGAGCCGTTTGCGGTCGCTCCAGCGCTCCTGTCGCCTTTCACCAAACCCCGGTCGATGACGGCGTGGCCCCGTGTCTCAGCCCGGCGGCGGCGTGTGGGCGCGGCGGTCCTTGGCGGCCTGTGCCCACCATTCCAGCGTCTCGGCGAAGCGCGGGAAGCTGCGCTCCAGGGCCGTGCCGCCCTCGCCGATCGGCTGCCCGCTTTCGTCCAGGCTGGCAGTGATGCCGCCGACGGTGATGGTGCTGGGGACGACCAGCATGCCGAGCTCGGTCAGCGTCGCATGCCAACTGCTGTTCGAGCGCGCGCCGCCCAGCCGACCCGCCGAATAGCTGACGATGCCCGCCGGGCGGTGGAACCATTCCGTGAAGAAATGATCGACCAGATTCTTGAGGCCCGGCTGGATACCCCAATTATATTCGCCCGCGACGAACACGAAGCCGTCCGCCGATATGATCTTGTCCGCGAGCCTCGTCATGGCTTCGGGCGCCTCGCCCTCGCCATGGTCCGAGAGCCGCTTGTCGAGCATCGGCAGCCCCACAGCGCGCGCATCGATCAGCTCGACCGCATGACCGCGCGCGGCGAGCCGGGCGACCATATAGTCGGCGAGACGGATACCGGCGCGATTGGCGCGATAGGAACCGTAGAAGACGAGCAGTTGCAAGGCCATGGACAACTCCGCTGGACATGAGGATAGACGGGGATGCGCGACGGGACGCTATCGTCTCGCCCGCATCGGCGCCAGTCTCGACAGGAGCGGGCCGCGGTCGTAAGCCGCCGCGATGGAGAGCCCCGCCATCACCGTCCCGATCGGCCCGATCCTGGGACTGCTCAGCGATATCGGCATCTTCGTGTTCGCCGCCTCCGGCGCGCTCGCCGCAGCCCGGCTGCGCCAGACGCTGGTCACGTTCGCTTTCTTCGCGCTGACGACCGGCGTGGGCGGCGGCACGGTGCGCGATCTGCTGATCGGCGCGCCGGTCTTCTGGGTGCATGACGCCTCACAGGCGGTCATTTGCCTCGCCGCCGCCTTCATCATCTATGTGACGCCGGCACGATGGTGGCCCGAGCGCGCGCTCGACTGGCTCGACGCGGTGGGGCTTGCGGCCTTCGCGGTGTTCGGCACGGCGAAAGCGATGAGCTTCGGCGTGCATCCCTTCGTCGCGGCGCTGATGGGCGTCATCACCGGCTGCGTGGGCGGCATCATCCGCGATCTTCTGGCGGGCGTCCCCTCCATCCTGCTGCGGCCGGAAATCTATGTGACCGCGGCTGCGCTCTCGGCAGGGCTCTATGCGCTGCTGGTGCCACTCGGCGTGCCGAGCGCGCCGGCGAGCGCCTTCGCCGCGCTGGCCGGCTTCGCGCTGCGCGCACTGGCCATCGCCCGGCAGCTCGCGCTGCCCTCCTACGGCAAGAGATCGAGACCCTGAGCAAGGCGAAGGGGATGGCGGTGCCATCCCCTCCACGTCTCGAGGCCGCTATGGTTTCAGGCGAAGGCCACGCTGGTGCGCCGGCGACGCATCAGGCCACCGATGGCCGCCATGCCGCCCAGCATCATCGCCCAGCTGGCCGGCTCCGGCACGGAGCTCGACAGCAGGGCCGCATAGTCGATGATATAACCGTCGCCGGCGTCGCTCGCCTCGAAGCTCAGCACATTGTCGGCCAGCACGAGCGCGTCGGGCACGGCGAAGGAGAAGAGCACCACCTGCTGGTAGGCATTGTCGGGATCGATGCCCGTTTCCTCGATCTGGCCGATCTGCGTGCCATTGAAGAACACGGCATAGGGGCCGCGATCCGGACCGTCCGCGATGCCGGCGACGAACAGGTCGACGGAAAAACCGCTGCCCGCGCCGCCGGCAAGATCGAAGCTCACCGGACCGAAGCTTTCCCAGCTGTCCGTGAAGTCCGGGTCCTCCGGCGTCGAATAGTCCGTGAAGAAGGTGCCGCCGAGATCGCTCGCCCAAAGGTCGCCCGGGGCGCAGGTGCCGCCGAGGCCGAAACAGTCCGCGTCACCCGCCATGGAAACGATGTCGGCCTGCGCCGGCGCGCAAAGGCCTGCGACGGCCAGCGCCGCCGCGATGCTGATGCTGATGGTACGCATGGATACAATCTCCCACTGACAGTATCGATGATCCGCACGCACGGGCATTTCCCCCCACCATGCCGATCGATGACCTGTCTATCATGAATCAACCATCCCGCCCAGCGCGGAACCACCGGCCGACGCCTGGTTAATGGCTCAAAACGGGCCGCCGGCGATCGGCCCGCTCGCCCGGCTCAGCCCCGCGCGAACATCGCCAGCAGCACCGACCACCAGCCCTCCTGCCGCCCGTCCGCCGCCGGGAGGGGCGCGCGCGGCGGGCCGAAGGCGCGGCATTCGAGGCAGTCGGCCCGGATGGAAGCGCCCCGGAGCAGCATCCGCATGTCCATCACCGCGCGGATGGCGAGTTGCTCGCGCTGCCGGGCGGCGTAGCTCAGCCAGTCGCGCGGCGCCGCCGCCCGCGTCGCGCGCGCATCCCCGTTCTCCTCGCCGAGCATGGCGAGCAGCATCGTCCAGCGATCCGGCGCGGGATCGAAATAGCGCGGGGCGGCCGCCGCACCGCTCAGCTTGGCGCGGCGGGCGGCCTCGGCCACGGCGTCCTCGATACCGCCGAAGCGATCGACCAGCCGCAGCTGCTGCGCCGTGCCGCCGTCCCACACGCGCCCTTGCGCGATCTCGTCGACGCGCTGCGGCGTGAGCTTGCGCGACTGGGCGACGAGGCCGACGAAGCGGCCATACATATCCTCCACGCTCGCCTGGGCCAGCGCATCGAATTGCGGGCTGACGCCGCCGATCACGTCCGGCTCGCCGGAGAGCGGCGTCGCCTTCACCCCATCGCTGGTGACGCCGATCTTGGCGAGCGTATCCTCGAAGCTCGGCAGGATGCCGAACACGCCAATCGAGCCGGTGATGGTGGCGGGCTCGGCGAAAATCATGTCGGCCGGCGTGCTCACCCAATAGCCGCCGCTCGCTGCGACATTGGCCATGGAGACGACGACCGGCAGGCCCTGCGCCTTCGCTTCGAGCAGCGCCGCGCGGATCTCCTCGGACGCCGTGACCGAGCCGCCGGGCGAATCCACCCGCAGCACCAGCGCCTTGATGGCGTCATCCGCCAGCGCATCGCGGATCAGCGCGGCGACGCTCGTGCCCCCCGCCACGCCGGCCGGCGCCTCGCCATCGACGATCTCGCCCGCCACGGTGACGACGCCCACCTGGCCCGAGCCGGACTCGCCATGACGGCGCACATAATGGTCGAGCGGGATCGCCGCGAAATCACCCGGACCGCCCTCATTGCCCACGCCCGCGATCTCCGCCACGCGCTTGCCGAACGCGATCTCGTCGCCCAGCTTGTCGACCAGCCCCGCCGCCTGCGCCGCCTTGGCCGCGTCGCCGCCCTGGGCACGCAGCAGCGCGACCGGATCGCCGAGATAGGCCTGCACTTTCGCCTTGGGCCGCGCCTTGCCGACATCGGCCAGCCAGCTCGACCAGACCGCCTTCACCAGCGCCTCGTTGGCGGCGCGCGCCTCGGGCGATTGATCGGTGCGCGTATAGGGCTCGACCGCGCTCTTGAAGGCACCGACGCGATAGACATGAGTCTTGGCGCCCAGCTTGTCGATCAGGCCCTTGTAATAGAGATTGCTGCCGCCCGGGCCCGTGACGCCGACCATGCCGAGCGGGCTCAGCCAGACCTCGCTGGCATGGGCAGCCAGCAGATAGCTGTCATCGGCATAGAGCGTCGCATGGACCAGCACCGGCTTGCCGGCGGCGCGCACCTTGTCGAGCGCGGCGCCGACCCGCTCCATCGCCACCTGGCCGCCGCCGCCGAACCCGTCCAGGTCCAGCACCACGGCCTTGACCGCGCTGTCGCCCGAGGCCGTCTCGATCGCGCGCACCACATCGCGCAGCCGATATTCGCGCGGCCGGTCCCCGCCCGCCACGGCGGCAAAGCCGTTCACGACCTGCGGCTGCTCGACGATCGGCCCATCCAGCGCCAGATAGAGCGCGCCGCTGCCGGGCACGCTTTCGGGCGTGCGGGCCATTTTGAGGCCGGTGTAGATCAGGCCGAAGAACAGCAGCAGCAGGAGCAGCACCAGCGCATCCTTGAGCGCGACGATCAGCTTCCAGGCACCAATCAGGAATTTCACGGGCACAACTTTCTCTGGTCCTGCAAGAACGCTAGCGCAACTGCGCGCGCGATGCACGCGGCCTTGTGGTGCCCGGATTTCCAGGATCGCGCGCGCATTGCCCACGGAATGTCGACGATGGACGATTTTTTGTCGCGCAAAGCTTGACCCGGCCGCCTCGTCGCCCATATGGCGCGCGTTAGCACTCGCCATGCGAGAGTGCTAGCAGACTGATTCATGCGCGGGGGACGGACCGGTATCTGGGGATTGGGCAGGCCATCGGCAAGACGCTGAGGCAGCATGAATCCGCTCGGCCATCGGAAAATCTTCCGCCCGACTAGGAAAGGACGAGACATGGCATTTCGCCCCCTGCACGATCGCGTGCTGGTTCGCCGCATCGAGGCCGACGAGAAGACGGCCGGCGGCATCATCATCCCCGACACCGCCAAGGAAAAGCCGCAGGAAGGCGAGATCGTCGCCGTCGGCACCGGCGCCAAGGCCGAGGACGGCAAGGTGACCCCGCTCGACGTCAAGGCCGGCGACCGCATCCTGTTCGGCAAATGGTCGGGCACCGAGGTGAAGGTCGACGGTGAAGACCTGCTCATCATGAAGGAAAGCGACATTCTGGGCGTGATCGCCTGACCGGCGCTTGAGCCTTCCCGCCCCGTTCGCCCTGAGCTTGTCGAAGGGCCGTCCTTCTTCTGAAGGAAACAGAACAGGGCTTCGACAGGCTCAGCCCGAACGGTTTTCTGGAATTATTGGAAAGGATTAGAATCATGGCAGCCAAGGACGTCAAATTCTCCCGCGACGCCCGCGAGCGCATTCTGCGCGGCGTCGACATCCTCGCCGACGCGGTGAAGGTCACGCTGGGCCCCAAGGGCCGCAACGTCGTCATCGACAAGAGCTTCGGCGCTCCGCGCATCACCAAGGACGGCGTGAGCGTCGCCAAGGAGATCGAACTCAAGGACAAGTTCGAGAATATGGGCGCGCAGATGGTGCGCGAAGTCGCCAGCAAGACCAATGACGTCGCGGGTGACGGCACCACCACCGCCACCGTGCTCGCCCAGGCGATCGTGCGCGAGGGCATGAAGTCGGTTGCGGCCGGCATGAACCCGATGGACCTCAAGCGCGGCATCGATCTGGCCGTCGCCAAGGTCGTCGATGACCTCAAGGCCCGCTCCAAGGTCGTCTCGGGCAACAAGGAGATCGCCCAGGTCGGCATCATCTCCGCCAATGGCGACACCGAGGTCGGCGAGAAGATCGCCGAGGCCATGGAGAAGGTCGGCAAGGAAGGCGTCATCACCGTCGAGGAGGCCAAGGGCCTCGATTTCGAGCTGGACGTCGTCGAGGGCATGCAGTTCGACCGCGGCTATCTGAGCCCCTATTTCATCACCAATCCCGAGAAGATGCAGGTCGAGCTTCAGGATCCCTATATCCTGATCCACGAGAAGAAGCTCTCCTCGCTGCAGGCGATGCTGCCGATCCTCGAGGCCGTGGTGCAGACGGGCCGTCCGCTGCTCATCATCGCCGAGGATATCGAGGGCGAGGCGCTGGCCACGCTGGTGGTCAACAAGCTGCGCGGCGGCCTCAAGGTCGCGGCGGTCAAGGCCCCCGGCTTCGGCGATCGCCGCAAGGCGATGCTGGAGGATATCGCGATCCTGACCAACGGCCAGATGATCTCGGAAGACCTCGGCATCAAGCTCGAGAGCGTCACGCTCGGCATGCTCGGCCAGGCCAAGCGCGTCACCATCGACAAGGACAACACGACCATCGTCGATGGCGCGGGCGAAGCCGATGCGATCAAGGGCCGCGTGGAGCAGATCCGCTCGCAGATCGAGACCACCACGTCCGACTATGATCGCGAGAAGCTGCAGGAACGTCTTGCCAAGCTGGCCGGCGGCGTGGCCGTCATCAAGGTCGGCGGCGCGTCCGAGGTCGAGGTGAAGGAGCGCAAGGACCGCGTCGACGACGCGCTGCACGCCACGCGCGCGGCTGTCGAGGAGGGCATCGTCCCCGGCGGCGGCACCGCGCTGCTCTATGCCACCAAGGCGCTCGAGGGCCTGAAGGGCAGCAATGACGACCAGACCCGCGGCATCGACATCATCCGCAAGGCGATCGAGTCCCCGCTGCGCCAGATCGCGCAGAATGCGGGCTTCGACGGCGCTGTCGTCGCCGGCAACCTGCTGCGCGAGAATGACGAGACCAAGGGCTTCAACGCCGCGACCGACCAGTATGAGAATCTGGTCGCCGCCGGCGTGATCGACCCGACCAAGGTCGTGCGCGCCGCGCTGCAGGATGCGGCCTCGGTCGCCGGCCTGCTCATCACCACCGAGGCGACCATCGCCGAGCTGCCGGAAGACAAGCCGGCCCCGGCGGGCATGCCCGGCGGCATGGGCGGCATGGGCGGCATGGACTTCTAAGTCCTGCCCATCCGATGATGGACAAGGGGGCCGGGCGAGCGATCGTCCGGCCCCTTTTTCGTTGGGCAGGTGCCTGGTCCTGATGGGGAGTAGCCAGGGTTGAAACGAGTCGCGCGCCTCGTTTCAAGCTGAGCCGCAGGCGAGGCCCACTTCGCTCCGCTCAGTAGGGCCCTTCGACTTCGCTCAGGGCGAACGGAGTGAGTGCCTCATCAAAGGCAGCCGCAACGCCGCCATCGTCAAGTCGATCGTCAACCTGGCCGAAGCGCTCGGCATGGACACCATTGCCGAGGGGGCGGAGACGCTGGACGAGCTGGAACTCATCCGATCGCTCGGCTGCAGCCATGTCCAGGGCTTCGTCTATGGCCGGCCGGTCGATGCCCGCGCGACGATCGCCCTGCTGACGGCGCAGGGCGGTTATGCCGAGGCGCGGGGCCACAAGGCGAGCCGCGAGCCGCGCATGGCGATGCTGCGCTCGGTCATGCTGCGCCACGGCCGCAACGACTATCCCGCCCGCATCCGCAACATCTCGCGCATGGGCACGATGATCGACGGCGTGATGGACGTGCCGGTCGGCACGGTCTTCGATGTCGGGCTGACCCGCGACTATCATGTGAAAGGGACCTGCCGCTGGTCGCAGGACGACCGGATGGGCATCGAGTTCGACCAGCCGGTGGACGTCCTGCGTGTCCGCACGCCGATCGAGCGGGAACGCGGCGTCACCGATGTGCCGGACTTCTACCGCGAAGGCCGGAAGGAAGCCGGCTGAGGGACTGCGGCGACCCGTATCGACAGCGCGCCGCCGCCTCGCTAACGATCGCCCGGTGATCGACCTGGAAACCATCGCCGTCATCCTCGGGCTGGCGAACATCGTCCTGGTCGTCCGGCGAAGCCTGTGGAACTATCCGCTCGGCATCGCGATGGTCTCGCTCTACTTCTTCATCTTCGTCGAGACCCGGCTCTACAGCGATGCGCTGCTACAGATCTTCTTCCTGCTCGTGCAGCTTTACGGCTGGTGGAACTGGCTGCGCGGGCGGGACGATACCGGCGAAGTCCTCGTCCGTCACGCCGGCGCGCCCGCCATGCTCGGCTGGATCGGCGCCATCGCGGTCGGGACGGCGCTGTGGGGCTGGCTGATGCATCGCTACACGGATGCGGCGCTGCCCTGGTGGGACGCCGCCGTCGCGATGACCAGCGTCGCCGCGCAGATCCTGCTCTCCCGCCGCTTCATCGAGAATTGGCCGCTCTGGATCGCGACCGACGCGATCGCCATCGGCGTCTACACCGCCAAGGGGCTCGACAAGACCGCGATGCTCTATGCCGTGTTCCTGCTCATCGCGGCCTGGGGCTGGCGGGACTGGCTGCGGGCGGGCCGCGCGCAGCGGCGGGCGGGCGCCGCCGCGTGACGCGCGGTTTCGTCCTCGGCAAGTTCATGCCGCCCCATGAGGGCCATCGCCTGCTCTGCGAGGTGGCCCGGGCGCGGGTGGACAGGCTCACCATCCTGGTCTGCTCGCTGCCCGACGATCCCATCCCCGGCACGCTGCGCCACGCCTGGATGCGCGAGATCTTTCCCGATTGCCGCGTGGTCCATCATGACGCCGTGGTGCCGCAGGCGCCGCGGGACGCCCCTGATTTCTGGCCGATCTGGCGCGGGATCGTGCAGGCGGCGCATCCCGAGCCGATCGATTATGTGTTCGCCTCGGACGCCTATGGCGCGCGGCTCGCCGCCGAGGTGGGCGCGGTCTTCCATCCGGTCGATCCGGAGCGGCTGCTCATGCCCGTCTCGGGCAGCGCCGTGCGGGCCGATCCCTATGGCCACTGGGCCTTCCTGCCGCCGCCGGTGCGCGCCCATTATGCGCGCCGCATCTGCCTGCACGGGCCGGAGAGCATCGGCAAGTCCGCGCTGGCCGCGCAGCTCGCGGCGCATCTGCGCACGCTGCAGGTGCCGGAGTTCGGCCGGACATGGTGCGAGGTCCATGGCACGGACCTCGCCATGGACGACCTGCTGGTGATCGGCCGCACCCAGCATGCCATGGCGCAGGCGGCCGCGCGGCGCTGCCGCGGCTGGCTGGTGCTGGACACCGATCCGCTGATGACCGCCGTCTGGGCCGACATGATGCTGGGCCGGCGCGATCCCTGGTTCGACGGCTGGACGGACGTCGCCGATCTCTATCTGCTGCTCGACCTCGACCTGCCTTTCGTCGACGATGGCCTGCGCCTCTACGGCTCGGACGCCGCGCGGCGCCGCTTCTTCGACCTGTGCCGGGCGGAGCTTGAGCGGCGCGGCGTCCACTGGCGGCTGGTCAGCGGCCAGGGCGGCAAGCGGCTCGACAATGCACTGGCGGCGATCGCCGAGCGGTTCGGCACGGCCGAGCCGATCCCGACCATCGACTGACTGCTCCTTCCCGCGGAATCGACGGACCGAACGGCGCATGCGCCCGGGCGAGACAGGCGGCCTGCGCCGACTCGCCCATCGGTGGCAGGATGGACCGATGACCAGTCCCGAAGAGGAAGAATTATATCGCCGCGCCTGTGCGATCTTTCGATCGGAAGGCGCGGTCTCGGTCAGCCGGCTGCAGCGCCTGCTGCGGCTGGGCTACAACAGCACGATGCGGCTGGTCGAGCGGATGGAGCGCGAGGGATTGACCGGCTCGCGGCCGATCATGTCCTGGGCGAAAGGCAGGCTGCCGGCAGAGCCCTATGGCCTGATCGTCAGCCCCTGACCCGACGGGAAAGGGCGGACCCCGCAAGTCCACCCCGTCCTTCGAGCATGGTCCCGCAGGCGCGCTCAGTGCGCCTCGGGCGCGGCCGCCGCGGCGTTGTCGGGCAGGCCGCCGAGCTGCGTCACCAGCTTGGTATAGGCGTCGAGATAGGCCAGCACGATCACCTGGCCGATCTCGGTATTCTGGTAGCCGCCGCCGCCAGCGCCGGCGAAGCCGCCCCACCAGCCGGCCCTCGCGCCGCCGCCGAAACCGAGGTCCGACTTGCGGGCATAGCCCTCGGTCATGGCCTCCTCCTCGGTGGTGCGCGCATTGACGATGGAAAGCGTGACGTTCGCTTCCTTCTTGCGGACCGAGATGCCGCCGGCGATCGCGCCGAACGTGCCGCCCATCAGGCCGCCCAGGACACCGCCCACGCCGCCGCCGCCGCTGTTGTTGTTGGACGAGACGATGTCGGGTTGCAGGAAATAATCCGCCGCGCGCACCTGGCCCCGGCCCAGATTGCTGCCTTCCTGCAGCTCGCCCTGGTCGGCCAGCGCGCGCTCCATGGCGCGGCTCTGCATCGAGCGGCCGCGATTGACGAGCGTGAAGCAGCCAGACTGCTGGACGAAGATGCGCAGGATCGCCTCCGGGCTGCCCAGGCTCAGCTCGCGCCACCACTGATTGTCGGGCTCGACGATGGCCACGCTGCCGAGGTTGCGGGTGCATCGCGGAATCTCGCGCGTGCCGCGCTCCTGCGCCTGCCGGCCGGACGAGCCGCGCTCGGCCGCCAGCGCCGGCTCGCAGATCAAGGCGATCGCGCTGGCCGCCAGGACGAACTTCTCAAATCCCCTCATACCCACTCACTCCGATCGGAATCCAAGGAACATCGGCCTCGAAGGCCAGCTGGGACGCTCTAGCACAGACGGCCACGCAGACAAGTTAACGCCTTGACGCCCCGGATCGAAACGCCTTTGTCACGGGCTCCGCCACTCGTCTTGTATGAAATGGACGCACGGGTCCGCTCAGAGATCATCATGCGGAGCGAAGGCACTTCATTCGGCTCGGCCTTCAGCCGGGCGGCGATCAGCGGATCGGGATCGGCCGGCGCGGCCGGCGGGCGAAGCTGGAAAGGAGGCTGGGCCATGATGCTCTCTCGACGAGTGGATCACTGCGACCCGCAATCTTGTCAAGCGGAGGTCTGCTGGCTCCCATATGCTGCCGTTCGGTTCGAGCGGCCTTCTCGACTGCGGGTCTCGACAAGCTCGACCCTTCGCTCGAAGCGAACGGGGACAGCGAAGCGGCGGGAAATGGATCGCACGCGAATTGCATGCCGGGGACCCAGAGCCCCAGCGGCCCACTTTGCCTTTGCCGCAGCCCCTGCTATCGGCGCGCGATGACCGACCTCGCCCATATCCGCAACTTCTCGATCATCGCCCATATCGACCATGGCAAGTCGACGCTGGCCGACCGCCTCATCCAGCGCACCGGCGGCCTTACCGACCGCGAGATGACCGCTCAGGTGCTCGACAATATGGAGATCGAGAAGGAGCGGGGCATTACCATCAAGGCGCAGACCGTGCGGCTCGACTACAAGGCGAGCGATGGCGAGACCTATGAGCTCAATCTCATGGACACGCCGGGCCATGTCGACTTCGCCTATGAGGTCAGCCGCAGCCTTGCCGCCTGCGAGGGCGCGCTGCTGGTGGTGGATGCCGCGCAGGGCGTGGAGGCGCAGACGCTGGCCAATGTCTACCAGTCGATCGAGCATGATCATGAGATCGTGCCGGTCATCAACAAGATCGACCTGCCCGCCGCCGAGCCGGAGAAGGTGAAGGCCGAGATCGAGGATGTGATCGGCCTCGACGCGAGCGACGCGGTGCTGGCGAGCGCCAAGTCCGGCATCGGCATCGACGAGGTGCTGGAGGCGATCGTCAAGCGTATCCCGCCGCCCAAGGGGGACCGGGACAAGCCGCTGGAAGCCATGCTGGTCGACAGCTGGTATGATCCCTATCTGGGCGTCGTCATCCTGGTGCGCGTGGTCAATGGCGTGCTCAAGAAGGGCCAGCAGATCAAGTTCATGATCGGCGGCACCGAGCATCTGGTCGATCGCGTGGGCTGCTTCCGTCCCAAGATCGAGCAGCTCGACGAGTTGGGCCCCGGCGAGATCGGCTTCATCACCGCGCAGATCAAGGAGATCGCCCAGACCCGCGTCGGCGACACCATCACCACGGTCCGCAACCCGGCGGCCGCGCCACTGCCCGGCTTCAAGGAAGTGCAGCCGGTGGTGTTCTGCGGGCTCTTCCCGGTGGACGCCAATGATTTCGAGAAGCTGCGCGACAGCATCAGCAAGCTGCGGCTCAACGATGCGAGCTTCAGTTTCGAGATGGAGACCAGCGCCGCGCTCGGCTTCGGCTTCCGCTGCGGTTTCCTCGGCCTGCTCCATCTGGAGATCATCCAGGAGCGGCTGACCCGCGAATATGATCTCGATCTCATCACCACCGCGCCCAGCGTGGTCTATGACATCCACCTGACCGACGGATCGGTGATGCAGCTCCACAATCCGGCGGACATGCCCGATCCGGTCAAGATCGACTTCATCGAGGAGCCATGGATCGAGGCGACCATCTACGTGCCCGACGACTATCTGGGCGCGATCCTCAAGCTCTGCCAGGACCGGCGCGGCATCCAGAAGAACCTCACCTATGTCGGCGGCCGCGCGCAGGTGACTTATGAGCTGCCGCTCAACGAAGTGGTGTTCGACTTCTATGATCGCTTGAAGTCCATCTCGCGCGGCTATGCGAGCTTCGACTATCACCAGATCGGCGTGCGCGAGGGCGATCTCGTCAAGATGAACATCCTCGTCAACAACGAGCCGGTCGACGCGCTCTCGATGATCGTGCACCGCGCCGCCGCCGAGGCGCGCGGGCGGCATATGTGCGAGCGCCTCAAGGACCTCATCCCGCGCCACCTGTTCAAGATCCCGATCCAGGCGGCGATCGGCGCCAAGGTGATCGCCCGCGAGACGATCGCCGCGCTCAGGAAGGACGTCACCGCCAAATGCTATGGCGGCGACATCACGCGGAAGAAGAAGCTGCTGGAGAAGCAGAAGGAAGGCAAGAAGCGGATGCGCGAATATGGTAGCGTGCAGATCCCGCAGGAAGCCTTCATCGCCGCGCTGCGCATGGGAGACGAGAGTTGAGCGAGGACGAGGATTATGTGTTCGACGAGGAGAGCGGCGAGTGGATGCCCGCCTCCGAGCTGGCGGCGAAGCAGGCTGCGGCGGATGCCGTCGAGGTGCGCGATGCGGTCGGCAACATCCTCCAGGATGGCGACCAGGTGACGCTCATCAAGGATCTGGACGTCAAGGGCGCCGGCCAGACGCTGAAGCGCGGCACGCTCATCAAGTCGATCCGCCTCACCGGCGACCCGCAGGAGATCGACTGCCGCCATGAGGGCATCAAGGGCCTCGTGCTGCGCGCGGAGTTCGTGAAGAAACGCTGACCGGCCGCGCGGCGGCGGGGACGAGGACTCATTGCATCCCCACGCAAACTGGCACTCGACTTTCGGCATATCCATGTCACAGAGGGCGCTGCGGTTCGGCGCCATGTCGCGATCGCAGCTCTTCAGGTGCCGGCGGGGGCAGGCCGACCGACGCACAAAGCCATTTTCTGCCGAATTCGGGTCAAGATGCGCCGGCGTCCTGCCGGCGGAGGCATAGCCGTCAAAGGAAGGGACTGAGAGTGAACCTACGCAAATCCTGGAAATTGGGTGCCGTGATCGCATTGACCTGCGGCGTGGCACCGGGCCCTCTGCTCGCGCAGAATGACGCGGGGCAAGTGACGCAGCTTGCCGTGCCGGCCGCCGTCGTCCGTCCGGCCTCGAACGACGACATCGTGTTCCTCGACGTCGCGACCGACGGCAAGTCGGCGATCCAGATCGACGTGATCGCGCTCGACGGCTCGGACCCGATGCTCAAGCTGCTCTCGGCGCGCAATCACGAGACCGTGCTGGCCGACAATGACGATGGCGGCGGCGGCCTCAATGCCCGCCTGACCTTCGATCCCTCGACCATGCCCGCCGCGCTTGGCGCGGACGGCCACATCAGGCTGAGCATCGATGACTACAAGCTGGACGGCCGCGTCGGCAAATATGCGATCATCACCAGCCTGCTGGAGAAGCTGACGCCCGAAAGGACGCTGGGCTACGGCAGCACCGAAACGGTCAACTTCACGTCGGGGAACGAGCCGCACCTCTATGCCTTCGACGCCAGGGAAGGCGATCTCGTCGAGATCCGCCTGAATGCGATCGGCAGCGCGCAGCAATCGAGCGAGGATGGGGACAGCAGCTCCGTCGACCCGGTGGTCAAGGTCTTCAACTCGCCCTTCCCGTCGATCGACCCCATCCAGAGCAATGACGACAGCCCGGAAGGCGGCCTCGATTCCCTGCTGCGCTTCACCGTGCCGGCGGCAGGCACCTATTTCATCTCGGCGGAAAATCTGAACGGGGATGCCGGCCAGGCCACGCTGAGCCTCAAGAAAGCCGAGCCGCTGCCGCCCCCGCCCGCGCCCACGCGCCTCACCACCGCACAGCTCACGCGCGGCCTGTGCGGCGAGATCGGCGAGAATGCGCCGGTGCTCGACTGGTTCGGCGGCGACCAGCATTATGCGCTCTACAGCCTCTCGGGCCGGCGCAATGACGCGCTCACGCTGCGCAAGAGCGGCGACGTGACGGTCCAGGTCGGCAACATGACGCCAGCGGGCTTCGCGCAGATCGCCAATGCGAGCGGCGGCGGCGATGACGACAATGCCAGCGACACGCAGCTGATCCAATGGAACAAGGATGGCGAGGTCCATATCCTGGTGAGCGGAACCACCGGCAGCCATTATGGCCTGGGCAGCGGCACATCGGACCAGCTCGAGCGCTGCCAGTAGAGCCCGGCCCCCAATCACATGCGCCCGGCGGCCGATCCTGGCCGCCGGGTTTTTCTTGCTCAGCCGAGCAGGGTCAGGATGCCGGCGATGGTCGCGGCCGTCGCGACGAGCGCCGCGGTCAGCCCGTATTCGACGGCCTTCGCGCCGCGATCGCTCTCCAGGATGGGAGCCAGAAAGACCGGTTTCTTCAGCATTGCGTCGCCGCTCTAGCGCACAGCGTCTGACCAAATGCTGAACGCGCGGGCACGCATCGCGCCCGCATTGACCGGCGCTCGCGAGGCGCCGACAATGGGCGGCACGCATGGGGACGAGGAGAAGGCCATGGCGCTCAAGGTGTCGCTGGAGGACCGGGCCGAGATCGAGGAGCTGATGGCGCGCTATGCCTGGGCGCTCGATACCGGCGATTTCGAGGGCTATGCCGCCTGCTTCTGCGCGGACGGCTGGCTGGAGCACTGGCCGCAGGGCCGCTGTCATGGCCGCGAGGGCCTCAAGCGCGCGACCGATTCGCTCTGGTACGACACGCCCAACCATTATCTCGGCCGGCAGCACCGGATGAGCCAGGTGCTCATGACGCCGGAAGGGCCGGACGGCGTGCGGATCAAATGCTTCTGGTCGATCCTGCAGCATGATGTCGTCACGTTCGAAAACCGCGTGTTCGGCCTGGGCACATGGGACACGCTGGCCGTGAAGGAAGCGGACGGCGAATGGCGGTTCAAGAGCGTCTCGGTCGATCTGTGGATCAACGGGCAAGTGCCCTGGAAAGGCGAGAAGCGCGCCTGGGGAGAGCAGCGGGCGGACAGCATCGTCTGAGCGCCGCGGAAAGGGGGGATTGGTTCATGGCTTTGTGGATCGCCGGGCGGCAGCGGATCGTCCGGGGCAGGTCCTGCGGCGGCGGAGTAGCGGGGGCGGATTGGAGCTGTTGTCGAAGAAGAAAGAGAAGGACAGGGCTTCGACAGGCTCAGCCCGAAGGGTCCGGCCCATCCGGGATGGGAGCTGACATACCGGTCCCCGTTCGCCCTGAGCGAAGTCGAAGGGCGCTACTGAGCGGAGCGAAGTGGGCTTCGCCTGCGGCTCAGCTTGAAACGAGGCGCGTGACTCGTTTCAACCCTTCGACTTCGCTCAGGGCGAACG
>Ga0164243_10005015_pt1 | contig 20376 bp, 20 predicted proteins | sample OricompcompostOP_FD_108781 | JGI IMG/M metagenome (GOLD analysis project Ga0164243, IMG submission 108781) | Organic Plus compost microbial communities from Emeryville, California, USA - Original compost - Organic plus compost (OP) | ecosystem: Engineered > Solid waste > Mixed feedstock >...
CGAGGCGCTCGCCGCCTGCGGCGGCAGCGACGAGGAGCGGCTGGCGCAGTTGCAGGGCACGCTCCGATGCGGCACCCACTGCGGCTCCTGCCTGCCGGAACTCAAGCGCATGGTGCGCGCCGCGCCGACGGCACAGGCGGCCTGAATGCCCGGATGCCCTTGCTGCCCGCCCAGGCATAAGCAATGCGCCGATCCGGCATAAGGCCTGCGGGACAATCCGGCCTCCCATGGGCAGCATCGCGCACTACATCAAGGACATCGGCCGCGGCGCGCGCGGCGCGCGGCCGCTCGAGCGCGCGCAGGCGGCCGACCTGTTCGGCCAGGTGCTCGACGGCGCGGTGACCGACCTGGAGGTCGGCGCCTTCTGCCTGGCCATGCGCGTGAAGGGCGAGACCACGCAGGAGATGGCGGGCTTCCTGGACGCCACGCACGAGCGCCTGAACCGGCTGCCGGCCAGCGACCGCGCGGTGGTGGTGCTGCCCAGCTACAACGGCGCGCGCCGGCTGCCCGTGCTCACGCCGCTGCTGGCGCTGCTGCTGGCGCGCGAGGGGCTGCCGGTGCTGGTGCACGGCAGCGCCACCGAGTCCAGCCGCGTGCTGGCGGCCGACGTGCTGGCCGCGCTGGACGTGCCCGCACAGCCGTCGGTGCAACGCATCGCGTGCGGCCAGGTCGCGGTGCTGGAGACGGCCCAGCTCCATCCGGGCCTGAAGCGCCTGCTGGACGTGCGCCGCGTGGTGGGCCTGCGCAACGCGGGGCACAGCGTGGTCAAGCTGATGCAGCCGGTGGACGGCCCCGCGGTGGTGGTCGGCAGCTACACGCACCCGGCCTTCGGCACCGTGATGACCGAGCTGTTCCAGTTGCTCGGCATGACGGCGATGCTCTCGCGCGGGCTGGAGGGCGAGGTGGTGTGCGACCCGCGCCGCACGCCGCAGGTCGACGGCTTCGTGCGCGGCGAACACGCGCTTCTGCAGGCCCAGCAGCCCGGCACCGCGGGCGAGGTGCCCGGCCTGCCGCAGGACATCGGCGTCGAGGCGACGGCCGACTACACCCGCCGCGTACTGGCAGGAAACTTGCCTGTGCCCGAGCCCATCGCCGCCCAGGTGCGGCACGTCGTGCAACTCGCATCCCACGCATGAATCCGAACCCCATGAACACCGGAAGCTGCACCCTGGTGGGCGCCGGCCCCGGCGACCCCGATCTGCTGACCCTCAAGGCCGTCAAGGCGATCCAGGCGGCCACGGTGCTGCTGGTGGACGACCTGGTGAACGAGGACATCCTGCAATGGGCGCGGCCCGACGCGCGCATCGTCCGCGTCGGCAAGCGCGGCGGCTGCCGCAGCACGCCGCAGGCCTTCATCGAGAAGCTGATGATCGCCGCCGTGCAGGAGGGCCACGCGGTGGTGCGCCTGAAGGGCGGCGACCCGTTCATCTTCGGCCGCGGCGGCGAGGAGGTGGAGCACCTGCGCGAGGCCGGCATCGAGTGCACCGTGGTCAACGGCATCACCGCCGGGCTGGCCGCCGTCACCTCGCTGGGCGTGCCGCTCACACACCGCGACCATGCGCAGGGCGTGGTGTTCGTCACCGGCCATGCGCGCACCGGCGCGGCGGCGCAGCACGACCCGACGGACTGGCGCCAGCTGGCCGCCACCGCGCGCGACGCGCGGCTGACGCTGGTGGTCTACATGGGCGTGGCCGGCGCCGCGCACATCCAGCAGCAGCTGCTGGACGGCGGCCTGCCGGGCGATACGCCCGTCGCGGTGGTGCAGCACGCCAGCCTGCCGCAGCAGCGGCACGTCTGCACCACGCTGGCCGATCTGTCGGCCGCACTGTCCGGCTCGGGCCTGGGCAGCCCCTCCGTCATCGTGGTGGGGGACGTGCTGCGCGGCATGGCCGCCGTGGCTGCGACGCGGCACTTCGGGACCTGACCTCCCGGCCCACCGGTCTGTATCGGCTATCGGGCCGGCCTCCGAGGATCGCGCTGTGGAAGCGTCAGCGCGCGTCCCAGCTCCCGCGCGAAAGACGCCATCTCTGCCTCGGCCGCACAGCTGCGGGCCAGGAAGCGAGCGAAGCCATGCGGCATGCCCGGCGCGCAGCGGTGCGTGACCGGCACACCCGATGCGGACAATGCGCCGGCCAAGGCCTGCGCTTCGTCACGCACCGGGTCACACTGGGCGCTGAGGATGTGAGTGCGCGGCAGGCCGCGCCAGTCGTGCACGCGCAGCAGGTCGAAATACGGTTGGACGTTGCCGCGCCCCTGCTCGCCTCCGAGCCATTCCCAGTACTGCAGCAGGTGCTCGCGGCTCAGCCCCGGCGAATTCGCATGCTCGCGGTGGCTGGGAAGATCGGCCCTCGGCGACACGGCCGGATACAGAAGGCCCAGCCACGCCAGCGCCCTCCCGGCCTGAACGGCCTTCAGCGCGGTGGCGCATGCCAGATGCGCGCCCGCACTGTCGCCCAGCAAGGCCACGGGGCGACCGTTCGCCAGTTCCCGATGGACCCATTGCAGGGCGAACTCGCTGTCTTCCAGCGCAGCCGGATGGGCGTTCTCCGGGCAGAGCCGATAGTCCACGGCCACCAGTTCCAGGCGCGCGGCCGAGGCCAGCCAGGCGCACAGCCCATCGTGCGATGCCAGGCTCCCGGCGCTCCAGCCGCCGCCATGAAGGTAGAGCGCCAGCGGCGCCGCCTCCCTGTGCACGTCCTGCGCCAGGTAGCGGCGCACCCGGACCGGCGAGGCATGCGCGCGCGGCAGCAGCAGATCCTCGCGCGCCACCCGTGGCGCCCGGGGTGCACCCGCCAGGTCGGCCAGGCGCTCATAGCGCCGCCGACGGCGTTCGACGTCCGTGTCCGGCGGCCCGAGCTGCATGCTGGCGAACCGGAGGAATTCGTCGAGTTCGGCGTCGAGGGTGCCATCGGCGTGCATGCCGCCCTCCGCGGCGGGTTGGCCGGAGGTGGCGCTCATTCCGGCGTGATGCGTCGTTCCCTGATGGTCGAGCTCCACTTGCGGAAATCGCCGGCGACGATCTCGCCGAATTTCTCGCGGCTGCTTCCCACGGAACTCACCCCGATGCGGCCGAACTCCCCGGAGACTTCAGGCAGGCGCATCACCTTGCCGATTTCCGCGCTCAGCCTGTCGAGGACGGCGGCAGGCGTGCGCGATGGCGCGAAGAAGCCGAACCAGTTCATCACCTCGAAGCCGGGCACGCCCTGCTCGGCCACGGTCGGCACGTCGGGCAGCGCCGCACTGCGCGCCGGCGACGTGACGGCCAGCGCCCTGGCGCGGCCGTCCTTGATCAGCGGTATCGCAGAGGAAGGATTGTCGAAGATGCCTGTGATCTGGCCGCCGAGAAAGTCGCTGACCCAACTGGAACCGCCCCGGTAGGGCACGTGCTGGCTCTGCATGCCGGCCATGGAGACGAGCAGTTCGTGCGCCATGTGCGGCATGGTCCCGATGCCGCCGGAAGCGACGAAATACTTCTGCGGCTCCTTCCGGGTCATGGCGATGAACGCGCGCATGTCCCTGGCCGGGAAGTCCGGGCGCACCAGGAAGACCAGCGGGTTGGCGATCGCCTGCGATACCGGCGTGAGCTCCTTCATCGGATCGAAGCCGAGCTTCTCGAACAGCGGCCCCATGACGGTGATGATCGGACCGGTGTAGAGCACGGTGTACCCGTCGGGCTCAGCCCGGGCGACCAGGTCGGTGCCGATCTGCGTGTTCGCGCCGGACTTGTTCTCGACGAAGAACTGCTGGCCGAGCCGGTCGCCCAGATGGCGGCAGACCACGCGCGCGGAACTGTCGGAGATGTTGCCCGGCGCATACGGCACGACCACGCGCAGCGGCCTGGCGGGCCAGCCCTGCGCCATGTCGCCCTGGGCCCAGGCACGGGTGAGCGGCACGCCGCATGCAGCCGCTGCCGCCGCGGCGCCGAGCATCCGGCGGCGGGGCAGCGACACGGGAAGCGTCGCAGGATCGGGTTTCCGGGGCATGGCGCAGTCTCCTGTCGTTGGAATGGCGCCGAGTGTTCTTGCGCGTGGTGCCGGCGTCCAATGAATAATCGGGCACCGGCATTCCTGATGGGAATACCTGAAGCTGCAGCCCCCGAAGGACATGGCAGTCCGCTGCGCCGGTTCAAGCCCGCAATGCGTCCGCCACGGCTGCCTGCTCGCCCAGCCAGGCGGTCAGCGCCTCCAGTCCCGCATGGCGCGGCTGCACCTTGGGTGTGAGCAGGTAGAAACCGTGCCGCGCGGTCACCATGGCGCCGATGCGCACGAGCTGGCCGCCGGCGAGCTCGCCCTGAACGAGGAAGGGCGGCACCATCGCCAGGCCGCGGCCGGCCACGGCCGCAGGGATGAGCACCGAGTACTGCTCGCAATCGATGCGTTCGGCATGCGCGCCTTCCAGGCCCAGCGCGCGAAGCGACTCGTCCCAGAGCGTGGGCCGCAACACATGGCTGAGCAGCGGCAGCGCCTCGATCAGCCGGCGGTTGATGCGGCGCACGTCGATGCCCCGGGCACGCAGGAACTCACGACGGGCGGGCGCCATGGCAAAGCAGAAGTGCCTGCCCACCAGGTAGCGCGAGCGCCATCCCTGGAAGCGCCCCGTGCCCGCGCGGATCTCGGCGTAGGCCTGTGCAGCCTGTCCCTGCGCATCGGGCAGGCGTGCCACCAGTTGCACGCGCACGCCGGGATGGCGCGCCTCGAAGTCGTCGAGCAGCGGGATGAGCCAGCGCTGCGCGACCGCCGGCGCCACGCCCAGGCGCACGCCCTGGGCCGCGGCCGTGCTGGCGGACATGCGGGTCTCGGCATCGTCCAGCATCTGCAGTGCGCGCTGCACCGAGCGCAGGTAGGGGCGCGCCGCCGCAGTGATCAGCATGCCCTGCCCCGACCGCTCGAACAGCCTGGCACCGAGCATCTCCTCGAGCGCCTGGACGTGCTTCGTGACGGCGCTCTGCGTCAGGTGCGCCTGCAGCGCCGCGGCTGAAACGCTGCCCGTGCGGGCCACCAGCACGAAGACCCGCAAGGTTTGCAGCGAGTGGCGTACGCGCTTCATGCGGCCAGTCTACTTCGCTGCATGTGGCCGGCCCGCCTGCCTAGAATTCCCGGCTGTTGACGCGGACGTCTGGACGGGGAATCGGAATGCTGGAACTCGACAAACTCAACGAACTCGCCGAGAGCCACGGCGAACTGCAGCGCGGCAGGGGCATGGTCACGGGCGTGATCGCGCTGTCGCTGGCCGTGCTGTGCTTCCTGGGCGTGCTCGCCTTCCACTTCCCGCAGTACCTCACCACGCCCGAGCTGCGCAAGAGCTACGACGTGGACGTGATGCGGTACGTGCTGCTCACGGCCATGGTCGTCTCGGGCGGCCTGGCGCTGGTGAACATCATCTTCAACCGCACGCGCTGGCTGTCGTCCTTCGCCTTCCTGCTGGTGGCCGCGGCCGCGCTGCTGGGCGGGCACAAGGTCGACGTGGACCCGAACTTTCCCGACGGCACGCCCTACATCGGGCTGGACTGGTTCATCCTCGACCTGCTGGGCTCCTCGCTGATCTTCATCTTCATCGAGAAGCTGTTTGCCCACCGCAAGGACCAGCCGATCTTCCGCGCCGAGTGGCAGACGGACTTCCACCACTTCGTGGTCAACCACATGATCGTGGGCTTCGTGCTGCTGGCGACCAACCTGCTGGTGCACAAGCTCTTCGGCTGGGCGGCCAACGATGGGCTGCGCGGCTGGATCGCGGGCCTGCCCTTCTGGGCCGGCGTGCTGCTGATCATCCTGGTGGCCGACCTGGTGCAGTACTGGACGCACCGCGCCTACCACGAGGTGCCGCTCCTGTGGCGCCTGCACGCGGTGCACCACAGCGTCAAGAGCATGGACTGGCTGGCCGGCTCGCGCCAGCACATCCTGGAGCTGCTGATCACCCGCACGCTGGTGCTCGCGCCGATCTACGTGCTGGGCTTCTCCAAGGAAGTGATCGACGCCTACATCGTCATCGTCGGCTTCCAGGCGGTGTTCAACCACTGCAACGTGAGCGTGCGCCTGGGGCCGCTGCGCTACGTCATCGTCACGCCCAACTTCCACCACTGGCACCACAGCCAGGACGACGAGGCGATCGACAAGAACTACGCGGCGCACTACGCCTTCCTCGACTACCTGTTCGGCACCGCCGTCAAGAGCACGCGGCTGTGGCCCGAGCGCTACGGGGTGGTGGGCGACTACGTGCCCAACGGCTTCTTCAAGCAACTGAAGTTCCCCTTTGTCTGGAAGGGCTGACCCGGCGCCGGCCGCCCGCTTCGACGCCGTCGTCATCGGCGCCGGCGCCGCCGGCCTCTTCTGCGCGGCGCTCGCCGGCCAGCGCGGGCTGAAGGTGCTGCTGATCGACCACGCCGAGCGCGTGGCCGAGAAGATCCGCATCTCGGGCGGCGGGCGCTGCAACTTCACCAACCGCGAGCTGGACCCGCGCGCACCGCAGCGCCACTTCCTGGGCGAGAACCCGCACTTCTGCCGCTCGGCGCTGGCGCGCTACACGCCGCAGGACTTCATCGCGCTGGTGGAGCGCCACGGCATCGCCTGGCACGAGAAGCACAAGGGGCAGCTCTTCTGCGACGGGCCCTCGCAGCAGATCGTCGACATGCTGCTGGCCGAATGCGCGGCCGGCGGCGTCGCGCACTGGCAGCCCTGCGCCGTGCAGGGCGTGCAGGCCGCGGACGGCGGCGGCTATCGGATCGAGACGGCACGCGGCGCGGTGCACGCGCCGCGGGTGGTCGTCGCCACCGGCGGGCTGTCGATCCCGCAGATCGGCGCCAGCGACTTCGGGCACCGCCTGGCGCGGCAGTTCGGCCTGAAGCTCGTCCCGCCCCGGCCCGCGCTGGTGCCGCTGACCTTCGGCGGCGAGGCCTGGGCGCCCTACGCGCATCTAGCCGGGCTGGCGCTGCCGGTCGAGATCGGCACCGGCAGCAGGAAGGCGCGAGCTGCGTTCCACGAAGATCTTCTCTTCACCCACCGCGGCCTCTCCGGCCCGGCCGTGCTGCAGATCTCCAGCTACTGGCAGCCGGGCACGCCGCTGACGATCGACTTCGCGCCCGGCGTGGACATGGCCGCCGCGCTCGCCGAGGCCAAGCGCGATTCGCGCAAGCAGGTCGCCAACGAACTGGCCGCCCACATGCCCGCGCGGCTGGCCGAGGCCTGGGCCGCGCAGGACCCGGCCCTGCAGCGCCCCGTCAACGAGGCGCCCGACAAGGCCCTGGCCCGGCTGGCCGAGCGCATCGGCCGCTGGGAGATCACGCCCGAGGGCACCGAGGGCTACAGGAAGGCCGAGGTCACCGCCGGCGGCGTCGACACGCGCGAGCTGTCGTCCCAGACGATGGAGGCCGCCCGGCAGCCGGGCCTGTTCTTCATCGGCGAGGTGGTGGACGTGACCGGCTGGCTGGGCGGCTACAACTTCCAGTGGGCCTGGGCCAGCGCGCACGCCTGCGCCGGGGCGCTGGCCGCCGGCTGAGTCACAGCACCGAGAACTGGCGCCGGTAGGCCGAGGGCGAGATGCCGAAGGCCTCGCGGAAGCCCTGCCGCAGCGAGACCGCCGAGCCGAAGCCGGCATCGGCGGCCACCGCCTCGACCGGCCGGTCGCTGGACTCCAGCAGGCGCTGCGCCAGCGCCAGGCGCTGGCCCTGCAGCCACTGGCCGACGGTGGTGCCGGTGGCCTGGCGGAAGCGCCGGGTGAAGGTGCGGCGACTCATCAGCGCCCGGCGGGCCAGGCCGTCCAGCGTGTGCGGCTGGTGCAGGTGCCCGCCCAGCCATTCGAGCAGCGGCCCCAGGCGGTCGCGCTCGGCGGGGGCCCGCACCGGCTGCTCGATGTACTGCGCCTGGCCGCCCTGGCGGTGCGGCGCCACCACCATGCGGCGCGCGGCGCGGTTGGCCGCCTCCGCGCCGTGGCGCACGCGCAGCAGGTGCAGGCAGCAGTCGATGCCGGCCACGGTGCCGGCGGAGGTGAGCAGGTCGCCGTCGTCCACGTACAGCACGTCCGGCTGCAGCCGCACCTTCGGGAAGCGCTCGGCGAAGGCCGGCGCCGCGTACCAGTGGGTGGTGGCAGGCCGGCCGTCGAGCAGCCCGGCCTCGGCCAGCAGGAAGGCGCCCAGGCACAGGCCGACGACGACCGCGCCGCGGCGATGGGCAGCCTGCAGGGCGCGCACCAGCGCAGGCGGCGCCGACGGCCCCGCATCGTCGTGCCAGGAGGGGACGACCACGATGTCGGCGCCGCGCATCGCCTCCAGCCCGTACGGCACCTCGACGGTGAAGCCGGCGCTGGTGCGCAGCGGGCCGGGCTCGGCCGCGCACACGCGCACCCGGAAGCACGGGCCGCCGGCGACTGTGCGCTCCTCGCCGAACACCAGGCAGGGCACCGAAAGGTGGAAGGGGCTGATGCCGTCGAAGGCGAGCACGGCGATGGTGTCGGTCTTCGTGCGGGACATGGCCCGATTCTATCGGTCAATGTCTTCAGGGCCACTGTCGGCACCGCGGCGCGGAGCCAAGAATGCAGGCCATCGCCACACCTCCCAGGAGCCACACCATGCCTTCCCACCCGCCCCGCCGCGCCCTGGTCGTCATCGACGTGCAGAACGAATACTTCGAGGGCGGCGGCCTGCCCATCGAGCACCCGCCCATCGGCGGCACGCTGCCCAATGTGACGCGCGCGATGGACGCCGCCCGCGCCGCCGGCGTGCCGGTGGTGGTCGTGCAGCACCACGCGCCGCCCGGCGCGCCGCTGTTCCAGGCCGGTTCGCCGGCCGGCCAGCTCCACCCCGACATCGCCGGACGGCCGCGCGACCACCTGGTCACGAAATCCTTCCCCAGCGTCTTCACCGGCACGGACTTCGGGGCCTGGCTGCAGGCACGCGGGATCGACACGCTCACCGTGGCGGGCTACATGACGCACAACTGCGACGCTTCCACCGTGTTCGAGGCCATGCACCGCGGGCTGGCCGTGGAGTTCCTGGCCGACGCCAGCGGCGCCCTGCCTTACGCCAACGCGGCCGGGCGGGCCAGCGCCGAGGAGATCCACCGCGTCTTCTGCGTCGTCTTCCACAGCAACTTCGCCGCCGTGGCTTCCACCGCCGACTGGATCGAGGCGCTGCGCACCGGCCAGCCGCTGCCGCGCGACAACGTCCTGGCCTCCAACCAGCGCGGGCGCCAGGCGGCTTGAGCGGCGTGGCCGGCCGGGGCTCGACCGGCTGGCAAAGGCGGGCTATAATCGACGGCTAACTTTTCTGGCCTCCCCTCAACGGCCCCGCCTTTTCCAGATTGAGGATCCCGGCCAGGGGATCGATCTCCCCCGGGCCACATTCGACAGACTTTCACCTGATGACCACCATCCGCGTTAAAGAAAACGAGCCCTTCGACGTGGCCCTGCGCCGCTTCAAGCGCACCATCGAGAAGCTGGGCCTGCTCACCGACCTGCGTGCCCGCGAGTTCTACGAGAAGCCCACGGCCGAGCGCAAGCGCAAGAAGGCTGCCGCGGTCAAGCGCCACTACAAGCGCGTTCGCAGCATGCAGCTTCCCAAGAAGCTGTACTGAGTCGAGCACCGCACGCGCTGGCCCCGCCAGCGTACCGAGCCGCGCCAGGAACACCTGCCGCGGCTTTTTTGTTTTGTTTGCCGAGAGGACGAGCACCATGAGCCTGAAGGAACGCATCAACGAGGACATGAAGAGCGCGATGCGCGCCAAGGACGCCGAGCGCCTGGCCACCATCCGCCTGCTGATGGCCGCCATGAAGCAGAAGGAAGTGGACGAGCGCATCGAACTGGACGACGCGGCCGTCGTGGCCGTGCTCGACAAGATGGTCAAGCAGCGCAAGGACTCGATCGCCGCCTTCACCCAGGCCGGCCGCACCGAGCTGGCCGACAAGGAGGCCGCCGAGATCACCGTGCTGCAGGCCTACCTGCCCCAGCGCCTGAGCGCCGACGAAGTGGCCGCCGAAGTGAAGGCCATCGTGGCCGAGCTGGGCGCCTCGGGCCCCGGCGACATGGGCAAGGTGATGGGCGCGGTCAAGCAGCGGCTGGCCGGCAAGGCCGAGATGGGCCAGGTGAGCGCGGCCGTCAAGGCGGCCCTGGCGGCGAATGCCTGATGCGCGCCGCGGCGCGCCGATCGGCAAGGCCTGCGCCTGCCTGGTCGATGCGCGCGGGCGGCTGCTGGTCTTCGACCACCCGGGCGACGGCGGCATGCAGCTCGTCAAGGGCACCATCGAGCCCGGCGAAGCGCCCGAGGCGGCGGTGCGGCGCGAGCTGCTGGAGGAGTCCGGCCTCGCCTTCGACGGCCCGCTGGCGCCGCTGGGCACGCTGGAGCGCTTCTGCAGCGCCGGCACCGAAGGCAGCCGCCGCAGCCACGACCAGCGCTGGCACCTGTTCCTGATGCGCTGGACCGGCGCGCCGCTGCCGGAGACCTTCACCCATGTCGCGCACGGCAGCCCGGAGGAAGACGGGCTGGTGTTCGCCTTCCGCTGGCTCGCGCCGGGCGATCCGCTCGACGGCTTCGCCCTGCCCTACCGCCAGGCGATCGAGCGCGTGCGGGCAGCGCTGGGCGCTGCTGACTGAGGCAGCGGCGCGGCCTCAGCCGGCGTGCGCGCGCAGGGCCTGCGCCAGCGCCGCCACGTCGCCCGCCGGCACCAGCGTCAGCCCCGGCTGGGGCGGCAGCCCGCAGGCCGGCGTGGCGATCACCGGCAGGCCGGCCGCCAGCGCCTGCAGGGCGGCGCGCGGCGAATGCTCCACGTGGGCCGGCAGCACCGCCGCCCGGGCCTGGGCCCGCCAGTCGCTGCGATAACCCAGCGGAACGCACGGCAGGCCGGCCCAGTGCGGATCGTCCGGCGCCGGCGGGCTGCCCAGCACGCCCAGGCGCGGCGCCCGTCCATCCTGCTGCTGCAGATGCCGCAGCGCCGCCGCCAGTTCGCGGCTGCCCTTGCGCGGCAGGGCGCTGGACAGCAGCACCACGAGCGGCGGCGACGCAGCCAGGCCGCGGGCCGCCGCCGTCGCGGGCGAGCACTGCCAGGGCACTTCGATCACCTCGGCCGACAGCATCTCGCGCGCCCACTGCGCCACTGCATGGTGCGGCGTGAAGATCCGCCTGGCCCCGCGCAGGGCCTGCCACTCGGCCTCCTCGCAGGCCGGGTCCGGCCGGAAGTCGGCCAGGCTGGGCTCGTCGGGCCACGCCTGGGCGGCGGCGTCCAGGCGCCGGGCGATCTCGCGCATGGGCAGCGCGGGCATCCACACGTCCAGGCGGCGGCCCGCCAGCGCGCCGTCCATCCACAGCGTGGGCAGGTAGGCCTGGTCCACCAGCAGCTCCACGTCGACCGGACGCAGAGCGAACGCCGCCCGGCGCGCCTGCCAGGCCTGCCCCTGCAGGATGCTGGCCTGCCGCCGGCCCGGCGAGCGTGCATGCCACCGCAGGTGCCACGCCCGCCGCCAGGCCAGCAGGCGCGCGGCGGCGGCGGGCGGCATGACGTCCCCGGCTTCGGGCGCACGCTCGCGCGCGACCAGCGCCCGCTGGCCCGGCGTCACGGCATGGGGCAGCACCCAGCGTCCAGAGGCCAGCCGGTGATCGGCCGCCGCTGCCTGCGCCAGTTCGGGCGCCACCCCTTCCAGCAGGATCGCGCGCGCGGCCAGGACGTCGGCGCTGCCCGCGCGCTGCGGCGCATGGCGGAAGCACGCCGTCTCATCGCAACTCAGGCAGCCACGCGCCACCGGCGGCGCGGTGGCTTGCGGGCGATCCGTGCTCGGCGCTGCATCTATGGCGATCGTCCGCCGGCCCGCCGGCGGCGCCGCGGCGAACGCCCGCACACGCACGACCAGCTCGTCCGCATCCATCGTCACTTCCAGGCGCCACGGCATGTCGGCGCGCACGCGCAGGTCGATGTGCTTCCACAGCACGGTGGCATCGACGGCGCCGTGCGCGCCGGGGGCCACGCCTTGGGGCCGGGCGGTGTGCGCATGCCGCTCCGGCAGCGCCATGCCCGCGCGGTGGGCGGCGGTGGCCAGCGCGTTGGACAGCTGGCACAGGCCGCCGGCCAGCGTGGGCACCACGCAGCCCTCGCGCACCTCGCGCCCCGCCACGTAGCCGCGCCGCCGCGTGGCCCGCCCGATCTGCTGCCAGAAGCTCAGCAAGCCGGCGGGCGGCAGTTCCAGCCCGTCGAAGGCCTGGCGGGCCAGCCGCAGGTTGTGCACCTTGCCGGCCACCAGCGCGAATTCGTCGGGGCGGCCGTCGGTCCACAGGGGGCTGCGCACCTCGGCCAGCACCGGCGCGTCGCGCAGCCGGCTGGCGCCGGCCGGCACGCGGGGCCAGGTCCGCACCTGCGGGTCGAGTGCATCCTGCACGATGCGCCGCGCCGTCAGCAGGCGGATGCGCACCCAGAACCACAGCGCCTGCCGGCGCGAGGGCGGCATGCCGGGTGCGCGTGCGGCCATCTGCACGGCAGCCCCGGCCCGGCTCAGGCGCCCGCCACCTTCATCCGGTCGACGAGGATGGAGCCGGTGGTCTTGGCGCCGTAGTTGTAGGCGTCGGCGCCCACGGCCTGGATGCCCAGCAGCATGTCCTTCAGGTTGCCGGCGATGGTGATCTCCTGCACCGGGAAGGCGATCTCGCCGTTCTCGACCCAGAAGCCGCTGGCGCCGCGCGAGTAGTCGCCCGTCACGTAGTTCACGCCCTGCCCCATCAGCTCGATGACGAACAGGCCGGTGCCGAGCTTGCGCAGCATGGCCTGGAGGTCGTCGCCCGGCTGCGTGAGGCGCGAGGAGAGCGTCAGGTTGTGCGAGCCGCCGGCGTTGCCGGTGGTCTTCATCCCCAGCTTGCGCGCCGAGTAGGTGGACAGGAAGTAGCCCTCCAGCCGGCCGCCGTCGACCACCTTGCGCCGGCGCGTGACGACGCCCTCGTCGTCGAAGGGCGCGCTGCCCTTGCCGCGGGGCGCGAACGGGTCTTCCAGCACATCGACGTGGCCGGGCAGCACCGGCTTGCCCAGCGAATCGAGCAGGAAGCTGCTGCGCCGGTACAGCGCGCCGCCGCTGGTGGCCTGCACCAGCGCGCCGAGCAGGCCGGCGGCCAGGGGCGACTCGAACAGCACCGGGCATTCGGTGGTCTTGATCTTGCGCGCCTTCAGCCGGCTGAGCGCGCGCTCGGCGGCATAGCGGCCCACCGCCTCGGGGCTGGCCAGCTCGTCGGCCGAGCGCATCGAGCTGTACCAGGCGTCGCGCTGCATGTCGTCACCCTTGCCGGCGATGGGAGCGACCGAGATGGAATGGCGCGAGCTGGCATAGCCGCCACGGAAGCCGTGCGTGTGCGCGCTGAAGAAGTGGCTCTGCTGCGCCGAGACGCCGGCGCCCTCGCTGTTGGCGATGCGCCTGTCGGTGGCGAAGGCGGCCGCCTCGCAGGCCAGCGCCAGCTTCGCGGCGCCCTCGCTGTCGATGGCCCAGGGGTGGAACAGGTCCAGCTCGGGATGCTCGGTGGCGATGTCCGCCTCGTCCGGCAGGCCGCCCATCGGGTCCTCCGCCGTGAAGCGGGCGATGTCGTAGGCCGCCTGCACGGTCTGGCGGATGGCGGCCTCGGAGAAGTCGGAGGTGCTGGCGTTGCCGCGCCGGTTGCCCACGTAGACCGTCACGCCCAGCGACTTGTCGCGGTTGCGCTCCACGTTCTCCAGCTCGCCCTTGCGCACCGAGACGGTGAGGCCGCACCCTTCGGACGCCTCGGCGCCGGCGTCGGTGGCGCCCAGTTTTTTCGCATGGGCCAGGGCGGTGTCGACCAGGTTCTCGAAGAAGTCCCGGCTGTAGGCAAAGCCGGTATCGGCGCGCGATGTGAGGGTGCTCATGTGGGGGACAATCATAGCGGCGCACCCCTTTTCGGCCGGGTGCCGGACCCCATTCATCCCCATGCCACGCAAACCCAAGAAAGGCTACTTCGTCCGCGGCCATTTCGTCGCCGAAGGCAGCGAACTGGACGCCGAGCTCAAGCGCGAGCTCAAGGGCGGCGTCGAGACCAGCAAGACCGAACTCAAGCGCGAGAGCACCGAGCTGCAGGCGCTGGGCGAGAAGCTGCTGGACCTGCGCGCCGAGGCGATGGCCCGGCTGGACCTGCCCGAGTCGCTGCTGGAGGCGCTGGCCGAGGCGCGCCGCATCAGCAACTTCGAGGGCCGGCGCCGCCAGATGCAGTACGTCGGCAAGCTGATGCGCAAGCTGGACGCCGCCACGCTCGACGCCGCGCGCCTGGCGCTGGACGAGCAGGCGCACGGCCCCGCGCAGGACACCGCCCTGCTGCACGAGGCCGAGCGCTGGCGCGAGCGCCTGCTGGCCGGCGACGACGCCCTCGGCGGCTGGATCGAGACCCATCCCGGCACCGATGCGCAACAGTTGCGCGCGCTGGTGCGCCAGGCGCGCAAGGACTTCCAGGCCGGCCGCGCCGGCGAGGCGCCGCGCCAGGGCAAGGCGTACCGCGAGCTGTTCCAGCTGCTGCGCGCCCAGCTCGCGGTGCACGGCGACGCGGACCACGGCGAACAGGCGGCGGCCGAATCGCGCGAGGAAGACGCATGAGCGACGCGTTCGACCCCGTCGTCATCGGCATCGTCTCGGTGAGCGACCGCGCCTCCAGCGGCGTCTACCAGGACCAGGGCCTGCCGGCCCTGCAGGACTGGCTGACGCGCGCGCTGAAGAACCCGATCCGCTTCGAGCCGCGCCTCATCCCCGACGAGCAGGAGCGCATCAGCGCCGCGCTGGTCGAGCTGGTGGACGCCGGCTGCTCGCTGGTGCTGACCACCGGCGGCACCGGCCCCGCCCCGCGCGACGTGACGCCCGAGGCCACCCTGGCCGTGGCCGACAGGGTGATGCCCGGCTTCGGCGAACAGATGCGCCAGATCAGCCTGGCCTTCGTGCCGACGGCGATCCTCTCGCGGCAGGTGGCGGTGATCCGCGGCAAGAGCCTCATCGTCAACCTGCCCGGCCAGCCCAAGGCCATCGCCGAGACGCTGGAAGGGCTGAAGGCGCCGGACGGCACGCAGAAGGTGCCCGGCATCTTCGCGGCCGTGCCTTACTGCATCGACCTCATCGGCGGGCCGTACCTGGAGACCCACGAGGCGGTCTGCAAGGCATTCCGGCCCAAGTCGGCGGTCCGGCCGCCGCGCGGCTAACCAGAACTCCGCGTCCAGTTCGTCGGGCTCGGCCAGCGGCGGCGGCGTCAGGCCGCCGGCGCGGCCACGCGCCGCCGGGCGGCCAGCGCGGTCAGCCGCTCGCCCAGGAATTCCGCCAGCGCCCGCGCCGCCGCGCTGCGCAGCGGCTCGGGCCGGCGCAGCAGCACCACGCGCCGCTCGATCTTCGGCTGGCGCAGCGGCACCACGTGCAGTTCGGGGTCGTGCAGCGCCACGGTGTACAGCCGCGGCATCAGCCCCAGCGCCAGCCGGCTGCGCACCAGCGCATGCAGCGTCTCGGCGTAGCGCACGCGCAGCGGCTGCGGCCCGCCCTCGCCGAACTGTGCGCGCGCCGGGCCGCCCAGCGCCGGCATGCTGCCACTCTCGAAGAAGGCCAGCCGCTCGCTGCCCAGCGCCTTCCAGCTCGCGCTGCGGGCCGCGGCGAGGGGATGGTCGCGGTGCACGACCAGCACCAGCGGGTCGCGGAACAGGTCGGTGCAGGCCAGGCCCTCGGGCGCCTCGGTGATCGCCGCCACCGCCACGTCGAGCTGGCCGCCGCGCAGGCGCTCCACCAGTTCGGTCGAGGGCGCGTCGGCCCACTCAACGCTCACCGCACCGGGCTGCCGCGCCTCGAAGGCGGCCACCGCCGCCGCCACCTGCCGGCCGGCCGAGGGGATGACGCCGATGCGCACGTGGGCGCGCCCGCGCACGACCACGTTGCGGATGTCGCGCAGTGCCTGGTCCACCGTGTTCACCACGAAGTCGGTGCGCTCCAGCACCTCGGCGCCCAGCGGGGTGAGCGCCAGGCAGTGGGTGGTGCGCTCCAGCAGCGGAGCGCCCAGCAGGCGCTCCATCTGCTTGATGGCATTGCTCAGCGCGGGCTGGGTGATCGACAGGCGCTGCGCCGCGCGGCCGAAATGGCTCTCCTGCACCAGCACCGAGAAGCACTGGAGATGGCGCAGTGTCAGCGCGCGCAGCGGGGCCGGGTCCATGGCATGTTCATCACTTGCTTGAATGAAATTATAGAAATTCATCACTTCTTCTTCGGCCCGGCGCTTCCTAGACTCCCGCGCATGCACGCTGCCCCGAATCGCGCCGACGCCCCGCTTTCGCTGGAGGCGATGCTGCACGCCATGCCCAAGGCCGAGCTGCACTGCCACCTGTTCGGCACCGTGCGCCGCGCCACCTTCGAGGCGCTGAACCGCCGCGCCGGCATGCCGCTCGCAGAAGACGAGGTGCGCGCCTTCTACACGCGCGGCGAGAAGCCGGTGGGCGTGCTGCGCGTGCTGCGCGCGCTGGATGCCTGGCTGATCCGCACGCCCGACGACCTGCACCGCCTGGCCTACGAGTACCTGGAGGACGCCGCCGCCCACAACGTGCGCTACAGCGAGTTCTTCTGGAACCCCACCGGCACCGCGGCCGAATCGGGCATCCCCTACGCCCGGGCGCAGGAGGCCATCGTGCGCGCCATCCACGACGCCGAGGCCGACCACGGCATCGCCGGCCGCCTGGTGGCCGCCATCGACCGCGAGGCCAGCCCCGAGGCGGCGCAGCAGATGGTCGAGTGGGTGACGGCGCACCGCAGCGAACACACGCTGGGCATCGGCATCGACTACCGCGAGACCGACCGGCCGCCGGAGCTGTTCGCCCAGGCCTATGCCGACGCCCGCCGCGCCGGCCTGAAGACCACCGCGCACGCCGGCGAGTTCGGCACGCCCTGGACCCACGTGCGCACCGCGCTGGACGTGCTGAAGGTCGACCGCATCGACCACGGCTACACAGTGGTCGACGAGCCCGCCTTCGCCCGCGAATGCGCCGAGCGCGGCGTGCTGTTCACCGTGGTGCCGACCAACTCCTACTACCTGCGCACGCTGCCGCCGGAGCGCTGGGCGCTGGACCACCCGATCCGCCGCATGCCCGGCCTGGGCCTCGCCGTGCACCCCAACACCGACGACCCGACGCTGCACCACGTCACGCCGACGCGGGCCTGGCTGATGATGGTGCGCGACTTCGGCTTCGGCCTGGATGACCTGCGCGCCTTCCTCGACAACGGCCTGGCCGGCGCCTGGATCGACGACGGCCAGCGCCGCGCCTGGCGCGCACAGTGGCGGGCCGAGTTCGACGCGCTGCGCGCACAGATTTCCCCCGACGCCCTGCCCCAAGGACATTGAAATGAACCCCCACGCTCATCACTTCGTGTATTCGCTGCCCCCCGAGGGGGTGCAGGCCTCCCTTGGGGCGGCCCGGCGGGAGGCCTGACATGCCCCCGACCAAGCCCCTCGCCCTCGCCGCCCTCCTGGCCGCTGCCCTGCCCGGCGGCGCCTTCGCCCAGGCCGCCTGGCCTGCCGGCAAGGCCATCACGCTGATCGTGCCCTACTCGGCCGGCGGCAGCGTGGATTTCAACGCCCGCCTGGTCGCCACCAAGCTGGGCGAGCGGCTCAAGCAGTCGGTGGTGGTCGAGAACGTCGCCGGCGCCGGCGGCGTGATCGGCGTCGCCAAGGCCGCCAACGCGGCGCCCGACGGCTACACCCTGGTGGCCGGCCCGGACAGCGTGATGGCGATCGGCCGGCTGATCAACCCGGCCGCCTTCAAGTTCGACCCGCTGAAGGACCTGGCGCCGGTGGGCATGCTCAACACCGCGCCGATGGTGCTGGTGGCGCGCCCCGGCCTGCCGGCGCAGAACTGGGCCGAGTTCGTCAGGCTCGCCAAGGCCGCGCCCGGCAAGTACAACTACGCGACCTCCGGGGTGGGCACGGTGCTGCACCTGGCGATGGAGCTGATCAAGCAGCGCGAAGGCATCTTCGTGACGCACGTGCCCTACCGCGGCGGCGCGCAGATCGCCACCGACGTGATCGGCAACCAGATCGACCTGGCCATGCTGGTGAGCACCAGCGCCATCCCGCACGTCGCCGGCGGCCGCCTGAAGGCGCTGGGCGAGACGGACGTCAAGCGGCTGAAGGCGCTGCCCCAGGTGCCGGCCTTCGGCGAGATGCCGGGCCTGAAGGGCTATTCGATGCTGAGCTGGACCGGCATCTTCGCGCCGGCCAAAACCCCGGCGCCGGTGGTGCAGCGCCTGAACGAGGAACTCAACGCCGTGCTGAAAGACCCGGAGGTGCGCGCCAAGCTGGAGGAACAGGGCGCGCTGCCGGGCAGCGGATCGGCCGAGGAACTGGGCAAGTTCGTGCAGGCGGAAGCCGCGCGCAACCAGAAGATCGTGCAGGCGGCCGACATCAAGGAATGAGCGGCCTGACGGGCCTCAGCTGCCCTCTTCCTCCGCCGGCCAGTCGCGGATGTAGGCCTTGAGCATCTTGTTCTCGAAGTTCTGGCTGTCGACCACCGCCTTGGCCACGTCGTAGAAGCTGATCACGCCCATCAGCATGCGCTTGTCCATCACCGGCATGTAGCGCGCGTGGCGGTCCAGCATCATGCGGCGGACCTCGTCGAGGTCGGTGTCCATGGTGGAGGTGAGCGGCTTGTCGTCCATCGCCTTGCGCACCGGCGTGCTGCCGACCACGCCGCCGTTGGCCTGGATGGCGAGGATCACCTCGCGGAAGGTGAGCATGCCCACCAGGTCGCCGCGCTCCATCACCACCAGCGAGCCGATGTCCTTGTCGGCCATCACGTTCACCGCGTCGGACAGCGGGTCGTCGGGCGTGATGGTGAAGAGCGTGTTGCCCTTCACACGCAGGATGTCGCTGACTTTCATCGGGGTGCTCCTCTCTGCTCTTGGCCACATTGGCCGAATGAATATAGCCCACAATGTGCGGCCGGCAACAGCGCGTTGCCGGCACGGGCCGTCCCGTTCGTGACCGGGCGTTACCGGCCCCTCTTCCCAGGAGACGAAAGCATGCATCCCATGCACCCCACCCAGGGCCGCGCAGCATGAGCGCCGCACGGCCGCCCCGAAGGCGCTCGCACCCGCAGTCCGCAGGACGGAGGGTTGTTCAATGAGCGGCTATTCCGACCCCGGCTTCGACACGCTTGCCGTGCACGCGGGCGCCGCCCCCGACCCGGCCACGGGCGCGCGCGCGGTGCCGATCCACCTGACCACCTCCTTCGTCTTCGAGTCCAGCGACCACGCGGCCGCCCTGTTCAACCTGGAGCGCTCCGGCCACGTCTACAGCCGCCTGAGCAACCCCACCAACGCGGTGCTGGAGCAGCGCGTGGCGGCGCTGGAAGGCGGCATCGGCGCCATCGCCACCGCCAGCGGCCAGGCCGCGCTGCACCTGGCCGTGGCCACGCTGATGGGCGCCGGCTCGCACATCATCGCCAGCACGGCCCTGTACGGCGGCTCGCAGAACCTGCTGCACTACACGCTGCGGCGCTTCGGCATCGAGACCACCTTCGTCAAACCGGGCGACATCGACGGCTGGCGCGCCGCGATCCGGCCCGAGACGAAGCTGCTCTTCGGCGAGACGGTGGGCAACCCCGGCCTGGACGTGCTGGACATCCCCACCGTGGCGCAGATCGCGCACGAGGCGAAGGTGCCGCTGCTGGTCGACTCGACGCTGACCTCGCCCTACCTGATCCGCCCCTTCGAGCACGGCGCCGACCTGGTCTACCACTCGGCCACCAAGTTCCTCTCCGGCCACGGCACCGTCATCGGCGGCGTGCTGGTGGACGGCGGCAGCTTCGACTGGGACGCTTCGGACGGGAAATTCGCCGAGCTGAGCGCGCCCTACGACGGCTTCCACAACATGGTGTTCACCGAGGAGTCCACCGTCGGCGCCTTCCTGCTGCGCGCGCGGCGCGAGGGCCTGCGCGACTTCGGCGCCGCCATGAGCCCGCACACCGCCTGGCTGATCCTGCAGGGCATCGAGACGCTGCCGCTGCGCATGGAACGGCACATCGCCAACACCGAGAAGATCGTGCGCTTCCTCGCGAGCCACCCCTTCGTCTCGCGCGTGGGGCATCCGCTGCTCGAATCGCACCCGAGCCACGCGCTGGCGAACCGGCTGCTCAGGCACGGCGCCCGGGGCGCGGGCTCGGTGTTCAGCTTCGACATCAAGGGCGACCGCGAGCAAGGCAAGAAGTTCATCGAGGCGCTCAAGCTCTTCAGCCACCTGGCCAACGTGGGCGACTGCCGCTCGCTAGTGATCCACCCGGCCAGCACCACGCATTTCCGCATGACCGACGAGGCGCTGGCCGCCGGCGGCATCGGGCAAGGGACGATCCGCCTGTCGATCGGGCTGGAGGACCCCGACGACCTGATCGACGACCTCAAGCGTGCGC